>Ga0131853_10002757_pt1 | contig 31455 bp, 23 predicted proteins | sample TergutLab28metaG_FD_92764 | JGI IMG/M metagenome (GOLD analysis project Ga0131853, IMG submission 92764) | Labiotermes labralis P1 segment gut microbial communities from Petit-Saut dam, French Guiana - Lab288 P1 (version 2) (version 2) | ecosystem: Host-associated > Arthropoda: Insects >... | reverse complement strand
TCAAATTCTTTTTTAGTCAAATCCAAAACATCATTTTTATACAAGGCTTTTCTTGCCTCTATATCAACGACAAGTTCGCCATGACTAAACTGTTTTGTAACTACTGCCTGCTTTTTCTTTAAGTTGACTCTGATTCTGGCTAATAACTCTTCAATTGCAAATGGCTTAGTCATATAATCCGACGCGCCCAAATCTAACCCTGCTACTTTATCCATAACTTGGTCGCGCGCAGTTAAAATAATCACCGGTGTATCTTTAGTTTGGCGCAATCTTCTTAAAACCTCAATTCCGTTTAAGCTAGGCAGCATAACATCTAAAAGAATAAGGTCATAGTCCTTTGACACCGCCTCTTCTAAAGCTTCTCTGCCGTCTGCAATGCATTTAACACTATAGCCCTCGTGAGCAAGTTCCAGCGATAAAAAACGAGAAATACTTTGCTCGTCCTCAACTATTAAAATTTCTGCCATTTTTGTCACCTCATTGTTAACAGTTTTATTTCACATATTCCATGCGCAAGCTATTCGTACTTCCCCTTTGTCCCACAGGAATACCTGCAACAAATATCACCAAATCGCCCGTTTTGACAACACCTGTTTTTTTGGCGCTTTCAATAGCATGTTCGAAAAGCTCGTCGCTGCTTTCTTTTTTTTCTGACATTGCAGGAACAACACCCCAATTTAGAGCCAACTGATAATATACTTTTGGGCTGGTAGTAACACCTACAATAGGACACTGCGGTCTAAAGCACGAAATGTTGCGTATTGTATCGCCAGAGCTACTCACCGCCACAATCGCCTTTGCATCCAAACTTATCGACGCCATAACCGCCGAATAAGATGTCGCCATACTAATCGAATTTATGTCATATTGATTTTCTCTAAAGCGTTTTTTATAATCAATATCACTCTCGCTAACAATTGCAATTTTTGCCATAGTTTCTATCGAACCTATGACATGCTTACCTATTGCCGTTTCACCAGAGAGCATAGTCGCGCTTGTGCCGTCGTAAATGGCATTGGCTACATCAGACGCCTCCGCACGGGTAGGGCGTGGTGAAGAAGTCATAGACTCTAACATTTGCGTTGCGGTGATAACTTTTTTTCCGCGCTTGTAGCACATCTTAATCATTTTCTTTTGGATTTTCGGCAGCTTTTCAAAGTCAATTTCAACACCCATATCGCCGCGCGCCACCATTACACCGTCAGAAGCCTTTACAATTTCTTCGAGATTATTTACACCCTCTTGATTTTCTATTTTAGAAATAAGCTGAATATCCTCGCCCTTATTCTTTGCTAAAAACTCTTTAGCAATGTTAACATCGTTTACTGACCTGACAAAACTTAGCGCGATAAAATCAACGCCTTGCTCAATACCAAAGAGAAAATCTTTTTCGTCAATATCCGACATATACGGCATATCAATCGGCACATTAGGAATATTGATACTTTTTCTATCAGAAAGCGCGCCGCCGTTTTTTACTAAACACACTATATCTTTTTTGGTAATCTCAATAACCTCTAGCCCGATAAAACCGTCGTCAATCAAAAGGCGCGTACCCTTCTTGATTTTTTGCGGTAATAAAGGATAAGTGATTGAAACCCGCTTTTCGTCCCCTGCAACATCTTCCGTTGTAAGGGTAAACTTGTCCCCTTCTTTTAAGATAACTCTGCCGTTTTTAAACCGTTGTATTCTAATTTCAGGACCTTTACTGTCTAATAAAATAGCAACGGGCTTATCTAATTCTTCGCGCGCTTTTTTAACCCACGCAATTCTTTGCGATTGCTCGTCATACGGACCATGCGACATATTAACACGGGCAACATTCATACCCGCCAAAATCATTGCTTTGATTTTGGCATAGTCGTCAGTAGCTGGTCCTAGCGTACAGACAATTTTTGTTTTTCGCACACAGTTTTTAAGTTCTGATTCCTGCGTAGCCGCTGCTTTTTTTGAGTTTTCGTTTTTCATAATATATTCCTTTTCTTTGAGAGTTACTTATATTTTGGCTAAATCATACGGGGTTTGTTGATATACACAATAATTTAGCCAATTTGAAAATAATAACGACACATGGGCGCGCCATACTAACGGCGGCAATTGCCCCTCTTTGTCGTCTACATAATAATTTTTTGGGATTGCCGTCCCTAAACCCTTTGCTTTATCGCGCACATATTCGTCATGCAAACTGTTGACATCGTACTCGCCATGCCCAAAAACAAATACACGGCGCAAATCAGTCGAGGACGCTAAAAATAGCCCGCCCTCGTCACTATCTGCCAAAATATCAACTTCTTTACATTTAACTAATTTTTCTCTATCGACTTCAGTATATCTTGAATGAGGCGCTAAAAACGAGTCATTGAAACCCCGTACCAAAGGATTATTTTTTTCCATTACCTTATGGCGGAAAATGCCGAATATCTTTTGCGGCATAGTTTTTTTATCAATACCATAATGGTAATAAAGCGCGGCTTGAGCCGCCCAGCAAATATACAAGCTAGAGTACACATTTTTTGCCGCCCAAGCAAGAATTTTACTTAATTCGTCCCAATAGGATACCTTTGCAAAATCCATTTGTTCGACAGGCGCACCGGTAATAATCAAGCCGTCAAATTTTAGATTCAACTTTTTGACCTCGTCAAAAGTCTTATAAAATGAGTCCAAATGCGACTTTGCCGTATTTTTACTTTCATAAGTGCTGGTGCGCAAAAACACCGTTTCAACCTGCAAAGGGGTATTTCCGATAAGTCTTAAAAGCTGTGTTTCAGTTACTTCCTTATTAGGCATTAAATTTAAAATTGCGACCCTTAAAGGTCTTATGTCTTGTCTTTCTGCCGTCTTTTCGTCCATAACAAAAATATTTTCTTTCAGCAAAGTATCAATCGCCGGAAGTTTTGAAGGTGCTTTTACAGGCATAATTTTAGTATAGCATTTTCATTCTATCATTGTCAATCTAACAAAACGGCTAATTTCTTTGCTTTTGTGTTATTTCTTGCTTAATTTTTAAAGCTAAATGCTTGCTTTATTCTCTTTTCTACTCTATACTAAGCCTACGATTTTGTTATGAGGTAGCCCTTATGAATCCAAAAGATTTAAGATTTTATGAGCTTTTTGAAGCGTTTTTCAAAACAGACTTTACAGCCGACCGCTTAGGATTACAAAAATCCTTTAAGAGGTTTTTGGATTTGGATTACCAAATCGCGGTTGATGTGTGGGATTATCTTTGCACAACCCGCGAAAATGAACTAACTAAAGATGAACGGCTTGCCAACATTTTGGGTTTTGACCTACTAAATGTTTTTTACACAAGGGCTGGTCAAAAGTGCGTCAAAGCCATTAACACTATCCCGACAATTCGCCGCGCTGTTTATCAATACACTAAACACGGCGCTACTGAAACTGCACAAAATATTTTGGTAGAGCTTTTAGTAGCAAACAAGATAATCCCTGCAGAAGAACTTTTGCGCTGTCTGCACAAAAATACAAGAATCCACTACGGCAAAACTATTCAGCAAATTTTAGAGCGCGTCTTTATAGAACTTCTCAAAAAAAATCCTGCCAAAATAGAAATGCCGCGCAAGCTAAGCGACTTATTTTTAAGTTTTATCAGAAGAATCAAAACAGATGAAAAAGCCATGCTGGAACAACGCATTAAAGAAATCAATCGCTAAATAATTCTATTCCCAAAAGAACCCCAAGTTTAAAACCTTCCGCAAAATGTGCAATAATTGATTCGCTATTGTTTTCATTGGAAGTATCACTTACTTTTAAATAAAGTTTAGAAAGCTCATGGTTTGATTCAATCTTTGCCTGAAATTCTTTTTCACAGATAATTGCCTTATCTAAAGTATCATAATATTTTTTATGATACTTGATATTATCGCAATTACCCTTTTCGCCTAAAAATATTTGTCTAATGATTGAATTCATGTTTTTTCCTTATAGCAAATTTGTTGCTATTTGTTATATTTTGTGGTACAGTAAAAACTGCTACTTGTTGAGAGCAGCTTGCAACATCTTTATTACATGAACATATTGTATTAGGAAAATTCCTAAGTGTCAACTGTTTAAACGCACTTTTAGGAAAATTCTTAAAATTTTTTTATGATTGAAAGAATAACAAAACTTCAAAAGATAAAAGAAATTTCCGATGCAACTTTGCATAAGGAATGTGGTTTAGTTCACACTTCTTTAAATGATTGGAGAAAGGGTAAAGCCAAACCAAGCACAGATGCTATAATAAAATTGGCTCAATACTTTAATGTTACCACTGATTATTTATTAGGTTTAAGCGACAATCCAACTTCCTGTAAATTTTGTACATAAGGATACTACAACCCCAAACTCACCCTATACACCTCGGACTTCTTAATACCTAATTCTTTTGCCAAAAATGTTATCGCCTCTTTTTTGTCCAAACCTGCTTGAACTAACTCTTGCAGGTTTTTTAAAATTGATTCGTCCGTGATTTCTTTATCTTCTTCCTTTTTACCCTCTACAACTAAAACAAACTCGCCTTTTTTGATTATCTCTATTTCTTCACCCAAAACAAATCTTGTTACAGATTCAAACTTTTTTGAAATTTCCCGTACTAAACTTGCTTTTCTATTGCCTAAATTTTGCGCCAAAAAAGCTATGTCCTTATCCACATCGTGTACGGCAATAAAAAAAACCAGCGTAGAGGATAGATTTTTTAATCCCGCCAAAAGCACTTCTTTATCTTTGTTTTTAGGCGGTAAAAAGCCCGCAAAGGTAAAGGGTTGCACAGGCAAACCGCTTAATACCAGCCCAGATAAAATAGCATTGGGACAGCCCACGACAGTGTAATCTAAATCGTTGGCGATTAGCTCGTTGACTAAAACCATGCCGGGGTCGGAAAAAAGCGGCACACCGGCATCGCTTATTAGTGCAATATTTGTCCCATCTTTTAGTGTTTCTATAATCTCTTGCGTCTTTTTCTTTTCGTTAAATTTTTGATATTCATAAACAGGTGCAGCTATATTATATTTTTTTAATAACGGCAAAGAATGTCTGACATCTTCGGCATAAATCATATCGACCTTTTGCAAAGTTTCAATAGCAAGCAAAGTTATCTCTTTGCTATTACCAATCGGTGTTGTTACAAAATAAAGCAATTGTTTGCCCTCTACTCTTTACCACTAGGCAGCATTGCCTCAACAAATTGCTTAGAATCAAACGGCTCTAAATCCTCGATTCCCTCGCCGACACCGATATAAACTACGGGGACTTCTAACTCGCCTGCAATGCCTAAAACAACGCCACCCTTTGCAGTGCCGTCAAGTTTTGTTAAAATGATTCCGTCTAATTCTACCGCGCCGTCAAAGACTTCTACTTGCGCAATAGCATTTTGACCGGTGGTTGCGTCTAGCACAATAAAGTTAAGACGCAAAAATCCCTCGGCTTCTCTATCCAAAATTCGCGTAATCTTTTTAAGCTCTTCCATCAAGTTTTTCTTATTGTGTAATCTTCCTGCGGTATCAATCAACAATACATCTGTACCTTTACTTTTACAACTTGCAAGCGCGTCATACACTACCGCGCCGGGGTCTGCACCCTCGGCATGTTTTACAATCCTGACACCTGCCCTGTCTGCCCAAATGGACAATTGGTCAGCGGCGGCTGCTCTAAAAGTATCAGCGGCTGCAATAGTAACGGTCTTGCCAGCTTTTCTAAAGCGGTTTGCTAATTTACCAATCGCGGTAGTTTTGCCAACCCCGTTGACACCCACAATCATCATAACCATAGGATAGCCGAACTTAGGCATTTCGTTCTCGTCCAAAATCTCGCTCATTATTTGCTTTAATTCGTCTTTGACAGGCTCGGTTGTTCTTATATGCTTTTTATCCACAGCCTTTTTAAGGTCAGTCAATAACCTCTCTGTCGTTTCTGCACCAATGTCTGAGGACAGCAAAATCATTTCTAGTTCGTCATAAAACTCGTCGGTTAAAACACCGCCCGTAAAAAGTTTATGAAACTTATACGCAATCGCGTCCTTCGTTTTTTTCAACGCATTTTTAATTTTTGCAAAAATACCCATTGTATGTCCTCTTTAAATAAATTTATCTACGCTGTTTCTGCCGTTAAAAGCGCGTCACTCAACAATACCGATACCACTTTACTCACACCCTTTTCTTCCATCGTAACACCAAAAAGTGAATCGGCTGTTTCCATAGTCGGCTTACGGTGAGTGATAACAATAAACTGTGTATCTTTGCTAAACTTCTTTAGGTATGCCGCAAACCTGCCTGCATTAGCGTCGTCTAGTGCAGCCTCGATTTCGTCAAGAACACAAAACGGCATAGGACGCAGTTTTAATATCGCAAACAAAATCGCGATGGCGGTAAGTGCGCGCTCGCCCCCAGATAACAGCGAAATTGATTGCAGTTTTTTTGAAGGCGGTTGCGCTAAAATTTCGATGCCTGCTTCTAGTGGATTTTCATCCTCTTGAATCAATAAATCCGCTTCGCCGCCGTTAAATAAATCTCTAAACACTTGAACAAAGTTTTGCCTAATCTCTTGAAACTTGCCCTCAAAACGCGCTAGCATCTCAGAAGACAGTCTTGCAATTTCCGCCTCGATTTTGCGCTTTGACTCTTCAATGTCTTTTACCTGCATATCTAATAAATGATACTCTTCCGATACCTTTTTAACTTCTTCCATAGCGTCCATGTTGACATGACCTAAAGCCTGCAATTGACGCTTTAGTCTTGCCGCTTCTTCCGCGCCCTCGCCCACCTTATAGTCGTCATCTTTAAATTCAACACACTGCTCGTATGATAAGTCATATGCCTCCGCTACTCTGTTTTGCATATTTTCCATATCAGTATCAATTTTTTGCAATTGCAATTCTTCGTTATTTTTCCTTTCACTTAACACCTGCAATTCGTCTACCAAAGCATTGCGTTTTGAGTCAATATTAGCAAGACGAGTTTTAATATCTGCTTTAAAAACATCTAAATTAGCCAAATCCTTTTTGATTGCCTTTGCTCTATCCGAATCATCATCAACATTAGAAAGCGAAACAACAGCCTTTAGGTTTTCTTCTACGGTTTCCAAAACTGCCTTTTTCTCTGCAATTTGACGGTGATTATATTCTAGCCTTTCGACAATAGCAATTGATGACGCTTGATTGCGCCTAATATCAGACTCTAAATTTTGTACGGCATTTTCGCTTTCCTTTGTCGTCATTTTTGCCCTTACCCACTCTGGATGCAGCGCATTATGACGCAAACGCAGTGATTCAATTTTGTGCCTGTTCTCTGTATCGTCCTCACTTGCAGTAGCACGCTCTGACTCGATTATGGCATTTAATTCTGCCACCGAATCCACTTCGCCGACAATCTCGGCAATGCGGTTTTTAGAGGTCTTCATTTCAAGTTCTAATTCTTTTAACGCAGCTTTCTCTTCTTTAACAGCAATCGACAGCGATATGACTTTTTGCTTTGCGCTGGTTAATTCAAGTTCTATCTTATGTATTTCCTCGCCCAATTCGCCTATTTTATTTTGTAAATCAGTTAGTTTTTTAGACTCGGTTTCGCGCAATGATTCTAACTCACTAACCTCTTTTGTAAGCGTGGCAACTTCTTCTTTTAATGAAGTCACTTCTCTCTCAAAAGAAAAAATATTTGATTTTTCGTTTTTTCGGCTGCCCCCTGTAATAGAACCTGACGGGAAAAGCACTTCGCCTTCTTGCGTAACAATTTTGAAAGAATAGTTTGCTTTTTTCGCCAAAGCAACAGCATTGTCGATATTGTCCGTTATCACCACACCGCCTAATAGTCCGCGCATTACACTGTCATACTTTTTGTCAAATTCAATCGCATCAATAGCCAAGCAGCATACACCCTTCTCTTTTAAGAGAGGCTGAAACTTCGGGTCAAAGTGACGGGGCTTATATGACGAGATTGGTAAAAAAGTCGCTTGTCCGTATTTTTTTTCTTTTAAGTAAGCAATTAGCTTTTTCGCCTCGTCCTCCGTCTTTGTCACAATGTGCTGTACCGATGCCGCTAGCGCCGTTTCGATTGCAATTTCATAGTTAGGTTTTACCTTGATTAAATTAGCCACAACACCTTCCAATGGTAGGCTGGTGTTTTTCTTTGCGTCCTCTAATAGTTTTTTAACCGCATGACCAAAATTTTCGTTGCGCTCTTGAATCTCGACTAACGATGCAAGACGCGCTTGTTTTTGGTGAAACAAACTTGTTTTTTTATCTAATTTTGCCGCGCTGTCATTTACTATCGCACGAGCCTCATTACTTTCCTTAACACACTCTTTTCGCTCAAAAATCTTTTCTTCTTGTTTTGTGGTAAGATTATCAACCTCGATGTTCCTTGAATCTAATTCGGGCTGTTTAACGGCAAGTTTATCGGTCAAAAATTTAATACGGCTCTCTTGGTCTGCTAGTGAAGAAATCAACGCTTCTTTCTCGGCAGTAAGTCTGCCCATATTAGCTTGAATCTCACCCAACCGCGCCATAGCCGCAATGATTTTATCATGCCGCTCGATATTCTTACCCTCTACAGAAGCAAGTTCGTTAGCTACACCGTTGTATTCTTTATCAAGCCGCTCTTCGGTGATTTTGTCCAATGCCAATTTATCTTTTGTATCTTCTAAAGCATTTGTGTGCGTTTCAATTTCCGCAAGCAATTCTACATGGTCATTTTCTAGCTTTTTATTTTCTTCAGTTAATGCAATCACCTGCGCCGAAAAATTACTTTTACGCTCGTTTAAAAACTGCAAATTCCCTTTCTGCTTTGCTAAGTCAACGCTAAATTTTAATAACTCGTCCCGTAATGTTTCAATCTTCTTATCAGCCGTATCCGAATCCGTTTGAGCCTTTTGATACTCTTCTGACGATTTTTCCGCATCTTCTCTTGCTTGCGCTAATTGCTTTTCAACTTTAACTAGCCGCCCTTTAATAACCTTTTTTGCGTCCTCAGAGGTTTCTAACTGATGAACATACAAATTGATTTCGTGGTGGCGCAATTGTTTACTAATCTCGGTATGCTTTCTTGCTTTTTCGGCTTGTCGTGATAAAGGCTCTAAATGCTTGCGCTTTTCTTCTAATATAATTTTATGGTTAACTAAATCTGCCGCAACCCTAGCTAGTCTATTTTCATTTTCTTTTTTATTTGCCTTAAACTGACTAATGCCGGCTGCCTCTTCAAAAATCGCCCGCCTGTCCTCTGGCTTTGCCGACAAAAGATTATCAATCCGTCCTTGTCCAATAATCGAATATCCTTCCCTGCCCATTTGCGCCTCGCGTAAAAGTTCTGATATATCACGCAAACGACACTTTTGCCTATTGATTAAATATTCAGCATCACCTGATTTTCCCTCTGCCGCCCTGCACAATTTACGCGTCAGCACGACCTCTTTATAGTCCAATTTTGGAAACAATGTCACACCCATTTTATCTGGGCGATTGTCAAAAAACAGCGATACTTCACAATACGAAAGTGAGCCGCGTTTTTCTGTTCCGTTAAAAATGACATCTTGCATACTGCCGCCGCGAAGCGCTTTTGCAGACTGTTCCCCCAGCACCCACCGAATCGCGTCCGCCACATTGCTTTTTCCGCAGCCGTTAGGACCAACAATTCCGGTCATGCCAGAATTAAATTTAATATGAACCCTGTCACCGAACGACTTAAATCCAATTATTTCTAAACTCTTAAACTTCACAACACCACGAGTATAACAAACCAAAAAATATTTTGCAATGATTTTCGTACAGAAAAACGCCGATTAAGTCTTTCTTAAGCGGCGTTTTATTTATTTAAAACAAATCTCTAAATCTTCGGGGGAAAGTTTGGGCAAAGTTTTCATTTTGGGTCAAGGTTACTAATTGTGCTTGGCGCCAATCGTTTATACGACCTTGTTCAATGTTAAAGTGAATTTGATGATAGAAGTGGTCAAATACAGTAATCTGCTGCGCAGGTGTGGTGTAGTCGTGCAGTCCTAATGTCATACCTGCCGCAGTGTCCATAGCAAAAAACATAATGTGCATGCCAAAGTCGGTAATTGCAGGAAAAGGAAGTACACTACCAGGGGTTGCATTTTGATAAAGCCATCTTGCGCCGTCTTCAAACTCTTGCATGTAGGTAGGGTTTTCCCAATCTTCTAATACCTTTTGTACAACATAACCCAAAAGATTGTCAGCAACATGATTCATTGCACCGGGGTCGGTGTTATACTTTAAAATAAAATCATGCCATCTGCGCGTTGCAGCGGTTAAGTCACCAGATAGTGGCGAAACTGCCGCTACGACCTCATCAAAAATTTGCTGCGCAGTGCGGGGTGAATTAAAATCCTCCCACCCGTCAACTCTGGGGAAATGTCTAATCTCATTAAATAATTGCTCATCTCTAAATGCCCTCACTTGCGCGGCTGTTACACCGGGACGCGCGCGCTCTCTTGCAAGTGCCGCAGTTTGCGCATCTGAAAACGGAACAAGAATGTGCTTTACATAAAAATATCTGCCGTTGGGTCTAAAAAGCACCAAATCGCTGCCGCCGGCTGCTTGTGTATATGCCGCAGCGTTACGGGAAAATTCAAGTCTTTGTTGGTTTAACACCGCATTATACTGCCTTACAACATCAGCATTTGATACTGTAATGCCGCGATTAAGCGTCTGCTGCAATATTTGCATTTCTGTTTGGCGGCGGATTTGGCGGTAAAGCAAAAGATAAACCGGAAAAGAATATCTAAAATTATTATCTATATCCACTAAACCAAGATACAATTCTTCGGCACGGCGCGTATCTATCATTTCACGGTAGAATTCCTCTGACCTATCTAACCACTCGCGATACTCAGACTCTATAAAGAAAAGGTTGTCCTCAGCAGCACTTACAAGTTCAAGCACAAGTTCACTAAGACTTTGTCTTTCTAAAGATACTCTGTCTATACTGCCGAACCTGCCGGGGATACGGGAAGGTTCGCTTAAAGGCGACCATTTTTCCTCCGGATAAATAATGTTGCTAAATTCAGGCGGACGCACAGGGTGGGGCGGCGCAGGGGGGTCGGCTTGTTCGCCCATTTCGTCAGTATCAATAGCAGCATTACGCAAAATGCGCTGCTGAATAGTGCGTAATTCTTGGTCTAGCGTATCAAAAAGAATTTCCTTTACTTCATTATAATGAGCATAGTCGCTATAGATATAGTACCCGTTTGTATCAGGGTCAAACACAAGCTGCTCGCCCGCGCGCCAGCGCAAAAACGCACCGGGGTCCATAATGGCACGATAATGCAGGCGTCTGTTGCCGCCATTTACCGTTTCATGCGCACCAATTGCACTAGAGCCTCTGCCACTAAGCCCGTCAAACCATAAATTATAATCGTCTGTTGCAAGCCGTCTAGTGCCGTTAAGAATATCTCTGTCTATTGCTCGTCTTTCATCTAAATCATCAATTCTTCTATAGCTAACGCCGGCAGCACGCAATTCAAACATACGACGGCTTTGGATTACCCTTTCACCGCGCGCAATCATTCTTTCGATTTCTGCGGTCAAAAGTTCCCTTTCAATTAAATTGTCTAAAACCTCATTCACATCTTCTTCTGTGCGGTCAGGTCCGAAATGCTGATTAAGCGTACTCATCAACTCAAATTTAAAAATGTGTCTGTCGCCGCTTGAAAAACCAACATCTGCATCTTCTATCGAAGCTACAGTTGCCACAATCTGCTGTGCATCACGGCGCTGGTCAATTTCTATCCAACCGCATGCCGCCAGGAAAATCGCTAGGCTTAGTACCAAACCTACAATTAAAGCCATTTTTTTGTTACGCATTATTCTCTTGTATCCTTTTCTTCTAAACTAAAGATATACCTTTAGTACAGGTCATTATAACAACCCCAAACAAAAAACGCAAACGATTTTTTGTGGTTTAGAGGTTGAAAAATAAAATTTTTGCAGCCGTTGTCAAGCCTAAGGTGTAGGTACAATCGTGGCTACTAGGTTTTCGTCAAAGTGGACAGTAATATAAACAGGGGCAGAAATTGTGGTTTTTACAACAATACCATTATGGTATACAAAATTGCCGCCAGCGTTGATTACTCTAAAGGTATGCGTACCGGGTTGTAAGTTTGATAAATCGCTAAAAAATAGACTGCTTGTGTTACTGCGGATGCGTTCCCAAGTCTCACTTCCCTCACGCCTTATGTAAGTATTACTACCTGACATACCGCCTCCGTCCCAAGAAATAAAGCTAGTAAAAAGCCTAAGATTGATTGCTGCAGCTTGTGCAATAGTTTCTTCTCCTATCGTAAAGGTAAAATACACAGCGACAGAATCGCCAAAGCGCGTTAGCACACCGTTTTGTAATAAAAAACCACTGTTATTTATTACCCGAATAGTATGAGTGCCAATTGGCACACTGCCTTCATCGAAATATATGAAATACAAATGCGCATCTAATAAATCCCAATTCCGTACAGAACTACTAAGTCGCCGCCATGATGTTTGCCCCTCAAAGCGTAGATATGTACGACTATTGTTGGCTGTGCTTCCTGTCCATTCTAATTCTAAAAAACCAAAGAAATTTGACAGCGCGATATTTGAGACTGTCGAAAACGCTTCTCCAGAATCACGCACCTCAATCGTAAAGTAAGCAGGGGCAGAGTCTAACGGACGGGAAAGTATCCCGTTATTTAATGCAAAACCACCACTAAAAACACGAGTAGTAATAATTCTTACTGTATTAGTACCCACTAATAAACCTAAATCATTTAAAAGAATTGAAAATATGACTGTTCTAACAAAAACCCATTGTTCACTATTAGCACGGCGGACATAAACCCGTGCGTCAGCATTTGACGAATGTGGATTATTCCATTCTAGCCGATTAGTAGAAATTCTTATATTGGTAACAGGTGAAAGTGTTGTATCGTTTGCAACCGTTATCGTAAAGTATGTAGGTGCAGAATCACCAGCAACACGATAAAGCGCGCCGTTTTGAAGCGCGAAGCTTTCGCTGCCGGCGGAATTGATAATTCGCACTGTGTTGGCACCCGCTTGTAAATTTAGGTCAGTAAGAATAATTGACCAACTTGAGGTGGTTCTAATTAAAGTCCATGTATCGCTTGACCCGCTAATATAAATGCGAGAACTTACACCACTAACACTATCCCATTGTAACCAAGTGACACTATTGTTAAATCTAATATTTGTAACGGGTGTTATTGCCCCTTCTCTAACCTCAATCGTAAAATACGCAGGCGAGGAATTGCCCATAACACGATAAAGCGCGCCATTCTGATACATAAAACTGCCGACATCACTGACATTGATAATTCGTATATAATTAGTATCCTTTTGCAAATTTAACTCGCTAAGACTAATCGAATTGCTCCATGACGATACAATTCTTACAAGACGCCACTCGGTCGTATTTGATTGCCTAATATAAACTCTTGTCTCGACGCTAATTGCGCTATTCCATTGCAATGAAGTAGCGTTATGATTAAACCCAATATTTGTAACCGGTGTGATTGCCCCTTCTCTAACCTCAATCGTAAAATACACAGGTGCAGAGTTTGCGCTTTGGAAAAATGTGCCGTTATAATAAATAAAACCGCCGCCTTGGGTTATGATTCGTACAGTGTTAGTGCCTGTTTGCAAATTTAAATCGCTAAGCGCAACATGCCATGACCCTGAAAACGGAACAAATGTCCATGTATCGCTGTTAGGATGGCGAACATAGATGCGTGTGGGTCTACGGCTTAAGTTGTTCCACTCTAGCCAAGTGCTAGCAAAAATATGCACATTGGTCACAGGTGCTACTTGCATATAATCTGCTGAAACATTTATCGTAAAATACTCAGGTGCAGAATTTGCGCTTTGAAAAAGTGTGCCGTTATAATAAATAAGCCCACCGCCGCCTGAATTTATAATCCGTACAGTATTTGTACCCGCTAGCAGGTTTAAATCGCTAAGCGTGATTGAGTTCCATGCAGTTCTTAAAAAGACCCATTGGTAACTACCTGCTCTGCGAATGTAAATACGAGCATTGTAATTACTAGGATTACTCCACATCAAAGAAGAGCCAGAAATCCTTACATTGGTTACAGGTTCTACAGATATAGCGTCTGCTGATACTGTCAATGAAAAATACGCAGGTGCAGAATTTGAAAGGCTTACGGCAACTCCGTCGCGCATGACTACACCGCCGCGATTGATAATCCTAAAAGTGTGCGTACCTACCTGCATATTGCTTGTACTAATCCAAAGACCACCCCACGCATTAGATGATAAACGCACCCAATTTTCGCTGTTAGGTCTTAACACATAAACATAACTATTGAATGTGCCGCCGTTATCCCAACCAAGCGAGTTTGGAACAAACCTAACATTTGTCACGCTGGGCATAAGCTCACTGATAGTAGCATATTCAATAGTAAAGTATGTAGGTGTGGAATTTACACTTTGCAAAAGTATGCCGTTGTGATAAATAAAACTACTATTAGCAGGATTGATAATCCTTATCGTGTTCGTGCCCGGTTTAAGGTTTAGCTCACTAAGCCCTATCCACCACACAGCCGTTCTTATAAATATCCATGTTTCGCTATCTGCATGACGGACATAAACGCGTACGCTGTTGCTTGTGCCGTCCCATTCTAGCCACTCTTCAAAAATCGCTATATTAGTTACTGAAACTACCGGCATAGTATCGGATGAAATATTTATCGAAAAATAAACAGGTGCGGAATCTAAGGATTTTATAAGTGCGCCATTTATAAATTGTACGGTACTTCTAGTAATAATTCTAAAATTGTGTGAGCCTGCTTGTAAATCAGAAGGAATACTTACCGAACTCCAAGCATAAGCTGCTATCCTTTGCCATATGTCACTACCACAGCGAAGAATATAGACATAGTGAATGTTGCCTGCATGATTATCCCAAATGATACTTGTACCCCACACATTTACGCGAACATTAGTCACCCCTGAAATAGGTTCTCCCGCCGCAACATTTAAGGTAAAATACGCTGCTTCAGAATTTATATAATGCGTAAACACACTGCCATGCAGTGTACTGCTACGACCGCGTGCAACAACACGCAGAGAATTCTCGCCTACCTGTAAGTTTAAATCGCTCCACCAAACATTGTTACTGCTAGAAGTACGCCATAGCGCATATTCTGTTTCGCCCGCGCGTCTAAGATACACTCGGTTTCCGGAAGAACTGCCGTTCCAAGTAATACGACCCGTGTTACTAATAGTAAAATTATACGGTGTGGCTGCTGTTCTTGTAACAACCTCCGTAATCTCAAATAAGGCAGGCTGGCTAAAAGCACTAAGGGCATAGAATGTTTTGTTATACATATCGGCACCGATAATTTCGCCGCGAATATAAAAACGGTATTGCCCGCTGGCTGGTGTTATGCCGTGCATAAACTGTATATCTTCTAAAAGAAACAGTATCGAGCTATGTCTGCCGCTCCAACTATTGCTTACTCTATCTACTAAAACAGGGTAGTCTAAGCACGGAGTTTGCACATATATTCTATAATAGCCTGAATTGCCTGCCCAGCCGCTTGAATCCCATGTAAGAAAATTAGGGCCGTCAATCTTTGACTCTATCGTCAAATCAGTAGATAAAGCGGTAAACTCAGGGGCAAGGTTAAATGACATTGAAATGTAAATGTCCTCTGTAACCCACGAAACTACCATCGTAAGAGTATTGTTCCGTATCCAAAAGGTTTCTACAAATTCATTAGGACTAAATGGAAAACCGATATCCTCAAACATTTCCTCTATATTACCAAAAGCCGACATTGTAACATAACGGTTGCTATAACGCGAAAAAGGAATCGCCGTACTTAATTCCCCTTCGTCACCTATTCCTGCCAAAGCCGCAATTGTATTGTCACGAATCACAACTCCGTAGCGCACAGAAAAAATGTAGTCAAAGGAAGGTGAAGAAAGTATATTTTCGGGAATTAAATCAAATATATATAATGCTTGCAATATGTTTAGCAGGTGTTCAACATCGCCAAAAAACGCGTCCAGCGAGCTTGTGTCAAATTCTAAATTAATATTAAACGGCAAATAGTCTAAATAGCCGCTAATCTCATCTAGTAATATAGGTAATAAAAACTCGATAGTATTTAATATTTCTTCTTCAGTAACTTCCCCTATCCGCAGCATCATGGCAGTATACATACGGAGATAGCCCATCACAATCGGCACAAAGTTTTGGTTTGTGTCTAGCAAAAAAACACCGTTTGTCGGGGCATATTGTGTAGAAACATTTGATGCAATGACACCGGGTGCAGGGGGCAAAACCACAGGATTATTGTTAGATGGATTTTCACCAGGCGGATATGTAACAGGTGGACTAGTGGGCGGATTAGTGTCAGTTGTATCACATGCCGCCAACATCAAAACCGCCGCCGCAATAAGGACAGTCAAAAGAATAGTAATAATAAAAATGAACCGTTTATTTCTCATAAATTACCCACACTTCTAAAAGATTGTTACTATTATATATAATAGTTTAAAAGATGTCAAGAATTTTTTACCCCCCTAACATTTCATGTTATTTGCCAGGGCTTTTTTCCTTACTCATTATCATTCATGTTAATCAAAAGTTTCCCCTATTCCCCAAACGACACGTCAATACTTATTGCAGTTTGAATCAAAGGGTGGTCTATCGGCACAAGTTTTGGCTTGCCTGCAATATCTGCCAATTGATTGTATGTGATTTTGTTGCCCTGTAATGCCACTGTAACACCAAACTTTTTTTGTGCAACCAAATCTGCGCCGTATGCGCCTATTTGAGTACACAGTACCCTATCGTATGCCGAAGGAATTCCGCCGCGTTGAGTATGTCCGGGGACAACAACGCGCGTTTCTATATTAAGCGCCTCGCCAACTGCCGCTGCAATGCGGTTGCTTGCCGTAGTTTCGCCGCGTTCTGTGCGTTTTTTACTTCTTTCTTTCTTACCCATGCTAACCTCTTTTTTGTCCATCGCACCCTCTGCCACCGCGATTATACAGCTCTTGTCGCTTTGCGCTTTGGTAAACCTATCAACCGCTTTAATTACTTTTGTTATATCGTACGGAATCTCGGGCAAGAGTATCACATTCGCTCCGCCCGCTAAACCTGCATACAGCGTCAGCCAACCAACCTTATTGCCCATGATTTCGACAACAAAAGTCCTTTTGTGGCTTTGCGCCGTTGTCCTTATTCTGTCAATACATTCAGTTGCAATCGCCATCGCCGAATGAAAACCAAAAGTCATGTCTGTATCCCAGATGTCATTGTCGATGGTTTTTGGCAGCCCTACTACATTAAGCCCTTCAGTTGATAACAGCGCCGCCGTCTTGTGCGAGCCTGCCCCGCCTAAAACAACAAGAGCGTCCAGCCCCAGCTTTTTGTAGGTTGCCTTCATAGCCTCAACCTTACTGCCTTTATCTACAACCGACGAAACCAATTTGTACGGCAAACGCGAAGACCCCAATACAGTACCGCCGACAGTCAAAATACCGTTAAACTCTTCCTTTTTCATCTGACGGAATTCGCCGTCTATTAGACCCGCATATCCGCCTAAAATACCTACAATTTCAGCAGACGGAATTTGTTTATATGCCGATTTTGCAAATCCGCGCATTACCGCGTTAAGCCCCGCACAATCGCCGCCTGATGTTAGTAGTCCGATTTTCATTGCTTCCCTTTCCCTCTTTTCTTCACCAAATACCACACCATAAAGCCCGTTGCAATTAGTGCAAGCGCACCGGAAACAATCAATATAATTGTTCTTGGATTGATGCCGCCGCGAGTTATTACTTGCAAGCCTGTACTCGGTACGCCGGCAGGGTGCGTATCATTCGCACGAGGTCGTACAAACACATAATAAATTGTTCCACTTTCTAATCTTAAAAACTCATTCGATAATTGCCAAAGGCTGTCTGATGTAGGTGCAGCATTACTTGTCGCTATTGCAAACTCTGCAACTTGCCCATTAGCAAAATCTGTCACAGGATAAATCACAATACTATTAGCAGTTCTTTGCTGCAGCCTTGCAATAGAAGCAACAGCGCGATGTTCTACAGTCAAAGTCAAACCGCCGCTTACATTCATATTATTTTGACCGAATCGCATTTCCACATAAAACCTAAAACTTCCTATCTCTTGGGGAATACCATAAATTTCGCCCGTGTCAGCGTCAATTGATAAACTGTCAGGAAGTTCACTCGTAGCTATGTGGCTTTGATGCAAAGACCACTGTAGCACCGAACCTCCTTCCACAATATCTCGCAACTGAAACGAAAATTCTTCACCATAAAACGCAATTGGAATTGGTGTATTAGGTGCGATACTTGGCATATCCGCATGCACAAGCGGTATAGTTTGCGCAACGCTAAAAATGATGGTTAGCAATAAAGATAACGCAGTAACAAAAAGAAGTATTATTGTTTTTTGCTTTTGCAAAGTTTTTCTCATAAGCCTTTCCTTTTACAAAAAATTTTGTTGCTCCATAATAACATACCAACCGCAAAAAAGCAAGGAAAAAAATCTACAAAATATTCATTTGACATTCCCTTTCCGCAACACTATAATTCGGCTCGACTTTACTTGTCGAGGTGTAGCGCAGCTCGGTAGCGCGCTTGGTTCGGGACCAAGAGGCCGCAAGTTCAAATCTTGTCACCTCGACCACAAGAATATCCTTAATTGTATTGCGAAGCACAAAGAAAAAGGACTAAAAAGGACTTTTTCTTTATAATTCGACCACAATTGAGGTTTTTTTAATTGAAAACATATACAAAATATGATTGAGATGACATCAAAAGCGAATAATTATAAATATACCCTCCGACTTCTACCAATTTTCTACCAATTTTCTCTCAAAAATGCAATTTTTCTGCAAGTGTAACCTCTTTTTATCATTGTTGATAAATGTTTATCATTGTTGATTTATAGAAACTAAACTATTATCACATAGCCATATCTGAACCTTTTTCAAATGATTCCGCATCAAAACCTTGTACTTTTTTCACTCTTTCTAAAAATCTAATGTAATCATCAATACTAGAAAAACCCAACTTCTCCATATCGTTCACCAATCTTGCACTAAAATTTTCTAGTTCCGCAATTTCATTCTCGATATGGATTTGCGGCTTTTCAATTACTTCTTCCTTTTTAACAAAAGCATTACTAATCACCTCTGCCGATTGAATCTTACTATTAAAGTCCAAATGAACATATCTATCGGCTGTTGTTGCAAAATCAGCATGACCTAACCAATCTTGAATCTGCTTCATGTTAATGCCATTAGCAAGCAGCAACGATGCACAGCTATGGCGCAAATCATGGAATCGAATGTGTTTTAATAGATGCTTTTTTATCAACTTGCCAAAAGCCTTGGTCACATAGGTGGGTTTCAAAAGTTCACCCATTTCATCTATAAAAATGTAGTCCGTATATTTTTGATTGTATGTATCGCCAAAAAAATCTCTATTTTCTGCTATCTTACTTTTATGTTTAAGTAATTTTTCTGCTAAATGATGAAACAATGGAAGTGTTCTATGACTAGCGCGGCTTTTGAGTTTATCATCTAATAGAAAGCCATCTTCTAGCATCAATACCTTATGGTTTACTGTAACTGTTTGATGTCCAAAATCAACAGCCTGCCATCGCAAGCCCAATAATTCGCTGCGCCGAAAGCCATAATGCGCCGCCATTAAAATCGCCAATTCCAACCTATGCCCTTTTGTAATTTCAAACAGATTTTCCAGCTCCGCTTGATTATAAAAGCTCATGGTGGTTTTTTCTACTTTCAGGGGTTGCATATAATCATAAGGATTATCCGGAATGATTCTGTCAATCTTAAATGCGTGTTTTAATGTGGGGCGCAGAACTTCTGCATAGTGTTTTAGGGTATTATTTTTCACCCCTCGTTTTTGCCGCATGTAATCGTAGAATTTTTCAATTTCTTCTGTGGTGATGTCAATGATTGCTTTATCTTTGAAAAATTCTTCGTAGACTCTTATGTAATATTTACAATACAGCTGATACACATAGAGAGAATATTTGTTTTGAGTATGTTCCAAATATTTCTTACAATAATCAACAAATCGAGTTTCTGCCGTGCCAAGAGGCTGCTCTCTTGCTGTAACTCTATTTTTTCGTCTTTCCAATTTTTCTTTTTCTACGACTTCAAATTCTTGTAATCTTTCTTCCAACATTCTAGTTGCTTCTTTTTTATTACCCCGTTCTTTCAGTCCGGTGTTTTGCCACTTTCTTTTATAATCACCATTATAATCTTTGTAATTGATAATGGTGTACCACATTCCGTCTTTTAATTGCACTCTGCCTTTCATGCTACTTCCCCTTCTTCGCCTCGCAAGTATTTAATAATATCTCTTTTAAGCATTTTGTACTCCCTTCCAATCTTGCGGGATTTGATTTTTTTTCCTTTTACAAGTTTATAAGCTAACACAATGCCAATGTTTAGCATTTCCGCTAAGTCGCTTACACTGACAACATCTGAATAATTATCAAACATTTATACTTCCTCCTTTTAGATGATTGAGTGACCACGAAACAAAATTAATTATGCTCACAACCTTGCGGTTCCCTACTCTAATAACAGGAAGCGCATTAGAGTTGATAAGCCTACGAACATTGTCGCGCCCTAAGCCTGTGAGCTTTACAATATCCTCGCAATCAAAAAAAGACTTGCCGTGTTGTTCGGCAAGTCGCCTAGTTTCGATGGCGATTAAGTCTATTTGTGTGTAAGATTCGTTTTGCATTTTTACCTCCTGCTTTTTCGTTTCATTGCGTGCTGCTCGGTTTCTATGTACTGAAGGCAAACAAATATTTTTACTCGATAACTTTGCTTGCACTCTTCTGTACAGCTATTACACTTTTTGTTGTATTGAATTTTTTGGGTTTTGGGGTTGATGAAAAAATCCCATTCGTTTTTGAATTTTTCGCTTAATGCGTTCATTTTGGTACTCCTCATTTTTGTAGCGTTCTGCCCCATACTTTTTGATACTTTTTTGCTTTTTAACGCACGAAAAAAATTGGCTTGGCATATTTTTCGTGCCAAACCCTTCGTGCGTTAGAAAGGCTGTTTTTACACTTTTTACATTCAGAGACTTTGCGTGGGTTTAGCTGGATAAAACAAAACCCGCATTGAAATTGGAAAGTTAACCACTTGTATCCACTGCGTAAAGACGATTAAATTTTGTGCCTTGTTTGCTTTTGGACAAGCGGGTGATATAGTGAATTAGTTTTCAAAATCCCTCTTAAAATTTAAGCGAAATCGGGTATCCTGATTGTCGCAAAACTGTGATGAAAAGTGTTTAGCGAGAAACACTTTGCGTCACTTCTTATGCTCATTCTATTTTTAGCCCGAAAACCCCTAGTTTGCGTCAGTTTCATTTTCTGCATTTTTGCTATTTTCCAGCCCTGCTTCTTCTTCAACTTTTGACTTTTTTGATTTCACAATCATAAATTTTTCTGTTTTTCTTCCATTTTTGTGTTTCTCCTTGTGGTTGAAAATATAAATCCCTACATAAGTAAGGAATAAGGGTGTTGATTTTAACAAGCCCCCCCCCCACTTTAAGCAAGAAATTGTGCCATTTTCTTAGAAATCTTCCGCAAAATCCCATTTACCGACTGCTGTGACTTCCCCAACTCTTTTTTTTCCTCGCAAAAGAAAAAGAGCAAAGATTTACTCTTTACTCTTTCATCGGATTACTTTTGACCTTATGTACTATGTTGCATTTGCGAAAGCCTATCTCTCTCTCGCATATTAACTTCCTTAGTTAACCTCACTAACTCTTCAATTTTACCATCAATCAATCCCACATCAAAAGACATTTTGTTTTCTATAGCAAACTGGTTGGCTTTGGTCATAACAAACTCTTTTTTCTCAATCGCGCTGTAATTCAAAAAAGACTCGGCTTGCTTTATAAACGGCACCACCGCATCGCATATTTTTATCGTTTGCAAAGCCCGCTTTTTCTCTTTAGCGGCTTTTACTAAGCGCACCAAAAAGCCAACACTTGTGCCCAAAAGACATGCACCTGTACTAGCAAGAGATATAATTGTGATTAGATTTTCCATTAGCTTTCCTTTGTTGAAGATTTTTTCTATCAATTCAAATTTTGTACAGCGACTTTTAAACTATCAAAATCGCCTTGCCAATCAAGCAGCTTTAGCAAGGCTCTTTTTCGGCTTGCGACGATTTTGTCCATATGTGAAGAAAAAGTGGTTGCGACAATACTGCCTTCTCGGGGTGAATTGTAAAAATAGTATGGTCCTTGCAAAGTTGTTTCGCTATAACCAGACTTAGTTTTTAGTCCGAAAATAAATATATAATCCTCATTGAACGGAACATCGCGCATACGAGTGTCTCCTACAAGCTCACGCGCAAACATGTGCTTCCATAAAGGCGGACCGATTTTATCCATGATGGGATTAGGTGTTTCATGCTCGATGATTTGAAGTGCCGAAAAGCCTTGAATCGCTTGATGCATATCGCTTAAAGCATTGTCGGCAATCAACCAATCGTCACCGTCCATAAAATAGATATATTTACCGACAGCATTGTCCAATCCAACATTTCTAGCCATTCCCTGATTGCCGTGCTGTACACAAAACACCCTTGTTTTAATGTCAGGGTTGTTGTTTGCCCACGATTCTACAACACCTTTTGTATTGTCAGTGCAGCTATCACACACGATTAAAACTTCAAATCGTGTCTTGTCATAAATTTGCATCGCAATGCTATCCAAAGCTTTGCTAATGTAGTTTTCTAAATTTTTTGCCGGAATAATTATTGATATTTCCATATTTGTTGTTTCCTTTTTTGTTATTTATTTTGAAATTGTAGAGTAATTAGATACTTTTTACTTAAAAGAATTGCCAAATCTCATCTAAAATCGCTTCGGTAAATCCACTACAGTCGTAAGAAAAATAGCCGTAAATGTGATTACTTCCCCACCACCAAAACCAAGCACCTGCTAAATTTGATTGTGTCGCCTGATTTAAGTTAGGTGTGATGGTTTCTAATATAAAACTATAACTCTCCACAAAGCCACACATATTTCCTACATCACCATGCCAGCCGCCTTCCATACGCCAAACTGATGCGGCAATTTGTGTCGGTCGTCCTTGGACAAGATTGCCATTATTAACCCGCCGCCAATGAGCACCTGACGGTGTAACCGATACACTTGCCCGTATGGTTTGAGCAGGAATACCTTCTCTTCTAAACGAAATTATTGTTTCGTAATTTCTCGCTGTAAAAGCATTGGCTGTTAATCCCGCTACGGGTGCAACACTAATAGTTGCTGAGCGTCCAGGAAGCAAATCATCAATTGCAGTGCTTGCACTATTATTGATTGTGAAATACTCATTGTTTCGAACAATATCTATCCTGCCTGTAGGAAAGTCACCTGTATTGGTGATTGTCACAGTTCTTGCCATAGGCACCGCCGCACCTTGCACCAAAGCAAAGGATTGTATTGCAGCGGCATTTTGAAAACTTAAATTTGCAGGAATCGGTTCAACAACAATCCTTGCAACAAATGTCATGCTTCCGTTGTTTGCTGAACTTATAGTAATATTGGATGAATGTTCACCCACGGGCATATTCGCAAGAGTTCGAATATTGAAATTTCTTGTCATCGCCCCAACACCTAAAGATGAAAGCGTAATTGGACCCATAGTAAAATTTGAAGTTGTTGCACTAATCGTAAAACGCGAATTGCTTGAAGATACAGTAATTGCTCCCGTCACCTGACTGCCTAAATTTCTGATTGAAATACTCTGAGTCCTTATCGTACCACGGGCTTTTTTACCAAGATTCTCAACACCACCCCATATAGCTATCGTAGACCTATTCCAAATATCTTGTCCGTCAAATCTAACAACCTCGACATTTTGATTATCCCACTTTACATCTGTCACCACTTGACCTTTAAATTGTAACATCTTCTTTTCCTCCTTCGCCTAGTTTGGTATGATGTTCAATACACCATTATTAAAAGAAAAGCTAACACCGGCACAACCTGTAGGTCCAATTGGACCAGCGGGACCAAATGGACCTGGGGGACCGGGAGGACCGTCTGCGCCTCTAGCTATAAAGCGTACCCAATAGGTGGAATTATCAGGTGGGTAGCGCCCCACTATGTTGTCATGCAAAGCGATGTACGCATTTCCATCGCTACACACCACTAAATCATCTCGCATAAAAACAGTATTGCTATTCCATTCACCGCGTGCTTTGATTCCCACTACTGCACTTTGTCCTGGAGGTCCTTCTGGTCCGATGATAGTACCTAAGTTAATGACTCTGTTCATAATTGTAATTTTCTCCTTGATAATATATTTTTTGTTGTTTTTAGGTATAGGACATCTAACTTAAGAAATGAAATAAATTTTTCCTTAAGCCACACATCATTTTTGCTTTTTATATTCACTTACAAGAACTATGCAACTAGCGCGCTTTTGTCGCTTGCCCCTGCAATATTGAATAGTGCTATTTAATTTACATAATAACCTTTTATCATTTTCTTACGATAAGGTCTTTATCATCGAAGCCAATGATATCTTGTGGTAAATGCTTGTGCTGAATCGAATACAAATGATTCTCACGACGCTCAAGCCTGAAAAAAATAGACTGAGGTCTTTTTGATTCTAAGTGTTCACCGTTGTAACTCATCGCTGTCGGCTCTTCTTTACAATTGTTTTGCATTTTAATAAACTTACCTCCTTGTTAGATTTTTTACCTTGCATTAAGCAAAAGAAAAGGATTATCCGTCCACATTGACGAACATTAAATCGTTATTTGTTTTTTAAATTTTCTCTATTTAAAACTACAATTCTTTATAGGTGATAATTTTAAGTACTTTCAAATCTTATACTTCTTCCACCACTCCAAAAAGGACTAGAAGCAAGACCAAATGTTGCCATCAGTGTACCGTCATCTAACTTAGTCAACATTAAATAAGCGTAACTCTGCCAATGCTCCGATGTAGTTACAAACAAAATGAGACCATAATTATCTCTTGATGAAGTTCCTGCCCATATGCCAAACGCTGCACTATACATATGGGGTCTTGATGTACTTATTTCAAAAGTTCTATCGACATTTATCACTAAATCATACATATCACTAGAACCATGAGTACCATCAAGCCTGTTCCCTTCTACCCAAATAGACTGCCATGTGCCAATAAAGTCACCTTCGGTAATGCCTGAAGTATAATTGCCACTATCAACACAAGGGCAATTGACATCATTGCAACCGACTAATAGCACCAAAGCTAGAATAATTACGATTGTTAAGGTTAGAATTTTTTTCATAAGATTGATTACTTCCTTTTTTATTAAATTTAATTTTAATATGCGTATTGTACTAACAAATACATAAAAACTCAAATCATTTTAGATAGAAATTCCAAAATATTAATAAAATTGCATAATAACTGTTTCCTCTTCTGTGTCAGGGTCATAAAATGTATACCAAACGCGTTCGTCATTTTCTTTTTCTCTAGTCTGCTTTTTAAACACAAGAGGCTTCCCGTCTATAATAGGCCATTCGGGGTTTTGAATCCAACGAGGCGGAGATTTATCAAAAAGAAATAAAGATTTAACTTTATCCTTTAGCCACTTTCTTTGTTGAACTTTTGATAAGTCTATTGGCGCAGATGCTATAATAGTCTTGAGAAAATCTTCGTCGTCTGTGGATACATAGCTAGGTTGAATACCGTATATAAAATTTGCTTCATCTTCATATTTAGATGTAGGTTTTACTGAAACGCCCATATCCTTAAGAAAAATCTCTATCCTAAAATGAACCTCTGTTTTTCCACCTATTGTTGACCAATCATCACTTTCAATAAGCTTGTTTACAGAACGCTCAAATAAATCATCTTTTATCTCTAATATACTAAAGTAATTTAAATCATTCTTGTAGTTATATTCAAACTCTTCAAAAGGCATTCGTCCTTCAACAAAATCCACAAGCCCATTGACAGCCGAATTATGTTTTTTAAAAATTTTTTCTTTCTCTTTTAAAGACATTTTGCCTTCCCTTTTAACCAAAAGACCTTCCATAAGCACATTATCTTTTTCTGAATTTTTTTCTTTTTCCATGATTTAAAAACCTCCAATGTTTGTTAGTACATAACTAACTGCATCCCACGCAGCATTTTTATATCCTGTTATTTGATGGATTGCGAGATGTTGTTTTTTTGTTACACCAACTACATTATATAATTCTTTGCCTGCGCGCCCTTTTACATGATGCAAAATAACATCGTTACCTTTTATTGCATTTGCTTTACCAAATTTTTTCTTTTTAAACAATTTCGGCGTTAATTTTCTCTGATGCTTAAACAACTTTTTCTTAAAAGTAGAATAAGATGGGGCTTGCATTACTCCTTTCCATTTTATTTGCGCCGATGCTTTCATGATAGCTTCAGGTCTAAATCCTAGCACTTCAAAACTAGGTTTAACACCCGGTGTTACCACACCTTTCTTCCCTGCACCTGCAGTAAGGTTTTGTTTTATCTTATTAATAGATGCTTTTGCTTTGCTGCTAGAGCCTTTGGCAATATTAACAATTGAATCCCCGGCTTTTTTAAGCCCCGTTGCCGCACCTTTTAGCATGGTGTTTGCGATAGTGGATTGAGCAGCGCCTATCGCATTGCTTGCTAGTTTTTTACTTAACCCAAAGGCTTTCTTTAGTCCTTTAGCGGCAAGGGCAAAGGGCTTAAACGCGCCCATAATACCGCCAAAGAATGCACCTCGCAAGGCGGCTACTCCGATTTCATCCCAGTCCCAATTAAAGGGATTTAGTGAGCCGCTGTTAATAACTTGACCGGCTATTGCAATACCACCCACAACAATACCGCCAACAAATATCCCTATCACTAGCCCGGTGATGATACTTATAATAATACCGCCGCTAGGGTCTATGTAAGAAATAGGATTGTTGATGCAAAACGCATATAGGTTTATACCGCCAATAAATTCGGCTTGCTTCTCTGCATTTTCTATGCTGTCGGGGCTTATGAACCTGCTTATAGTAGGGTCATAATAACGCTGCGAAGTGTAATATAGTCCCGTTTCTGCGTCCCAAATATAGCCGCGATAGCGATAAGGATTAGATTTCGCTAATGACTCATATCCGGAAAGTGCAGTCGTAACATGATTACCCCATGCATCGTAGCTGTATTTTACAACAATCTTCCCATCAGAGTCAAGCAGATGAGTAATATCTCCGTGAAAATTTTGACGGTAAAAATATTCTTTTCCTTCAAAGATCAAGCCTATAAGAGTTGTATTTTCTCTAATAAAGTCAACTGCTACCGCATTTGCATTGTTTATTTGTCTAATCAGGTACCCGCTGTTATCATACACATATTTAATACTGTCACCGTTTAAATCACTTTTTTCTATGCGTCTGCCGTGTCCATCATAAACATAATTTAAATCACCAAACTTAACGATTCTTCCCTTTTCCCACTCAATATCGTTATCTTGATAAGATAGTGGTCTGCCTACCTCATTATAACGAATATTTTTAACAGCCGAATCATTTCCCCCACTAAATATCGCAATATTTTTTAGTAAATCTCCGTTGTCAGCGCTGTATTCGTACTCAGCTACCGTATCAACTTGTAACCTATCGCTATCTTCTCTAAGACTAAACTTCCCTACTCTTTTTGACAGAATATTGCCGTTATTATCGTAAGAATGTAATATTGTTTTATTCAGCGAAGCATTATCTTCTCTAATCAAACGACCAACTGTATCATAAGAATATCTTACTTGCAATTGACCGTTTTCTCTGATTTCTGAAATATTACCTTGTTGGTCATATTTATAGGATAAGCCGTCTTTAATTACATACTCATTATCAGGTTTTGAACCATACCTAATACTGGCAACCATATTTGTCGCATTGACTCCATGTTTGCGATATGTAATATATTCACCTGCTATCCTCTCGCTGCTTTCACTGAATATCTCTTTGCCGCAATTGCGTTTGTACACATCCATTTCTGGCTTGAGCATAAAACCTTTAGGCAGCGTAATGCTTTCTAAGTCTTTGGCGGCATTATCTTTGTAAGTATATTGATATTTATTATTTAAATCATCACTTTCTACAGTCCTTTCATTTACTAATCCATAGTCATTATAACTAACAGTTTCTATAGCGGCAGGAACTGCAATAGTTTCACCTTTACTTCTTATGACCTTAACATTATTTTTTGTAACTTCATCATAGACATACTCTGTAATACTGCCTGTCGCGCCATCGCCTGTATATGCCACGCTATTATCATTATTGTAACTATGGGCAAGCATAACTTCACCGCCAATCCCAACCATGCAAATTCTGCCGCGTTTATCCGTCCAAGCCTCTCCTGTGATACTTTGTGCTTCACCACCGTCTTTTTGCCTGGATTCGGATAAAATTTTGCGTTCTATATCAAAATTTTCTAACTGCCCAAAAACTTTTCCGCCTATGGTAGCGATACCTATTCCGGCGGTATAATTCTCCTCGTACTCATGCCTGATTCGTTCTTGTCCATTTAAACTTACGCTGTTTCTGCGTCCCTGATAGTCAAATTCATAAGTCAAAGAATTTCGTCCGGCGCTAAGCCTTGTGCGAAGACCGCTTACAAACCTCAACCTAGTTGTATTCGCCTCGCCTTCTTCGGTGCTTTGCGTTATCGCTGTGACTCTGCCGCGCCAATTATAGCCAAACCCAAATTTAGCTCCATCAGCGGTTTGAGCTGTTTTTATTTGCCCAGAAAGTTCGTCATACTCAAACTTGTTTTTATTTTTGCCTGACTCATCATATTTTGCACTAACCTGACCATTTTCTTTGTATTCATTTTTTTGAATAAATTTAGAGGACGAATCTAAAGAATTATAGCTGATTTCTTCTGTCAAATTTCCATCTTCATCATAGACTACTTCTTGAATATTTTTTCCGCTTGCAGCCTCTTCGCCTAAAATCCAGCTTTCCTGTCTAACCACATCGCCATCATCATTGTAGGTCTGGGTATTAACGGTGTGAATCTCTTCGCAGCTAATTACCTGACGAGTTCTAGAGTTGATTTTAGTGGTTCGGTTTGTTACTTGTTCTCTAATAAGCCTATGCATAGAGTCAAAAACTTTCGCTTCTGTATTAAGTGGCTTGAAAGGAGTTAAAACAGTATCCTCATAACCAATAAATTGTTTGACACCATTAGATGTTTTATTATAATTCCAAATATCATTTGCTTTGGCTATAAGCTGTTCACTGCTTTCGGTATAAGTTTCATTGCCCCACTCATCTTCTTCAAAGTACGACCACTCGCAAGGGGTAAAACGAATATCATCTAGCATAGGAGTTAATCGAAGCGGATGAGTGAAAGGCATCCACTGCTGTATAGCAATGCTACTTAGTCTTTTGGTTTTATCAATCGTTATTGGTAGCGCAAGAAATTGCTTTGAGGCAATTCTGCTATCAAATGAGCCTATAAATCTCTCTGGTAAAAACCCCTCATAGCGCACCGTTGCAATTAAAGTAAAAGCGTGTGGCCATGCACGAGAATCTAACTCTGGTCTAAATGACGTGTGGAAAGACCTTTCTAATCTTTCATGTTTGCCAATAGTAGTTGAGGCGCTGACTACAAATTCAGTAATGCCCTCAAAACGAGCAAAATCAGCAGCAGTAATGCTGACATGACCTTCGACTGCTAAGTTTCTGTCGATTTCAATATAATCATATCCCTCTAATTCATTTACAGAATATCCCCACAACTTTCCTCTTCTCTCTATATCATTTGAATTGTCACCCAATAAAAGACTAAAAGAAGGTTTTTCAGTAAAGCTACCGTCACAATTTTTTGAAAAAGATGCAGAAAGTGACCCATCAAAATTAAGGTAGTAATGCATTGAATTTTCATTTTCAACATCAATGACAATATAACTTGCATAAGCTAAACCATCTACAGAATATGAAATTTTTGTTTTAGTTACCTCTTTGGGTTCAGCTAATGTAAGCACTTCTGAATCAGAAATTTTGTCAATATACGATTGATTACTAAGGCCTGTCAATCTGTTGTTTTCATATGACATTTCACTTATTAATTTTGTATAAGTATTTTCTACCTGCACAATATCAGCGCCTGCATACTTTATCAATATTTTTTCATCTAATCCACAATATTCTACTTCAGAAAGAAGTCCATCATAGTATGAATAGATTACTCTTTGTCCGTTGTAACAAGTTAGCGATTCTAATAATCCATCTCTGTCATAATTTAGTACCGATACTTTTTCGTTGACCTCTACACTAATTATTCTATCTTGCCTGCCGGCATTAGTTTCTATTTCACCCCAAACAATAGAGGTATAATTCTCATCATCATTAAAAATTGTGTTAAATCTACCATTTTCACCAAAACCTAAAATCGTCCCTTCACCTATCAAAACAGCCTTTGGATGCTGTTTTAAAAATTTTCTGCGTTGCTCAAGAGTATTGACATAATCTATAATCATGTCACATGCAAAAGAAACCCTCCTTCGCCCTTGCTTAATGATAAGAGAAAATTGATTTCGTGCATTGTTAAGTTGTAAATCAATATCCGTTTGTTGATTTGTAAGTTCTTCTCTTTGACGGGAAATATCAGCTTGTTGTATTCTTATATCAGCTTGTTGATTGCTAATATTATCCTGTTGAGTTGCTAAATCTAAATCTTGCGCGGAATTCGCAGAGAGCTGCGAAAACATATGAGATAACTGCCGATTTATATCTTCACGCTGAATTCTTAATGCATTTCTTTGAGAGTTCGCTGTATCGTCAGTTGAGCCAATATTATTTTGCTGCTGATTTATAAGTGCTGCTTGTGTAAAAACATTTCCTTCTCCACCAGCTGATACTAATTGACTACTTCCTAAATGTGCGCCTAATAAATTTCGTTGATGGTTTAATTCTGTCTGCTTTCTAGGAAATTCTGTACTACAAGCATTGCACCTATGTATGTCTGTAACAGAGGATGTAAAAGGTCTCGTCACACCACCACTAAATGTAAAAGGAGCATAACTCTGCGCTGCTTCTCTTGCTCTTTCAAAATTTGTATTATCACCAGCATTAGCAACATTCTGTGCAAATGTTGATGTTACAGAGGCACAGTTAGGGCAGCTAAAAGTTCGCGAAAGTCTATCTCTTTCACTATGCAAGGACCTAGACTGTGATTCCATTCCTCTTCGTTGTGAGGCTAATTGACGATGTTGTATTTGTAATGCTTCGTCTTGAATGAAAAGTGCATCTCGTTGATTAGTAAGACTTGTTTCCTGTGTTTCTAGCATCCTGTGTTGCAATTCAAGAGCAGAACGCTGTTGCTGAATCGTATTCTGCTGTACGCTTAACGAGGCATGCTGAGTATTTAACAAATTATGCTGAATCCCAAGCGTC
>Ga0131853_10002756_pt1 | contig 31474 bp, 26 predicted proteins | sample TergutLab28metaG_FD_92764 | JGI IMG/M metagenome (GOLD analysis project Ga0131853, IMG submission 92764) | Labiotermes labralis P1 segment gut microbial communities from Petit-Saut dam, French Guiana - Lab288 P1 (version 2) (version 2) | ecosystem: Host-associated > Arthropoda: Insects >... | reverse complement strand
CCGCGGGGGTTGATCCCGTTTCACGGAAAACATTTTGGAGGATCATTAACGAGCTGGCAAAACAAGGTCTTTCCGTTCTAGTAACAACACATTATATGGACGAGGCAGAGTTCTGCAGTAAGGTATCAATTATTCACGATGGTAAGCTGATTATCGAAGGTACTCCCACAAACTTGCGAAAGCAAACAGGTTTGCGAACATTGGGCGAGGTATTTGATAAATCAATTACCGAGTACGAGCACAAAAAAGAACAAAAGAGAGGTAGCAGATGAGGTTTAGTTTTTCACCACGGCGATTCCTAGCAGTTTTGCGAAAGGAATTTCATCATATTATGCGTGATCCTACGACATTGATGTTGATATTCATTATGCCGATTTTCATGATTATCTTGTTTGGGTTTGCGGTGTCGGGTGAAATTCGGAATGTTCCAACGGTTGTTCTGGATCTGAACAGGGTCCAAGCCCACCACGAGCATTTTGATAGGGATATAACTTTCAGTGATGCACTTGTCCATGCATTTGATAATTCGCAGTACTTTAATGTCTTGTATCGTGTGGAGACTAGGGAAGAGATGGATCAAATAATTCGTGAAGGACGGGCTCAGGTCGCGGTTATTATTCCAGCGAATTACAGCGCCCGTTTTAATGAAGCACAAGTAATGGATATGGATAGAGTCAGAGTATATATAGACGGAGCCGACCCCGCCATTGCCCGGATCGCCGCCGAAGCCAGTACAACTATTGTTTACAGATTTTCGGTGCAGAGCTTGGATGCCTTGACCCAGATTGTTGGTAATATGACAATTCACCCAACAACTGCCGAGAGAGGGGCCGTATTTTCCACCGTTTTGAATAATCCCGCTCTGCGACAGAGGCAATTTCTTGTCCCTGCAATTATTGCAGTAATTGTGTTTTCTATAATCATAGTACTAACTTCATCAACAATTGTTAGAGAAAAAGAGCGTGGAACAATAGAGCAATTGATGATTACCCCGATGACAAAGACCGAGTTCATGTTAGGGAAACTGTCACCCTATTTAGTGGTGGGCTTTTTTGATATATTATTGATTTTGGGGCTGGCTTATTTCCTATTTGGGATCAGTGCGGTAGGGAGTATTGGGTTATTTATTACCCTGGGTATGCTGTTTGTATTCTGTGCATTAGGTCTTGGGATTCTGATATCGACATTTTCATCGAATCAGGGGCAAGCGATTATGTTGGCGATTGTGTTTATCATCCCGTCATTAATATTATGTGGGATCATAGCTCCTGTTTCGACTATGCCAGGGATGGTACAGTTCTTGGCGAACTTGTTGCCCTTGACTCATTTTATGGAGATAACGCGGGGGATTATTATATCGGGGTTGGGGGCATCATACCTGTCAACTCATATTTGGGCATTGTCAATATTCGCCGTTGCCGTAATTGTTGTTTCAATACTGAAGTTTAAAAAGAGCTTGGATTAGGAGGTGGGGATGAAGAAGTTAGCATTACTGAGTTTGGTATTAACGCTTGCCGTGATTACGGCTATATTTTCTGTGCCTAACGCTAGCGATGCTCGTGCCGAGACATTTTGGGACGAGATTGACGGGATAGGTACTGCGACTAATCCGTTTCTGATACGCACCGCTCATGACTTGCGTAGAGTAGAGTGGTTTTCCAAGGGCATGCACGGACACCAAGGCAGAACATTTGAAGGGCAGCACTTCCGTTTAATGAACAGCCTTGATTTATCCAATCACTCTCACAAGCCAGGAATCACAACAGGTTTCTCAGGTATAGGCAATGCGACTTATCCGTTTATGGGAGTATTTGATGGGGGCGGGAACACAATTCGAGTTGAAATACATTTCTATCAAAACCAGCCTGTGACGGTGGGTGGAGTGTTTAATATAATACAAGGGGCAGTGATTCGAAATTTGAATGTAGATGGATTCGTATTAGTTGAAACAACGGGCAGCAACGCTGTGACAGGGACAAGCAGCATCGTAGGTGGCTTGTTCGGAAGATTGCAGGGCAACATTCCAAGTATAATCGAGAACATAACAATCAATGCGGATGTGCGAGTAGGCAGCTTTGCTAACACAGCTGCAGGTACACCTAGGGTTGGTGGTTTGGGTGGCCAAGTTCAACACACATATAATGATGATTTGGGTGTGAATGCAATATATTCTAGGTTTGAACATATAACAATTAACGCAAATATCTCAGGGGCCCAGACCAATGCAAGGGTGGGTGGGGTTCTTGGTGAAGCCTCTATGGCAAGATTAACAGGCAGTAATGCTCCCGCACACCAACGGGCCCCAACACGAATTTACAAGGTAATTCTAACACCCAATGTAATTATCGAAACATCAGGGGCACTAGGGCATAGCGGAGGCCTGGTAGGACGGGTTGCTGCGTATGTGAAGTTGGTTGCTGCTGATGTTGATATCGCGAATGTACGAGTCATTGCTCTATCGGGAATAGATGGTGTTTTAGTCGGTCATGTCGAACAATCGGCTTTGGTTACGGGTGTTAATGTAGATATACACGAGGGTGTGGCTACGCCTCTGGTCCATGCGGTTGACGATGTTTGGTTAAGTGACAAGCTGCGAACCTTCCGATTTACTCCTGTGCCGAATATTCGTGTCAGAAATATGACAGAAGGGGACAGACTGGATGTTCGCCCAGCAATTTTCGCAGAGGTTATCGCAAATCAAGAAGAGGTACACTTTCATTTGAACGCAGTCGTTCGTCATACAGACAATAAGAGTCTTGTCTTGGACTTTAATACCAAATTAATTGTACATGGCGGAGGCAGGAATATTCTGGATGCGAACCTGGTATACAATGGCGTAATTGTGTACACACATGTATTTGAAGTTAGAGTGCGGATGGCATGGCCGACTTGGTTGAATCTGTTGCTGGTAGCATTGGCGTTAGGGGTGTTGTTTGCGGTATATCAACTGTTCTTCTTGAAAAAGTACAAGAAATTAAGGAGGTGGAGAAATGACTAGGATTTTTGCGTTGGCAATTGTAATTGTATGTACCATGACGCTGTCAGGGTTTGTAATTCCAGAAAACCAAGGTATACAGCCTTTAGAGGTGGTTTACTCTGGCGTTATTGGTGATACAGCATCCTTACGAGGTTTAGCGGATTCTCTAGCCAATAACACCAGTTTTACCGACTTTAATGGAACGGTTATCCCAGCCCAACAGGTTAGCACCGCGTCGTATACATTATTGCAATCAATTAATGCTGGGGCGGCATTCCCAGGTATTGGTACAAGAGCTCGTCCGTTTGAAGGAAGGTTTATATCTGGTAACAGACTTAATACTATTTCTATGGGTAACCAGTGGCCAACTGGTACAGGTTCGTTTGGGTTATTTAATTATGTGCGGGGTCAGGCAGAGTTTATTAATATCACGACTTCGGGGGCATTCCTGGCCGAGAACGCAGCGGCTGTTGGGTCCTTGATTGGTTCTGTTATTGGCGGTGATGTGCGAATTGTTACAACACATACAATTATGAATATAACTACGGATGCAGGGATTGCCGGTGGTGTAATAGGGGCGGTCGAGTTAGGGAATGTTACTATCTTGGATAATACGGTTGCGAATATAACCGTAACGGGTGGTACGCACGCGGGTGCCATAATAGGTAAGGTTGGAACAGTTGGGGCATCCCATGTAAATATCAGGCATGTTACTGGCGCGGTTGCAACAGGTGTACTTGCACGCTACCATGCCGTGAACTTGGCGGCCAGTGAGGCGGTTTCGGAATCCGCGATGCACCGAGGATTTGTTACGGGTGGAATTTCAAATGGTAGTGAAGTTGGTATAACAGGCATGGGGCACGCGACAAACCCGACTGCTCCGACCGCCTTGTTCCAGCCAATTGCGGGTATTCCACAATGGACAATGGTTACCCTAGCGGGTCAAATCGCCGCGGGTTCGATTTTCAATGCCATGAATATAGCGGTCAGCCTGCCGCCCAACTTAGTTACTCCGTTCGGTCTGCCGTTCCATACAGGGCCTGGAACGCTAAGCTGGGTTAATGTTAGTACAGGGGCAAGAAACATAACACTTAACGACATTGGGCTGGGTTCTATATTGCCATATTTCAACCTGAGGCTACCTACTGATATTCAGGTTATGGCGAATGAGGACAGATTGGTTCATAACTTTGCAAATTTGAATACCGCGTTTATCGAGATGCGTAACCCATCACCAAGTTTCTTGGGCGAGTATAGGGACTTGTGGGCATTAGAGACGGGTGTTTCAAATAACGGAACGGTAATTTACAGATTAAGTCAAAATGTTTATGTAAGAAGGGTCTTGAACATAGGATTGAACTTATTAAGGGCGACAATTTCTGCTCATGACTTGATAATATTTGATGTTGATGGATATCGTTTGGTTAATCTACACAATCATTTTAATGTATTGCCACATCCGTTTTCGGGCAGGGAACAATTCCTATTCGAGGTTCGTACCGCGGCAGGTGGTAAAGTCGAAGAAGTGCCCGTAACAATTTCAAATGTCGCAAATGCAACTGTCAATATGAGGGCGGGAGAGTTCACGATAATTGTATTTATTTTTGTCCCTGATGACCAAGGATTGCATGTGGGGAACACCCCAATCGAGGATTACTATTTGTTTGCAACTGGAACATTTACGATGACTCTATACAACAGTGGCGGACAATCTTTTACCCCGGGCGACAGACCAGGTGGCGGTGGTGAACCAGGGAATGGCCCATCACAATTATGGATGGCAATTGTGTTCCCACTGTTGGGTATAGCTATTGTAGCAGGAGTTGGGGTTGGAATATTTATGTTGCGGAGGAAAAAGAATTAATTTTACTGATTCTTTGGCAATAGTGGTGGTGGCAGGGGTACGAAGACTATCTCTGCCAAGGCTAGATTCAGGACGCTTCTATACTGTTTTCGTAATCCTATCCGCTCTATCAATATCCGCTCCGTGCCTGCCCAAACAAACACCCAAGCTACTATAAGCAGCAGTTCGTTTGCCCCATCCGAGAATGGCCCAAACTGTGGAATGAATACAGCGACCATTACAATAGCTATTCCAATCAGCCAATACAGTATCCCCAACAACCAGCATGCTTTGATTTCATCAAGGAGCTCTCTGCGATTTGCCGAAAAAGTATTTTGCATGGATGCCTTAAGCAGGTTTCTGCGAGTGTCATTTTTTACTAAAACATCATTGAATACCCTTATTTGTACGGCTTCTGCCTTGTGGCAATTCTCAGCTGTAATATGCTCGTACAACTCTGGACTAATCTTCATATTATATCTGTTTGAATAGTTTTTGTAGGCAAGGCTTGGGTCTCCATCTATATGAACAACAATTATTTTTCTCCCCTGTTCATCGTAGAGGTTGCTGTTTAAATCTCCTCCTTGGAAGTCTTTCTTATCATTTTTCTGTATAGCACTTAATTCCTTTCTCATATTCAGACTATATCATAATTTCAATTTTTGCTGCAAGCTTTTTTAGCAAAGTGATCCAGTTGCTCTGGCGTTAATCGATAAGTATATAGCCCACGGTCTTTCATGCCCAGCGAGTCAAACAGTGCGATTGCCGATTCGTTTTGCGGGATGGTATAGGTTTCCATTCTGCCGTAGTTTTTATCTAGTGCGATTTTCGCTAGGTGTTCCAACATGGCTTTGCCATAGCCATTTCCCTCATTCCCTGGGATGATCCAAATATCCTCGACAAACATCCCTTTCTTGCCAAGGAAAGTAGAGAAATTCTCGAAATAGACTGCTAATGCCACAGGTCGCGAATCTTTCTCACCGACTATCACAGTTGCAGATTTCTTGACGAACAGTTCTTCCAGCATCATTTCCTTGGTAGTGGTTACTTGATGGCGTAGGCCCTCGTAATCAGCAAGTCCGAAAATCAACTGTCCCATGATTAGGTCAATATCCATTTCGGTGGCGAATCGAACCGATAACTTCTCGTTTCCGTCTGGAGCTATATTCATAAAACAAGTATAGCACACTTCTTCTATTGACAATCCTAAAAATTGATACTACCATAAAGTATGGTTAAATTTATATTTGCAGTGTGTTTAGGCTTGGTTGTATTGTTGATGCCACTTTTATTGGTGGGGTGTAATAGAACCCCGACTTATCAGCAGACACAATGTGGGGATTTTTTGCTCACGATTTCGGTGGGCAGAACAAGAATTTGGCGAGGTCGAAATTTTGAGATTGACATCGTATTTGAAAATCTAAGTGGAAAGCGACACGAGGTTTACCATGGCTTCTCGTTAGTAAACATATTTTTTAACGATGGAGCTGCCATATTTCCTTCAATTCGAAATAGCGTAATAGAGATAGATGAAGTGAGAAGATACACAGTTCAAAGAGGAAATGATTTGCGACGGGGAAGATTCGAGCTAATGGCAATAGCTAGTTTTGGTTATGAAAATGATCATCAAACTTGGAATCGCATTATATCAAATACTATTTTCGTAAGAGTTAGATAAGGAGGAAACATGAAATTTTTAAAATATGTATTTGCAGTAACATTATTAGTGGCTTTCATGTTGATAACTGTTGGATTTTCTCCCGTTAACAGAGAGGGTAGCCACAACCATGCCTCAAAAGAGATAGGTGAATATGATTTACTTAGTGAGGTCATGAGCAGATATATGGTTGCAGAATCTGGCTATAATGATCACTTCGCAGGTGTATGGTACGATGTAAATGGTACTTTGAATATTGCTGTGACCAATAATACGAGTCGCGAAAGCAGAAACTCCGAGGTTATTTACCACGCACATCAGTTCTCGTTTAACTTTCTAAGCGACATTCATAACATAGTAATGGATTTGATGTATGTGTATTCAATCTCGGCAACAAGTATAGCCCCTCAATATAACTTTGTAGAGATTTATGTTGAGGAGTCAATCGATATAAGGAATGTTACTAGACATCTTTCAGCGTTAGGGTTGTTTCAACAGGACGCAATTCGATTTGTCATAGAGGAGAATGCAGCAGTTTTAGCTAGCACGCCTATTCGTGGAGGACATCAGATAAGTGGTGGTACTATGGGGGCAAAAGCTATCTGTATGGAAACAGGTAGGCGTGGGATAATTACAAATTCGCATGTGGCTCCACATGGGTGGATGATGCGTCACGAGCCGACACAGATAATGATAGGGAGGAGTGCACAGTACCAGATGGAAAGGGGAGTAGACGCTGCCTTTGTCCCATTCGAAGACGCCGATATCTGGGAATTTGATTCTTCTGCTTCCTTTTGGGCTGGTAACCGAAGTAATGTAACTGTCGTACCTCGCACATATCAGATAAGAAATCGAAATGATATTGTTGTGGGACTCCCTGTAGTTAAGTTCGGTGATAGAACAGGAAGAACAGAGGGAACAATAGAGAGGATACGCTATGCTAGGAATGTAGAGGGAATTAGATTTACTGATCAAATACGGCATAGTGCCAGAATGTATTTTGGAGATAGTGGTAGTCCATTATTTACGATAAGAGGAGGTCGCTATTACTTGGCTGGACTTAACTTTGGTTTCTATCGAACAAGAGCTGGAAATTGGGTTAGGTCTTATGCAAACAAAATTACAAATGTTACATCCGCTCTTGGTGTTAAAATTATGACAGAAAGCATGCTGCCAGACCAATGGTTCCAACCTAGATGGACAGCTGACAGTAATATACATGGGGCGATAACAGCAAGTGGCTATAACAGTTCAGATACTCCTCCATTTAATGCATTCGACCGCGATTCGTCAACTCAATGGACCAAGCGTGCATCATCTGGATGGTTACAGCTGACGTTGACAGAGGAAGTAATAGTTTATCGGATAGAATTTTACAATCGCTATTCAGGAACTGGGACGCGAACTAGAGACGCCTATTTTACAGGTGCGAATGGTGTTCCACTTGGCAATCCGTTCCGTGCGGAAAGTACTCATCACTTTCCGTCCGTGATAGAAGTGAATAATGTTCGAACAAATGTAATACGATTAAACATAACAAGCTCATCAGGGTATTTTCTTATCGGCAACTTTATCGGCTCAAGAGGAATAGTCATACATGCTAGAACTATTACCCCAATCACCACCGCCCACGAACTCGACACCCTAGTCAGGGGCAACCCCTACGGACACTTTCGCCTCGCCAACACAATCGACCTGCGCGACCTGGGCGGAAATTGGGCACCAATCCCAATGTTCCGCGGAACTTTAGATGGTGGTTGGCACCACATCCGTGGATTAACAATTGTTAATCCAATCATCCCGCACAATAATGCAAGGTTCGGATTGTTCGAGCGGAACTACGGCACAATCCGTAACTTCCGCATGACAGCAGTCGATATCAGAATTGATAATCGCAGCGAGAGTCACTGGGCCAATGTTGGGTCGGTCGCAGGGCTTAACGGTGGTTCGGGGCGAATCGAAAATGTCTTTGTAACGGGCGTGTTGCACAGCTACCGCAGGAACTCGTCCCTGGGTGGGGTTGTGGGCGACAACCATGGGACGATGATCGGTAACCGTTTCATACACTATGTGTCTCGTGCGGCTATATATGGCAACGGCGACATGGGCGGCATCGCGGGGCGTTCATTCAATGGTGGTGTGATTCACCACTCACGAGTATATCGTGCAGGGATTAACCATGCCCATGCCACCAGCAATCGAGCCGTAGGTGGCTTGGTCGGATACAGTCGTGCTACATGCTTGGTGGGGAATTTTCTTGACCACCTTACCGTTGCCTACACTGGGGTGACCACATCATGTAACAAGGCCCCTATGATGGGCATGAAAGTCGGATTTTTTAACGGCCAACTTATCAACATGGCGACCAGTGACCATAACCCAAGCACAGTGCACCTAAATCCAGGAACACTGCACGGGCAACAACTTAGAAATTTCGGCACAACATCATATTGGCAATGGGCTGGTACTTGGGCAGGTCGGACTGTCGGCAATTGGAATCAACCTGTTTGGTCATCCCCTACTTTGGCTGGCCATGGAATGGTCACCGCCAGCGGCACCTACCGCAACGAACACCCTTGGCGTGCCTTTAACGGGACAATGAATGGAGGTTCAGGTGGCAACGGTGACAACTGGAGCGTTAATGCACAAACAGGCTATCTGGAACTTAGGCTTAACTACTTTATAATAATCCACTCTATCGAACTGTGGGGAAACACATCTGGTGGCAACAACAGAACACGGGGAGCCCACTTCACCACAGGCCTGAATGGTGCCCCGCTTGGTACACCTTTTGAATTGGCTAATCAAAATCATGCACACCGATTTGTTCAAGTCGGTGAAGTACGGACAAATGTCATCCGCCTGAATATTACAAGCTCATACGGACATTGGGTGGGGGCCAGTTTGATTCGAATTCATGCGACTAGATAATTCTTACATCCTCATTTTTATTGCAGTGATGCATGGCACACTTGTTAAAAATATATTGACGATATATAAAGATTGATAGTACATTAGAACATGAAAAGATTTTCTGGAGTATTGGGGATTTTGTCGATGCTAGTGGCGGTAGTACTATTTGTGACGGTTGGATGTGATGGAAAATACAACTTTGTTGATGATATAGTTTTGGTAACTTTGACTAGCGAGGCTAGTACTGAAGCTAAGGAGTTGAGCAGGGTATTTGTTGTTTCAGATTTTCCTGAAGTCGCATTGGTTGCTGTCGAAAACTCCTTGACAACAGATGGGCTTGTGATACTGTCGTTGCGACTTAAATACCCAAGCCATCGAAATGTGTTAAGTACGATTGAGATATTAGAGCAACGAGAGGATATCCTTTTGGCACAGCCTAATTTTGTATTTAGACCACAAGGAGGTTTTCTATGAGAGTGTGTAGGTTATTAATTCTAGTATGTGCTACAGCTTTTGTGTTGGCGACCCTTTCTGGGTTTACTTTTGCTGACGATGTTCACTTTAATCTGAGAGGGTATCAAACGGAAACTCAAATTTTCAATAGAGCTACGCTTAGTGATAATTTTGCGGACGACTCAGTTATTGTTGTATTGAATAAACAGGCCAGTATGAACCTTAGCCGAGAGTACTCGGCTTTAGATTTTTTCGGGTTAGGAGTAGAATCAGTATCTGAGTTAACAAGAGAAGTAAATGATCTAATAAGGGCAGAGGCCCAAATCGGGGTAAGTAGAGTACGAGATACTGGTCAATTTGATACAGAGGAATATAGAAGAGTATTAAGTCTTCAACTTCAGAGTCCAGGCAGGAAAAATGTCCTCAATACTATTAGGCAATTAGAGATGCGGGATGATGTTTTAATTGTGCAGCCTAATTTCTATTATTTTAAATATTCCGCACAAAGAACACCCAATGATCCTAGATTTGACAGGCAGTGGTACATAGATCAAATAGATTTGCGTAATGCTTGGGGTATAACAACAGGTAGCTCTGATATTGTTGTAGGTGTTATGGACTCAGGAATATATGACAACCACCCAGACCTCAGAGATGGACGAATTTGTGCAAATTTAAGCAGGAGTTTTGTAACGCATAATCCTTGGTTTCCAAATGCAGATAGACCACTTAATGATCACAGTGGACACGGTACACATGTGGCTGGAATTATTGGTGCGGAAGGAGATAATGGGGTCGGAATCGCTGGAGTGAATTGGAATATAACTCTTGCTTCGTTACAGGTATTTAGACCTTATAATTTATTTCGTTCCATAGGCTCAACGGAATATCTCATAAGGGCTATTCTTTCGGCTTCAATTAATAGTATTCCAATATTAAATTTTAGTGGAGGTGGTAGTAGTCCAGATCCTGCACTGGAGCGACAAATTCGAAATTTTAGAGGATTGTTCATTACATCTGCTGGGAATAATAATGAAGACAATGATTCTGTTGGTAGTTATCCTTCAAATTTTAGACTCCCTAATCTTATTTCTGTAGGCTCCTCTGATCAAGATGACCGCCGAAGTTCGTTTTCCAATTTTGGGAGAACTAGAGTCGATGTTTTTGCCCCTGGCAGTGATATCCACAGTACTGTATCCTGGGTCGATTTAGGTAGAAGCCCAGGGGTAATGTGGCCTTCTACAAGATATAATACAGCCTCAGGCACCTCAATGGCGGCCCCAATGGTCGCGGGGGTTGCAGCCTTGATGATGTCGGTAAATCCTGACATAACTCCATCAGAGAAGAGAAATATAATTATAAATAGTGTAGATAATGTGTCTTGCAGCTACATAAGAAATCGCTCCGTTTCTGGCGGTCGACTAAATGCATATAGGGCAGTTCGAGCCGCTCGTGATCGTAGTCCTTGGCAGCAACCAACCTTCACCTCCAACACCCTCCCAGGTGACGGTACAATCACCGCAAGTGGTACCTACCGAAACGAAGAACCTTGGCGTGCCTTTAACGGGACAATGAATGGAGGATCAGGTGGCAACGGTGACAACTGGAGTGTAAATGCAAGGACGGGCTGGCTTGAATTGCGATTGGATTACCACATAGTCGTTCATGCGATAGAGATTTGGGGGAATACATCTGGAGGGGCTAATCGAACGAGAGAAGCTCATTTCACGGGCAGTGGGAATGTTCCTCTCCGGTCAGCCTTTGAATTGGAAAATCGAAATCAGGCTCATCAATTCGTACATGTATCAAGTGTACGGACCAATGTGATAAGATTGAATATAACAAGTTCATACGGAAATTGGGTTGGGGCAAGTTTGATCCGGATACACGCAACAACAGAACTGTTCGGGGGCGGGGCAGGTACGGTTGGAAACCCGTTTCTGATTAATAATGAATTTCATTTAAGGAATATTGCAATAACTGCAGACCGTGCTAATCTGCACTATAGGCTTACGAATGATATAAACCTGTCTCAATCCCAATGGAGTCCTATCCGATATTTCCGTGGCAGCTTTGATGGAAGGGGGCATGCAATTCATGGAATGACCATTGCAGGCAGGACTGTTGCTCAGACAGGCAGGTATGTAGGATTATTTGGGGTGAATTATGGCTTTATTCACAATTTAAGAATGACTGGTGTTAATATCCGTTTTGACCCTGATCGCTCGGGTACTTGGTCTGATGTAGGAGCTGTGGTTGGTATGAATCGGGCTGGCGGACTAATAAGTAATATAGCTGTATCATCCAGCAACATACAAGTTCATCGTCCATTTTCTTCATTCGGTGGAATAACAGGCAGGAATCGTGGTATGGTAATGAACTCTGAACTTAATTCGTCTATTCTATATGGCAATGGAGATATAGGAGGTATTTCTGGTGTCAATGAGTTGGGTGGAACGGTTGCATTTGTTTCCATAGATAATGTTGATATTAGATACTTCATGGCTTACGAGCGTCGTGCGGTCGGAGGAATTGTAGGCTGGAACTACTGGGCGACAATGTACGCAACAACTAACAACAGGAATAGTGTCACAAACACGAATATTCGTGTGGTCGGACAGGCAGGTGCTGCTCATCACGCTCCGCCAATAGGAATAATAGTCGGAGGAGTAACCGATTCGACAATCCTATTTAACCATGGTTCAAATGCTCACCTACATCCAGGCAGTTTAACCACAAATCAAAGAGTCAACTTTGGACAAACCGCTGGATGGGCATGGGGTGGTAGAGTTTGGGGAAGTAATCAAATTTTGTCTGCACCTGCAAATACGAAATAGTCGCTTGATTTTGTTGAAAACATGATGTATAATGTCTATGTGGGGGTCGTTAGCTCAGTTGGTTAGAGCAACCGGCTCATAACCGGTCGGTCCTGGGTTCAAGTCCTAGACGACCCACCATTACCAAGAATCGCCCGAAACCATGCGGTTTGGGCGATTCTTTTTGATATTGAAAATTGTCGGGTAGTATTGACAATTCAGGCTTAGCTGTGATAGAATACTTCAAGTTATGAAAAGTTTAACTAACGCCTTCGGTAATTTGTGAGGGACGGAAAAAAAGGGGGGTGTATATGTCTGCCCAAAAGTTCGCAATCGCGAAAACTTTGTTAAAGTGTTATCCAAGATTTAATGATTGTATCAAGTTTTACGACAAGTATGCAGCTAGGTTGGTGGAAGAAAGTTCTTATGGTCACATAAGTGCTGAAGAAATCATCGAACAAGTCATCAATCGGATGTACCAAAAGAATATAATGGTCCATATAAAAACAGGGATCAGGAAAACCCTTGCCGAGCTGCCTGATAGGCACAAGCAGACAATCCGATCCTTTTTCATAAGTGAGAGGAGTACCAAAAAGATGTCTGAAGAATCTAATAAAACAATTCGAACGGCCCAGAGACAAACCAAATCGGCGATAGAAAAATTCGCGACGATAATGTGGAGACATGGTATCACAGTGATCCAATTCAATTCACTCGCACAAGCACATAAATGGATCCAAGAAGTTTACGACAAAACTTTTCTCGAAAAAAGTATGTCGCTGAATTCTGAAATCTAAAAATCTCATGATAAAATAAACCACACAGAGGTGGATGCAACTGGCTACGGCCGATCGCATCCACCTCTTGTATTAAACAAAAGAAAAGATACGCGAAAGGAGGTGTGATGGAAAAACCAATCACAAAAGAAAGATTGGCAAGAGTCAACAGCAGAAGTGACGACACAATATCGTTTACAAACGGTGGCAAACTAAGTCCCGAAGAAGTCGAGTCCAGTGCATTCGAGTCCAGGATTTTTTCAACGACGGATGGTAAAATTTGGATAAAACCTGCCAATACCGAGAAAGCGATGCTACTGACCGATGTGCTGTTAAACCATGGACAATTACAAACGCTTGTTCATGGGGCTTTACCTAATACAGCAACTATAACCATAAATGGTTCAAGGCGGCTTTTATCAAGCAACCCGACATTCACTGTCCAGTCTGCAGTTGGTGGCGGTGGTGGCGGTGAAGGAAGTTGTTCAAAGATCGAGCTCTTATTAGAACCACTCGAGTTAATGCCAACAGGTTTGATTGAAATCGAGTTAGATGGATTTGATTTACAAAAGGATTTGATGCAAATTTCTGTCGCCAAGTACTTAGATTTTCGTGGTAAAGGCGACCTAGACATTCAACCCAAATATGAAAGTGCTGCAGATTTATTGGAAAACACAGATGATATATATCAATTTGTTATGGGACTTGCTTTGGACAGCCAAACTCTGACAACGACGCATCTAATTATGGATTACACAACAGGTCGAAATACATTACAACATTGTGGGACTTTTCCAACTATGATGGTGCTTAGCATCTTGGGCTCGTTTGACAGTGAAAAGGATAAGAATATCGAAGTAGGTACAGACGCTTTGAGTTTACCTAAACTGTTTTCTGCCTTTTTGTTCCCGAAGACAAACGGCAAGGTAGGTATGTTTATATTTGCTCCACTACAAGAAGATACAAGCAAATATAGTACGAAAAAAGGGGGCGAAACAAATGCAGAGGAGTTCCACTTCAGAAATATTGTAACATCACTCAAAGTCTTAAAAGGAGGTTAACTTATGGAAGAAACAAAAATAAAAATCATAGGTTCGTTACCAGTTCCAACGGCATTCAGCACATTCAAAATGCAACAGGGCGTACGGGCAAACATGAAGCGCCTGGTTCGTGGATTTCAGGAAGAGATCGAATTCGAAAAAACACAGGAAGCACTAGGGGGAAAAAATGAAACCAATGAAAGTAAATAAAAGATTCTACGAATTCAGTGCGGGTCGTGCAGGCAGTGGCAAGATTAATCTTGCCACTGGCGATCTGACCTTTATTCATCAGACAACCGACCCAGACTCAAGCACTTTACCTGTAAGCATTTCACATGTCTATCAAAGTGGCAAGGGTTGGAAATTAAACCTAAGCCAAAGGATAGACAAAGATGGCGAAAGCTATATCCACACCGATGGAGCTGGACAAGAACACAAGTTCACAGAGAAATTTTTTCAAAGGAGTAATGATGGACAGAAAATTTATTTACAAAAAACTCGTCAGGAAATTTACATATCTCAAGACGGTCGTCTTTGGCTGGACAAAAAAAATACTAAAGAAGTTTTTTCAGAGATGATTTCTTCGGACGGTCTAATTTTGCAAGTCAGCCCAGATGGGTTTCTAGGCAGTAAAAAAATTGAAACAAGGCACGAGGAGTTGGCCCAAGTTAAGGACCACCTCAAGTCAATCAGAAGACAAATATGTGACTTAGAAGGTACGATAAAGGAAAACTCTAACTTTGCCAAGCCTGAAACTATTACAATTTCGGAGGGTACTAATCGGACTTTAAAATTTAGTTCCTTGCGAACATTGCAGTTGTTTATCGAGGCGGAGTCGCAAAGGATGGAAAGGCAAGCAATTGCCGATTTTAACAGTCTATCAGGTCCAAAATCTGAAATGCTTAAGAAGCAGGGACGATTGCGTCACGAGACGAAAAAAGGAATGGGTGAGGTATGGAGGATTAATCCAATAAATATGACTGATGATAATGCACAAAATTTTACCTTTGCTGCGATGACTCGGGCCCAGCGTTGGACACACATTAACAATCACAGTGCAAGAATGGCAGATTCGCTTCAAACTCGTATCCAGTATACAAGCGGTAATGTTTCAGGGGCCGATGCAGGCATAGCAAGACGCACGCGAGGTATGCTTGTGTATCAGCAAAGATTCCAAGAGACTTGTGAGCGTATACAACAAGATATTCAAGACTTGTCTGCTATGATCGAGGGTAGAAACTGGGTTGCTCAAATACGGGCAAATGGAGATCGGTCCGTAATGTTGAACCTCCAAACAAGATTTCGCGAGCTCCAGAATGAATTCGAGGACGCTCGCCGAGCACTGTTTCTTGCAAGATGGAACGAGGATCTTATTGAAGCTCGTGCTCATCTAGCCCAGTACCAGCATATAGAAAAAATTCTTCTCACTCAATTACCTGTCAATTATGTAATCGCAGACAAAATACTCGGGTTCAACGAAGCGGGTAACCTTGTCGCCATATTCGATAATTACGACAACCAAGTGGCTATTATCTATGACGGCGATAGAATTATCCGTATAACAGGTTCTGATGAGCGTGAAATAACTCTAGAATATAAGAAAGGTCGTCTTGAATGGATAAATGATTTCCAGGATCGCAAGACTTACTTTAAATACAATTACAAAGGGCAACTCAAAAATATAGTCTACCCAAATGGTCATAGCTCCGAGTTCATATATAGTGCGGCAGAGGGCAGGCCTATTACATTCCTCCCACCATCGAAAGTGGGGATCAGTCTCAGTTACAATCACGGGAACATATCTTCTGTTTCCGCATTCACTAAAAGACTGTGCAAGTATGATTTCGAAAAAATTGCTTTATTTAGCTTCAGAGAAAATACAGTTGTTACTTGTGCAAAGACTGGCGATAAGATCACATATACATTCGTGGATGGAAATTTACAGCATGAACTTCTATGGGGCGAATTTGATAAGAAACTTGTTACGATATATAGGTCTGATGATCGTGAGACTTTTGCAGAGCAAACAGTTGATAATCAATCTGATATATGTCATCTGAAGGAAGAACATCTGATGATAGGAAAAGGTATGTCTCCTCCTGTGCTATTTGGCAGCGAAGACTGGATTGTTAACATGTCTACCCTAGATATTGAAGGTAATCCAATATCTAGGAATATTTGGACCAACCATCAATCGCGAACGACAGCGTATGACTATAAGAGGTTCACAGACAGCAGACGATCTTTATTGATTAAAACTCAAGAAACAACGACTAATCTTTCCACAGGCGAGACAACGACAAGTTCTATCCAGTATTTTTACAACAAGCAAGGGGAACTTATTCGTACAACCGAGTCTGATGGAACAGTAAGCGAGTTTGGATTAAACATGGCTGTGTATCACAAATCAGCCCCAGACGAAAGGTTTATAAGTGGTCAAAGCAAAACTACTTACGACTATATCAATGGGACCAATAAAGTTTCCAGCATAACTGATCCACGGGGTGGAAAAACCACTCTAGGCCGTGATTTTGCAACAAGTCGTGTTACCAGCATGTCTTCCATCGCCAGCGGGGAACGCAACGGAACTAACTTCCAGTATACCGAAGATTTCCTAGTGGGATTAAGCAACAGCAACACGCAGTTCGAATACAAATATGATCACTGGGGCAGAAAATCTGAAATCAAGTTGAATGGCAAGACCTATGTAACATACAGCTACAGCACTGTCAAAGATCGTGATATCCACGATGGGCAAGGAGTCCGAGATAAAGTAGACATGATTCTGGCGATGTATGCTAGTGGAGAAATCTACAAAACATTGTCTGACAAGTGGGGGCGGTTACTTGCTGTGAACTATGTCAAAGCCACGAAAGCCATAACTGACATTCAACCTGGTGAAGTTGTGATATTGAAAAACTTGTACGACCACCCTCGCGGATGGTTAACAAAATCTCTGGACTATCGCACAGCCGAATCAACAGAGTTTATCGAGTACGATGCCAGAGGGAATGTGATAGCACAAAAGACCAAAGGGCTGTTCGCAGGTAATCCTGAAGTACCTGCACAATTACTTGAAATCAAGCAAAGCTTTGATCTAGGCGACAGGCTACAGACATTAAGTTACACCGTCGACACCCGTAAGCCAGATCTAGATTATGAATTCATATACTCAGACGACAAACTCGTGAAAATTTCGACTCCTGTCGGCGACCTTGATTTGGAAACGGACAATCTTGCAAGATTAACAAGTACAATCAATAAGGCGGTGACAGATCAATACGGATATTTCCAACATGCCGATAGTGCAACGAATCAAATCAACCTTCACACCCAAAACGGCCAGCGAACCCGTTACGAATATGACCCAAACGGGAATATTATTCGAACTCGCAACGGTTTTAACAAAGTTGTTCAAGAGTACGAATATGACGAACTCAACCGCCTAGTCAAAGATAACGACACCCAAATTGGGTATGACAACAACGGGAACATCCTGTTCAAGGGTGATATAGAATATGTCTACAACAGCATGGGGCAACTGGTCAGATTCGGCGACGAAGATGGATTTGCTTACGACAAGTTAGGCAACCCAAAAACCTACCGTGGTCACCGGCTTAGCTGGAACAATTTGCGAAATTTGGAAAGCCATGATGACATCGAGTTCAAATACAATGTATCAGGCTTGCGAACTTACAAATCTCACCAAGTAGGCGACACCTTGCACGAATCATATTACCATTGGGCGAACGACCAGCTGATCTCTGAAACCCGTGTTGCTACCCGCAACACATGTAACCCAGAAACGGAAGAGATTCACATCCATGATACTACCACGACCCTAGATTACATCTACGGCGTTGACGGCATTATTGGGTTTGTGAAAAACAACAAGGACAAGTTCTATTTCTTGAAGAACATTCAAGGCGATGTAACCAAGATTTTGAATGAAACAGGAGAGACCGTCGCCGAGTACACCTACGACGCATGGGGTCACATTATCCACAGTTCTGGAGAACTGGCCGACCTTAACCCAATCAGGTACCGAGGCTACTACTACGACAATGAAACAAACCTCTACTACCTGAAAACCCGCTACTACGACCCAGAGGTCGCTAGGTTCATCAACATGGACGATATCAGCATCCTAGAAATCTCCATGGATATGATCAACGGCCTGAACCTGTATGCGTACTGTTTCAATGACCCGGTTAACCACTTTGATGATGACGGGCGGATATTCCGCAGGATTGGAAATTGGGCAAGTAATTTGGGCAGGGGCATATGGAATGGCTTCCGAGGAGTAGCCAATGGAGTAAGAGATACAGTGGTCGGATTATTCACCGACCCACTCGGCACAATATCCAACATCTGGAACAGTGCCACAACTGCCTTAAATAACTTCATCAGCGACCCCCTAGGTACACTATGGAGATCCGTGCAAGACAATTGGAACAACTTCCTGAATCCATTGGCTCCATTCCGCAACCCCGAAGAATTCGGTTACCGAATGGGCCAAGGCCTGGGAATCGTGACCGTGGGCGTCGCCACTATGGGAGTTGGGAAAGTCGTGAAGGCAGGCTGTGCGTTATTTGGCAGGAGTGTAAGTACACTTAGAGCATTACCAGGAAGTACTCGTATTTACAGAGCAGTTAGTCCAGCAGAACTAGCAAGTATCAGGCAGACCAGAAGGTTTAGTACTCTACCTGGGGCCTATGAAGGAAAGCAATTTGGCCTTGCTCTTCGGGAAACAAGAAATTTTGCAAATTTACAGTTCAATCAAGGGCTCTACACGAGGATAGTGTCCGTTAGAGTTCCAAATAATGTTTTGGCTCAGTTTGCTAGAACAGCCACGGACAGTTTTGTATTCAGATCAGGAGTTATTACCGTCGGGCGGAATCAAATGGCATTACTAAATCAAACTGCTAGACGAAGAAGGTTCTTTAGACTATGATGAAAAGGGGTAGATTTTGGATAAATTGAATTATGATGTAATTGCGACTGTTAGTAATCAAAGAAATAGTAGAAATCCGTTTTATACGGGTTATAGGCCAGCTTTTGCGATCCACAATAATTACATAACATCTGGGGAAATCCGACTGCTAGGAACCAACCAGGTTAAATATCGGGAAGAAATTGAAGCCCAGATTCGTTTTCTTACACCAGAAGTTTACCCAAAATGTCTCTGGGTAGGAAAGAAAATTGCCTTTCAGGAAGGTGCTGAGATTCATGGGTTTGCAATAATTACTGAGATTCTGAACAAGAGTTTGGAATCAGACGAAGTTGGGATCGAAGGCGATTTACGGCTCGACTAGTGTATACAAAGTCATGTTGTGCCTAAAGCATAAAGATTGGCTTGGTGCCAACCTACTTTATTTCCGATATCAAAGCCCATAGCACAAGTTTTAACGGCTTTAAGTTGACCCGTGGCGGCGAGTTTGTTTAACTGTTGAGTCATACAGACTTCTCCATCGCCGCCCATATCTTGTTCAATGAGGTCAAAGATAATAGGGGACAGGAGGTATCGACCAAACCCCGCAAGGTTAGAAGTTGCATTTTGGGGCTTTTCGATGATAGATGTTCCATCCCAAATGCCGTACTTGTGGGTTTCCTTTTGAGGAACCTCGACAACGCAAACGGAATTTGCACCCGAGGACAAGAGTTCCTTCGTTGGGTTTGCCCCAAAGAAAACATTATCCGAGTATGCAACAAGGAAATCCTCGCCCCCAACAAAATCTTTCGAGTGGTAGACGCAATTTGCGGCACCAAGAGGTTTCGGTACCCGCTTGAATGTTATATTGATGTTTGGAAAGGGCAGCGGCAGGTCTAGTTCGCTGTGATAATCAAAATAATTGACAAGACATTCGCGACCTCGGCCAATTAGGATTAAAATATCCGTAATTCCTGCGTCGGAGAGCTCCTGAATTATGTAATGAATTATGGGTTTGTCACCTATGGGCAACATCTCTTTGGGTACCGCCCGTGTTATAGGCAAGAACCTTGTTCCAAAGCCTCCTGCGGGGATTACTGCTTTTTTAACACTCACTCCTCAGTATATGTCAAATCCTTGAATAGGTTGAAATATCCGATTTGACCAGTCTGCTCGAATAATTTCCATGCTAGCCTTGCTGCTTCACACATGATACAATTATGTGTCTATGAAGCGTGAAATATCCGTCTTAAATTGCCAGATTTTGGGCACAGAAAGGGTCAAGGAATATGACTTGCGTTTGACTGTGTTTTCCGAGGAAGGTATCAAGAGATTTAATGCGGTCGGAGTATTGAGACCGACCGCAAAATTGCGAGGGGCTCTGCAACTGTTCAACGAAACGGAAGTCACCTTGATGGGGGGCAAGATTACAAGTGCAACAGTGATAAAAAATAACACAGCCATATCCCGTGATATTAATCGGTATTATCTGGCCAGTTCAATTTGTGAAACCCTATCAGGGTTACTTAAGGATCCCGATGACTATACGGAAATATATGCTCTCGCGGGTGAAACCCTGGCAAATCTAGCGGATACTGATATCAGTTGTTTTGTATTATTTATAGAGTTTTATTCGGAGTTGCTAGCCTTGTTGGGGTTCGCTGAAAAGATGGAACTGGGTGAAGATTTAGGATTATCACAGGCAAGAGAAATCATTCGAGAGCTAGAGCAGGGGTATAAATTAAATCTCGAGTACGAAATCCCCAACATTATGCGATTCTACTAAGTCTAGTCCTGGAGTAATTTCAGTTATCACGATTTCATTTATTTGCTCTTCAGGAAGTCTGAATGGCATATAGGATGAAGTCGTCCAGTCATTTTCTTTATTGCGACCCAGTTGTGTGTAAGTAACATCTTGGTTAAGTTCGTCCTGAAACTTTTGTGATGGCGTGCGTTCGTCAATCATAAAAAACCTCCTTGTGCAGTCTAGCCTATGTGTGCTATCTTGTCAAGATGAGTAGGCAATCATTAATACGAAACTTTTGCATTGTTGCACATATTGATCACGGCAAGTCGACCCTTGCGGACCGTCTTTTAGAATTTACGGGAACGGTGCAAAAGCGAGATATGCAACAGCAACTGCTGGACAGTATGGATTTGGAGAGGGAAAGAGGGATAACGATAAAGTTAACACCTACACGAATGTTTTACGAATTAAACGGACAGCGGTACACACTGAACCTGATAGACACTCCTGGGCATGTGGATTTTACATACGAGGTTTCAAGAAGCCTTGCCGCGTGCGAAGGAGCAATCCTGATCGTCGACGCTGCTCAAGGTGTCGAGGCCCAGACCCTGGCAAATGCTTATCTTGCCCTTGATAATGGTCTGGAAGTAATCCCCGTTATTAACAAGATTGACCTGCCCGCCGCTCGTCCGGAGGAGGTCAGGGCAGAGGTTCAAGAAATCATTGGGATTCAAAGTGGCCTTGCCCCCTTGATAAGTGCGAAAGAGGGAGTCAATATCGCCGAGGTTCTAGAGCAAATTATAACCCTATTACCACCCCCATGTGGTGACGAGGATGCCCCTCTTAAAGCGTTGATATTTGATAGCTATTATGATAATTATAGAGGTTCTATATGCTTTGTTCGAATAGTTGATGGTTCGGTCAAAGCAGGCGACAGGATACGAATGATGAGCACCAAGAAAGAATTCGATGTCGTCGAAGTAGGTGTGTTTCAACCAAAGCAAAAATCAGTTACCGAACTGAAATCAGGCGATGTTGGATATGTCACAGCGTCTATTAAAACGGTATCCGAGATGAAAATAGGAGATACGATTACCTTAGCTGGACGGCCGGCAAAAGAGGCCCTGCCTGGATACAAAGAGGTCAAGCCAGTAGTTTTCAGTGGTCTATTCCCAGTGGACGGGGACAAATACGGGGACTTAAAAGATGCTCTTGACAAGCTAAAGTTAAACGATTCGTCGTTAGAGTTCAGTCCAGAGGTATCAACTGCACTGGGTTTCGGATTTCGTGTAGGCTTTTTAGGATTGTTGCATATGGAGATTATTACCGAGAGGCTAGAGCGAGAATTTAATCTAGAACTGATATCCACCGCCCCATCCGTGAGCTATCATGTACATAAAACCAGTGGTGATATGTTAGAAATTTCCAATCCATCGAACTGGCCGGCAACTGTGGAGATTGCCTCGATTGAAGAGCCGTTTGTTACCCTTAATATATTTACTCCACCGGATTACCTTGGGACTTTGATGGAGCTAGCCCAGGGTAAACGCGGAGAGTTCGTGGACATGGAATACCTGGATGCAAACAGGGTACGGTTACACTATACGATTCCACTGTCCGAAATTGTGTTTGACTTCTTTGACAAGTTAAAGAGCCGTTCTAGAGGGTATGCATCATTGGATTATGAACCCCTAGGCATGCGACCAAGCAAGTTGGTGAAATTGGATATCCTGCTAAAGGGTCAGGTTACGGATGCCCTAAGTACAATTGTTCATACAGACCATGCATATGACAGAGGCAAGGCGGTGGTCGAGAAGCTAAAGGATGTAATCCCGCGACACCTGTTCGAAGTTCCAATCCAAGCGGCGGTTGGGAACAAGGTCTTGGCACGAGAGACAATCAAGGCAATGCGAAAGGATGTTATTGCCAAATGTTATGGAGGGGACATCACCCGTAAGAAGAAACTTCTTGAAAAGCAAAAAGAGGGTAAAAAGAAGATGCGAACCATGGGATCTGTCGAGGTACCAAACGAGGCGTTCATCTCCATCCTGAAAATCTAGGGTGTAAAATAGGGCGGCTATTGACATTCGGGGGGCATTTGCGATATAATCCGTCATGTTTAAAAATTGGTTTCAAGGGTTGAAAAAGCCCAATATCGAGGCAAGGTTACAGGATTTGCATGTTGACCAACTGGAACCCAAATGGCAAAAATTGGCCTTCGTCACCATGAATGATTTGGGATTACCAAACGGGATAAACGAGGAACGGTACCAAAGTACAATATTTAACATCGCGAATGGGCGGTTGTATGATATTGTCTCGACAGAGTATGGGATACATGCACTAATTGGGACGGCAGGGAGCCGGAAAGATGCATTGGAAGGCAAAAACTTTGGTAATTTCAAAGACAGGGTCGTTCGTACAGGATCCATGCATTACAGAAACTCTCGCGATGCATTACGAGACCTCGTTAAAAAGTTCCCAAAGGATGGTCCTAATGCGGTTCACGGAAATCAACTGGCTAGATTTACCCAAACATTTGAAGAGTTAGGGTTTAAATTCCCAATGACCGAGGACGCTGTTAATGTGCATGCGGAAACAATACAAAAAAGATGGAGTATTGGGGAAAGCGACTTTGATAACGCTCTGATGTTTGCGAAGATCCAGCATGCTAAAATGGATGTCGCCAAGAACATGACTTATGCAATGGAAGAGGTTCTAGAGGCTCTTGAAATGTACAGGCAGTTAAAGGTAATAGACGCCAGTTTCTATGACGCAGTATCACGATTCAAGTACGCGGATTTACTGATTGATTCGGCACAGGTTTCACAGGACGAAAATCTTGCAGGGTTCGCCCAAGGCATGAAAGAGAACGAATTTGGAACAATCATGGGTATCATGGAGCAGATCAAAGAGGGAGGCACAAATCCAATAAGTACAATCGAGGGCAGACTTGCGGCATTTTTCGAAGGGGACAAGTATTCCTTCTTTGGGGCTGGGAAATCCGTCGGGAATATGATAGAGAATGAGGTAAAGAATAGGTTGAAGCCAAGTGAGCGGTGGCGTGAAACCAAACCTGACTTTGACGGAATTGTGGCGGAATTGTTGGCGGGAAAGCCAGAGATGTCGGCATGGGATAAAAGGGAAGAGCAGAGGAGGCTGGACGCCCTAGGAATGCTGAATAACCGTCAATCACCAATCGACAAAGAGGCTTTGGTCGGCCGTATAGGACACCAATTATTACAAATGGAAAATGAGGATGTACAGGAGGGTCTTGATCTAGACGAATTGGCCGAACGATACTTTGAATTCGGACACGAGGAAGATAGGCTGGCCCTAATCGCTGAATCCAACAGGATGATATCCCAAACTGGAACGGATCACGGTCTAGGTGAAATTATCAAGCGAGCAGAGCGCATGTGGGCGAAAAAATCCGTCAAGGCGGTAAAAAACGATGACAGAAACAAGGTCGCGATGATTGGCCACGCGATTGAAAGGCACGATCCTTTGTCCATTGATATGGACAAATTGAAGGAGGACTGATATGGCTTTTGAGGGATTTAAGGCAAGATTCAAAGGCCGAAAAACCGGGGCCGAGGTTGACATCCAACGCAGCGGCACTTATGAAGCTGGCGGTTATTTGGATGTTAGGGGAGACAAGCCAGAGTGGGTTGACAATTCAGGTATCGCGGTCGGGTCTGTCGAGGTGGCTGAGCCGGTGGAATTATTCCAAGACAAACCTCTTGAACATATTTGGCAAATTTCCAATGGCACCAATAATAAAGATTATCTTGCTAAGGTTATTAACTTGGATAAATTGCTATCTGTTGATGCCGAGGTTTCGGCAAGCCATATTGGTGTTTTGAATATAGGGCACGATAAGCACAGACGACTTGTGGTGTTTAAGGAAATCCCAAAAGAGGAGGAGAATTGGCTGCCTAACGGCGTAAGTGCAACAGTTATAAGAAGTGATATACTGGTACTGTGGAGTGACGAGAAGGCACTACAGCTTGGATATAGCGGTCACGGTGATATACTGCACGCTGAATACAAAGAGAAAAAGTGCAGGTTTCATGTCTTGGGCGAGAGAGACCTATTTGCATCTCAGGATATCGACGAGTCCCAGCGGCAACAGTTACAATTAAATCCTCTGACTCCCGAACAACAATTCATGTTCGACGCCATCCGCGGCAAGTCAAAAATGGATCTGCGGCTGGAATTGGCGGACTTGTTGCCACTTGCCCAGCGCGTTCGACAGGTATCAGATATGGAAATCAGGCATAAGAAACAAAGAGAAGATACCAATTCAGATGCATCGGTAGGTAGACTTTTTGAAATATAGGTGGTATAATAAGCGTTGTGACTAAGAATCCCGTGTCGGTGTATGTGAACTTTCCGTTCTGTGATGGGTGCAGTTTTTGCACTACTGTTGAATATGCTGATGTCGAATCGCGAATTGATAATTATGTTGTTGCGCTGGTGAATGAGATTAAATCATCCAAGGCGGACGGCAAGGTTGTCCATTCTGTCTTTTTGGGCGATGGGGCAGGATTGGTTCCTATAAAACACCTTAATTCGGTAATGAATGCGATAAAGGAAAATTTCACCCTTAGTGACAAGTGCGAGGTGACAATCGAGCTTAGCCCAACATCCCCGCACATTACAAAGTTAGGCAAATTACAGTACATGGGAATAAACCGTATAAGTTTGCAGGCCGTTGCAATTGATGATGTTGTATTAGGGATTCTGGGCAAAAGATTCACCGTTCATCGAATTCGCAAGGCTTTGGACAACTTCAAGAACTACTCCTTCAAGGTGAATGTAGACCTACGGGTCGGTGTTCCTATTCCAAAAAATCTGTCGGATATGAAGTTACGGCGTTCGCCCGAGGTAGAACTGGCGAACCTGTTGACCGCTTACCCGCAAATTGAACATGTGTCATTGTACGAAGTGGAAATCGAGGACGGCACGGATTTAGCACGAGAGCTGGATTACGAACAATCATTTATGCAAACGGTCGAGGATCTGGTCGATGATATAATCCTGATTCATGGTGTAATGGAAAAGTTCGGGCTGAAACAATATGATACTTGGCACTGGGCAAAGGACGGGGCATACAGTATATACAACCGCAGCCACTTGGAGATCGAGAACGAATGTTATGCATTTGGGGCAAACGCAAAAGGCCTGATTAGGGACGAACGATACGAAAACCATGAAGATATCGACATGTACATTCTTGCGGGGGAAAAGGTCGATTATCGCGAGAAACGAACCACCCTCGACAAGATTAACGAGGCATTGATAAACCAGCTAGGCACACCTAATGGTGTCGACTTGGCATGCTTGCGAAAGCTAGGGCTTTATATCCTCGTCGAAACGCAAAAGCAAATAACCGAGTTAAAGTCCCTGAAACTTATAAAAGCAACAAAGAACACCCTTAAAATGACCAAGTCGGGGGCTCTTCTTGTGAATTATGCCCTCGGCGAACTTCTTTTTGACGAGGAAGAGTTCAAATCGCTTGCAAGTGAAGCTTAAGGACTGTATAATATAGTTATGGCCACACGGACATCTAATCGATATGGCAAAATTACGGTGACGAACCGGGCAATTAAAAATGTCGCAGGTTTGGCGTTGCGTGATTGCTATGGCGTTGATGGTGGGCGTGTGACGGACATCCAAACGGATGAGAACAAAATATATATGACCATGAGGCTGTATTTAAAATTTGGGGTTTCGCCCGACGCGGTTACCGCGTCCATTCGAGATGCGGTCAAGTACGCAGTCGAACAGTTTACGGGCATGCGTCTTATGGTACTTAATTTGAATGTCGGAGGAATAAGGTAAATGAAAACGGTAAACGGTGCGATACTGCGAAAGATGTTTAATGGGGGCCTGGTAACCCTTGATGCTAACAAGGACTATATAGACAGCCTGAATGTTTTTCCAGTCCCTGACGGCGATACAGGAATCAATATGTTCCTGACAATGAAAAGTGTCCTGAAAGAGGTTGAATCCACACATGGCAATGAACTTGGCGTCATCGCCAGTGCGGTTTCCAAGGGTGGACTAAAAGGGGCCAGAGGGAACTCGGGTGTTATCCTCAGCCAAATTCTTAAGGGAATGATGGCGGAATTGGCAAAAGAGGATTCGCGGGGCAAGGCTCCTCGCGAGGTTACAACCAAGCAATTCGCCAAGGCAATCGAAAATGGTGCCAAGGTTGCATACAGTGCCGTCACAGTGCCTAAAGAAGGAACGATGCTTACTGTAATTCGCGTAATGGGCGAAGACGCAAAAAAGATAGCAAAATCAGAATCTGATTTCGACAAATTTTTCGAGAAACTAATGCAAGCAGGCGAGACTATCCTGCAACAAACACCCGAGATGCTACCACCTCTAAAGAAAGCTGGTGTTGTGGACAGTGGTGGCAGGGGAATCCTGGTTATATTTGGCGGGATGCAGTCCGCTTTAGGGGATACCGATATCAAGTTTGACTTCAGCAAAGACGGCAGTCTCGAAGGAAATGATCATACCCCTCATGCGGCCCAGTTGGAAGACCTAGGCGATATCGAGTTCGCGTACTGTACCGAATTCAATATTACTAATATGCACAAAACCACAACCATGGCATCTATCGATGACCTGAGGGAACGATTGATGCAAATGGGGGACAGTGTTGTTTGTGTTGGTGACCTGGATATGGTAAAGGTCCATGTCCATACAAACACACCTGGCGAGGCAATTACCGCAGGGTTGATGCTGGGCGAAATGATTAACTTGAAAATTGACAACATGTTACAACAGAACAGAGACTTCTTGGCCAGTCAGAATGTCGAAGAGAAAGAACAAGGAATTGTTTCCGTAGCCGCTGGGGAAGGGATGATAAGCCTCTTCAAAGAAATGGGTGTAGATTTTGTCATCAAGGGCGGCCAAACAATGAATCCAAGTGCCGAGGACATTGCAACCGCCGCAGACCGAATCCACGCACGAAATGTATTTGTATTCCCAAACAACAAAAATATTATACTCGCGGCACGACACGCCCAAGATTTATCCAAAAAGAACCTTATAATCATTCCAACAACCTCGGTCCAGGAAGGCTTATCCGCCGTGGTTGCATTTGCGGACGAGGCAAGTGTAGAGGAAAACACACAATCCTTTAACGAGGCCGCGGCCAATGTCCGCAGTGGCTCGGTTACATATGCCGTTCGTAATACACAACTGTCTCGATTTAAAATCAAAGAGGGCGAAATCCTTGGCCTTGACCAAAAGGGTGTAGTCGCAACTGGTACATCAATCCCAGAGGTAACAACAAAACTCGTTGCAAAAATGGTCAAGCCAGACACCTCAATTGTTACTTTATTCCATGGCGAAGGGGTCAAGGAAAAAGATGCACACGAGCTGCACGACAAACTCATGAAAAAATATCCCGAGACGGAGGTTTCTATGATTAACGGCGGCCAGCCAGTATACTATTACTTAGTGAGCGTTGAGTGAATTAAGTAATATGGCTGAGGAGCGTAGCGACGACATGCCATACTACTTAGTGAGCGTTGAGTGATGTTTATATTGACAAAATGAACAGACTTTGCGGGGAGAGCTAGGTGGGTTTAATAGGGTAGCTGGACTAATAGAATCAGGGGAGGCTCCGTCTTTTGCTGATGTCAATCAGGTGATAATGCAAGGGGCTCCAAGAAGGGGGCCTCTTACAGGTTTGCGATTCCAAGGTGCTAATGTTTTGATGGATGCGGTTCATCAGGTCGATGGAAATATAGAGGAATTAGATAAAGACGCTGTATGGCAGCACCACATAGTTGAATCCTCAGAAAGAAAAATCTAATTAGTGTCGAGTGACCTTTCATAGTCTGCTACTTGCCCTATAAATTGGCTTTGCGGAACTATACCGCCGGAGAACAGGACTGCGGCCTTTGCATCAAAATCCTCTTTGCTGATCTGACCAAGCAGCCATTGCGTCATTAATTGGTCAAACGCACCTCCGATTTTTAGGGGCGGGGTTGTTCCGTCGATTGCTTGTTCAATTGTATATTCTCTGTTCATGATGTTATTGTAGCAGACCCTATTGGGATTTGTCAATATTTAAAGATAAATTCACTATTATGTTGAATTCTGTTACTAAGCGGTTCGGAATTTAAAGTCCCATGCTAAACTGCCTCGTCTTGCAAAGGAATCCACAAGACGAGAAGATTAACAACTGAATATTAAACACCATACCCTGTACTATGACAGTGATTTTAAACAATGAATCAAGTGACAAGAGGGTGGCGGAACTAGGGAAACTCTTCGATGAAAAAGACCTGAACATACCTGGCCTGACAATAGCCTTCTGGGAGCCACGGTTCGTTCCGTCTGGAGACGAGTTATTAAGGCTGCCCAAAGGCACCAAGGTTTTTGGCTATCCAAAAACCTTGAACGGCTTAACGGAGCTAGGTCTAGAATACCATTCCCTCCTCGATGACGCTGAATTCGTCAAAGAGAACAATCGTCTGACCGCTCTTGCGATGAAAGAGATTCTAGGCGATGTAGGTGGAAAAAAAGTCCTAATAATTGGATGGGGGGCTTTGTTTGCCGAGCTAGAAAAAGTCCTCGGCGATGTTCACTTGTTGACCTTGAATCCGGATAAGGTTAACGAGGCAAGGCAAGTTTTCGGCGATAGGGCACACGGCGAGGAAGTCAGACTGAACAGATTTGACATAGTTATAAATACCGTGCCAAAGCAGATAATTAAGCGAAAGCACTTTGGGTGTCTGAACTGCAAAAAACCAAAAATTTACGAGCTGGCATCTGCACCCTACGGATTCGAATGGGCAGGTGTTCCAAAAGAAAAGTATGACTATAAAATAGAACAGGGTTTGCCAGGACGATTCTTTCCACAACTTGCCGCCCTTGCTGCATATAATAGTATCATGAAGAAAATCGAAGTTCAGGATAAGCCATCTGTAGTGTTGGGAATAACCGGCAGCTCGTGCACCTACACGAAACTGTTGCCTGTAGTGGAGGAGTTGTCAAAGACATATGACATCATTCCAGTGATGAGTGAAGCGGCCGACCAAGAAAACCGCTTTTGCGATATAGTCCAGTTCAGAGAGCGGTTGCGAGAAATTACTGGCAAAGACTACATGAAAACAATTTCCGATACCGAGTATCTGTCGCACTATCCAAACATAGTTGCTGGGACGGTTGTTCCTGCGACAGGGAATACAATTGCACGCCTTGCGAATGCTGTTCATGATGGTGCGGTGACATTGGCGATGAAGGCGTTGCTGCGAAACAATAAACCGATTATTATCGGAATATCGACCAATGATGCATTGTGTGGTGGTGCGGAAAACATTGGCAAGCTGATGGGGCGAAAGAATATCTACTTTGTTCCATTTACACAAGACGACCCGCACATCAAACCCTACAGCATTGTTTGCCACTTCGACCGCGTCAAACAAGCAATTGACGAGGCGATCCAAGGCAAACAGATCCAGCCAATCTTGACATAGGTATTGAAATATTATATAATGAGGGATGGAAAAGAAAAAGCGAAGAGTATTCACGAATGCTGATTCAAGACATATTGTCGAGCAAATCCATCGCTACGACAGAACACAGGTCGATGTCGCATCAACCTTGGATATTTGTCAGCCTTCTGTCAGTAATGTCTTGTCGGATTATTTTAGTGCAATGAATGTGGAAGTTACTACAAGGGCACTGCCTAGGAGGTTGAAGTACATACTTGAACAAGTTTATCGTGATGACAGAACAAAATCAGAAGTGGCCCGCGAATTGGACTATACTACTCCTGCGATTAGATATCAATTGCAACAATTTTTTAAAGCTATGGGCTTGGAAATGCCTTTGGACAAGCCAGGGCGACGAACACAGAAAAATTTAGAAGAAAGCACTATTGACAAGTGATATACAAATCTTGTATAATTACTCATGAGAACAATATACATGGACGCTGCAGCAACAACCCCTATCAGTGGGGAAGTTCTGCAGGGAATGTTGCCCTATTTCACGACTGATTTCGGTAATGCAGCCAGCCTGCACGGTCCAGGGCGTGAGGCTAACAAAGGGATCGAGCGGGCCCGCCGCCAGATAGCAAAGGCAATTAACGCTCAACCTAGTGAGATTTATTTCACCTCGGGTGCGACCGAGGCCAACAACTGGATCATTAATGGGATGGTCAGAAACTCTGAGAGTAAACGAATAATTATCAGTGCCATAGAGCACCCTTCGATTTACGAGCTGTGTCTCCAGTTACGCAAGGATGGTTACATTGTTGATATGGTTGCTGTTGACAAATTTGGCGT
>Ga0131853_10002754_pt1 | contig 31480 bp, 31 predicted proteins | sample TergutLab28metaG_FD_92764 | JGI IMG/M metagenome (GOLD analysis project Ga0131853, IMG submission 92764) | Labiotermes labralis P1 segment gut microbial communities from Petit-Saut dam, French Guiana - Lab288 P1 (version 2) (version 2) | ecosystem: Host-associated > Arthropoda: Insects >... | reverse complement strand
CGTTTTGTAGGTACATAATTCTCAAAATGAAAAAGTCCCTATTTGCAAAGGGAAGTGCTCCTATGCCGGCACTTCCTTTTGTGTTTTTGCTTTTTTATGCTTCTGCAAGTGGCAAACTCGGGTGATAACAGAATGAAGTGAAAAATGCAAGTGTTAATTTAATAAATTTGCATGATTTTTACGATTTTTACACGCGCACATGTTTGAGCGACGAAATTGCAAAAATACAGTCTCTGAGCGCAAGCGCACAGATAGCTGCGAGAACTGTAACTTAAAAAAACTTGCAAATAAAGCGCTATTTGTATACACTATGGAAGTAGCTCATTGGGTGAAATTAATCCTGAAGGAGTATGTACATGGAATATAAATATAGCTATAAGCTCTCAAGACTCACGAAGGACTTAAAAACGGATATAATGCTGCGATCCACGGATTTCGATGATGTTGAAATTTATACCGGTGATATTAACCGACCCGGGTTGCAACTTGCTGACTACTATGAGCATTTTGAGCCGACGCGAATGCAGCTTATCGGGTTGATGGAGTCGGCATATATGAAAACACATACTCGTGAGGAACAAGCGAGAAAATGGGAAACCCTGTTTGGGAAAAAGATACCGGCGCTGATTCTTTGCCATGGGGCGGAAGTAAGCGATGAACTCGTAGACGCTGCAATATATAACGATGTTACGGTGCTCAGGACCGCCGCGCACACAACAGAAATCATGTCGTCTATTATCCGTATTGTAAAAAAAGAAGTCGCTCCGCGGCAGACAAGGCACGGTGTGCTAGTCGAAGTGTACGGAATCGGAATGCTCTTGCTGGGAGAGAGCGGAGTTGGAAAATCAGAAACAGCTATAGAGCTTTTAAAGCGTGGACACCGCCTCATAGCCGACGATGCGGTTGAAATCAGAGCTATAGATGTCAATGTCCTCCAGGGGGAAGCGCCTGAATTGATTCGCCACTATGTTGAATTGCGCGGACTTGGTATTGTTGATGTCCGCAGGCTATTTGGACTTGGAGCTATTAAAGCTTTTCAGAATATAAATCTTGTTGTGAATCTTGAAATTTGGAATGAAAAGATGAATTATGAAAGATTGGGTATAAATGATGAAGCCGTGGATATACTAGGCGTTAAAATACCCGCAGTTACAATTCCTGTTAAACCAGGGCGCAATCTTGCGGTTATCCTCGAGGTTGCGGCTATGAACCAACGTCAGAAGCTAATGGGATATAACTCGGCAGTTGAGTTTACAAAGATGATTGATGCTCATTTGGAAGAGAAAGCAGCTTTGCAAAATGATAGAAGGTAGCAATGGGAAGCGATGATTGGCTCCTGTAGGAAAAATGTATATAAACTAATCTGCAGTATAGCTGAGCTGTATATTTGAGATCACAGGAAAACAATGGACTTGAGGGAAAACTGATAATGGACAATATATCGTTGGCAATTGATGCAGTTCAATACAATTTGCCGAAAGTGAAGATAAGACTGAACGAACCAATGAAAAACCGCACATCCTTCAAAATCGGAGGTTCGGTGCGAGCAATGTTTTTTCCGGAAAAAATCGAAGAATTGGAAAGCCTATGCAGTATGCTGCGCGACTCAGGCGTCAAGCCATTAGTTATGGGGAGAGGGACGAATTTGCTCGTTTGCGATAATGTGCTTGACTTGGTTGTGATAAATACAATGAGTGTCAACCACTGTGAACGGACGAGCGAAACCGAGATTACAGCGGGAGCGGGTGCGATTTTATCAAAAATTGCAGTTGTTGCGGGAGAGTGCGGACTGACCGGAATGGAGTTTGCTCATGGCATCCCCGGAACATTAGGCGGAGCTGTTAGCATGAATGCAGGAGCATATGGGGGCGAAATGAAGGATGTTGTACATAGCTCGATGATAGTGCGCCCCGGAAAAGGTGCAAGTAGTATTACCAATGAGGAACATGGCTTTTCATACAGGAAAAGCAGGTTTTCTGAGAGTGATGAAGTTATTCTATCTTCGGTTATACGACTCGAAAAAGGAGTAACAGAGGCTATAAGAGCAAAAATGGATGAATTGAATAATCGGAGGTTGGAAAGCCAGCCTCTTGACTTACCCAGTGCAGGCAGTGTGTTTAAGCGCCCTGCAATAGGATTTGCCGGGTCGCTTATTGAACAGGCGGGGCTGAAAGGGTACATTGTCGGTGGTGCGCAGGTGTCGGAAAAGCATTCTGGATTTATTGTAAATCGCGGTGATGCGACATTTAGTGATGTAATGAATGTGATAGAGCATGTTCAGGAAACAATATTACAGCAATTCGGCGTTGAGCTCGAACCAGAGATAAAGATAATCACTTAAGGGGCAGGATTGTATTCGCCCGCCCGATTTATATATCAAGGAGGACAACTTGTGGAAATTGTTTTAGTTTCAGGTTTATCAGGCGCAGGAAAGAGCCGTGTTGCCGCAGTTCTGGAGGACATGGACTTCTATTGCGTTGATAATATGCCGCTGACAATGATGCCGAAATTTGCAGAGCTATGCCTTGCAACCCACGGCAGATATGAAAGAGTAGCTCTTGTAACTGATGTTCGCGCACTTGAAGATACAGCGGAACTCTTTCGGATATTCGACGAAATGCGAGAAATGGGCTGTGCTCTTCGTATTTTATTCATTGAAGCCGAAGTAGAGACGATAGTCAGACGGTATAAAGAAACACGCCGCCGCCACCCGCTTGATCCCACAGGGAGCAATCTTGAGGATGCGGTCAGAAAAGAGATGGAAATACTTACTCCGATCAGAGCGCTTGCAGATGAAGTGATCGATACTACAGGGATGACGCTAAACAAGCTGCAACGTCGTCTTTACAAACAATTTGACGGTCAGGATATTAAAGCGATAAATATAACAATAAAATCATTCGGGTTCAAACATGGGCTCCCAATCGAAGCGGATTTAATGTTTGATGTAAGATTTATGCCAAACCCATTTTACATTCCTGATTTGCGAGACAAAACAGGTCTTGATGATCTTGTCAAAGATTATGTATTCGGATTGGAGCAGAGTAACGAATTTTTTGAGAAATTATGTGACATGCTTGACTTTCTGCTCCCCCATTATATTGAAGAAGGCAAAAGATACTTAGCAATTTGTTTTGGATGTACAGGAGGGAAGCATAGGTCTCCCGCTGTATCGCAGGCTCTAGTGGAGTATTTGACCGAACAGGGATACCCGGTTGACTGTGTCCACAGAGATATTGAAAAAGAATGAGAGGCCCCGCTGTAGTTTGCATCGGCGGTGGGACAGGGCTCTCGACATTGCTGCGAGGTTTGAAAAAAGTCACACAAAATATAACGGCAATTGTGACTGTATCAGATGATGGTGGAGGTTCAGGTATACTTCGTGATGAGCTGGGCATGCCGCCGCCGGGAGATATAAGAAACTGTATGCAAGCCCTCTCAAATGCTGAGCCGACAATTGAAATGCTGATGTCGTATAGGTTCGACAGCGGTAGTCTTGCGGGGCAAAGTTTTGGCAATCTTTTCCTAGCTGCAATAAATGGGATTTCCGAGTCATTCGATAAAGCGGTGATAAGAATGGGGGAAGTGTTGTCAATTACGGGGCGGGTATTGCCTGTGACTATTGACGATATACATCTGTGGGCTGAGTTTGAAGATGGCAGCATGGTTGTCGGCGAGTCAAATATTGCCGCAGCAAAAGCAGCGAAGCGAAGCCGTATAGAGCGTGTTGAGGTAGTGCCGCATGATGCGCATGTTCTTCCAGAGTGCATTAAAGCAATAGAAGAAGCGGACCTGATTATCCTCGGTCCGGGTAGCCTGTATACAAGTGTAATTCCGAATTTGCTTATCAATGGGATTGCCGATGCAATATTAAATTCAGACAAGGTGAAGCTTTTTGTTTGCAATGTGATGACTGAGCCGGGAGAGACCGATGGTTATACAGTGTCCGAGCATTTATCGGAGATATTCAGTCATGCAGGTGGCAAGCTGGTAGATTATTGTTTAATAAACTCTGAGCCTGCTATGCCGGCTATTTTGGAGAGATATGTTAAAAGCGGAGCTGAGCAGGTATCAGATGACGATGATGCAATACGCGAGATGGGCGTCGAAATCATCAGAGCACCGATTGCAGCGGGATATAATAAACTGGCGAGACATGATCCGGACAAATTAGCACAGGAAATTATGAAAATCTACAGAGACAATGCCCCAACACGAAGATACGAATAGGAAGGCTCAGAAAATGGAGTAAAGCCATGTCATTTTCATTCAATACAAAAAATGAATTATGTCGTCTCCAACCGGAAGAAAAATGCTGCGCCATTGCGGAATGCTATGGGATGCTTTTGTTTTGTAACACCTTTTCGGCAAAGGAAATTAGAGTAGTAACTGGAAACCGTAACTTGGGCAATAGGATACTTGAGTTATTTTCTGATGCATTTTCTATATCCTTTGATATTATCCCTGACGAGATGAAAACAGGAAAGCAAGCATACATCATAAATGACCCCGAAAAGCTACGTCTGATATTCGATGCCTATGGCATTACCGTTGACAACTTACTTGCACACCATGTGAATCTGGGGGTGCTTGACGAGGAGAATTGCAGCAGAAGCTTTATTCGAGGGACCTTTCTCACCGGGGGTGCGATTACGAACCCGGAAAAGAGCTATCACCTAGAGCTCGTGACAGATCATTTTAATGTTAGTCGAGAGACATATTCATTGCTTCTGGATATGGGATTTTCGCCAAAGGAGACGTCACGCAGTGGAAATTACATCATATATTTCAAGCAGAGTTCAGCGATTGAAGATTTTCTGACACTTATAGGCGCACCTGTCCATGCAATGAAGCTTATGTCTGCCAAAATTGAAAAGGACATGCGAAACAGTGTAAACAGAATTGTCAACTGTGACACTGCAAATGTTGCGAAGACCGTTGATGCTTCTGCTGCTCATATTAAGGCAATCAGCAAAATCGTAGATGCTGGAGCGCTTGAAGCATTACCCGCGAAACTCCGGAAGACCGCTGAGCTGAGGCTTCAAAATCCGGAACTAAGCATGAAGGAACTTGCGGATATATCAACCCCGCCTGTAACAAAATCCTGTTTGAACCACCGTCTGCGTAAACTGGTCGAAATATCCGGTGAGCTATAAATCAAATCCACAAGCAGCACGAACTTGGGCAGCGAAAACTATTGACAAACTAAGTTTGAGGGTTTATACTCAGCGATTAGTTAGTTAAACTAACTAAACAATTTGCAAATTGCGAAAGTTCGTGAAAGACCGATGCGGGAGGTGAGAGATTGCAAAGCTTCAAAGAAGTGCTCAACAACATGCTGGTTACTGTCTACCACAAAATACTACGAGTAGAAGAAGACTTTCTTCAAAAGGGTGCAGGAGCCGGACTGACAATTCGTGAAATGCATATGATCGAATATATAGGCAGAGCAGGGGCGCAAGGGCGCACTCTTAGTGAGACCGCCGATTTTCTCGAAGTCGCGCGCTCCTCTGTTACAGTATCGGTTAAAAAGTTGGAGCAAAAGGGTTTTCTTGTTAAAAATGGATGCTCTCAGGATGGGCGTGTCATAAGAGTGACACTCACTCGCGCCGGGCGGAAAGTATTTATGCTCCATATGCACTTCCATACAGTGATGGTAAGTGAGCTTGAAAATGAACTTTGCGATGAAGAGAAGGACATTTTGGTCCGTGTAATAACTAAACTCGACAAATTTCTTGAGAAAAATATTGAGGCGACAACATGAGTTTTAAGATACTAGGCACCGGGAGCTGCTTGCCGCAGCGATCAGTAAGTAATAGTGAATTGTCAGAATTTCTTGACACATCGGACGAATGGATACAACAACGCGTTGGGATAAATGAGCGCCGCGTTTGTACGACAGAGACAACAGCGGATATTGCGATTGGCGCTGCAAAAGGCGCACTCGAAATGAGTGGCACAACCCCTGATGAGCTTGATATGATTCTTTGTGCTACAGTTAGTGCAGATCATACAACGCCATCACTGGCGTGCTCTGTCCAGTCAATGTTGGGAGCGACTTGTCCGGCAATGGATGTTAACGCAGCCTGTTCGGGATTTATATATATGCTTGAAACTGCAGCTGGATTTTTTGCGATAGGGTATAAGAAAATACTCATTATTGGTGCAGAAAGACTAACTCGCGTTGTTGACTGGACTGACAGGAGTACTGCGGTTATATTTGCCGATGGAGCCGGAGCAATGGTGCTCGCTCCGGGTAGCTCATACATATCTTCAAAACTTGTTGCAAAAGGTGGAGATACGGTATTAAGCATTCCCAGTTTTGGCGGACAATCGCCGTTTTATAAAAATAAATCTTTAAAGCCTTATGTACACATGAACGGACAGGAAGTTTTTAAGTTTGCGGTTAATGCAATGTGTACAGACCTTGCAGATGTCATAGAAAAAGCTGGGTTGACGATTGAAGATATAGCTTGGATAGTACCGCATCAAGCAAATGCGAGAATTATTGATGCGGCAGTTAGAAAACTAAATATTCCGCCGGAGCGTTGTCTAAAGAACATCGAAACAACAGGGAACACATCAGCGGCGAGTGTAGCAATTTTGGCAGACGAGCTTTTTCGCTCGGGAAAACTAAAAGATGGGGACTATATAGCGATGGCTGCATTCGGCGCCGGTTTGACCAGCGCGGCATGCATTATCAAGTGGGAAACACAACATTAATTAATATTTATTTGACTAAGGAGAAACAAAATGAACGTATTAGAAAAAGTCGCGGTTGTAATAGCCGAACACACAGGTGGAGATGCATCCGCTATCACTGAAGCCACAACCTTTGAAGACCTCGGCGTGGATTCGCTTGATGTAGTCGAAATGGTCATGCGTTTTGAAGAGGAGTTCGGCGTTGAGCTTGAGCTCGAAGAAAAATTTGAAACAGTCGGCGCTCTTGCAAAATTTGTTGAATCAAAAATACAAAAGTAAGTTGCACTCAATGGGCATATCCCTTGTAGGGTGGGCGGCTTGGACTAACGGAGGAAACAGCCTATGATACAAACTTCAATCTGTGAAATAATCGGGATCAAATACCCGATATTCCAAGGTGGCATGGCATGGATATCAGATGCAAAGTTAGCCGCTGCCGTATCGGACGGAGGAGGGCTGGGTATAATATCTGCCATGAACGCCGATGCGGACTATCTTTGTGATCAAATAAAAAAGGTCCGTGAACTGACATCAAAGCCATTTGGCGTAAATATCATGCTCATGAGTCCATTTGTTGATGAAGTAGCAAGAGTTGTTACTGAGGAAAAAGTTCCTGTTATCACCACCGGAGCGGGCAATCCTTCAAAGTATATGGCTGCGTGGAAAGACGCAGGAATCAAAGTCATTCCGCTTGTAGCATCAGTCGCTATGGCAAAGCTTGTAACGCGGGGCGGGGCGTCAGCCATCATTGCGGAAGGCAGCGAAAGTGGCGGTCATGTTGGAGATACCACGACCATGGCGCTTATTCCACAGGTCTGTGACGCCACAGATTTGCCGGTTATAGCTGCAGGAGGAATTGCGGATGGACGCGGTATTGCCGCAGCGTTTATGCTTGGGGCGCAGGGCGTACAACTCGGAACAAGATTCCTTGTTGCTGATGAGTGTTCGGTACATCCTAATTATAAAGAAAAAATAATCAAAGCAACCGATATTTCGACGATTGCAACCGGAAAACGGCTTGGTCACCCTGTAAGGAGCTTGAAAACACCCTTCTCACGCGACTACCTTAAAGCAGAGTATAATAGCGATATAAGCGATGCTGATCTTGAACAATTGGCAGCTGGAGCGCTAAGGATGGCTGCAGTTGAAGGGGATAGCGAAAAAGGGTGTTTTCTCGCCGGGCAAATTGCCGGACTGGTTAAGACAAAGCAACCTGCCGCGCAGATAATACAGGAAGTATTTGAGGAGGCGGAAATAATCTTACGTGGAGCAATGAAATGGGTAAAATAGCTTTTATGTTTTCCGGACAAGGTGCGCAATATACCGGAATGGGAAGAAGCCTTTATGAATACAGCCCGGCAGCCCGCGCTGTATTTGATGAAGCGGAGAAATACAGACCCGGTACAATAGAGCAATGTTTCTCGGGAAGCGTTGAGGAGCTAACAAGGACGGAGAATACGCAGCCATGTGTGTACTGTGTCGATTTTGCTGCGGCAGAAGCGCTTAGGGAGTCCGGAATAACTCCGGATATTCTGGCGGGATTTTCATTGGGTGAAGTCGCAGCGCTTACATTTTCAGGTGCGGTTACACAGGAAATCGGTTTCAAGCTCGTGTGTATTCGTGCGCAACTGATGCAACAAGCATCGGATGTCTCTCCAACCGGGATGGCAGCGGTGCTGAAGCTCAGTGACGAGCGTGTAACTGCGCTCTGTAATGATTTTGAAAATATGCATCCGGTCAATTTCAACTGTGATGGACAGGTGGTTGTAGCCGGACTTAAAGACCAACTTGATCCGTTTATACAAAGGGTGAAGGATGCAGGTGGAAAGGCTATGCCGTTGAAAGTTGCCGGAGGATTTCACAGCCCATTTATGGCGGGAGCGGCAAGCGGTTTTCACGATGCGTTATGCGCAGTTGAAATTGGAAATCCGAATCTGCCGCTATACTCAAATGCAACAGCCAAGCCGTACAGCGGAGATGTCAGAGAGCTACTGGCAAAGCAAATGTGCAATCCGGTTCTTTGGCGCGTCGCAGTTGAGAACATGATAAAAGATGGTGCGGACACATTCATTGAAGTCGGACCGGGCAAAACACTTAGCGGTTTTGTTACACGTATATCAAAAGAGGTGCGGGTATTCAATGTTGAAGATGCAGAAAGCCTGCAAAAAACCGTTTCAGAATTAACATTGTAGGGGCAAACTGCGCTCGCACGCTCGCCGCAACAAAAGCCCACGTTTGACCGCACACCAACAAAATGCTCTTTTGATAAGTATTTACATTTACCAAAAGCGACTGGAGGGAAGCAGCAATGATAAAAGGACAAGTCGCGCTGATAACCGGCGCGTCAAGAGGAATCGGCAAAGCAATCGCCCTGAAACTGGCAGAGCTTGGCGTCGATATAGCGGTAATATTTTCCGGAAATGAGGAAAAAGCGGCGGAAGTGTGTGAAATCGCACGCAAATCGGGGGTAAAAGCGGAAGCCTTTCGTTGCAATGTTTCTGATTTCAATAACGTAAAAGAAACCGTCGATGCGGTTAAGGAAGCATTTGGGACGATTGATATTCTCCTCAATAACGCGGGCATAACACAAGACGGATTGATCATGACCATGAAAGAGGAGCAATTTGACAATGTTATTGACGTAAATCTCAAAGGTGCGTTTAACATGATTCGTCATTGCACATCGATTTTTGTCAGAAAAAGAAGCGGAAAAATAATTAACATCAGCTCAGTCGCGGGAGTTATCGGAAATGCAGGTCAGGCGAATTATTCCGCATCAAAGGCGGGTCTAATAGGACTGACAAAGGCAACCGCGAAGGAACTTGCATCACGAAAGATATGCTGTAATGCAATTGCCCCGGGATTTATTTCTACAGATATGACAAAAGAAATAGAAAAAGACAATGCTCTTTTGAATGCAATTCCATTGGGGCGAACAGGCTTACCGAATGAAGTCGCAGAACTTGCGGCATATCTATGCAGTGCGGACTACATAACAGGTCAGGTTATCTGCATAGATGGAGGGCTTGCTATTTAATTGACAGTACAGAGGTGTCACATAGTGCAACATATATCGAATAGTTACTATCGATAAGTTGCAACTGCTGACTTATCTCGAGACCCCTTGGGCGGGTCGCGAGAACGCATAATGAAGCGACATTCTGAATTATTCTTTGATACAACGGAGGAAAATTATATGTACAGAGTTGTAGTCACCGGACTGGGTGCTGTAACACCGGTTGGAAACGATGTAAATATAATGTGGGAAAACCTGATAGCCGGTAAGCATGGGATAGGACCGATTACCAGATTTGACACCACAGGTTTTAAGTCAACACTTGCCGCAGAGGTCAAGGACTTTGATCCGCTCAACTATATGGAACGTGCGGAAGCTCGCAGGCTTGACCTGTATTCACAATATGCAATAGCGGCGGCAACGCAAGCAGTGCAGGACAGTAATATAGAGGGCACATTAGAACCCGAAAGATTTTCGACATGTTTCGGATCGGGAATAGGTGGGATGGTTACTTTTGAAAATGAGATGGAAAAACTCATAGCAGGAGGCTCGCGAAAGGTGTCGCCGTTGTTTATTCCAATGATGATCCCAAATCTGGCAGCCGGGAATATTGCAATAAAATTTAACGCAAAGGGCTCCTGTACAGCTGTAATAACAGCATGTGCTACAGGAACAGATACAATAGGAGCGGCATACAGAGCAATTAAACATGGATATGCCGATGCAGTAATCGCCGGAGGTAGCGAGGCGGTTATAACGAAAATAGGAGTTGCAGGGTTTTCAAATATGACAGCTCTAACAACTTCGACAGACCCGGACGCAGCATCATTGCCATTTGATATACGTCGGGGTGGGTTTGTCATGGGCGAAGGTGCAGGAGCACTCATACTTGAAGAATATGAACGTGCAGTGAAGCGTGGCGCTAAAATATATGCAGAAGTAGCAGGATACGGTACGACATGTGATGCGCACCATATAACCGCTCCGTCGCCTGAGGGAGCGACCTCCGCAAGAGCAATAGCAGATGCATATAGGGAATCCGGAAGCCCTGATGGTATAATATATATTAACGCACATGGTACCGGTACTCCATTGAACGACACCGCAGAAACAGAGGCGATAAAAACGGCCTTTGACAGAAAAACAGAAAATTTACTTGTCAGCTCAACAAAATCAATGACAGGGCACATGCTCGGAGCTGCAGGGGCAGTCGAAGCAATAGTGTCGATTCTGACACTGAAAAACGGCATTGCACCTCCAACAATCGGACTTTATCAGCCGGATCCGGAATGTGACCTTGATAATATACCATTAAAAGCAAGGGAAGTATTGCCGGTACTGACAATGTCGGTATCGCTTGGATTCGGCGGACATAATGCATGTGTAGCTTTTGAAAATGTTGAGAGAAATGTGTAAACACGCTCTTAGTGAGTGGATAATCAGCATTTACTAATAGAAATGAAAGGACAGAAAATAATGGAATTTGAAGATATCAAAGAATTGGCATTAATGATGCAGGAAATGGAACTAACTGTACTTGACTATAGTGCAAGGGGCGAAACAATAAGACTCGAGCGAGGAACAGTTGGCGGTACGGTTGCAATGGGTAGTGGTGTCTCAACGGAGCATGTTGTTGCACCGGTATCTCAACCCGCAGTGATGACAGAGGTACCACAACTGCACGAGCTGAAATCACCAACAGTGGGGACATTCTATACATCGCCGGAACCGGGCAAAGAACCCTATGTAGCAGTAGGAGACCGTGTGCGCAAAGGTGATGTGCTGTGCCTACTCGAGGCAATGAAGATGCTTAATGAAATCGCATCTGATAAAGATGGCGTTATAGTTGAGGTTTGCGTATCTGATAAACAAGTGGTAGAATATGGGCAGCCATTATTCCGCATTGACACGTCCGCAGAATAAGCTTATGAACAAACAAGAGATAATGGCGATTCTTCCGCACAGAGACAACATGTTGCTTGTGGATGAAGCGGAAGTCGTAGAAGGAAAAGCATATGGGAAATACAAAGTACGCGGAGATGAATGGTTTCTTGACGGTCATTTCCCCGGAAACCCTGTTGTTCCGGGAGTCATTCTTTGCGAAATACTTGCTCAGTCAACTTGCGTATTGCTCAGTGGAGAAATCGAACCGGAAACAACGCCATATTTTACAGGGATAACATCAGCCCGCTTTAAGACGCCGGTCAAGCCGGGGGACTTACTGGAAGCTGAATGTGTTATCGTTAAGAAAAGACCGCCATTCTACTTTGCATCCGGAGAACTCAGTGTAGGAGGGAAACTCTGTCTAAAAGCTGAATTCTCATTCGCGATAGTGAAGAATTGAGGTAGAACTAATGTTTTCAAAAATACTGATCGCCAACAGAGGCGAAATTGCGATAAGGATAATCCGAGCGTGCAAAGAAATGGGGATTTCGAGCATAGCAGTATTTTCCGAAGCGGACCGCAACGCAATGCATGCAGCGCTTGCCGATCAAGCAGTATGTATCGGTGAAGCAGCGCCAGCTGAGAGCTATTTGAGTGTTGAAAGAATCATGTCAGCCGCGATAGCAACCGGAGCACAAGCAATCCACCCGGGTTATGGGTTTTTATCGGAAAGCACAAAGCTTGCCGATTTGTGTGAGAAGCATGGGATTGCATTTATCGGACCAAAATCTGATGCCATTATGAAAATGGGTGATAAAGATGTCGCCCGCCGCATTATGGCAGAAGCAGGGGTTCCAATCATCCCTGGAACAGATATTCTGACAGACGCTAAATCTGCAAAAAAAGCTGCCGATAAGATAGGTTATCCACTTTTTCTGAAAGCTCGCGCAGGCGGCGGGGGCAAAGGCATAAGATTGGTAAACACACCTGATGAACTCGAAAATGCATACACCATGGCATCAAACGAAGCCTTGGCAGCATTCGGAGATGGTGCAATTTATATCGAGAAGCGTATTCACCCGGCAAAACACATAGAGGTCCAACTTCTCGTTGATGAAAACGGCACAGCTCTATGTCTTGGTGAAAGGGAATGTTCAATTCAGCAGAATAACCAAAAACTCTTGGAAGAAGCGCCATCACCAGCGGTTAGCAAAGAGCTTCGCAAGAAGCTATATGATGCTGCAATAAAAGCCGCAAAAGCGGTTAACTACCTCAATGCCGGAACAGTTGAATTTTTGCTTGATAAAGATGGAAACTTCTATTTTATGGAAATGAATGTCAGGCTTCAGGTAGAACATGGTATTTCGGAGCAAATCACCGGGCTGGATATAGTAAAATGGCAAATACGTATTGCAGCAGGAGTTCCGCTCGATATCACCCAGAAAAATATTACACTCAGAGGAAATTCCATCGAGTGCAGAATCAATGCAGCAACAGTCGGCAAGGTCGCATTCCTGCATGTTCCGGGTGGACCGGAAGTGAGATTTGATAGCGCCTTGTGGACAGGGTATACAGTTCCTATTTATTACGATTCGCTTATAGGGAAGCTTATGGTGCACGCCTCAACAAGGGAGGAAGCGATTCGGAAAATGCATGCAGCTCTGTGCGAGTTGGTTATTGACGGTGTACAAAATAATATTGATGAGCAAATTGAACTCGTCTCAGATCCTGAGTTTCAGAGTGGGGAATACTACACAGACTTTGTACAGAAACGTGGTGAAAAATAATGGCACTTGGCTTAATCTTCAGAAAACCAAAAAACGAACTGGAAAAAGGTGGACGCTCGCCCGAAACACGCTTTGAATCTGACGTTGAAATGACAGAGAAATGCCCGGCATGCGGGTATGAAAATCCAATAGGAGATCTTCTGGAAAACCTGCATGTATGCCGATGCGGACATTGTTTTCGCATTTCTGCAAGGCAAAGAATAGAATATCTGACAGATAAGGAATCTTTTTCAGAACTTTTTAAGGAAATCGAAAGCAAAGACCTAATAGGATTTCCGGGATATGCAGAGAAGCTGGAACAGGTTCAACGAAATTCGGGAGAAAAAGACGCGGTAGTCTGCGGTACAGCAATGATAGGCGACGAAAAATGCGCTATTTTCGTAATGAACCCATATTTTATGATGGGGAGTATGGGCTCAACAGTAGGAGAGAAAATTACCCGAACATTTGAGTATGCGACAGAGCACTCCATGCCGGTGGTCGGATGTACAGTCTCCGGTGGCGCAAGGATGCAGGAGGGCATCATATCATTGATGCAAATGGCTAAAATCAGCGGAGCAGTAAAGCGCCATAGCGATGCAGGCAATTTTTATTTGACCTTGCTGACCGATCCAACGACTGGAGGCGTAACAGCCAGTTTTGCTATGCAGGGAGATATTCTCGTAGCTGAACCGGGTGCGATTATAGGATTCGCCGGTGCAAGAGTTGTTGAACAAACTGTCCGCAAAAAACTTCCACCGGGATTCCAAAAAGCAGAGCTTCTGCTAGAGCACGGTTTTCTGGACATAATAATTCCGCGCATGAAGCAGCGAAATATTTTATCATCCTTGCTTAAAATGCACAGAAGGGAGGTTTCCTAATGGAGAAGATTGCAAATGAAGAGACTGCTGAAATGATTGCTACGGACAAAAAGACATCGGAAGGGAAAATGCGGGACAAGAAATCAAAAGAACGCAATGGGAAGCCATCCGTCACGGAAGTAACCGATAAGACCGCCTATGACTTCGTGCGCGGTGCAAGATCAAAAAATCGCCTGACCGGTCTTGATTTTGTAAGAGGTTTGTTCAAGGGGTTCATTGAACTGCATGGGGACAGACGATTTGCAGACGATCCCGCAATAATCGGAGGGGTGGCGTATTTAAATGATATGCCGTTTACGGTTATTGCCACTGAAAAGGGTCGCGATACAAGAAACAGGATCAAAAGAAATTTCGGACAGCCAAATCCGGAGGGATATAGAAAAGCATTGCGACTGATGAAGCAGGCGGAAAAATTCAATCGCCCGGTTGTATGCTTTGTAGACACAGCAGGAGCATTTTGCGGGATCGGCGCCGAAGAACGAGGGCAGGGGCAGGCAATCGCAGAAAACCTGATGGAGATGATGACGCTGAAAACACCGGTGCTATCAGTTCTCGTTGGTGAAGGAGGAAGCGGAGGAGCACTAGCGCTTGCCGTGGCAGATGAGGTATGGATGCTCGAAAATGCAGTCTATTCAGTCATATCACCGGAGGGCTGTGCAAATATACTTTGGAGAGACCCTGAAAAAGCTCCGGAAGCCGCAGAAAATCTCAAGCTTACCTCTAAAAACTCAAGCGAACTGGGTGTTGTAGATAGAGTTATATCCGAGGAAAGAAATGACCCTGAAAATTTGCTGAATGTTTTAACGGAAGAGATATTGAAGTGGTATGAAAATGCATCTAAATTACCTCACGAGGAACTGACCAAAAAACGATATGAGCGATTCAGAAGAATAGGTGTTTAGGTGTCAATTAGGGCAGTATAATTTATTAATAATTAAACCCGGGGGGCATAACTTGGTTAGTCTCGCGGGTTTTTTCTGCCTGTTTTCCGCGCTTTTCGGCTAAATACTGCTAGTATTCGCCTTCAAAACCCGAAAACAGACGAAAAAATACCTCGCAATTACTAAGGGTGGATTTAATCATAGTGCTGCGTATTTGGAAAATTGGACTATCTTTATGGAATTTTAATTCCACTTGCAAATTCCGTTTTGAAAAGATAGGTATAATTATGCCCAAAAATGTATAGACAGTATTGCAAAATTTATTTTTTGTGGTATAGTCCTTTAAATGGAGAGTTGAATTTTGTGGTATAGTCCTTTAAATGGAGAGTTGAAAAAGATAGCATTGACTTTTGTGGAGCGTGTGATTGGGATATGATTACCTTGCATTTGCTGAATACAAGTGAAAAAAACTTTACGAGAAATTTGCAAGGCATCTTCACTGATCTCAAAATTTATGGTTTATCATCCGGGAAATCATATACAAGTGGTGCAATGGCGCTATGCACCTCAACTGAGTCAAATGTTGAGGTAGATATTGAGAAAATGGCATTTCGTTCGCCGGAGACTATTGAGCATTTTGTAAAGAAGTTTAGAACTTTTGCGATAAATCCGATTCCGAATAATCCGGATGTTAATTGGTTTTATGCAGTATGGACGGCGATGGAAAGCTACTTTAAGCTTTCGGGCAGAGGATTTGCAACGCCTAAAAATTTTATGCTGGATTTAGACAGTAATGCCATAATAAAAAATGGTGAAAGCATTGCTTGGTTTGAACATTTTAAAATTGGAAGCTTTCTTATATGCATTTGTAGTTCAATGAAATTTTCTGAAAAAAATGTAGAAATTGCATGTTTTGGCGTGGAGGATCAATGATGAAAGGGTATGCTCTCGTATTCTCAGGGCAGGGTTCAGAGCGTGTGGGATTGCTTTCTGATTTCATAAACGAATCAGAATTTGAGAATATTTCCACAAAGCTACACAGCCTCTTGGGGATTGATATAAAAAATATAGCTGCATCACGGAATCAAGCAGACATTGCCGGCAACAATCAAATGCTGCTTTCAGTTTTCCACTACCTCATGGCACAGCAGCTTATAGAGCAGATCGGCTATATGCCTAAGTTATGCTTGGGGCACAGTTTCGGACAGTTTTCCGCGATATTGAATTCAGGTGCGGTTTCGTTTTACGATATGGTCGGTTTGGTGTATGAGCGTATGCGGATAATCAACAATCCTAACATTGAAGTGTGCGCATCACTCAAAAGTATCAATGGTATGAAGATTGATGAGTTTGAGGATTTTCTAGAAAATGAAAATCTCGGCGATGACGTTGAACTGGCGCTGCATAATCAAAGTGAGCAGATAGTTTGTGCTGTGACAGAGGAGGGCGAGAAAAGACTTGAAGCTCTCGCGGGAAAGTACAAATACCTCGTGAAGGAAATACATGTGTCACGACCATACCACACTTCATTTATGAAGGAGTTTAATGAACTATTTGTGCCGCATGTCGAGCAATTGAAAATTACGACACCGATTTGCAAAGTGCTTTTGAATAATTCTAAGCAAACAACAAATGATGAGAGCATTTTCCGGGATGAAACAAAAATCCAGATGGTCAGACCGGTTCATTGGTACGACAGCATAAAAATAGCAGAAGAATCTGTTGACGTATTTGTAATCGTAGATCCGGGTGAAACACAACTGAAGGTGATCAAAAGGATTACGGAAAAGAGGTTGTATAATGTGTCCGGCATTGCCATGGCGAAAATGATTGGAAAGAAAGGGCTGATTTAATGATTACCAGCGACAAAAAAATTGCACTTGTGACAGGGAGTTCAAGAGGCATCGGTGCTGCTATTTCGTTGGAATTATCAAAGGAATATCATGTGATTGTCAATTACAAAGACAACTCCGAAAAAGCGCAGGATGTTGTGACCCAAATAACTGAAATGGGCGGTTCCGCTGAATCGTATCAAGCAGATGTGTCTATTGAAGATGAAGTGACAACAATGTTTCGCTATATTAGAAATACACATAATAATTTGCATTTACTTGTCAATAATGCCGGAATTACTGTGGATGGTCATATTATGACAATGAGCTTGGATTCTTGGAACAAAGTTATCAATACTGACTTGACTTCCGTTTTTCTGTGCACAAGGGAAGCTCTGAAAATTATGTTTAATGCTAAAACAGCCGGGAAAATCATCAGCCTTGCATCAGTCAGCGGTGTTATGGGCAATGAAGGGCAAGCAAATTATAGTGCGGCCAAGGGCGGGATTATTGCGTTCATGAAGAGTGTAGCAAAAGAAGTTGCAGCCTATGGGATTACTGCAAATGTAATAGCACCGGGATTCATAGAAACAGACATGGTGAAAAAAGTTCCAAAGAAAATAGTTGATGATATCATAAGCAAAATTCCTATAAAGCGAATGGGCACGGCTCAGGAAGTGGCAAAATTTGCAGGCTTTATTGCTGGGGAGAATTCTGGATACCTTACAGGAAAAGTGTTCACCATAGATGGAGGAATGATCATATAAAATGCTTTGGTGAAATTCACGTTTGATGGCATATATATTATTTCATTTGCAACAAAAGTCTGCGTAGAATAGTAAAATTTAGAAAATCAATATGGGGCGCGATGGCGTCGTCGTGCTACAAGATATTTCGGACTGATTGAGTCTGGAATGTGTGAGGAGGAACAATCTGATATATGGACGTTTTTAAGAAAATAGAAGAAAGGGACAACTTGTGCAGATCTATCAGGGAGATTATTGTCGATAGACTGATGCTGGATGTACCACCGCATTTTATTAGTAATGACCAGCCACTCATAGGTCGTGGATTGGAGCTTGACTCCATCGATAGTTTGGAAATATCTGTTGCGGTAAATATGGAGATGGATGTTACTATAACTGACGAGGACAGCGCATATATTTTCAGCTCAGTAAATACACTCGCAGATTTCATAGAGGCGGCAAGGAGTAGGGAGGCAGGGGAGGCTGAGGCAATATGACGCAACAATATCCTCACCAATGGGTAAGAGACAGGTTGCCTCACAGATGGCCGTTTTTGCTTGTTGACAAAGTGACAAAAATAACCAAAAATTCCATCGAAGGATACAAAAATGTTTCTGCTTCAGATGTTGCGTTCTTAGGTCATTTTTCGGAAGTTTCCATTATGCCCGGTGTTTTTGTTGTTGAGACGCTTGCTCAGATAAGCGGGCTTTTACTCATATCAAAACAGGAAGAAACCGATCAAAATCAGGAACGCGGCTATGTAAATACAAAAGTAGGTTTGCTGACAAGCATTCGCGGCTTCAAGTTTCTAAAGATCATTGAGCCGGGGGATCGGCTTAGCTTAAAGTCGATTTTGAAAGGCGGCAACGAAAATTGCTTTATTTTTGCTGTTTCTGCATATGTTGATGATCACGAAGTTGCGGTAGGAGAAATTCAGATTTTTCTGCAGGAACGTGAGGTGGTAATGTAATGGCAAAAGAGACAGAGTACCGTCTTTTTCGCAACGATGATGCCGGAGCCGTGGCGAACTTGCTAAACAGAAATCGCTTTTATGCAGGCAGACACAAAGTAGTGTCGGCTGAAGACTTTCTGGAAATCCAGCGTTGTCGGGGTACGTTGTTTTTGGTAGTAGCAATAAAAGAAGATGAGGTTATAGGCATAGCAGGTGCTTATCACACAGGCAATCAACAGGTTGCTAACATGCATCAGATTTATCTCGGAACGTATTTAATTGACAACCGGCATCGCAATTCATACGCGGTCATAATCGGGATGTTTGAAGTCATGATGATTCAGTTGCAGAAAAGTGATTATAAAGAGTTACTTGCGATTGTTTTACCGCACAATACACAATCATATTTTCTTTTGCTTAAATATGGCTTTTTTCTTGATGATGGCGCACCAAATGTTTTTGGGCGCTGGACGCTTCGCAATATGTCCGCAGCACTAGGGAAATTTGCGGATATGTCAGATGCGGGTGACGAGTCCGGAGCCACCAGCCATGATGAGTTTTTTTTCAGGCTTCCGATCGTAGACAAGAAAGAAGCGCGAAAAGGTCAAGGAAAGCAACGGCTTTACGAAAAATATGTTGAATGCGGATACATGTATGGGAAGACTAAAGTGCTGCTTCTCATAGATACCGTTAATTACAAAGTTGATGGTCTTCATGCTCCCAAACAAGTCAAAGTACTCCCAGCTTTTTCAGAAATCGGGAAGTATACCGTTGAAAATCTGTTGAAATCCATGCCGTTAACTATCACTGTACACAAGCCTGAGACGGTAGAGTCCGGGAGAGACGATATAAGTTATGATATTACAATTCAACCTGAACAGACAGTTGTGGTTGAATGCCCAAAAGAGATGGATGTACTAAAACTCAAAATAGAAGGGAATTGGTATTGTTTCTATCCATACGAATTGATAGATATGCCTGCATTAAAAGCACCATTGAATATGGAGTGTGGAAGGTTTTCGGTCTCCTTTGACCAAAATACAGGATTTATGTCCATCAGCCAAGCGCGTGACGATGCCATACTGGCAAAACTCATATGGCCATGTGCGACAATACCGTATGTGGAAGGCGTGGTTACTCCACGTATCAAGGAGTTACATGTTCAGGAACTAGACGGCAAAATTGTAGCAATTGAAGAAACAGAGCAATATAGCTTGACACGAACTTTCCAAATTAATGACGGTAAACTGAATGTTGTTACGATGCTAACCTGCAGCGACAAATGTCAAGAGGTTCGACCTATATCTCAGATATATGCGGAACCTGGTATTATGGGCTGTAAACTAAACTTTCTTGGAGAAGAAGTTGTTTTTGGTGCTTCGGATATAAAGCATGAGGGGTATGAGTTTAATGACTATTCATTTTGGGATGCCTCACCCGAACGCTACGCTGGGCTTACATGCAAAAGTATTGATTTACAATATCCATCATCTACGATAGAGATCATTCCGGATAAGACAAGTAAGCCGGTCTTTAATGTGCCGATACTTACATTTAATCTGAATTTTAATACTGAAAAAATACTTGAAGAGCAGAAAATAGAAGAAATTGAAATTAATTTTATAGCGGGGGATATGCGATGATTGACCACATCAATACGCTTTTTGGCGTGTTTTCAGAGACAAAACAAGTAAATGGAAATACTGTTGTTGCAGTTGCAAATGACAGACAGGCAGATTATAAAAATATAAGGGAAAGTGTTGGCATATTTCCGCTGACTTTCACTACATATTATGAGATTGATGACGAAGAAGCGGAGGAGAAACTGGATTATTTGCTAACCAAAAGTGTTCAGTATCTCAACTATGGACAAAGCAAGCTCTGTTATTTCCTTAATGATGCTGGTGAGGTTGAAGCCTTTGTCACTTTGTATAAAAAATATGAAAACTTCCTAGTTGAAGTTTTTAACTGGAACACTCAAGCCGTTGAGCAGATTTTTGACAGCAATGGTATAAAGGCAAAGAAACTTGATTTTAGTTGTATTTTGTTTGAAGGTTTAGAAGCTGTTAGTTTCCTGACTGATGTGATGCATCTTGATGTTGAACACTTTGTATATCAAGGGCACCAAGATATGGAATGCTTTGAAAGAGAGATAATGGTGGCACGTACAGGGTATACAGGTGAGTTTGGATACAAGCTGATTGGACTCATGGATCATATTAAACTCATTTGGAACGAGATTTTACCTGAAAACAAAAGTAAGGTTGTCGGATACGATGCTTACGAAATGTGTCAATATGAAGTGAAACAACCGTTTTGGGAACTTCCTTACCTCTCAATAAGCTCCAATGTCTTTGAAGTTGACTATCATTGGCTCGTGGATTTCAAAAAAGACATTGACTATGTTGGGAAAGACAGTTTGTATAGTATCAAATCCGAAAATGTCAAAAAGAGACTAATCGGTGCAGTCGGTAGCAGTGAGTGTGAGATAGGTTCCGATGTGTCGCTGGAAGGCACTGTGATAGGCAAGGTTGTTGAAAGCAGATTCTCTTTTGGATTGAGTAAGTATATAACGATGGTTTTTATTGAAGAGAAATATGCGCAAACAAATGTACCCTTGACAGCGGGGGGGCAGACAGAGCTTATAACTTCATCTGCGCCTTATGTATATCCGAAAAGCTGGAGCGCTGGGAGATAAAGCCATGAAAGAAGATCGCATAGTTATCACAGGCATGGGTGCTGTGACTTGTAATGGGCGTACTGCCGATGAGATTATAAGTAATGTAAACTCAAATATCAGTGGGATTAAAGAGTGTACGCGTTTTGATCTGATGGGTCTGAAAAGTAATCTTGTTGGAGAAATCAACTACGAATCTCTGTATGAAATTTTACCCAACACAGACAATGTTGAGAGGACAATTTACCTTGCCTATTATGCCGCATGGTTAGCCATTGAGGAAGCCGGAATTGACTTTGCGTCTTTGGACAAGAATGTGGCGATTGTTCTCGGGAGTCTTTTTGGCGGGTTCAATAGTTCTGTTTATGTGCACGAAGCCTTTCTGGAGGATCATAGACTGGAGAATATAGATGTTGGTGTGTTGGATTATTTTAACCCATGCAGTATACCCAATTATCTGTCGGAGAAATTTAATATTAAAGGCATAAAATTTGTTGTTAGTAATGCTTGCGCTTCCGGTGGAAGCGCGGTGGGCGTGGCGTATGATTTGATTCGGGCGGGATTGGTAGATGTAGCTATTGCCGGTGGTGCGGACGAACTGAACAGATTATCGCTTGCGGGGTTCAACAGCCTTGGTGCGTTAAATCCAAACAACTGCACGCCATACACACACAGTGCTGGTATAAATATTGGAGAAGGTGCTGGTATTTTCGTTGTGGAGAAGAGCTCAGATGCATCCGCCCGTGGAGCAACTCCAAAGGTTGAAATCATTGGATACGAACTCAGCAGTGATGCCTTCCACATAACCTCGCCGGATCCAAATGGTGAGGGTGCTTTGCGGACTATGAAAGCAGTATTGGAGCGTAATAATATTTCGCCGGAAAATGTTTCATACATAAATGGGCACGGAACAGGAACAACCGGCAACGATTCATCCGAAATCAAGTCAGTAAAGCGCCTGTATGATGGAGTGGATGGAATAGGAAAACTCTCAAGCAATAAAGGCGTTGTCGGACACTGTATGGGGGCGGCAGGAGCGGTAGAACTCTTCATTGCGGCAAAATCGATTGAAAACAAAACGATACCTCCTACATTCCACTCCGAAAAGCAAAAGGTTCTGGCAGGTCTTGAAGTTGTTACGCAAGCAATGCCAAACGATTGTTCTTTCGTAATGTCAAATTCTTTTGCATTTGGTGGCAATAACGTGACTGTGGGGATTTCTGCTCCGGGAGAATTTTGTACGAGCCAGTTTGGAAGAGATTTGCTGGATGATGATATTGTTATTACCGGCATTGGGTGCGTAGGTAATAAGCATACTTCATTTGAGGAATATGTCGCACTTTTAGTTAACAATGATAATGAGTTTGCAGCAGATGATTCTTATGTTGGCAAATATTCGTCTGTGTATCACGGTGTTATACCGGAATATGACTATCGTCGCTATATGTCCCCGGATTTTTTCAGGAAAACGGATTTAATCAGTAAATTGTCTCTCATATCGTCTATCGGTGCAATAAAGGACGCCGAGATGAAAATATTACGAGAGGTCGAAGCGCGTACCGGCTTGGTTTACGGAACCGGAACAGGACCAATTTCAACTATTGAGAAACTGAATTTGGATATAATTAATGGTGGTCTTTCAAAGATGAATGCGTTTGCGTTCCCGAACAGTGTTTGTAATGCTGCGCCTGGATATATAACTATGAACAGCCGGATAAAAGGGACAACTATAACTATTAACTGCGAAGGGATAACATTTGTTTCCGGGCTGCTGTATGCAAAGCTTGTTTTACTGCAAAACAAAGCAGATTATGTAATAGTTACTGTTGCAGACGATTATAATGAAGTTTATCATGCGGCGTTTGACCGTATGGGGAGGCTGCACAAAAACAATAAAGTAGAGAAATTCTTCTGTCCGCAAAATACAACTGTATTATCGCCTGGGAGTGTCTCTGTTGTACTGGAGCGCAAGGAATCGGCGGCTAATCGCAAGGCAAAGATGTATGCGAAGATTGCAGGCGGCACTTTGTCAGGCATAAATTCCACCGAAACGAATCCGTATCGCTGCAGTGATGCAATGCGAAGGGCATACGAGGGAACTTTGTACGAGGTGAATATGACGCATGAAGACATAGATATCTATTTTGCGGCATCAACAGGAAGGCGCTCAACCGACAGAATTGAAAAACGTGGTGTGATAGATTACTTTACCAAGCCTGTTATTTCGTCGGCACGTCAGTTTGCAGGATTTAATGCGGCTATACTTCCGGCATATTCGACACTCTCGGCGATTGCAGCTTTGTCAGGGAAGCCTGTTTACGACATTTTAAACGACACATCCTATATCCGCGACGATATCCAAAACATATTCATAGCATCCAATGCATTCTGCCAAACATTCGGCAATTTAGTTATCAGCAAAGTATAGTTGTATCAATTTTTATTCACAAACAATATACGGTGTAAGGAGATGTAGAGAAGTTGTCTGTATTAAAATCAATAGATTTAATTAAGTCATATGATGGGAAAAATGCTCTCCAGGGAATTAATTTAACTGTCGAAAAAGGGGATGTTTACGGACTGCTGGGACCAAACGGCGCTGGAAAAAGCACGTTTTTGAATATAGTTGTGAATCTAATCTCTAAGTATTCGGGTACAATTTTCTTGTTTGATCAAAAAAAAAATAAGGAAAATCTGCGTCAAATTGGATTTGTTCCACAGGATTTGGCGATTTATGAGGACATTAGCGCCTATCGAAATGTGAAATTCTTTGGAGGTATCTACAAGCTCAAGGGCAAGGAGTTAGAGGAGAGGTGTGAATTTGCGCTAAATGCGGTAGGGCTGTGGGAACATCGCAAAAGGAATCCCATTACATTTTCCGGTGGGATGAAGCGCAGGCTTAACATTGCCTGTTCCATAGTACATAATCCAAAATTTATTATTTTAGACGAGCCTACCGTTGGGATCGACCCACAAAGCAGAACTTGCATTTTGGATTCAATAAAAGCGTTGAACAAAGATGGCGCAACAATAATATATACAAGCCATTATATTGAAGAGGTTGAAGCCATTTGCAATAAAGTTGCGATTATTGATGCCGGGCGCATTGTTGAAGAGGGGTTAATATCTGAGGTTAAGGAAAAATACCAAAAGGGGAATAGTTACGAATTCGTTTTTCAACACGGAATCAAGGCAGAGGAGTATTTTCCTGATGCGGCGGAGTATGGTATTTTTACGGTGAATAACAGGGCAATAGTCACATCCTTGAGAGACATTGCTTTGGAAGATGAGGTGATGGAGATGCTGGGTGAGATAGATGAACTCATCAGTGTCGGGAAGTATAGACCAAATTTGGAAGATATATTCCTCACCATAACCGGGAAAGAACTGCGGGATGGTAGCGTTTAATGTGGATGCTCCTTAAAATAAATTGCTATATTAATTTCATGGATAAGCGTAGTATCGCATTTATGCTCATACTTCCTATTGTACTGACATTTCTCTTAGGGAGTGCTTTGGATCCGATTTTTGACGGCGATGGCACGAATGTACTTGAAGTATCGACTTGGCTTTACTATATTGATGATTCCGAAGGTGGAGACAGATTTCGTGAATTTCTTGACGAGTACAATGAGCGGCTCAATATGAATATGAGTGAAGAAACAGACTTAGATACAGCTCTGGATTCGGTGTCAGATATGATTGTAGATGCGTACTTGCTTTACAGGGATGGGTTGATTACTATCTTCAGAAATGAGCATGCATCGCAATCTGCGCGCTGGTTGGAAATAGTGTTTACGACCTATCTTATGCGGGTGTCCATAGTCAACGATATTGCTGAAGAAGGTGCGGATATCGAGTTGTTACGATTCATTGCCGAAACAGGAATGGATATAGGTAGTCATGTTTCAATTATGCAGATTGAAGCAGTCCGAAGACCGGATGCTATAGGATACTATGCAGTTACCATGCTTACCCTCACCGGCACTTATGCAATGTTGGTATTTGTATTGGCGTTGAACGCTGAAAAGAGACGAATGACACTAAAGAGATACCTGCTGTCCGGAAACAGCCTTTCCAATTTTCTGATAAATAAATCTGTGAGTATTGCGATCGTTATATTTGTAAAACTATCTTTAATAATGTTGTTTAACACATTCATCTACAGGGTATACTTCGGCAGTCCCGCGACAGCAATAATTGTTTTATTGGCTATAGTTATTCATGCCTTTGCGTTTACGCAAATAGGGATGCTGTTTAGTATGATGATAAGAAATCTTACTGCGCTTGCAATTGCTCTCAATGCCGTAATTTTACCGGCAATACTATTTCTCGGCGGGGCGTATCTTGGATATCAACGGCTGACGGCTATCGGACTTGGTGATTTTGCGGTCTACTCGCCTGTATATCACATTAACAGGGGCATATTTGAGGCGATATATCTAAATAGCATTGATTACTTGATACGATATATCATAATTGCGTTTGTTGCTGCTCTTTTGTTGGCTGCAATCAATACTATTCTTGCCAAATGGAGGGGAAACTCTTGGGTTCAATAATGAAAATCAGTAAGAGAATTTTTCTTCAGGCATTTAACAACAAGTTGTTGTTTGTGCTAGTGGTAGTGCCGTTTGTTACTTTTGCGATGACAATAGTTTTCACATTACCGGAAAGTATGATTGTTGTAATCGGCGTTATTGATGAAGATCAAACGGAGTTATCCGCTGCGTTTATGAGGATGATCGATGAGAATGAGTCATTTAGGATTCGCAATGAAATTGCTGATACAGATGAAATGCTGGAAAGTTTGCGCAATCGGGAAATCGCAATCGGAATGAAGATAAATAAGGGGTTTTATGATAATTTGGGCACCGAGGGAGTTGTAGAGCTGTTTCAAACCCAAGATATCCAAACTTTTATGCTGGTCGAACTTTACCTGAACGGTAGTATCGACAATCTTGTATTTCTTAAAAGGGCGACTGAAAACGAAGCTATGCTAACGGAAGCCTTCAATCACCACATTGAATATGAATCGATAGCCTTCAATCTTGTCGAAAATGAAGCCATAAGAGGTGTTTTTTCAACAACTGCTTTTGGATTTTTGACAATGTTTATGCTCTTGCTGTCTGTGCTATCTTCAAAACTTATTGTAGAAGACAGGTTTTCGCTGACGATTATCAGAATATTTTTGGCTCCGATATCAAAATTATCCTATGTAGCAGCAGGTATTCTAACCAATTTAGTATTTCAACTGCTCCAAGTTGGGATTGTTGTACTGATCAGCCAGATTTTCGGATTTTCATTTTTCATTTCGTTGTTGGATGTATTTATTCTTTTTGCGGTTTTTGCGGTGTTTTCCAGTTTTTTTGGGTTGTTTATAGGGTTTTCATCAGCGAATGTCACACAAATGATTATAACTTCACAGCTGTTTATATTACCGGGGACGCTGCTATGCGGGACGTTCTTTGATTTTAATATAATGCCGTCTTGGTTGCAGTCAGCCGCATTTATTTTTCCGCAGACATGGCTGACCCAAGCGGTACACAATCTTGGGAACGGCTATTTTGATGTTTACTTCATAAGGATGTTTGGTGTCTACCTTCTGTTTTGCATTGTGATTACCGGGTATTTATTGGCACTGTTTAAAACAAAGAAAGTTGCAAAATTTTATTGATGCTAAGGAGTGGTCGAGGAATGAAGAAAGTTATTGTTATCGGAGCCGGAATAGCGGGGCTGAGTGCTGCCGTCTATGCTAAAAGAAGCGGATTTGACGTTACAATTTTGGAGAGTCATGATATTGCCGGAGGTCATTGTACTTCGTGGGAGCGCAAGGGATATTTATTTGAGGGGGCTATGCACTGGTTGACAGGTTCAAGCGATAAAGAACCTATCAATAAGGTGTGGAGATGTATAGGTGCAATAAATGATGATGTAAAGTTTTTGTATAATGAGCCATATTATGAATTTGCTCATAAAGATACTGTCGTTAATGTGTATCGTGATGCAACGAGAACAGAAAAACACTGGATTGATCTGTCGCCACAAGATGAGAAGCATATTAAGCTTTTGTTCAAGAGTATCAGGAAAATGTCAAAATTGATTATGCCGGTGTTCGATTTAAAGGGAGTGAAAGTTACAAATAAAATAAAGCAACCGTTGTTTACACTACTGCTTCCCTCCCTTGTAGCTGTGAAGAAAATGAGGGTAATGTCAAAGAAATTTGACCAAGACTTTGTCGATAAATTTGCACATGATGGATTGCGAGAATTATTGCGAATGCAATTGAGGAGAAATGGCAAATGTTGGTACTTTGTATTAGCGTTGGGTACTGCGCATCGTGGAAGCGGTGGATCCCCTGAGGGCGGGTCACGTCCTTTCATTAAACGTATTGTAGATACTTTTGAGGGAATGGGTGGCAAAATAAGATATAAATCCAGAGTAGATAGTGTACTTGTTGAGAATGGGAAAGCCGTCGGGGTTCTGGTTGGAGACGAGCGGATTGATGCTGATGCGGTAATTGTCACGGTTGACCTAATGGCGATGGATCATCTGTTTGAAACTCCACCAAGGAGTCTATGGCTTGATGAAATGCGAACATGCACAAAGCCGATTACATGCACATATATTTCGTTGGGAATTGATGCCGATTTGAGTAATTATCCTCATAACTACTTGATTAGACTAAAGCGGCCGCTTGCGATTGCCCAGTTGACCTATCCATTCGCACAGGCGTCTAATTATGCAGGCAATCCCGTGTATTCGCCTGAAGGTAAAACAGCTATGACGATTGTATTTCCGGGAGATACTTATGACTTCTGGAAAGAGGCTAAAGAAAATGGTCGATATGCGGAAGAAAAACAGAAGGTTGGAGATGAGATGGTTGCATTGCTGGTTGAGCAGTTACCTGAGATTGAAGGGAAAATAGAGGTAGTAGATGTTGCCACTCCACTGACATATGAGCGATACTGTGCATCTTGGAGAGGTTCGTGGATGACCGATGCGGCCGACGGAATGCATGTGAGAGCATATCCGGCGGCAGTTGATGGGTTATCTGGGGTCTACTTTGCAGGGCATCGCTTGTCGCCGCCTGGTGGAATGCCTGTTGCTGTGAGAAGCGGAAGAAAAGCCGTGCAATATCTCTGTAGAGATACTAAAACTCTGTTTGTGGCGGAGGATTGATCATCTTAGATTTCTGAAGAGGTCTTTGAGTTGCTGTTCACGCAGCTGTGTGTGCTTGCGCTCGGAACCTGCATTTTTGCAATTTTGTCATTCAGATATGTGTGCTTGCAAAAAAATGTACTCATCACCGTAGTTCTGGGCGCAAAAACTAGTGCAACGTAGTCGAAATAGCTGGACGATCTTGACACGTTCTTATATATAGGCTAAAATGGGGTCGGATTTTCGGTCGATCAAACGCAGTTGAAGGTTGGGCATTTGTATAACCATTCAACTATAATTGCATAAGCCCTCGTAGCTCAGCAGGATAGAGCGTCCGCCTCCTAAGCGGAAGGTCATGAGTTCGAATCTCGTCGAGGGTGCCATAGGAAAACAAATGACAACTCTTAATTTCGAGAGTTGTCATTTGCTTTATAAACATCACAGATGGTTGCAATTACTATGTTTCACATAAGTTATCTAAGCCGCATCGCAATGGTGCGGCTTTAGTATTGGCAAAAATAGAAGTTTTGAAAATACTCAACATTTATTTAGCACATCAACAGTCTTTGACATGGTAGTAAATACTTTAAGGAGGAAAAATTCGGAATAAGCATTAACACGATTAGTTCAGTAATTTCAGATATATGTCAGCACAATGCAAAGTAATTTAAGGTTGAAAATTAAGCTGACACATGATATGTTTATGGCATTGCTGAAGCATAGAAAGAGGTATTGAAAATGAACGCAAATACACAACCGACATATAAACGACAACGCTTCCTTCTGGCATTCATACGTCAGCTTAACGAAAGCGTTTCAGCTACCGATTTGCAAAAGTTAGTGTTTCTGCACACAATGCAGGAAGGTAGGGACTTTTATGAGTTCTTGCCTTATAGATTTGGGTCGTATTCCTTTCAGCTTACAGAAGATGTAGATATTCTCAGCAAAAATGGGTACTTAGCGGTTAAAAATATGCGAGAAGGTAAACATGTTGAGGCTATTGGCATATATTCTAAAGAAAATTTGTTTTCGATTGAATCAGAGCGGGGCAATAACCTTATACGAAAGGCTTATCGCAAATATCCATATTATACGATAAAAAGCGAAATGGTTGACCGTCTGTACTTTAGCGAAGAAGATTTAATACATTTTAACACGGAGAAGCAGAAGTATTCCCAGACTGAGCAATTTCTTTTTACAATTGGCTATGAAGGGAAAAGTATAGAGGCATTTGTAAATACTTTAATCCAAAATGGGGTTAAAGTATTATGTGATGTACGCAAGAACCCACTTAGTCGGAAATTCGGATTTTCAAAAAGCAAATTAGAACATATAGTTGGAACAGTTGGCATTAAGTACATTCATATGCCCAGTCTCGGTATTGAGTCGGACAAGAGATGTTCGCTTAACTCAGATGAAGACTATACAGCTCTTTTTGCAGAGTATAGCAAAGCACTTGTAGGGCTAACCTCACAGCTTGGGCAAGTATATTCATTGCTGTGCACCAATAATCGCATCGCATTAATGTGTTTTGAGAAAAATGCCAAAATGTGCCATCGCCACGTTATCAGTAACTATATTGTAACTGCAAATAAAGTGAGAAGCGAGGACTTATAATGGTTGAGAGGAAAAGAATTTACATTGTGGTAAAAACTTATCCAACAATATCAAAAGAATACGCAGAGCTTGTCTGCACCGCTGGCATTCTTGAAGATGGTTCGTGGATAAGGCTATACCCTGTCCCATTCAGAAAATTAGACATCGAACAAAAGTATAAGAAATACACGTGGATAGAGGTAGACACTGTTCGCAATACCGCTGATTTCCGTGCGGAAACTTATCGACCTGATCTTACAACACTTACTGTAGAAGAAAAGCAAAAAAGTGTTGATTGGGATGAGCGGCGAAGAATTATTTTCAAAAACAAAGAAGTTTATACAGACTTGAAGAAACTTATTGAAAAGGCAAAGAAGGATGGCAATTCTCTTGCAATATTCAAACCTACAAAAATTATTGATTTTTTGTTTGAGTCTGTCGAGCGTGATTGGGATGCAAACAAACTGGCAATTTTGAAGGGGTTATCGCAACAACTGAATCTTTTCCAAACACCAGAAGAAATTGAGAATGAGTTTAAAGTTGTTCAGAAGGTTCCCTATAGATTCTCGTATAAGTTCGAAGATGAAACAGGGAAACAATCTACTATGATGATTGAGGATTGGGAAATCGGAATGTTGTACTTCAATTGCCTTAAACGAGCTTCTGGTAACGAAAGCATCGCCGTTGCGAAGGTGCGAGCGAAATACTTTGACGAGTTTATTAAAAAAGATTTGCATTTCTTCTTGGGAACTACTAAGCAATTTCATAATGTTGCACCTAACCCTTTCATAATAATAGGGGCATTTTATCCACCAACTGCAGTACAGAATGAGCAGTTGAATTTATTTGAATAGCTTATAAATCCAAAATTTATTGTTGGAGCTTTTAAAGTTATCTAAGCCGTGCCGTAGTGGTGCGGCTTTGATATTACATGAAGATAGATGCTCATAAAAATTTCACCTTCCAAAACATTATAAATTTGGATATAATTATGTTCTAACAATCAAGTGAATGAAATAATAATTTGCAGGTGGTGATGCAGTTTTGAGAAAAGCAAATAACATTTTTCTGAGAGCAGATTCTTTTCTCCTTGGCAAATATGAGCATTGTAAAAAATTGTTTTTGGCAAGTTGGCTATTAAGATTGTCCTGAATTCGTGAAGCTCGATAGAGTTGATATCTAAGAACCCGTATGATTAGTGCCTTTTTTTCGTGATAAACACTAAAAGCGAGATCACCCATTTGGTGACACCAAATGTAGTGAAACCCATTCACTTTGCTTCCGGTAAATGGTATAATGAGCACAAAAAATGGGAGTGGGTGTCCACATGAAAAGAATCATCGTTGAGCTTTCGAACGAACGCTTGGTTACCCCAAGCGGTTTGACTCT
>Ga0131853_10002753_pt1 | contig 31492 bp, 22 predicted proteins | sample TergutLab28metaG_FD_92764 | JGI IMG/M metagenome (GOLD analysis project Ga0131853, IMG submission 92764) | Labiotermes labralis P1 segment gut microbial communities from Petit-Saut dam, French Guiana - Lab288 P1 (version 2) (version 2) | ecosystem: Host-associated > Arthropoda: Insects >... | reverse complement strand
TGCATTTTGAAGCGCCCCGCAATTAGCTGTGTTGCTGATTATGGTACAGCTATTTATTAGGCCTGATAGAGTATACGCTTTCAACTCGTGTCTGTACACACGCGACTATATTTGACGCTTACCCCACTGTTATAGAAAACTTGTCATTCGAAGTAGTGAATCTGCTGACTGATTTTGATCATACCAATGACGATATTATAGCAGCACTTGCTATGAGGAATGGGGCGGCTTAATCATGGCACTTACGAAAACAATGACAACAGTTCCACAAAATTCATTAAATCTAAATTCAGATTACGGTGTCGCCGCTGCGCTAGAAGCTAGACGGCTTGCTGAAAAATACGGCAAGGATTATCTGAGCTGTGATGACTTAGTATCAATTATGGGTATTGGCAAAAACAATGCACGCCAGCTATTCAACAATTCTACTTTTCCAACCATTGCGATAGGTAATCGCAAAGTAGTTAGTGTAGTAGCATTTGCACTGTGGTCGCTGCAAGACAGCGATAAATACGTGTAAAACTCTCCCAAATCCATTGACATGCCTCTAGCCACGGGATTATACTATTTTTTACAGATAAGTCCCGTGGCTAGGCATTTTTAGGAGGATGTCAAAATGCCACAAATTAAGAAAACGAAAAGCAAAGCTGGCCGCCGCGGAAATAACGAAGGCTGTATATATCAACGTGAAAACGGAAGTTGGTGCGGGCAGGCCACCATTGGTTATAAAACGGACGGCAAATTAAGCCGTAAAACTGTGTATGGTAAATCGCGCAATGAAGTGGCCGCAAAAATCGCAAATCTAACCGCTTCTGTTTTTACCAAAGGTTACACCACCGTTTCATCACGCGAGGAAACAAATTTTGAAGTGCTGTGCAAAGAATGGTTCGGGTTATTTGTTGCGCCAGGGCTTGCAGGTGTTACAGAAGAAAACCGCCGTTTGATGATGAAAAACCATATATTTGCAGCATTCGGAAAGTTGGACATTAAACACATAGACCTTCCAAGGCTACAACGGTTTTTTAATTCTAAGGTGAAGGCAGGGTTATCGGCAGACCATATTGGGAAGATGAAAAATTTACTCAACAATTTTTTCAAGTATGCTGTGCAGCAGCATTATGTAAGTGAAAACCCAATATCAGGTGTTGTAATTCGCAAGCGAAGCACCGTTAGCATCAAAGGCGGAAAAGCATTGCGCCCTGAAATACGTGAGCATGTTTTGGGCTTGGTCATGGAGAATCCAGTTTTAAAGCCTATAATTTTTACATTTATGCTCACTGGGTTGCGCCCACAAGAATTAATCGCACTGGAGTGGGAAAATGTCAACCTTGACAGCAAAACCATATCTGTTACAAAGGCCGTAAACCGCACACGAGAATTTGATATTGACGGCAACGTAATTGCAAAAGGTGAGGCAATCGGCAAAACCAAAACGCCTAAAAGCGTGCGCACAATACTAATGCCGGATGCAGCAGTGGATGCCCTGCGTGACTGGTAGCAGCACTGCGAGCAAAATAACATCAGCAGTACCTTTGTGTTTCCCTGTACTAAAACCGGCAATATACGAACATATTCCGGGTTGCGTAGCATGTTAGAGCGTTTCAAAAAGAACCACGGATTGCAAAATGAGAACCTCAGCTTATATACCTTCAGGCATACCTTTGCCACCATCTTGCTTGAACAACGCGAAAATCCTAAAATAGTCTCTGGATTAATGGGTCATACGCGTGTTGCTACAACGCTCGACCTCTACAGCACCGTATATAATACCGTGTACGAGCAGACCGCCCAAACGCTTAACGAAGCTTTTGTTGGCCTAACCAAAAAGAAAAATCCGTCAGACTCTTCAGCAGTCTGACGGATAACCTAACCTCTAAACTTACTGCAAATGTTACTGCAACGCAGATAATCTTAGGCAACTTTAGAGGGGAAAAATCAAGCTGATACCGGGAATCGAACCCGGGAACCTCTTCCTTACCAAGGAAGCGCTCTACCTACTGAGCTATATCAGCACGCTAGTAAACATGCGGGTTTGCGGTATGCCTTACCCGCTTGGAACTCAAATTGCAGTAAATCATTCAGTAATTGCAGTAAACCATACGCAGGCATATGCCATCCTTACCAAGGAAGCGCTCTACCTACTGAGCTATATCAGCAAAGGTGCTGCAACAGGAGAGAGTCTAACATATTTTACGCGTTTTTGTCAAGGTGGCAAAAGCACAAAAAAATCAGCTGGCGATATGTTATCACCAGCTGATTTTCTTGCTTGTCTTACATATCGTAATCTGCTCGTGCTACAGTCGGATAATACAGTTCATCGTCGTCCCCGCCAAAACCGGGGGCATTTTCAACTTCTACACTGCGGTAGACAGGCATGCCTGTACCGGCAGGGATTAGTTGGCCAATGATTACGTTTTCTTTAAGGCCAATTAAGCGGTCTTCTTTGCCGCGTATGGCGGCCTCGGTAAGCACGCGGGTGGTTTCTTGGAAGGACGCGGCGGAAAGGAATGAATCTGTGGCCAAAGACGCCTTTGTTATGCCCAAAAGTACGCGTGTGCCAACGGCAAGCTCCATGCCCTTTTCTTCCATTTCGCGGTTAATTTCTTCAAGTTCCAGCCAGTCGATAAGCGAACCTGGTAGCAAATCTGTATCGCCAGCTTCGTCTATTTTAACGCGCTTTAGCATTTGGCGAACAATAACTTCGATATGCTTATCGTTGATATCTACACCGTGCAAGTCGTAAACACGCTGTACTTCTTGAAGCATATAGTCCTGCACGCCGCGTAGGCCTTTAATTTTTAAAATATCGTGCGGATATACGCTACCTTCGGTAAGCTCGCTGCCGGGTTCAACTTCCTGCCCACTATGCACCTTAATGCGCGAGCCGTAAGGAATCAAATATGCTTTTGCTTCGCCTGTTTCTTGGTTGGTTATAACAACTTCGCGCTTCTTTTTGACGTCATTAATTTCAACAGTGCCGGCGAACTCTGCAATAATCGCAAGGCCTTTTGGCTTACGAGCTTCGAAAATTTCCTCTACGCGTGGCAAACCTTTTGTGATATCGTCGTTGGTAGCAACGCCACCAACTTGGAACGTACGCATTGTAAGCTGTGTTCCCGGTTCACCAATGGACTGCGCTGCAATAATACCAACAGATTCGCCAACGCGAACCGCGCGCCCGCTTGCCATGTTTGCGCCATAGCATTTAGAGCATAGCCCAATGCGGCTGCGGCAAGTCAAAACCGTACGAATATTAACTGAATCAACGCCTGCATTTTCAACAGCTTCGGCTTGGTCGGGTGTAATTAAAGTGTCTGCGTGTACCAAAGTTTCACCGGTAGTTGGGTGCATAATGTCCTGTACACTCCAACGCCCGCGAATACGGTCTACCAATGGCTCAATAATTTCTTCGCCATCAACAAACGCGCTAACCCACATTCCAGGTATTTCAGAGTTATCGCGGATACAATCTTCTTCGCGAATAATAATATCCTGGCTAACGTCAACCATACGGCGTGTCAAGTATCCGGAGTCCGCAGTCCGCAGTGCCGTATCAGACAGGCCTTTTCTTGCAGAGTGGCCAGAAATGAAATATTCCAAAACAGACAGGCCTTCGCGATAGTTAGCACGTACTGGCATTTCCAGCGTTTTACCTGTGGGGCTTGTAAGAAGCCCGCGCATACCGGCCATTTGCTTCATTTGAATTTTGCTGCCGCGCGCGCCAGAGTCCAACATCATATATACACTGTTGTCGGTACTTAGGTTAGCCATCAAATCCTCGGTTACTTTATCGGCGGCATCTGTCCAAATTTTTAGAACGCGGTCAAGACGTTCGTCGTCGGTCATAAGACCGCGGCGGAACAATTTTGAAACGCCCTCTACGGCATCGTCTGCCGCTTCAAGTATGGCTGGTTTTGTTTCGGGAACTTCCATATCGGATACAGACACGCTAAGTGCGGACACCGTAGCAAAGCGGAAGCCCAAGTCTTTTACATTATCCAACGTTATAGACGTATCTACGCTACCGTATTTGTTGATACAGCGGCTAACAATTTTTGATACCATTTTATTGTTAACAAGGCAGTTTACCTCGTAAGAATATCTATCTACATTGCGGTCAATAAAGCCCAAATCTTGTGGAATTGCCTGGTTAAAGATTACGCGCCCAGGTGTTGTTTCTACCAGCTTAGCTACGCCAGTTAGAGGGTCTATACGGCGCACTTTTATTTTTGCGTGCAAATGCGCTTCTTTGTTATCGTATGCCAAAACGGCTTCGTTGTCGTCCATGAAAATCTTGCCTTCGCCCAAGCGGCCATCGCGCTCAAGGGTCAGGTAATAAATGCCCAAAACCATGTCTTTTGTCGGGACGGTTATTGGCATACCATCAGATGGTTTTAGCAAGTTGTTTGGCGCAAGCAGTAAGAAGCGGCATTCTGCCTGAGCTTCTACGGACAGCGGAACATGCACCGCCATTTGGTCGCCGTCAAAGTCGGCATTGTAAGCGGCGCAAACAAGCGGGTGAAGCATAAGGGCGCGGCCCTCTACCAACACCGGCTCAAACGCCTGTATGCCCAGCCTGTGAAGTGTAGGTGCGCGGTTAAGCATTATCGGATGCTCTCTGATAATGTCTTCCAGTGCGTCCCAAACTTTTGGCTCAAGCTTTTCTACCATGCGCTTTGCAGACTTTATATTGTGTGCGTCACCAGACTGCACCAATTTTTTCATTACAAATGGCTTAAACAGCTCGATTGCCATTTCACGCGGCAGGCCGCATTGATATATTTTTAACTTTGGCCCTACAACGATTACCGAACGGCCAGAATAGTCTACACGTTTGCCAAGCAGGTTTTGACGGAAACGCCCCTGCTTACCCGTTAGTAAATCTGACAAAGATTTTAGCGGGCGGTTACCCGGCCCAGTAACAGGCCTGCCGCGGCGGCCATTGTTTATTAGCGCGTCAACGGCTTCTTGCAGCATACGCTTTTCGTTGCGCACAATAATATTTGGTGCGGAAAGGTCGAGCAAGCGTTTTAGGCGGTTATTACGGTTAATAACACGGCGGTATAGGTCATTAAGATCACTGGTAGCGAAACGGCCGCCGTCAAGCTGTACCATCGGGCGCAGTTCTGGCGGAATAACGGGAATTGTGTCAAGAATCATCCAGTCTGGCCTGTTGCCGGACAAGCGGAACGACTCGATAACTTCCAACTTTTTGATATAGCGAATACGTTTTTGGCCGGTTGCGTCTATAAGCAGACCTTTTAATTCTTCGGATTCCTTCTCCAGGTCAATAGCAAGCAACAATTCTTTTATGGCCTCCGCGCCCATTCCAACACGCAGTGACGGCACTTTTATGCCGTTAATCATACGATGTGTGCCATATTCATCAAGGGCGTCGCGATATTCTTTGTCTGTCAAAATTGTTTTTGATTGGATGCCGGTGTCTGTACCGTCCAGCACTACATATGCGGCAAAATACAAAACTTTTTCCAGCGCGCGGGGCGACATTCCAAGAATAATACCCATGCGGCTTGGTATGCCGCGGAAATACCAAATATGTGAAACAGGGGCGGCAAGTTCGATATGGCCCATGCGCTCGCGTCTTACCTTGCTTTTTGTAACTTCTACGCCACAGCGGTCGCAAACTACGCCTTTGTAGCGGATTCTTTTATATTTCCCGCAATGGCATTCCCAGTCTTTGCTGGGGCCAAAAATACGTTCGCAAAAAAGCCCGTCTCTCTCGGGCTTTAAGGTTCTGTAGTTAATGGTCTCGGGCTTTTTAATTTCGCCCTTAGACCATTCGCGAATTTTTTCCGGTGATGACAGGCCAATTTTTATAGAGGAGAATGTCATAGGGGCTTCTGCCCTGTCTGATTTTGCCATATCCTTTAAGTCTTGCAATTCGCGTTGCTCTTGCACATCCGGGGTGTTTTGCAAATATTGCATTAAACTCACTCCTCGTCGCTAAATAGACCAAAATCATCTTCTGCTAAAATTTCTGGTGAATCAAAACCTTCTAAGAGCTTATTGGCAAACTCCAGGTCAAAATCGTCGGTATCTTCTGCTGGTGATACCTCTGCAGGGGTGTCATCTTCTATAGAGTCGCCAAAGTTTTCCAGGTCAACTTCCAATTCTAAACCTGCATTTGGTTCTTCGCCTGGGAAGGATGCCCGGCGTATAAAGCCATAGTCTGTGTCAGACTCTAAGCCTTCCAAGTTAAGGTCAATTGGTAAAACATCGCCTTCTTCGACAGACTCTTTAATCTCTAATTCGCTGGCGTCCTCAGACAGTACCTTAACGTCTAGACATAGCGCTTGCAACTCCTTGAGCAATACCTTAAAGGATTCTGGTACGCCAGGTTCAGGGATATTCTCGCCTTTTACAATAGCCTCATATGTCTTAACGCGCCCAACAATATCGTCAGATTTTACTGTTAGAATCTCTTGAAGCGTGTAGCTTGCGCCATATGCCTCAAGTGCCCAAACTTCCATCTCGCCAAAACGCTGGCCGCCAAATTGGGCTTTACCACCCAAAGGCTGCTGGGTTACAAGAGAGTATGGCCCTGTGGAACGTGCATGAATTTTATCGTCTACCAAGTGATGAAGTTTTAAATAATGCATAAATCCTACAGTTATCGGGTTGTCGAATTCCTCGCCAGAGCGGCCGTCGCGTACAATAATTTTGCCGCTACGGTTAATTGGGACGCCATTCCATTCTGCATGACGTTCCGGATAATTACGCCTTAACTCTTCAAAGATATCGGGGTCTATAATGTCGCGCCATTTAGACTCGAAGCTGTCCCAGTCGGTATTTACATAGTCGTTGGCAAGGTCCAGAGTGTCCATAATGTCTATTTCGTTGGCCCCGTCAAAAACGGGAGTGGCGGCCTTCCAGCCCAAGCATTTTGCCGCAAGACCCAAGTGAACTTCAAGTACCTGGCCTATATTCATGCGGCTTGGTACGCCCAGCGGGTTAAGCACAATGTCCAATGGGCGGCCATTTGGTAAGAACGGCATATCTTCCACTGGCAATACTTTTGCGATAACGCCTTTGTTCCCGTGGCGCCCCGCCATTTTATCGCCCACAGAAATTTTACGTTTTTGGGCGATGTATACACGCACCAGCTGGTTAACGCCGGGCGATAATTCGTCTTTTTTGGTGCTTGGTGCAAGGTCTGCACGGTTGTCGCGAGTAAAAACTTTAACGTCTACAATAATGCCGCTTTCGCCGTGAGGAACCCGTAGGCTTGTGTCGCGTACTTCGCGTGCTTTTTCGCCAAAGATGGCACGAAGCAGTCTTTCTTCGGCGGTAAGCTCGGTTTCGCCTTTGGGGGTAACTTTACCAACCAGGATATCGCCGGGGCCTACTTCCGCACCAATACGTATGATGCCGTCTTCGTCAAGGTCCATCATTGCATCTTCGCCTACGTTGGGTATGTCGCGGGTAATTTCTTCTGCGCCAAGCTTTGTGTCACGGGCTTCGGCTTCGTATTCTTCAATGTGAATGGATGTGTAAATATCGTCGCGAACAAGGGTTTCGCTAAGCAGAATTGCGTCTTCGTAGTTGTAGCCTTCCCATGACATAAAGCCTATAAGTGGGTTTTTGCCAAGTGCAAGTTCGCCCTGGTCGGTAGAAGGCCCGTCTGCAATAACGTCGCCGGCTTTTACAATTTGCCCCTTTGCAACTACAGGGCGTTGATTTATACATGTGCCCTGGTTAGAGCGCATAAACTTAGTTAGATTGTATCTGATTTTTGCGCCAAGATTGGTACGGATGGTTATATGGCCAGAGGTAACCTCTTCTGCCACGCCATCCTCTGTCGCGGTAATAACAACGCCAGAATCAAGTGCCGCTTTAAACTCCATGCCAGTACCTACAACGGGTGCCTCGGCAATCATTAGCGGAACGGCTTGCCGCTGCATGTTACTGCCCATTAGCGCACGGGATACGTCGTCATTTTCCAAAAATGGAATAAGAGCAGTTGCAACAGAAACAATTTGCTTTGGCGAAATGTCCATAAGGTCTATACGGTCGCGAGTAAATTCCGAAATATCTTCGCGGAAACGCCCTGCAACACGGCGGTTTACAAAGTGGCCGTCCGGGGTCAGCGGCTCGTTGGCCTGGGCAATGATATAGTTTTCTTCTTCATCGGCAGTTACATATAAGAAATTGTTTGTAACAACCGGATCTTTCCCTTTTTCGTGGTGAACGAAACGGTATGGTGCTTCTATAAAACCATATTCGTTGATGCGGGCATAGGTTGCCAGCGAGTTTATAAGCCCGATGTTTGGGCCTTCCGGCGTTTCAATAGGGCACATGCGCCCGTAGTGGGAGCTGTGTACGTCGCGAACCTCGAAACCTGCACGGTCACGGCTAAGACCGCCGGGGCCAAGTGCAGAAAGGCGACGCTTATGGGAAAGTTCATCCAGCGGGTTTACCTGCCCCATGAACTGAGATAACTGAGACGAACCAAAAAATTCCTTAATAGCAGCGGTTACTGGACGAATATTTATAAGGGCTTGTGGGGTAACTATATCCATGTCCTGAACATTCATGCGCTCTTTTACAACGCGCTCCATGCGGGTAAGGCCTATACGGAACTGGTTTTGCAAAAGCTCGCCAACAGCGCGAATACGACGGTTGCCCAAGTGGTCGATGTCATCTGTAGTGCCGACGCCGGCTTCTATGCCTATCGCATAGCTTATGGTTGCCATAATATCGCAGAATGTGACTGTGCGTGGCAGCAACTTGTTCATATGCTGACGGATTTTGCTTGCAAGCTCGTCCTTGTCTTCGGCTTTTAACAATGCTTGAAGCGCGGGCCAGTGAACCCTCTCCACAATGTCAAACTCTTCGGCCGTAAGGCCAAATGGCTCCAGATAAGAATCTATTTTTACCGCCATATTGCTTAATACGCGAAGCGAGCGGTCTTCATATACAATGTCTACATGCGGACAGGCAGAGTCTTGGATATGGTCCGCAATTTCCGCTGTAATTTCTTGGCCGGCCTCGTATAAAATTTCGCCTGTATTGGGGTCAACTACGTTGGCGGCAAGTACAAAGCCTTTTACACGTGCGGCAAGTGCTAATTTTTTATTAAATTTGTAACGGCCTACTTTTGCAAGGTCGTAACGTTTTGGATCGAAGAACATGTTTTTTAAGAGTTGATCTGCACCTTCTACCGTTGGGGGCTCGCCCGGGCGCAGGCGTTTATATGCTTCTACCAAGCCTTCTTCGTAGGACTTGGCTACGTCTTTTTCTATAGTGGCAAGGATTTTTGGATCGTCGCCAAATTTTGCAAGAATTTCTTCGTCGGTACCAACGCCAAGCGAGCGCATCAAAACTGTGACGGGTACTTTACGTGTCCTGTCGATACGCACATATACAACGTCGTTAGAGTCGGAATCAAATTCCAACCACGCGCCGCGGTTTGGTATAATGTTGGCGGCTACAAGCACCTTACCAACCTTATCGTGGTCTATACTGTAATAAATACCGGGCGAACGCATAAGCTGGCTTACGATAACACGTTCTGCACCGTTAATAATAAAAGTACCGTTGTCGGTCATAAGCGGGAAGTCGCCCATAAAAATTTCTTGTTCTTTAATTTCGTCAACTTCCTTGTTGTGCAAGCGGCATTTTACACGCAAAGCAGCGGCATACGTAGCATCCCGCTCTTTACATTCATCTATAGAATACTTTGGTTTGTTGTCTAAGGTAAGGTCTATAAGGTCAAGTACTAAATTGCCGCTAAAGTCTGTGATGGGGGAAATGTCTCGGAAAACCTCTCTAAGGCCTTCGGTTGTGAACCATTGGTAACTTTCTTTTTGCACTTCGATAAGGTTTGGAATGTCTAAAACCTCGGTAATGCGTGAATACGTAGCCCTAACCGGACCTGGACCCTGTGTGGGACGCACCCTGTTTTTTTCCACCGTAACAACCCCTTAAAATTATGATTTTTGCGACAGATGAAGCGCAATTTCAGTCTAAATGGCTCAACTGTAAAAAATTTTTGTTGATATTTGCGACAACATGTGATAACCTGACGTTACCATAGATACATTGTCTCTGACAAAATGCGATTCAGTTACATAGACTAGCATGACGCACATTTTTTGTCAAGGCTTTTTTTCATTTGAATGGGGCGCTGCCCCAAACCCCGCCGCTACAATGGGCAAAGCCCATTTCCGCTTCCTTCGCTACGCTGCGGGTGCGCGGCGTAGCGCGCAAAAATTCTTTGCGCAGGAGTGTTGTCGGATGGTTAAACACGAAATATCAAAAGTAGAAAAATGTTCAATCGCTGATGAAATGGGAGTATCTGTCGGCGATTTTTTGTGTTCGATAAATGGCAAAGAAGTGCGGGATATTCTTGATTACCGCTTTCACATACAAGAAGAGTGCCTTGTTGTGGAAATTGAAAAAGCAGACGGCGAGATCTGGGAACTGGATATAGAGAAAGATCAGGACTGCGACTTGGGGCTGGAATTTAAACAGTCACTGATGTCGCATAAGAAACGCTGCCGCAACAAATGTGTGTTTTGTTTTGTTGACCAGCAGCCGCAAGGTCTGCGCCCATCGCTTTATATTAAAGACGACGACCCGCGGCTTTCCTTTTTAATTGGCAATTACGTAACGCTTACTAATTTAAGTGACCAAGAAATAAAACGGCTTGCGGGGTATCATCTTTCGCCGCTTAGGATTTCTGTACACGCGGCAGACTTGGACTTGCGGGAGAAAATGATGGGAACGCCCGCGGCGCGCAATTTGTTTGACGCGCTTGAGATATTTAACAACGCGGGCATTGAAATGCATTTTCAAATAGTGCTGTGCAAGGGGCTAAATGACGGAGCGCATTTGGATAACACAATACAGAAATTGATGGAGATAAAGCCCGGTGCAAAAAGCTTGGCAATTGTGCCAGCAGGGCTTACACGCCATAGGGATGGGCTTTTTCCGCTAGCGCCATTTACAAAAGAAGATGCGCGGGAGTTAATTGCGTCTTTTGATTCAAGAATTGAAAAAAATGTGTTTTTGTCTGACGAATGGTATATTCTTGCTGGGGAACCGTTGCCTGAGTACGGCTACTACGGTGACTTCCCGCAACTGGATAACGGCGTTGGGGTTTTGCGTTTGTTTGAGCGTGGGTTTTTGCGTGGGCTAAATTGTAAATGTAAGCCACGTAATGACAGACGTTGGCTGCGTGGTAAACAAAAGCGAATAGGCATAATAACCGGCACCGCCGCCGGGGCATTTATGCGCGGCATTGCAGCACAGTTTATGGAAAAGCACCCTTATATAAAAATTAGTGTACGTGAAATAGAAAATAACTTTTTTGGCAAGACCGTTACTGTAAGCGGCCTTTTGACGGGGCAGGATGTGATTGCGCGGCTAAAGGGCAGGCACAATGCAGATATTTTGATTTTGCCGGAGAACGCCTTCCGTGCGGGTGTGAAGCAAAAAGTGATGCTGGATGGCACCACTTTAAAAGAATTACAAAAAGAGCTGGGCGTGAATGTAGTTGTGGGAAGTTGCGATGGTAATAGATTTTGCCGGCAGCTTTTGAAATTGGAGCGGGCTAAATTTTAACGAATGTTTTGTAATTCCAACATAGCAAAGGTGGCTACAAGAGCATCGCCGTTCACCTATATGTCGGGGGCCAGACCTATGCCTTCCGGCAGGTGATCTGTTACATATCCCTAACCTTAACCGAAGCATTTGTAGTTTGCATACAAAGATTAAGCTTTTTGCCTGCAAAGTTGTAATCGCTGCTTTCGCCTTGTAAGTGAGTTTTCATAGTTTCGGTAAAATATAGCTCGCGTTGGCATAGGACACTGCCGCCGCGGGTGCGGGCGTCCAGTTTTAGTGAGGCGTCAAATGGCACAAAAATAGACACGCCAGAATTGGTGGTGCTTGCTTCAATTACGCGCTCGCCCGTCCAGGAATCGGTTGCAAAAAAGTTGCCCTTGAACTTTAGCCCGGCATTGGTGGTGACGGCTTTTAGATGTGCAATGTCCACATGCTCTACATGGATGCGTGCGTTTGTGGATTTTAGGCTGACGTTGTGTGCTTGGATATTTTCTATTTTAATGTTGTCATTGGTGGTTTCCATAGCAATGGAGGTGGCGGTTACTGTATTGGCTTTTATAGCTGCGTTGCGGTTTGCCACCATAAGGTTGGTGCAGTTTACGTCCAGGATTTTTATTGTATCGTTTTTGGTGGCAATGCGCAATTCGCCTATGGCTGCGAACGGTACATGGCACAGCACGCTCATGGAGCGCATCATTTTTTCGTCGTACATAAGTTCTATGCGCCCATTATCTTCGTGCAGATACACTTCTGCATTTGGACGACGGGCGTTGTATACACATTTTACACGGACGGTATTGCCGTCGTAGCCCTGCACTTCTACTTTAGCGTTTTTGCCTACTATGGTTACTGCCACTATGCCTTGCAAAACAGGGTGCGACGTAAAAACCTCGCGCATTTTATTGTGGCTGTACGTACCGCCCACAAGGTCGGAAATATTTGCGGAAATGTCCCAGTCATGAATTTCTACGCCAATATCCTGTATCGTCTCGCCCACCCAACTAAACAGATTTTCTACCCAGCCTGGTTCTACCTCGCTGTGATGGGATTTGTGATAGTGGTTTTCCCTATTTTCTTGATGTTCTTGCGGATTTGGGGCTTGAGGGGCGGGGTCTGGTTGCTGGCTTGGCTGTTGATTTAGCATAGCCAAAGCCTGGTCGGCAGTTATTTTGCCTTGTTCAAGTTGTTTTAGTATTTCGGCTTTTTTGTCGGTCATATCACATGCGCCTTTCTGTTGATGGTTTTTATACATATACGCAATGGGACAAAAATAGTTTGGGGAGAAGTATTTATTATCGGTAATGAAATGTAAAACTATGTTATATTGGATTATACCCTTGCAGACAATTGTTTTTTGAGCAAGGTCATTTATTTTATGATGTGCTAAGATGTGCTAAAATTTTTTTGGAGGGATAATATGGAGTGGCTTAAAAAAATGAATGCGGCTATTGAGTTTGTTGATGCAAACATAAACAAAAAAATCGACTACAAGAAGGCAGCCCAAATAGCCTGCTGCTCTCTTTCTCGTTTTCAAAATATGTTCTTGTTCATTTCAGACATAACTTTGTCTGAATATGTGCGGCGAAGGAGGATGGCGTTATCCGCTAAAGAACTTATCGACAGCGAAATAAAAATCATAGATTTGGCGTTGAAATATGGGTACGAATCGCCCGAAGCGTTTACCCGCTCGTTTAAGGCTTTCCACGGGATTTCACCGTCCGATTCCCGCAAGTTCAAGAAATTTATTGATTATCCTAAAATATCCGTCCAAATACAAATCACAGGAGGGCATTTCAACATGGAATCGCCAAGCAAAATGAAGGCATACAAGGACATTTTGGTTAAGGTCGAAAGGGTTTCTTTCCCGGAGTCGTTCAAAGCCGTAGGCTTGCCCTACAAGGATGGTTTCGCCAATATCGATGATTACCATGAAAATTATAAGGATAAGGTTAGAAATAAATATGAACCTTATATGGAAATTGGCATGGGTTTATCCTATGATGAAGGCGGAGACTATATTTTTGGCTGCCGCGTTCATTCGCTTGATGATTATATCAAGGGGATGACAGCAGTTGACACTGGCTTTAAGAACTTTGCCGTAGTTACGTTTCGTTCCGAGAGTTTTATGAAGCTTGTAGGAGGGGAGGATGGCCCCGGCGAAGGTATGCAAACCGCCAGTGAATATATTAATAACGTTTGGTTGCCGGAACATATTGACGATGTTGAATTATACAAACCAGACGAAATAGAACACAAGGTATTCAAAATGAACGATGGCAGCATCGTGGGTGGTTGCCACCCTATTGAAATATACATTGACACAGGTGATGCCAATCCAGAAATGTGCTATTACATCCCGCTAAAAAATAAGCAGGCCAAGGAGGAAGTCCAGTGATAGGTATCAAAGAAATGATAACCAAAATGAAAGACAATGTAATATTCGATTTCCCGGATGACTACATTATTTCTGTCAATCTGCTTGATGGTTTTACCGTGGACGATGTTCGTGTCGGAATGAAAGCTTTTTCCTCTTTGCTTATTCAACTATTTGACGTCATGCTGCTTAATACGAATAACCCAATAACAGAAGAAGAGCCTACAGCAAGCGGTTTAGGGCTTACAAATGTTTACGCAGATATAAAAAAGCCGTTGTCGTTATTGTACGCGATGGGTGTCTGCGGTAAGCCCGGCGGTGGAAGCTTGTTGATTGATGGCAGCAAGCTAAACGATTTATACAAGAAAATGCATGGCAACAAGCCCCTTGAATACATGCGTTTGCTGCAAGATGCCGGATTGGTTTTTTCAGTAGACCTCTCTGCAAAATCCCTAAACCTTAACAACGTCGGGATTATAGAACTTAATTACCCCGATAATGCTGCTGCTTTAATTGGACTCAAGGTGTTGGCAGAGGCCGCGTCTAAAATCAACCGGCAAATCTATATGGGCGATATAATTTACACATTTGCAAGATGTGATTACAACACCATATCCTCGCCTAAAAAATATATTTATGAAATGCCACTTATTACAAAATTCTTGCCCAACGATTACAGGGATTTTTTTGTGCGCTTACACGGCATTCTTCTCTCTAGCAAGTGTAAATGCGAAGCAAAAATCAATATGAACGACTACCAATTTACCTACAAGCCCAAAAAAGGAACGGCAAATATCTGCTCAATAAATATAGCTTTTGACCGAAGTACAGTAAGGATAAATTCACGTTTGATTGCCGAGCAACCCGATTTATTTGCGGAGGCACCACAAAGCATCTGTGATGCCGTAAAAAACGGGTTTACTTGCTTGAAGAAAGCAAACCCCGATGCGTGCAATCCAAAATGCAACAGTAAAAATCTTTCATTCTCATTGGCTGGTGAAGAACATCTTAAATGCTGGATAATAAATTTCGCTCTCCCTGTTAACGAAAACAGCGAGCGTGAATTTGTGCAAAAATGGTTGCAAAAGGAACTGTCGTTTTATGAATAGGTTTGTGAATTTGTATAATATAACGGCATTGTTAATTCAATCTTGACAGTCTGTCTCCAAGAATTTTTTTATAGACGCTTGCCCATCTTTATGATACATTATTGTGTAAGATTCTATCAAAAAAATGCTACGGAGGCAGGCAACCATGTCCGACAATAATAAGATTGCTACAAATGAACAAGCGGTTCTAAGCATGAAACGCATCATAAATAATGTGGAAAAAATTATCGTAGGCAAGCAGTATGCTGTGTCGTTGGTAATGGCAACATTGGCCTGCAGGGGGCATGTACTTATTGAGGACGTCCCGGGCGTGGGTAAAACCAGCCTTGTTGCGGCACTTGCCCGCTCTGTAGATGGTAGTTTTAAACGTATTCAGTTTACGCCAGACATTATGCCAAGTGATATAACCGGCTATTCGGCATTTTCGCCCAAGACAGGTGAATTTGAGTATCGCCCCGGTGCGGTAATGAGCCAATTTGTTTTGGCGGACGAAATAAACCGTACATCGCCCAAAACCCAGTCCAGTTTGCTGGAAGTTATGGAAGAAAACCAAGTTACCGTAGATGGCCTGACGCACCCCGTTCCTAGTCCGTTTATGGTACTTGCGACGCAAAACCCGGTAGACTACTTGGGTACATTCGCCCTGCCGGAAGCGCAGCTAGACCGCTTTTTTATGAGGATTACGCTTGGCTACCCAGACGAAACTGCAGAGGGTCGTATGCTGGAACGCTTCAAAGGCAAAAACCCAATGGACGAGCTTGGCCCCGTGGCCACCGGCGCAGACATTGCCGCAATGCAAGAATTGGTGGAAAAAATCCATGTTCATGCAGATATCAATAAATTTATACTTACAGTAACCCGCTATACCCGCGAAAATGCGGATGTAATGCTGGGTGCAAGCCCGCGAGCAAGTATTTGCCTGTTTAAAGCGTCACAAGCGTGGGCATTGTTTAGCGGGCGCGATTATGTAATCCCAGACGACGTTGTGGAGATGGCACACCATGTGCTTTCCCACCGTATATTAATGAAGCAAGAGGCAAGTATCAAGAAAATTACGGTGTTTGATGTTTTAGACAAAGCGGTTAAGCTGGCCGTTGGGGCAGTAAGATGATTGCCCGGCTAAGAAGATTATCCCGCGTTACTGTCAACCGTGTAATATATTTGCCGCTTTTGCTGGCAGTAATGATTTTCGCAATAACATCCGGCGAGAGGATGTTATATATCTCTGTCATGGTGTTGGTTGTGCTGCCCCCTGTTTCCTTTGCCATAACTTTTATTATGCTGCAAGCACTTGTTGTGACGCAAGATATTCCCGAAACCATTGTTAAAGCCGAAGAAGGCGTACTTCGTGTGCGCTTACATAATAGAACGCCGTTGCCGTTCACCAATATAGAATGCCGGTTTATCACCAACGAATATGCTATCGAAACCAGTGACAGCCAAAGCTCTGTGCTTAACCCGCTAGATACAATTGTGCAAGAAATACCGTTTTATGCCGTATACCGCGGCAAGTATCAGCTTGGACTAGAGGAAATTTGGGTATCCGATTTTATGGGTCTGTTCCGGCTAAGGCGCAAGTACAAAATACCAGGCGAAATTTTAATACTGCCTCAAGTTGTAGATTTTTCGGGCATTCCATTTTCATTTAATATTATGTCCGAAGCCAGCTCCCGTTTCGACCACAGAGACGAGGATTACTCTATTATTTCTGACATACGGCCCTACATTCCTACAGATTCTATTAAGCGCGTGCATTGGAAGCTTACCGCCAAGCGCAGCGAATGGCTGGTTAAAGTGTTCCAGTCCAATGCTTTAAATTGCGTTTCCGTAATCGTAGACAGCTTGGCAATTAGCGCGAAAGGTGAAGAGAAATACCTTTTGGAGGACCAAATAGTAGAAAATGCGCTGGGCCTTGCCCGTCATTGTTTGAAAAAGGCTATGCCCGTAGATTTTATTGACACCGGGGGCAGTAAAACCCGCGCTATAACATTGCAGCAATTTGACATAATTTATCATGCAACCGCGCAACTGCAATTTTCAAAAGAGCCGCCGCTTAACCCGGTGGCAATATTGACTAATATGCTCAACGATTCTGCCAGCTATGTAAATGCCATAGTTTTTACGTCAAAGCTAGATGTTGCGCTGTACGAACGCGTTGTAAATGCCATGGACAAAGGTCATTTTACTGCTGTTGTGTATTTTGCAACAAAAAAGCCAATTCGTGAATACGAAAGAATGTATCAATTAATGGTGGGCAACGGCTTACCATGCTTCCGCATGACAGAGGAGGTATCGCTTGATGTTGCGTAAAAAAAATAAGCACTGGACAGACTATGTCTTTTGCATGGTGGTGGGCAGCATATTCTTGTTTGCACTAACTAGGGCAATATTTTCGGCCACGGTTATTTCAATAGACCCCATGTCACTGTACACCATAAGCCTTGTTTCCATAGTGTTTTTTATGATTGTCACCTATAATCTTGTTACGCGGCTAGTTTCTCTTACCGGGGCAATTATCTTTGGGCTGTACGTATTAAATGCTGTATTTAGAAACCAACCATACCGCCCAGATGGCGAAACTTTCCCCCGTGTTATAGAACATTTTTACCAGCTGATGCTTATGGCTGGCGGCTCTATACCATATGAGCATGCCCTAGGGCGTACAGCAATATGGTTTGTAAGTATGGCTTTTGGCCTTTTTATAGTTATTTTTATCCTACACATATTTAGTTTTTATGTGTTGGCCTTGATGGGCATTGCCGTATTTGCGTTTACCTGGGCCCCCGGCTTCCACCGGGATGAAGTTGCTTTTCTTATCTTCCTGTTCGCGATTTGCGCTATATTGATACGTAAAATGAACCGCTCTGCGTCTGCAACGCTGGTAGTTGTGCCGCTTTGCGCGCTTGTTGTGTTTTTTTCGCAGCGCAATATGCCAACAGAGTCCGACGCTTTTGTGCGCCGTCCGCTTACGCAGTTTGTAAGCGAAACAATAGAAGACGTAAGCGACCGCATTTTCGAATTATTTAACCCTACATATTTTTCTTTTGCTACCACGGGGTTTTCCGCAAGTGGGGGTACGCTGGGGGGGCCTGTTAACCCAAACAGCCGCCCGGTAATGGAAGTACAAGCACCCGGTGGGACATACCTTGCCGGCATTACCCATAATGTGTACACGGGAAATCGCTGGCTATCCAACCTGGAAGAAGGGGATGTTTATACTCATGGCCTGCCGCCGGGGCAATTCGAAATGCTGGAAGCATTTGCGTCATTACTGCGCGGTGCGACAATTGCACAATATGAGTCGGCGTTGGCTTTAAACGAAGTGCTGGGCTTGCTGCGTACTTCCCCCATGCGTCATAGCGTGTCCCTTAATGATTTTGAGTCTTTTGCCGTTATAAGCGGACTCGAATATTTTTTGCATACGTATATGCCAACAACACAGGTAAATGTTGAACTTGGCAGACGGCGAACTGGTACTGTTTTCCGCCCAAACAGGGCTTGGAATTTGCAGTTTTCCGCAGACGGCGGCAATTATTTGCCTGTGCTTGACATATTGCCGGCGGGCGACATGCAAACACCGCGCCTGATGTCGCGCAACACCGGCTATCATATGCAGTTTTTGAATGTTAACCAAAACTTGTCATTTATACAGCACTTATTGCGCGAAGCAGATAGCGGTATTTATGCACAGCGCGGCGATTTTGACGGCTCGTATTTCCGTCCACACCATGTAACATTTGGCGGCGCGGTAGAGGGGCTTACGGAACCGCCCGAGTTTCGGATGCACGATGCGTCGGATATGTTTTGGCATGACAGGCGCGGCTACAATCTTATCCGCTCTGTAGTGGAATGGTACTACGGCCACAACATGTTTTTTTGGCCTAATAGGCATGGTATTAGCATGGTACACCGGGACACTGAAGTTTCACAGGCCGCGTTCGTAGTTGAGATTCCCATACCGGATGCGGTGGGGATATCCGCGGTTTCAATATCTGAAACGTTTTTTCATGAATTTTTTGGCGAAGTAAGAAATGTTGACAGTGTATTGCATCTTGATTTTAACCAGTGGTCACGCATCACATGGCAAAACGATAGAATACTTCCATATATGCGGCAGTTTGAAAGAACGGCTGATTTCGGCATAGAAGAACTGCTAATCTTTTTTAGTGCAATACTAAACCCGCACTCTTTGGTATCTGTCCCCACAGAGGCCGACCTGTTAAATGTTTTGGACGCATTTTCTGCCAATGTGTTGGCGGAATACGCATACCAAGTGCGGCTTCATTTTATGGATGTGCCGTATACCGTGCCGCAGCGAGTACATGACCTTACACATGAAATTATCCGAAACGCAAGCAACGATTTTGACAGGGTAATGGCTATTCGCGATTATTTATTGGAGTTTCCATATACATTAGACACTGTTCCCGTACCGCGCGACGTATGTTTTGTTGACCATTTCCTGTTTGAGGGGCAGCAAGGCTATTGTGTGTATTTTGCGTCGGCTATGGCAATTATGGCCCGTATTGCGGGGGTGCCTTCCCGCTATGTAGAGGGCTTTGTTACACCGGCAACATATACGTATCGCGAGCTTACGGTAATTACAAACATGATGGCCCATGCCTGGGTAGAAGTTTATCTGGAGGGCTTTGGCTGGCTTAAAATTGAAGCCACGCCACCATATGCGGAATTAGTGCAAGCCGGGTTCCCCGCGCCACGGCAAACAAGGCCGGGTATAGGCGAAAGCTGGGAGGATGATGAATGGTGGCGTTACTATGAAGATATGGAATACTGGTGGATACAACAGGGTATGACTGGTGTACCCGGTTCCCCAGGAGCAGGGCCTGGCCTAAGCGATGCGCAGGATGGAGTTGTTGATGAACAACAAAACAGAGTAAACCCGCTTATTATTGCAATTGCCATACCTGTGATAGTGCTTGTTGCGTTAATTGCCTATGCAATTATACGTATATTGCAAGTTACGGGCGGTATTAAAAAAGTGCGCAAACAAGATGCAAGCAGGCAGATAATTGCTTATTTCGCGGGCATAATAGATGTTGTTACCCACTACACGGTCCCGGTTAGCAGCGGTGAAACGCCGCTTGGTTATGGCAAGCATCACGGCAAGCGTTTCACATTCCGCAGCGATTCTGTAAATTTAAGCGACTTGATAGACTTGTATTATAAGGCAAAATATTCGCAACACAGCATAACAGAGGCCGAGCGCGCACTCATGGAAGAGGCTTACTTTGATATGCTTGGCAAATTAAATTGGGAAAATACTAAAGCAAAATATATGCAGCTAAGATATATTCAGCGTGTTGGGGCAATTGGACTAGCCCAAAAACCGGGTGACAAAACTGTCACATTTAGCTGCGAAAAAGTCACAATTTAGTCACATCTGGATGCTATAATTTGGGAACTTGTTTAACAAGTCTCTAACAAGTGCATGTTACAATTTGTTTTCACTTTCAATAAAAGTGTAATATTTGTAACGTGCTTTTGGTCGTGCTTAATAGGCCGCTTGCGCAATTGCTACAGAGGGGCAAGAATTTGAACATGTTGCATTTTCCCCCGACATTTTTCCTCCCTCAATTGTATTACTAATGAACGGGGTTGATGAGCATGTTTAAATTCTTGCTGGCGCGCGGCAAGGATACTCCATCACTAACTTTTGAAGAAGTGTATGAGCGACAAGTCGAAATGATATACCGCGTATGTTTTTCTTATATGAAAAATACGGCCGATGCTGAAGATACAGCCTCGGAAGTTTTTGAAAAACTTTTGAAGCATGACTTGGCATTCAAAAGCCTAGAGCATGAAAAAGCATGGCTGTTACGTGTCGCTATAAACCTATGTAAGAATCATCTCAAAAGTTGGCGGCGCAGCTTAGCTAATATCGATGACTATGAAAATATTGAATATGCAGACAGCCCCCCTGATAATGACTTGATAAAAACTGTGTTAGAGTTGCCGGAGCGTTACAAAGACGTAATATACCTATACTACTACGAAGGCTATTCGACAGCAGAAGTCGCTCAAATACTAAACAAACCCGAGTCGACTGTCCGCAACCATATGCGAGAGGCCAGAATTTTGCTGAAGGGGGTGCTGGAAGATGAAGAACGATAAAATTGTGAGAGTGTATGATTCTATCAAACTTAGTCATGATGCGAAAAACCGCATTTACACCAAAGTTAAACAAGCGCAAGCGGCAAAAAAAAATATTAAATGGCAGTTTGCCGCCGCATTGCTTGCTGGTGTTCTAGTGCTTTCTGTGGTGGGCTATGCTGCCGCGCCAGCAATTTGGCGGTATTTTAATGCCAGAGTAATTGAAGGCGAAGAATTTGTTACTGAATTCTTCGTAGGTGAATTTGACCCCGGCGATGGCACAACATCTGTTGGCGTAGGTATAGGTATCGACCAGGAGGCAATAGATGCCGCAGGTGGCGGCATTATAATTCTTGAGGTTGACGGCGAAGAATGGGTGTATCTGGACGAACTTCACTTTGACAATATTGAAGATGGCTTGGCACTTTTGGAATTAGAAAGTGTGTTGGTACCGACTATGCTGCCACAAGGCTTTAGCTTTAGCCGCTTCACATTCCCGGTGAACCCACAAAATCACCGATATAGACTTGGTATTATACCCACCGCTTCGGAAGCGGTTATATACTTTACCAATGACGACGATGTAATTTGGATTCAAATGAGGCAAATGCCAGAAGGAACCACACTATTTGCTGGCGGCGACCAGCAAAAGCTTTCAATAAACGGTGCAATGGCAGTACTCATGGGCGGCATTCTTGACGACGAAGAACTTGCCAAACTTGACGGAGTAACTTTGTTCGATGACAGTGGAGACAACACGCTTCATTTTTACGGCGCATTTGGCGGCATGGCACAGGATGGCCAACTGTTCATTAACATGCTACGTGATGGTATAATGTACGGGTTTTTTACAGAAAGCCCAAGCGTAACACCATTTGATCTGGTAAAAATGGCCGGCTCTATGCAATAAATATAATTTAACCGGAGGTGAAAATTTGGACATTATATTCGAACTAAAAAATGTCCGCAAGGTATATCGCATGGGCGAGGAACGTATTGTAGCCCTAGACGATATATCGCTTACATTTGAAAGGGGGAAGATTTACTGCCTGCTTGGCACCAGCGGCAGCGGTAAATCTACTTTGTTAAATATGCTGGCAGGGCTGGAGAAGCCTACAAAAGGCAGTATCCGGTTCCTGGATAAGCAGTTGGAAAAACTAAGCGAAAAGCAACTGGCATTATATCGCCAGAAGTACATCGGCTTTGTATTCCAGTCTTACAACTTGCTGCCCACACTTACTGCCCTGGAAAATGTGACTTTGCCTCTTATTTTCCGCAAAGTGTCGCGCCGCAAGCGCAACAAAGCGGCATATAACATGCTTAAAGCGGTTGGCTTGGGCAAGCGTTGGCGGCATAAGCCAAGCGAACTGTCTGGCGGGCAGCAGCAACGCGTAAGCCTTGCCCGTGCGTTTGTTAACGAACCAGAAGTTATTTTTGCCGACGAGCCTACCGGCAACCTTGACACAAAAACAACATATGAAATGATGGATATGATTACATCCATGGCGCGTGCGCGCAACCAGACGCTTATAATTGTTACGCATGATACCGAAATTTCGGATTATGCAGATCAAGTTATAAGCATAAAAGACGGGAATGTTGAAAGTATAGTAGATGTGGATAATAAAATTGAAGCGCAGCAGAATGACGAAGCCGATAATAAAAGGAGCGAACAAGATGAAACGAACTAAGAAATTTGTGGCGGGGATAGTAACACTGATATTAATATTGGCAATGGTGATGCCAGTTATACCAGTGAGTGCGAGTCCAGAACGGATTCAAATACTGAACGAGATAATTAGCGAGTTGTGGCGACAACTTAGTACAGAGAATGACCCGGAAAAAAGAGTTGGCATTTTAACCCAGATAGACACTAGTCAGCGTGAACTTGATGGGCTTATGTCTCCATCAACACCGCCGCCCGCCCCAACACCGACCTTCGCACCCAACCCGCGTTTGGTAACACCACAAAGCATAACTATTAATGCAGGCGAAGCCCATGATGTAACCCTTACAATTCGTAACATAGGTACGCACACGGCATTCAACTATCTGTTACAAGCTGTGCCAAACGGTCCATTTTCCATAGAATTCTTAAACAATTCCAACACTGCAACATCCATTACCGAGAATAGAAATATTACCGTTACTATGCGAATTACCGTAAACCCTAATGCAGAAACGGGCAACCATACAATTGCGCTAACACATAACTTCCGTACACAGGATCGTGACAACGAAACAAGTACCGACACGCCAATTCAAGTGCGTGTCGTTGGTGAAGACGATGACACCACGCGCCCAAACCTGGAAATCCGCAATATGTCTGCCCTAACAGGTACTGTTAACGTTAACGGCACAGCCACAATTAGCTTTTATGTAACCAATACCGGCGAAGGCACTGCCCGCAATGTTCGTGTAGTTGCCGCGCCAGAAAACGCACACATAGTACCCGTACAAACTTCAAGCACACAGTCCATTCCAAGCCTGGCTCCCGGGGAATCGCAAAGGCTTACATTCAGCTTCCGCCCAACGGAAGCCGCGGTGACACGCAGTTATGCGGTTGGCTTTACGGTTACTTGTGCAGATGAAACAAATTTTAGCCAATTTGCATCCATAAATGTATTTAACCCAGACGAAGACGAGGATACCCAAGCCAATTTGGAAATACGCGGCATGAGCGCACCAACCGGCAATATAGGTGTTAATGAAGTTGCCACAATCAGCTTCTATGTTTATAATGCCGGCGATTCTACTGCCCGTAATGTAAGTGTTGTAGCCGAGCCAGAAAATGGCGATGTAGTACCTGGGCAAGGCGGCAGCCGCCAGTCTATCCCAAGCCTGGCCCCGGGCGATTCTCATAGGCTTACATTCAGCTTCTCGCCACGCGGTACGGCAAGCACGCGCAGTTACTCTATTGGCTTTACCGTAAGCCACGCAGACGCCCCAGACTTTAGCCAATTTGCGGCCATAAATGTACACAACCCAGACCAGGACGATGATTTGTCAAACCTTATAATCCGCAACGTAACCGCTCCAACAGGGCGTGTAAATGTTGGTAGTACCGCCTCAATCAGTTTTTATGTAACTAACTCTGGCCAGGGTGTTGCCCGCAATATTCGTGTAGTTGCCGCACCGGAAAGCACAGCAATAGTCCCGGTGCAAACCGCAAATACACAAACAATCGCAACACTTGCCCCTGGGGAATCTCATAGGCTAACATTTAGCTTCTCACCAACAGAATCTGCAACAACGCGCAGTTATGCGATAGGGTTTACCGTAAACTATGCAGGCGGTGAAGCTTTTAGCCAATTTGCCGCAATAAATGCATATAACCCGGAACAAGATGAAGATGAAAACGATCGCGTGCAAATACCACGTGTTATCATTTCCAATACAAAAATAACCCCAGAGGTACCACGTGCAGGGCAACCCTTCGAAATGGAAATTACTTTCCGCAATACAAGTGCAAACCGTTCCGTTAACAACATCCGTGTTCTTATGGAAGAGGTAATCGGCCAGTCCGCACCAAACCAGCCAGCACCATTTGCCGGCTTCTCCCCCGTGGATGGCAGTAATACCTTGTTCATCGACTATATCGCCGCCCGTGGCGAAGTTACAATGACTTTGCGCTTTAACACAGTAGTGGACGCCACACCGGGTTCGCATAACATGCGCTTCTCGTTCGACTATCAAGACCAGGAATTTGCAGAACACACCGCGACAGAACAAATAAGTATTTCCGTTGCCCAGTTCTCACGCATGGAGCTTCGCGACGTGGAAATTTCCCCATGGGAAACGCCAATGGTTGGCGCCCCTGTACGTTTCAACTATGTAATAATTAACTCCGGCAGGGTCAACCTTATAAATGTGCGCACCGCCGCAGAAGGGCCATTTGAGGGACTTGCTGAAGCCGGCATGTTCCTGGGTCAAATAAACGCGCAGCGCACCACCACATTTACTGGCACGTTTATACCAATGGAACCCGGCAGGCAGCGCGGATATTTTGTTATAACCGCCGAAGACCAAACAGGCGAACTTGTTGAACTACGCCACGAGTTTTACGTGGAAGTAGAAGGCGGTATGGGCTTTGGCGATGAAATGTTTGCAGGCGGCGGCATGGGCATGGAGGGTATGCGCCCAGGAATGACAGAAGGCGGCATGTTTATACAGGAATACGAATGGTGTCAAGATGCGCAGGATTTTGTTTCTGCCGGCTACTGGGGTGATGACGGCGAGTGGGTCCCTACAGGCGAAAGATGCTTTGAAACAGGCGCGTGGATACCATTTGATAGCGGAGGTTTTGACTTTTTGGGTCTAATTCGCCGCCCAATAGTGTGGGGGCCGGCCATTGGTGTAGTAGCTATAGCCGCCATCGTTGTGGTTGTGATTGTTCAGAAGAAAAAAACAAAGTTCAATTTTATGGATGATGATGAGTAAGAACGGAGGTTTTTTGACCTATGAGCAGTTTTGACACGATAAGCATGTGCGCACGCAACCTAGTAAAGCGCAAGCTCCGCACATTTCTAACGCTTTTGGGCGTAATAATAGGCACCGCATCCATTATCCTGATGATATCCTTTGGGCTTGCTACCGATGCCATGTTTAATCAAATGATAGAGGACATGGCCATTGACATGACCCAAGTGGACGTACACCCAGCCTGGGATGGGCAAAGATGGTGCGACGAAACCAACGGGTTCGTAGAAAGCACCCGCCGCGATATAACAGACAACAGCATAGCGGCAATATCCCAAATACCAGGCGTACTTGTAGCAACGCCAATGGTGCGCGAAAGCGTTATCCTGCGAAGCGGCCCATACTCAATGCGCGCCCAAATCACAGGGATTCTGCCAGAGGCTTTGCCACTAATGGGCTATAACTTGGCGCATGGCCGCTTGTTGGAAGAAGACGATGGCTTTGCTATGGTCTTTGGTTCCCATGCGGAACTCAACTTTTTCGACCACAGAGAACACCCTTGGGCGTGGGAAGGCCCGCGCGTTTGGGAGTCTGTGTCCGGCGATGTGGACACATATGTAGATATCTTAAATGACCCCATTAGGCTTTATTACGACCACGCGGTTATGCCAAGCCCCAGTTTTATGATGCGCGGCGGCGGGGGCGGCATGATAATGATAGACGGTGGCATGAGCGGCGGCAGTGATGACGACTTTGGCCAAGACATGGAAGACGCATTCCGCGTGTTCCGTTCCTTTGAAGTAGATGTGGTTGGCGTGCTGGAAGAACTGCCTGACCAATGGGGTTGGGGTCTAAACTGGGATAATCTTGTAATTTATATGGATATAAACACTCTGCACAATTTAGGTCAATTACGCAACGAGGCCCAAGTCCGTGCCCAGCAAGAAGATGAATGGAATCCCGTTTTTAACGCGTCCCCCGGCGGGGCAAGGGAAACCTATGACCGCCTGTTTGTACGTGCCGAAAGTATTGACGACGTGCAAGACGTGGCTCGCGCCATATTTGACATGGGTTACAATGCCCATTTCCAAGGCGGCTGGATAGAAAGCCAAAGGCGCGGCCAACAAGCTGTGCAAACATTGCTGGCAGTAATTGCGGCAATAAGCCTTATTGTAGCGGCCATAAACATTGCCAACACAATGATAACATCCGTAACCGAGCGTACGCGCGAAATTGGTATCATGAAGGTTATTGGCGCGTCGCTTATGGACGTGCGCAAGCTATTCCTTACAGAAGCAATTGTTATAGGCGCACTTGGCGGGCTGTTGGGCATTGGCCTTGCGTTCTTTGGCAGTTATGCGTTAAACAATTTTGATATCGCGTTTTTGGAACGCCTAAACATGGCCCCACCAGTTCAAACCGAGGGCATGGAAGATGCGCCAATTTCACTAATTACAACATGGCTGGTTGGTGTGGCACTTGCGGTTGCAAGCGGCATTGGGCTTGTAAGCGGTATTTTTCCTGCATGGCACGCAACTAGATTAAGTGCGCTTGCGGCAATAAGAAATGATTAGCATAATCCTTGCGTCCGGTTCGCCCCGCCGGACGCAATTGCTTACACAGGCGGGCATTCCCCATCAGGTAATTGTCAGCAATGCCGACGAAACCGTCAAAGGCCTGCCGGACGCACAGGTAAAGGAACTGGCATTGCGTAAAGCAAATGCAACACTGCCTTTTATTGCCGATGTTGGCGACGCAATAATCATAGCAGCAGATACTTTGGTTTGCATAAATAACGAGATACTTGGCAAGCCGGAAAACCCTTTGCAGGCATTTCAAATGCTAAAAAAGCTCCATGGCACTACTCACCGGGTTTACACCGGCGTAGCCCTGATTAATACACGTAATAATGTAAGCGTAGTTTTTTCAGATATGGCGGAGGTAACATTCCGCCCCCTTTCCGACAACGAAATATATGCTTACATTGATACGGGCGAACCTTTTGACAAGGCAGGTGCGTATGGCATACAAGAGCGCGGCAGCGTACTTGTAGACCGTATAAACGGCGATTTTTATACGGTAATGGGGCTTCCTGTTTCAAAAGTATGTACAGCATTGGAGAAGATGGGCTATGATTATTGGAACCGGGGTTGACATTGTAAGAATTGATAGATTTATAAATATGCAGAAAAAAGCGCGCTTTATGACGCGTGTTTTTTCCGTTAAAGAGCAGGAATATTTAGCGAACAAGGGAACCCAAAGTATGGCAGGGCTTTTTGCCGCAAAAGAAGCAATTGCAAAAGCACTTGGCACGGGATTTAGCGGGTTTTTCCCCTGCGATATTGAAATTTTGCACGATAAAAACGGTAAGCCCTTTGCAGTGCTTCACGGCAAAGCGCAAGAAATAGCCAATTCATTGGTAGAAAAAGCGGCTGCGCCGCTTCCCGGAGGAAGCGAAAGCGAGATTTATTCTCGCTTTTGCGGCGGGGCTTGGGGCAGCGCCCCATTGGAAATTGAAAAGGACGACCATGGGCGGCCATCCTTCTCAATTCATATCAGCATCTCTCATAGCCAGACAGACGCTATTGCATTTGCGGTACTTTCTACGCAGTAGGTGGTTTGTTGCGTTTTAGGATAATGTAAAGTATAAACACGATAATTAAAGGAACAAACAATCTGCTTATTATTGTAGCCGTAAGACCTATAACATTAACAATAAGAACAATTGCAATTACCACCAATACCAATGTGCGCAAAAATTTATTATTGATAATACCATTTAGTGCGTCGCCAACATCGTCGCGTACTACTTCGCCTGCATTTATGCGGCGTCTAACATTAAACCCATCAAAGAAGCTGGAAATATAAAACACGGGAACTGCCAGCCAAAGTAACAATGCCAAAGGCATGCTGCTTCCGATAGCTACAAAAATTAGTAAGAAGAAACCGCACATTGCTGCCAGGCCACGCTTCATAAGGCCCATATACATATAGTTTGCCCCTGGTGGGAAACATAGCGAGAAAAAGAATAGTAACCCTGAACTAATTTTGCTATGTGGTGAATGTGCCGCACTTGGGCTTGGCGGCGTGCTTGGTGCATGATGTTCCGGCACTTGTGACAGCACGGCTAAACATGGGCGGCAGAATAACCTACCCTGAACATCTACTGTGCAATCTTCGCAAATCCAACTGCCACAGTGGTTACATGTGATTGCCGTAGTTCTTGTTGGATGAGATCTGCATTGCATATAATCATCTCCTATTTCATATTTGAGTACTCTTGAAATGATATACGCGATAGTTTTATAAAAGTTTGCAGTATCGATTTAAAAAATTTTTTACATAGCGCGTGGGGCAGACATTCCCAAAAGTTTTAGCCCAATTTCAAGCTGGGTTTGCACCGCAGCCACCAATGCCAGACGAGCTTGACGCAGGTTTTGGTCATCTACAAGTACAACATGGTGGTGGTAGAATGAGTTGAATGCTTGCGCAAGTGCAACTAACTGGCGCGCAATCATAAATGGTTCGTATTTTTCAGCTGCTTCTTCTATTTTTGCAGGGAAGTCGTATATAATGCGCAGTACGTCGAAGGCTTCGTCTTCGGTTAGTAGAGAACTCACTCCGTCATTGCGAGCGAAGCGAAGCAATCCAGAATGCTCTGAATCCGGGCAATGGCAGGAGCCTGCCTTTTCCAACACGCTACATGCCCGGGCATGGGCATATTGTACATATGGCCCGGTTTCACCATCGAAGTTTAGCATCAAGTCCCAACTGAAAACGGTATCTTTTATGCGGTTGGTGTATAGTTTGTTAAATATCATTGCGCTTATGCCTACTTGCTCGGCAACTGTATCTTTGTTTGCCAATTGCGGGTTTTTTTCTTCAATTATTGCTTTGGTTTTGGTAACGGCCTCATTCAATAATTCTTCCATTCTAATAACTTCGCCGCGACGGGTAGACAATTTGCCGTGCTCGAAGCGGAATAGCCCGTATGGGACATGAACCTGACCCTTTGCCCACGAGTAACCCATTAACTCCAACACTTTGAAAAATTGATTGAAATGCAATATCTGCTCTTGCCCCGTTACATATATATTTAGGTCAAATTTGAAACTATCCTGCCGGTCTATTGCGGCGGTAATGTCTCTGGTTGGGTAAAGAGTACCGCCATCACTGCGCAAAATTAAGCATGGTGGCATGTTGTATTCTTCAAGGTCTACAATTTGCGCGCCGTCACTTTCTTTCAAAAGCCCCTTTTCACGCAACAAGTCCACAGTTGCGTCCATTTTCCCGTTGTAGTAGCTTTCGCCTCGCCATTCATCAAAGGTCATGCCCATGCGTGTGTACAGTTTTTCATATTCTGCAATGCTTAAATCCACAAACCAACGCCATAAGGCCAACCCCTCTTTGTCTCCATCCGCAAGTTTTACCACCCACGCCCGGGCTTCATCGTTAAGAGTTGGCTCGTTGTCAGCTTCTTCGTGGAAGCGCACGTACAGCTCAACAAGTTCGTCAATTCCCCTTGCGTCTACGGCTTCTTTGCTGCCCCATTTTAAATATGCCACAATTACCTTGCCAAATTGTGTACCCCAGTCGCCAAGATAATTGAGACTTGTTACATTGTAACCTAAAAAACGATAGATTTTATCGATAGAAAGGCCAATAATTGTAGAGCCCAGATGCCCTACATGAAAGGGCTTGGCTATATTGGGGGAAGAATAGTCTATTACAACATTTTTACCGCTGCCAATACCGCTTGCGCCGTAACTTTGGCCTTTTGCCAAAATTTCGCCCAGCACATTGCCGGCAAAAGTTGCCCGGTCAAAAAAGAAATTTACATACGGGCCGGTGGCTTTAACTTCACCCAGCCATGTGGGGCAGTTTTCGGATATTTGCGCCGCAAGTTCCCCCGCGATAATAGGCGGGGCTTTTTTCAATTCTTTTGACAGCCTAAAGCATGGGAATGCCATATGCCCAAGCTTTGCGTCCTGTGGGGTTTCTATCGTCGCAAGCAGTTCTTCCTGCGGCAGGCCTGTACAATTTGCGAGTAGCTCTGATAGGGCTTTTTTGTAGTTCATTTAACATGCTCCTTTAGATAAAATTTACAAACGCTAAAACTTCGCTCCATAAGTGATTATACACATATCTTATCAGTAAACCATAGCTTACCGCAATACATGCAATATTTACCACTTTTAATTGCGTTTTCCGCTCTTCTGCATCCATGATAGCTTCTACTATTGTTTGTATCACCGCGATAAATAATAGCTCGGCAATCAAAATCATAAATTCGCGCATGTAAAGCAACTGCCCCTCGCATATTTTTGCTAATTATATGCCGTAATAGCCTCTTGAATTCCACAGTTTTTGTGCTATAATAAATACATAATCGAAAGGTGGTGACAGGAATGAATTACTTTATAGGCGCGGATACCCCAATTGCAGTGGCAAACCGGCATTTGGCTCATGGTGTTTTTACATACAAGGGGGTAGTCTGCCCATTTGCGCCCAAAGTTGTTTTATGTGCCTGTTGCCAAAGCTTGCGAAAATAGCGATGTAATCTCGCTTATTTGTATGTTTGACAGCCCTGTGCAGATAAACAATACTGCGCAGGGTATTTTTATGTGTAGCCATTGTCATTATAGGTGGCTATTGTCATTGCGGGCTTGACCCGCAATCTTTAGGCTATAAGTTTCCAAATCAAGCTTATCGCTTTTCGCACAAACTAAACTTGGCTTGTAGGCCTTCTCATGAAGATTGCGGGTCAAGCCCGCAACACGTCATTCTAATTTACGTGATTATGCACAATTGATGAAAATGCTTTAGCGAAAATGAAACCTGCACAGCCCAAAAACCACTCAGATGGATGTAAAAAATGGAATTTTGCAGGATG
>Ga0131853_10002749_pt1 | contig 31535 bp, 26 predicted proteins | sample TergutLab28metaG_FD_92764 | JGI IMG/M metagenome (GOLD analysis project Ga0131853, IMG submission 92764) | Labiotermes labralis P1 segment gut microbial communities from Petit-Saut dam, French Guiana - Lab288 P1 (version 2) (version 2) | ecosystem: Host-associated > Arthropoda: Insects >... | reverse complement strand
TTTGGTTCCTGAAATAATAAAGTTTTTTGTAAACCATGTACAAAAATTTAAATGCCAAGCGAAAATAATGTTGTACGCGAAGGTTGACTGTAGCCAATTTAAATCCCGTCGCCTAAAGGTTAATATGTTCTGAGGACCTTCTAGGCTTATCTGAGATTGTCCTCAACTGTCATTTTCAGGTTTAACTTCATAATCTGTAGCATGTTTATAACATTCCTGTTTCTCTTTTACATTACTTTCACTTTCAAGACTTTGTGCAACAGTCTGTTTTGATATATGATGTGTCTCTGAAGTGTAATTGTCATTTTCACACTTTTCTTCCTCTTCTTCTTTTGGTTTTCTCCTTTTCATCTGTTCAAAATCCAAGAGATCATCACCTTTCTTTTCAATACTTGGCTTGTATCCTCTCTTTCTTGATTGCTTGCAACATTTGCCTTCATATAATTTTCTCATAATTTTCACACTGCTGTCTGGAATTGTCCAATCCATAAGAAGTTTATTATCATTTGTAATTAATTTAGTTGGATCTTTCTCTCTGCTATATTCAGGAATGGGCAGATTCAATATTTTCATCAGCTGTACCATTACATCATCCACATAAGCATGGATTATCAGATCTGCTTTGCGGTCCTGTAGGAAAAAATTAACATTGCAAATTACTGAAATGGCCAATACAGTACTGTTTCTTCAACATTCACCAACAGGGGGACAAGTTACGCTGTTATTCAAAGCATTAATTCCACTAAATGAAAAACAGAATGTTGGCATTCAAATATGCATACATACAATGTGGCTTCCTAAACTGATCATATTATGCTGGCATCCAACAGGAATCTGCACTTAGGTCACACATTTCACATATACTAGAATAAAGTCTGATAAAATAAACATGACTGAAAACAATGTTCTGATACAAGCAAGACAGCTACACCTCTAGTAGTCAAGCTTCAATTCCATTTACAGCTGTCAAGTGCTTGTGATTCCTTTCACATATAACCATGAAATTATCTTCAAATATGCAGCGTAATGAAGTGGAACAGAAATGGTAAAAGAAAATCTGTATTTCATCTTGAAAACTTTATATTATATACACACAGAATAAAAATACGGTAGCCAGATAATCCACATACAAACTTCTTTGTCTGTTACTGTCTGGGTGATTGACATGTTAAGTCAGGCCAGGTATCCCAAGATTTGTATGCGTGCACACAGACACACATTCATCCATACATACATACTGTACACTCCATGGATCCAAAAGTTTGCAAAATGAGAGTAGGACATAGAATAAGTCCTAAGTATACAAATATATAAAATTAGTATAATACAAAATACCATGAAGAATTCATATAAAGTATTATGAAACATTTTTCAACACCAAACGTTCATCAATAACGTAAAGGGAATGTACATTTAAGTGTCTTCTTAATGTTACTTTAAATTGTGACGTTTCATAGGCAAATGAGGAAAGTAATGAAGACACTCAGTCAAGCTAGCTAATATTAAAGTCAGACATCTGCCACATACAAGAACAGCATTACTGCTACACCAACCCAGTTGGTTCAGCACAACTGCTGACACCCTGAACTAAAAACATGAAGTACTTACTTAAAAAAATGAGGGTACATTAATAGGCATGTATGGTCACAACAGTTGACAGGCACAGTGGTGTTAGTAACTGCTGATTAATGTGGTGATGTTGCCATGTCACAGGAACTTAATATTTTGTGGTGCACTGGTCCAAAAAAAAAACTTACATGTTTTGTTGGTTGCAAGTTACAAATGACAAGACGTCCTCCAAACTTCTTTGTGTAGAGTGGAAGGTTTCCACTTGGAACAATTTGCAGTGTTGTTCCAAGACAAATACTGAGATCTGCAATACTAAAACATAAAAAGTATAATGTATAAGAATGACATTCAAATACACAGACAGAGATACACTACATAAGATTTATGGTTCTTATACTAGTGATTATAAGGATTACTGTCTTCAACTAAGGTAATGAGAATTTCAGGGCAACCATCCCCAGTACACATTATGATAGATAAAAAATAAACACACAGAACATGGAATATTTCAACTACTGGGCAGCATGATGACATGATGCATGATGTACATGAGAAATTAAATCCAGGATTGCCACAACAAAAGCGGCATTGAAAAAGAGGACTCTTTTTACCAGCATATTGGAAATGAAGTTAAGGCAAAAGTAGTAAAGTGCTACATATGAAGCACAGCTTTGTACAGTGCTCAAAATTGGACACTTTCAAAAGTAGATCAGAAATACCTGGAAAGTTTTGAAGTTATGGTGATGGAGAAGATCAGTTGGACTGACTGTGTGAGAAATGAAGTATTACATAGTGTCAATGAGGACAGGAATATCTTTCATATAGTAAAAAGAAGGAAGGCTGTATTGGTCACATCTCGTGTAGGAACTGCCTTCGACAACAGAAGGAAAGATAAAGGGAAGGATAGAAGTGATGGGATGATAAGGAAGAAGACATAAGTAGCTATTAGATTACCTTAAGGAAAAGAGAGGATACTGGAATTTAAAAAAGGAAGCAGCAGGTCGCGCTCTGGAGAATTTGCTTTGGAAGATGCTATGGACCTGTCATTTGACAAATTACAGAATGAATGTCTTCAGCCATGACACACTGTGTAGCCTGGTAGAAAATTCATCTATACTGATGGATGCAGTATATTTCTCTGAAATGCTACTGCATGTACAGGGTCTGGCAGAAATATTTGACAATTTGGCAACACAGCTGTGAGCGGAATCGTTGGCGTGGGGAATTTGAAGTTGAACGCCCTTCTAGTGAGACTCAAAGCATTTCGGTTGCATGGAGTGCTGGTCTGTAGAGCATCAGACTTTCGCTGTGGAGACATATTTCTAAAACAAGGATTCTGTCGTTGTGACTTAGCGGATATTTCGTTGGCACTTCAATATTCATCAGAATGACAGTGTCCCTAGTCGCAATACTGTACTGTTGTGGGTGGGAAGCTTCAGAGAAACAGTGTCTGCTGCAAAAAGAAAACGTCTAGGAAGAGAGCCTTCACTTAGAACTCCTGAGAACACCAAACGATTGCGTCAGGCTTTTGTTAGAAGTCCTCCGCTTGCGGGAATGTGCTGACAACAAGGGACGCCATCTCACAGATACTATATTCAGGAAGTGAATATTGTAATTAAAATGCTTTGAGATAAAGATAATTTTAGTAATAAATTCACATAAAAAGATAGTATACTTTTCATTTTATTGTAAATTAAAAATCGTCAGGTTTTTCTGCCGGACCCTGTATATACCAAATTACAGGGCACCATGTCTTAGAAAACATTAACATCAAGAGGTATACAAAACTAACACTTGCTGTATGTAGAATAAACAATTCCTGCTTCAGCTTTATTTTTATTTATTTTAACATGGATTTGCTGTTTGACAGAAAACTGATTAATGAAAAACAGCACCAATGTAAAACTGAATGGGGTATGTCAAGTATAAATTCCTGGCAGAGGCCGGCTTCATATGCAATAAGCTACCACAACTGCTGCCGTGCCATGCCGTATGAGAGTGATAAAACTTACGAGCAAGTTGAGTAGAGCCAACAATGCAGAATTTAACAATGGCACTTACCACATTCACTGTGATATATAAATAAATAAATAAATATATATATATATACACACACACACACACTGATTTAATCACTTCACATATCTTCAGAATCTTACCAAGAATGGAAATCTGCCATCCCTAAGTCATTTTCTGGTAAGTTGTTTTCCCAGTCAAGGATGGTGTCGTGAAGTTTTCCACGACAAGGCCTTCCATTGTGCCCAGAAGCTAGACATGGCATTTCAAGACACTTCTGTCCAACTGTGGTAGTGGCGTTTTTTCTCACAAACTGACGTCCACACTTATTACACCGTTCAGTAAACATATTGCCGTGTAACTCACCCATGTGAGTGCGTGGTAATCCTGAGCGTAAATGTAAGCCATCTATGTTCTGGCTTACCACATAATGCACCTTCCCTACATGTAAAGGGATGAACACACATTACATGTTATCTTGTGATGTGACAGGCTAAGGAAGCTGTGTTCATAGTATTACAATCACTGTAATTAGGGCAAAAAATCTATGATTGACCGCAAATAAGAAGGGACTCCCCATACTTGTTCAAAACAAACTTCAGATTGTTAGCCCTGTTAGATTTTGCATGTTAGTTTTTATATTCCATGTGATAGGTAGGTCCCTGTCACCACAGCATGGCATGTCCTCAGGTTGCAGATGGAGGAACAGCCTCCAATATGGAGGGTAGCTGTGAATATATTGAACAAGCAGTCGCAGACAGCTGACAGGGGTGGTCCTCCAGCTTGGGGGATGGGTGAGGTGCTAACAACTCCTCACCGTGAAAATGCATCCTTTTACGAAATATTCACACACACAGGCTTCTTTGGAGCTGACGAAAGCTAAAAAGGTAAAAGCAATCCCATTGCAGGCCTGAACAGGCCCTGAGGGTTCCAGGAATTTGAGACTCCAAGATTTAAAGACAATCGGCACCAGCCCCCTTTTCGCCCCAGGAAATATTCCTGGAACTCATTTCTGTTAAAGGCTGAGTCAACCCCAGGGCCATAGTGCAGCCACAATGATTATGTAGAAAAATTCCAATGACATCCAGCTTGCTTACAAAAGCTACCTACCAGAAATTCATGGAGATCATATGTTACAAGAAAGCACGTAACTGGAACACATGATGTGAGAATTTGATCTCATGCAATCATTTTGAAAAGTGTGTCATTGTATAATTAAGTCGTGTATGTCTACAATATTTGATTAAATCACGGCCCATCAATACAGTCAAGCAATCCCACACCAACTGTGGTTTTGCTGACCTCAGATTTCAGTATCTGTGGTTAAGTATAATCATCAAATTTATTCTGTTCACATTTTGAGATAAACCATTCCTCTTCAATCCTAACATTTTTATTCTAGAAGGGAAATCATTTTTTTATGTGAAGGGTGTATTTTATTTCATACCTGTGCATCCTGTTTAATAACTTTCAACCCACATGTTGGTATGTACTGAAATCAGAATAAAGATTGGAAACTACAAATAACCCAACACTACACACCAATCTGTGTGCAATTATTCATGCTGTTTTACTGGGAGTGTTCTTTATGTGTCCCTTTGCACAGCAACTGTAATGAAAGCATTATCACACAGAAAGCTTGTAACCCAAGGTAATATTAAGTCCTTTTTACCCCTATCACTCATCTTCATCTCCTTAATTCAGATGATCTAAAACATCAAATGTGTACGACAAACATGTACACATACAGAATGTTTAAAAGTATCTTCCTATACTTGTACTGAAGCATAATGAAAATATTCATGTGGTACTGTGAATTGATCCTCAAAGAAACTGTCTTTTGTATTTAATAAAATATTCTTTGGCTAGCAGCTGCATCAGACGAAAGTTTTGAGGACCATCATTGCCATCGTCATCCTCAAAACTTTCGTTTACTCACCACTTTCCCCCCTCATGCAGCTGCTAGCCCAAGAATGTTTTATTAAATTTAGTCACTATGAGAGCTTTAAATTATATCTTTTGTATCATCACATTTGTTCTCCAATGGAGCATCAACATTCAAGTAAATAATTTCACATAAGCAGCCCCTTAATATTTGACCTTCTATAAATCCTATAACATACTCTACCCTCTTAAACACTAATATGGTTCCTATATATATATATATATAAACCCTGTCCCTAAGTAATTACCATTCACTTCTCTGCAAACACCCTTGTTCCATCTGACCTGTGTTCCCCCTTCCTTTTATAATTGTCTAACTACTGTTTTCAATGAACCTAACATGTGACATTTAAAATTGTAATATTTATACCCATTTTCTACCGCTTACATGGTTCCAAGGGATCTGTACAAGTACAATCCCCTGTGTAATATTCTGTGGAACACAGTCTTTTTACAGTAGGGAATTGTTAGCCTCACCCGAACCCAAAGCTTGGGGACTACTCCATGCAAACTGTTCATGACTGCCTATTTGATATACTGGCAGCTACCCTCCATTGTCAGAGGGCATCTCCTCCGTGTACAAGCTGCCCCAAGACATGCAATGCCCCAGTTATTAGTTGTCCCAACCATGGCAATTTTCAGGAATAAAATACATGAGGCTGGCAGAGTTTTGCTATAATGTACACTCTCTTTTTTGTTCAGTATAAAACTGCTATTAAGTGCAAGAATTATAAGTATCATCCTTGTTTACTTGTCGACCACATTAACAGTTGAGGTAATGAACATACAGCTGCAACTCACCACTTTCCACAAGTTTCACAATAGCCATATGTGTTACAGTTGGCACTGCCTCATTGAATGAGATGTTAATCTCAGGTTTCAACCCTTTTTCTTCTAATGTCCATACTCCATTAGGGCCCCTTAAAAACAGCAGTATTTTTCAGAATGTAATGAGCATTATAATGTGTTCTCAACATGCTGTACACAAAAGTCACGTTGCATCTCTCAGTACATTAATTATATATTTCACACTGCAATGGTGTGTAGAGTGGTGCACATTTCTTACAGATTTTCAATATTAATCCTACACTTCCAATGCAACATTTACACCTCAAACTTCCTTGATTTTACCAAATAATTTATATGTTATATGAGCAATAAAAAGGTTCCAAAAATGTTTCTTCTCACCTAAAGTCGGGAATGCCTGCTGATGTGCTGATCCCCGCACCTGTATGGATTACAGTATGCTTTGCTGCAGAAATCCATTCTGCAAGTTGAACTACTTTACTTTCTACATCTTCTCTGCCATCAAATTGCTGAAATGTAGCGCCTTACATTACTACACAAAGTACTTTACTGCAAAAATATTACTCACAATATCCAGGTGAATAACTGTAACCGGCGCAAATTACGTAAAAAAGTATTCCCCACGATTTAAATAGCTTTAATGGCTTTATTGTCTTACCCCGTCATTTTGACAAGATTTACAACCTGGAAGTTATGTCTTAATACAATTCATCACAACACTGAGACGTGCAACAAAACACCAACCTCCTTCTGTCCAAGCTTCCCTTTGTTATAGTACGGCGACAAACCCTCTGCATAATTACAAGACATACCCAGCCCATTTAAAACGCTGTCAACACTGCGCTACTATACACAGATCATCTTGTTATTAAATGCCCTGCACTACGACGGCATAGGCACTGATTAGAGCACAGCAGGGTCACTCACACAGATCCTCTAGTACTAGTGCGGGTAACAGGGCTATTTGATCGTCGATGGAAGGAACGCAGCTACATCATAAAATAATATACGGTGAAGGTTGTGATGGGTAATGAAACTAACATCCTGGCGTATAAATAATACCAGAAAATGCAATTACTGCTATTTATTTGCGGTAAACGTGACTCCATAGCTACCAGATTACATAGCGTCACACTGCCGCCACCACCAGAGTGCTCCCCAAGGCAAACTGCAAAATGCGTGCCTGTAATTATGAATAAAATAAAGGACATGATTAATTTACATCCCTGTTACGATATCTTCAAGCTGGCGAACAATTTTTAAAAGTTGCATGAAATTAGATGGTTGTTGTAAGCAATGAAGAACATTTGAAATGTGGATGAGCAGGCGGATAGACTAAAGAAAGTAATATATAGTGCAATAAGTGAGGGGTTTGTTAGAAAATTTGTCACTACATTAAAATTTCTTATATCGTGTCGCGGGTGTTTGAAATGTTCCGTTTCACATACAGTCTAATGCAGCAGCCATACAATAACATTTTGTTACATTTTAGCAACGTGTTTCGACCCGAACGGGTCATCGTCAGGCCTCAATACCGACACTTCATCACACGTATCTTTTTCTGCTAACGCAAAGGCTACTAGGATGGATGATATAGGGTTCTAATCTGGGCAAGGGAAAAAGGCGATTATCTGTTAAAAGAACGCTCTGACCGCTTCTGGTGGGCCACCTAGTCTGCTATTCGATGGGTTTTTTGGGGAAAAACCGAACGGCCTGCGAGACTGACCACTTACCTCCATCTAGTGCCGAGGTTAAAAATGGGTGACGCTACACTTCCACTCTCGCTATATACCTTTGTGTCGGTCACAGGAACAACTTTACTTCTACTAACTAACCAACCAACTAACTAACTGACTGACTAACCAACCAACCGGCCTAGTATGTGTCTACAGATTTATTGACCTCTGTAATTAATGCCAATTGAAGAGCGTCATTTTGAGTTAAAAATTAAATGATAAGTTTCAATATTAAATGCCATGCTCAGGAAATATACCATGTGCAAATTCTTTACCACATACTAATCTATCATATGTATCAACTCAAGTATCATGAGGTGGTGGAAATGATAGAGACGTAGCTTGAACCACCAAGTTAGTCTGCTGTTTCAGTTACTGTGATGGTCCCGAAAACTGTGAAGCAGGAGAAAGTCCTGGTTAAACAGTGCCAACTGCAGGAAAACAGAAACAAGAGGCGGCTCTAGACTAGTTACTAGAAACTGGCTGCCTAGGCGGACCACTCATTCACTGCCCACCCTCTCAAGGGCAATGTCCACAGACCTCTGAAGGACAGGGGCACTGTCGATCATCCGTTAACAAAAAGTTGTTCAAAGGGAGATGCGATATCCGAATTATATAAGGAAATGCAGCATTGTGTTACGAAGCAATAATAATAATAAAGATAAAAATTACGGCAAAGCAAACCTATTACAGGCCTGGACAAGCCCTGAGGGTTCCAGGAGGTTGATGCTCCCAGATTTCAAGAAAATCGGCACACGAAGGTGGTAAGGTCAGCCCTACGCACCGGCCGCCTTTACCCCCAAGGAAATTTTCCTGGTACTCATTTCTGTCAGAGACTGAGTCAACCTCAGGGTCATAGTGCGGCCGGAAGGATTAAGCCAATGAAAAATTCCGATGACACCATCGGGAATGGAAACCACGACCTTTCGGCTTGTAGTGCAGTGCCTCAAATAATAATAATAATAAACACATCATTCTGAACTTTGTAATTGCAACATGTATTTGGAAACGTACTCATTTTGCCTGATTTCAGGCTTCCGCCGCGAAGTAGATGAGAACTGCGCTCGCTCTTCTGGGTTGTTACGTAGCGAGTGGTAGTAATTCATTACCGACGTTTCGGGACTACCTATCGGTCCAATTTTTTGGGTTCTTGACCCTTGAAGACGGGACGGATAGGTTGTCCTGAAACGTCAGTAAGGAATTACCACTACTCGCTGCGTAACAACGTAGAAGAGCGCAGTTCTTGTACTCATTTTTTTTTTCAGAAATCCTTAAAATCAGCGTTAAAGCTATTCGTGAACTGAATAACGGAAGGAATTAGAACACAAGATAACCAGAAATGTATAGTAAAAATTGCCAACAAGAATGTAAATTCAAGGCACAGAAGTCCCAACAGCGTTCTCTGGAGTTCGTTTATCTATTTAAGGCCTTATTTAATGTGGAATTTATGATAGGTCAATGTGGTTGACAATAGGAATTTCCTGATAAGTTCTGGCGAAAGCATTCCATGCGGAATTTAAAAACAATCTGTGCAATGGTTTTTTGATGTAAGAAGAGCTCGTCCAGGATCTTCATCATGAAACAAAATGTCTGAAAACCGGTGTTTCCCAACAAGGTTTAGTAAATTAAAAAGAAAAACTGTCCAAAGGTTTATAATCTGATTCCATGTTACAGAAGGACAGAGACACATGACCCCTTCATATGGCCTTATTTTTTGGCTTTGTAAACAACGCCTAAACTGTAAGACTAATCTCAAAGGCCCCGTAAAACCGGACCAATGGTAGGTGGAAATATTTTGTCCAGTGTCTACGTTTACGGCATTTCTCATTCGATGTAACGAACCGAAATCTATTTCTCGCACATTTAGTCGCTGTAAAACGTCCGGCATTCGTAAATGTTTACACGTATGGCACGCACTCGTCCACTACTGCCCGCTGCTAAAATATCATTTGAGTCAAATAGATCCATCACTTGTTTCGCTGATTCTGCAGAAATTGTTATGAATCCACCTACCACAGACACATTTACACACCCCCAAGCAACCGATCTGAAGATGTTCGTTTTATCGTTCCTTAGTTAGGGTCACTGTCCAATTCAGGTACCATGTTGTCGTAAATTCACAACACGACCAGTTTTTCTCTATCACACATATCCTCCACGAAACCCGCAAAGCAGATGAACCATCATAATTCGTTAAATTAAAAAAACCTACTTTTGAAGCCAGCTGCGACGTAAAAACAACTATGAAAGAAGCTAATTTTAGACCCACCGCCACACCCCACCCCAAATCACCTTTATTTTGTAACAAAGAGAAAAACATAGCACCATCTTAAAATATGGTATTATGATAAAAGTAGCTGACCCCTTCTTTGTTAATTTATATGACATGCAAACGCAACGGGATACATCCCTTCAAAATTGTGAATGCCAGAATGATAATATGCGGATATTGAACAGAGATGTAAGTAACCGGTCAGGATCCCCACAAGGGTTAGCAAAACCATTCCCAGATTTCCTAACCGGTATACAGAATATGCCTTTTGTCAGAAATGACAAAAGAATGATCTCCGTTCCGAGACACCCCACTACAAAATTTATTATTCTGTGTGTTTCAGGACTCTCCCCACACCGTAGGGGTTTATCCACGCTGCTGGTCTCGACAAAGGTGAATAGTTACGTGGCCAGAAACGAAATTAACCCTTTAAGGACGAAACGTAACAGTGCGTACCGCGCAGTAAACACTTTCCACCTCGGTTATAAAAACTGATATGTTAATGCTGTTTAAGGCAAAGGTCGCTGTTTGCTCTAAGATCCGTACAATACACATAAATGCAATGCAATCAGCATGCAGAATTGTTGAGTGTCAGACCTGGTGATACGTAAAGTTTTTAAAAGGCTATTCACTTAACCGAATGTATGGATATGCCACATAACCTCTCTGTTGATCAGACATACAGTGTGTTTCTTTTGTCGTTGCCCTGAGCACCGCAGCTGTCATGGAATATTCTGGCGGAGGCAGACTTTTTATGTGACAGTCTCTTTGTGCTAGCTTCGGAGATAAAGGAAATATCTTGTAGAATACAGTGCCGTCACAAGGTAGGAAACCGTCGACCTTCATTAGGGTAAAACAAGTCGCTGCTGTATATTGCACTTGGTCATGTCACGATTTACCGTCAGAGAATATGCGATTACTTAGTGAACTGCGTTTTGCAGCACACTGTACCTGTCAATTATCTGACATGGAAAAATGATAAACGTAGCAAAAGTACACTTAAGGGGAACAAACAGCGATAATGATGTCTATTCATATCCTGCCAAACATGCGAGGGGAGGAGCAACTTTCCGCACGTCACAGCTAACATAACTAAGAGTGAAATTTCAGTCCGTTTTCTCTGCGAGGCAATGTTAGTTAAACTTTGATCTCGTAGATTATCTGTTTACGTTTGCTGCTTATTTATCTTGTCACGGCTCCGGAAACCGTGACAAACCAGTTTAAAGTAGTTACATAATTAGCGCTGTCCATCTATTATCCGTACTGCGGGTATTCAACCGACTTATTCGAGTTTCGTTCCTTGCGAGACAACTACTGGCAACATGACATCTACCGGTCCAGCATTTGATTCTAACTGCATGACTTTAACAAGATTTGTCTTGGCAGAACAACGGAAAGTGCCAGAAGCTACAGGAGATTTAACGCAGCTTCTCAACAGCATACAAACAGCTGTAAAAGCCGTCAGCTCGGCTGTACGAAAAGCAGGAATCGCCAAACTGTAAGCATACCAACTGTTGAAGCTAAATTACGTACATTAAAATTGTTGCACATTTTACATCTTATTGGATTTGTATATTCCTACATGATAACGTTCCTGGTAGTTTTTACACACTGCGTGTAATAAGAGCTGAAAATCTCATACCAGTCGCTGTTACAAAGTCAAGTCATAATACATGAACAATGTAATCTCGTAACCCCACGTTCATATAAGAACAGACAAAGCTTCGTGCTACGTAATGGTTACCAACAGACGTGACGAAGAACCGTAAAACACAGACACATACAGCACACCGATTTATATTTGCTTACTTATACTGTAATATAAAGAGCAAACAAATACTTCGTGAAATACGGACTCGGTTTGACGCCATCAACAGCCTGGTGCCCTGGCCTTGCTAACAAGGCCAAGGGACGAGGTACATTGCCCTCGGGAGCGCAAAGTTGAGACACGCACAAAAATACTCGAAGTCATATAAGTATGTTCTATACACTCTTACTTATGCATTAACTGAATGTGTATGCATATCTTATTACTTAAATACAAATTGTGTTATTCTTCTTGTTATTTCCGTATTGACCTTTTTACCAACGTAACTACAAGGAAGTATCGGAAAGGGAGGGGGGTGGCGACCCCCCGCCACTCCATAATCGGGGCCCCACTTATATCTACTAGCCAAGTTACTCCCAAATCTCATAACAGGGATCTATAATACTGCTTTCCGTCAGAAGAACGGAATACAGCTGTAAAAAAAAAAACAAATTCTACCATTCTATACATTCAGGATGCAGTGGAGCTGTTACAGTTTCACTGGCTGCAGTAGCCTGTACTGGTAAAAATCCCACATCACAGTGCAGACCTATGGCAGTCACCACCTGATAGCCGTTACCTGGTATAACTAAAGGTGTTCATCATCAATAACATCAGTGGTTGTTTACACAGGCACAGCTGCAGATTTGCACTGGAGCTGAAGTACAGGGTAGTCTAATTGTTATTGTCAATAAAAATGTTGTACATTGTGCCTCTCATAACTGAATGACAGACTTTCTCGAAGTCTAAAAACAGCTGAAGTGTCTGCCTATTTCTGTCTCTTCCCAGGTATCTGCGAATTACAAAGCAGCATGTAACGTGCTATTTAAAGAAGCAGGAAAAGAATGTAGTCTGATCACACCAGTAGGACTCAAGAGCATGAACCACACACACACATATATATATATATATGTCTTGAATGGGGGTAGCAGTGTTGTTATTGGAGTTACTGGGACTCATATCACATAAGATGACTATTTCAGATTCACAACACTAAACCAACAAAAGGTACAAACTTGTTCCTTAAATATTTTATTTTATAACACCCAGTGTGAATATATAAAATATTTAAGGAACAAACTTGTGCATTTTGTTGGTTTAGTGTCCAATCTGTTATCAATAACACATGGAACGAACAACATATAATGCTTATTTCATTTAATAATTTCTTTTTCAGTTATGGCATTGCTGGTACACAGAATGTTCAAGGGGAGGAAGTTAAGAAGTTGGATGTGCTAGCCAATGAGCTATTCATAAACATGTTAAGCTCATCTTTTACAACATGCATGTTGATAAGTGAAGAAAATGAATCTGTTATTGAGGTATGACTGGAAAAATTCCAACTGTTTTCACTATACAAGACAAACAAAATTTATCCATCATCCATGTTGAATATGGTTATGTAGTTTTCGTTGCAAGAAGTTGTTTCTAATGTTTCTGCACACACCTATTTTACTATAACTTCACGGGTCCATATACTTTACAAACGGCATCCCACAAAGTAAAATATATTGAGGCATCCCCATTGTGTATGTAACAATGAAGTAAAGGACAGTGTGGGTCAAAACACAACTAGTTTATTACCTGGGTGTTAATGAAACAGCATGTTTCGGCCTACTTGGAGGCCATCATCAGGTTTACGATGTTGGCTCTAAGAGACTAATAATAAAGCGAGTGGCGGACGTTGAGATCGAAGGCTGTAACAGCCTTCAGTCCGGACACTCATCCATCCTGCCTGCACCTAACCTCCAACCAGCAGCAACTGGAGAACCAGACGACCTGTGTGGTAACCAAATGCTATTGTCGTGAGCTCCTGATGATGGGGATAATGGTGCCCGAAACATGTTGAGTCTAACATAAGCATAATAAAGTAATAAGTGGCATCTTGTTGGATTTTATTCCTCATTTACATTTTCTGACTTCTAAAATGAACAACTGTGTGCTTCTATTACATACCTAATCATCAACAGTATGAACTCCTTCACATTAATCTGTTACACAAGGCCATTAATATTTCAATTTTATACTTTTTGCTGGGCTGATGCTTTCTTAAAATGAGTGATCAGCATCTGAAAATTGCCTCATTTTAATTACCTGTACTGGAAGTCGGGGAACACAGACAAGACTCAACATGTTAAAAAAAATCAGAAACCCACAGAAGCAGTGCAGTTTTTAATTGTCGCATCTGACAACATGAACATACAAAATGAAGCACACAGACTGTTGTTCCAAAAACCTGTCAGCTGCAATGACACTAAATGATCTGGCCTCCAGATTAGAATAAATTACTGTAAGATACTTAGTGATGAAATTTCAGAATAATTTAATTAAACTGTTTTGTTCTAGATAGAAATGGAGAAGCAAGGGAAGTACATTGTATGCTTCGATCCTCTTGATGGTTCATCAAATATTGACTGCCTCGTGTCAATTGGATCCATATTTGGGATATTTAAGTAAGGATTAAATTTAATGGAATTGTTTGTGCTTTAACCAACTCAAGCCTTTCAAGGCTTAAGTTGGTGTTTTACGTACCTACGTAATCTATCAAATTACAGGAATCATGGGTCCATCAGTAAAGTCTCAGAAATGGGCGAAATTATCTTACGATATGCCACCTCAATCCAGTTGCTGTAAAAACAATGTCCTTAGCCTTAAATTTCAAATTAACTTTCATCTATGTTAAGGTTTCCCACCTCCTTCAGGTGTCACAATTGCTAAAGGTGTTTCATAATGCATTTTTCTAGAATAACTTACACATTTTTCACATGGTGCATGAAGGTTAAATTTACTTTCTTTTTCATCTGTCCATGTCAGTACAGTCAGTACAGAAAAATGTTAATCCTGTTGCAGCTTATAGATAGATAAGCTAGCTACATAGTGTTTCCTTAGGAATGCAGACTGGCAAGATCAAGCATCTTATTACTACCACAACTAAACTGACACTAAATTACAATCTTTATGTATTTTAAGGAAAATGGAAGGAAAGTCATCTCTCACCCTAGACAATGCGCTTCAACCTGGAAATCAGATGGTGGCTGCAGGCTATGCTCTTTATGGGACTGCCACAATGATGGTTCTTTCTATTGGTGGAGCTGTCAATGGTTTTACTTTGGATCCTGTATGTTATCACAGCATATCCAGTTTCTTTACACAAAGCAGATATGTAACGGTGCCTGTGTGTAAGATGTGAAATATCTGTTCCCAAGCCTTCGCAATTGAACTTGAATACAGTGACACATGACTACAGGCTTGTGTGATTTGGGGTTCTCAGGGTTGTGACCATGAGAAGTGCTGTTGTCATGTATGGCACTACACAGTCTGGTTAAAATTTACCAACACTTGTGACGAATGCCTACAAATTTTTACCAAATAATTACTCCACAATGTCAGTAACTATATAACAGCACATTCTTCCAAAACAGCAGTGAATTTCTTCCAGACCAAATGGCATCACATCAAAAAATTATATTTTTCAAATACATATTTACTTTGACAACCAAACAAGATTTTGTTTAGCAGTAATAATTTGTTCTTTTTTACAAGGCTATTGGAGAATTTGTTCTCACTGACATTGACATCAAAGTGCCTAAGCGTGGTAACATCATCAGTATCAATGAAGGATATTCATATATGTGGGACGAAGCCATTAAGGAATATGTAAGCAGCAAGAAGGATCCAAAGGTGAGAGATGTACTGTTTTGAACAGACAGTGAAGACAATTCCCTCTTACTTGAAGCCTGTTAAAGCTCATTAATAGTTACTGTTAGTTTCCTTACATGGCTGCTCCATTTTATTCTATGGTCAAATACTTAAGACAGACAAGAAGCAATTCATGTTAATCTTAGTACTTTGTAATACTTTCATGAGCATCTTTGTAATTTTTAACTGATTACAGTGAAAATAACAAGCGATTCCTAGGTACACATTTTCATTGCCCCTCCTCACCTTAAAAGCATGTATGCACACATGCACATTCCTCTACTTCCAGTGTTGGACAGATGCAGATTATCTGATCAGTAGGTATTAAATCTACAACAACAGTTCATATATACATAGAGCTAACCTTGAGAGAAGAATGTTGGAAAAATTTTATTTGACAGCGTACTGGGGATTCTTTCCCTGCGGGGTGGGTGGAGGTGGAGCGGGGGGTACAGCAGCCAGACTGACCACTCATGTATATCTAGTGTCGAGGTTAAGAATGTGTCTTTGTGGCATTTACAGGAACACCATTACCTTCACCTATGAAGTATAAGCTATAGGTACAGTATTAAGAACTGTCGAAGACTCTGTAACACTGTATGTGCCTTAAGTAAAACTGTGTCCAGTTTGGTAACAAACTGAAGCCATAAACATACAGTGGCCTCAGCTGGCAGCACGAACAGACTGACATGCATTAACTATTTGACCATTAATATTTTAACTTTATTTATAAATGAGCTATTGAACATTTTGAAATTTAATAAGTGCTGCTTTAACTGCAGGTGTAACTAGGTATATAAATTTTGAGATTTTACCACGTTTCACTATCTAGCAAGGTCAAAAACTTTTAATTTGGTATGTTCTCCTACATTAGTAAGACAAAATTGTGACATCTTGTTTCATTTACCCTGCCACTTCTCAGTTCTCTAAGTATCTTTTGTGTTCTGTAGCTCAGCACAAGAGCTTGAATCAACTCATGTCCAAAGGTGTCTTTTTATTTGATTTTAACTTATAATTCACCACAAAGTCTGTGAAAAGTATTTCTGAATCATAATATGTGTGAGTGCGTGTGTGTCCATTGTCCAGTTCGCCTGCCCCCCAGTCTACAATCTGTGCGAACAACCAGGGTAGCCAAGCTATGTTTCTGGGAACAGTGATGTGAAAGTGGGGATTCTGTACTGTTAAATGTGAAAAACATGTCATATGCTACAAGCATAATGAACTATGTACTTAATTATGTACTTAGAATTTTTATAATTTATGTCTTTAACGATGCTGAATCACCAAAATTGGCAGAGCACTGTAACAACATAAGCACAGTAATGAATATGACTTTAAGAGAATGAATAATACTGTCCAGCACTTCATTCAACACAATACCTCTCTCACTACCAGACTTGTGTGACATCACTGCTCTCCTAGCACACCCGACAAAGCAGTGATATAATATCCATGCTATATATGCATTGAACATACTGCCAATATTTCTATTCCTATTTGTTGGTATCAAATACTTGGAAATATCAAGAGATGCCATTACAGCTCACACAGACATCAATGATCTTGCTCAGTTGTTTTCACACGTTAAACAACTTGTGCTCTTGAACTGTTTCATGAAGAACGGGAAGCCGTATGGTGCTCGATATGTAGGCTCGATGGTTGCTGACGTCCACAGAACCCTCAAATATGGAGGAATTTTTATGTACCCAGCCACATCTGAAGCTCCCAAAGGAAAGGCAAGTAGGCAATCTAAATGTGGTCATGTGTGTGTTGAGAACATGAAAATACTTTGCTGAATCTACTCAAAATGCACCATATTACTGAATGCCACACAGGGAAAAGTACAGAGTTTCTGGCGTTAATCAAACTGACATTAGTTAAAGGAGAAACACTTTAACCAAATGGAGGGAGAAGGATTTCTTGACAAATAGGTATGGTTTGTATGAACTCAAATAAAACTACACATCTTTGCACATACCTGTTCACACCACAGGCTTCATTAGATCCCCATCCCCTCAAAAGTGCTCCAGAATTACAAGAATACGAGGCAGGAACATAAAAACAATCTATTCCAAGAATCTGGATAATCACCAGCTAATTTAAAGGCATACAGACAGGAAATATACAGTGCATGGGAAAGATATGAAAGGCACACATAACTGACCTTCAAGAATGTCAGAATATGGATTGAATTCAAGTTAACTCTCTCTCTCGCTCTCTCTCTCTCAAAAAAAAAAAAGGACAACATCCTTGATAATTTTGTTAGTTAATGGAATGGTTACTCTTTGACCCATATAAAAATAAATGTTAACTTGCCCCTGTGCTTAATTATACATGCATTATAGGCATATGCTCCACATGTTCCTGACATTGGGTAGAGATGAGTGGTCAGCTTCAACTGCTAGCCACTTTACTCCTAGGGCACTCTGGAGAAGAGAAAAGTCTCTTTCCCGTATTGGGAATTAAACCAGGATTCCTTTGTTGTCTAACCTGCAGCCTAGTCACTATACTGAGATCTAAGCTCTGTTTGGCCCATGTATCACCTATAAAGGAAGTGGTATGGCTACTGTATATTTGTACCACTTACAATTATTTGCAGCTTCGACTGTTGTACGAATGCTGTCCGATGGCATACATCCTGACACAAGCTGATGGACTTGCATCCAATGGGACAATCCCAATCTTGGATATAGTTCCTGAGAGTATCCACCAAAGAAGCCCCATCTTCCTAGGATCTCGAGAAGATGTTGAAGATGTCTTGCAGCTTATCAAGAAGCACAGTCAGTAAACCAGTGGACAGCCATTAAGTGGACACAACAAGGAAGGTTCTGTCATACGAATGACACTGGTAAAATATGTGAAAATTATTACTTTTGTATAATATATGATACATTTTATAGTACTGTAAATGGTATAAAGTTCAATGTTCATCCCCCCCCCCCGTCTTTAGGGACTTTGTACTACGTCACACTGTAAAGAATGTCACACGCAGTTATTATCTGGTAATAAAATAAATGTGCATGTTCACTTAATATATGACATGATCAATATGCCTGTGTTATACACAAAAAAGACTACATCTGCATATTTAGACATATCTAGAATATGGAATACTGATGTGTGCATTACAGTATGAATTGCAATGCTCAAATATGTACTACCTTCCTGTAAAAAGAACATATATAGTAGTAAATAACACCATATGCACACACAGTGGCAGACTGTAAAGGTGAACATGGCATTTAACACATCTTTCAAGGTACGTAATTCCATACTTCATCTGGTGACCCACATTTATGGCAACAAGCAGCAGACCTCCACAAATTAAGCTGTTATTATATCTAATTTATTCATAAATGATAAATTTCAATGGATCAGTTGTTATTTGATGTCACAATATAAAACCAAATCAAATACAGTACTCATAAGCAACTGGGAATCATTTTTTATCAATAATGTAAAAACCAAAATCAAAAGGCCGCATCCAGTATGTGTCCACCAAGAGGCGAATGTTTGGCATAAAATCCATGCCCTTTAAAAAATAATTACATTCATGACACATTTTTAGAGTTAAATTATAAAATCCATTCAAATACTACCATTTACTTGTGTTTTTATGCAGTTTAACAAAAAATTTGAGACTGAAACTTGCGCAGCACAAAATATGTGCATACCAGTTCTCAGACTGTTCAACTTAGAAAAATCACAGCTGAATAATATTGAGTGACAGATCAGTTGCAAGTACAAATGCTTGATTTCTGTTCTTTTTGGCATACTCTACAATTAATCTGGTACTCCCTTCAGATGATAACATTAATAACATACACACCACCCGCAAAAAGAATATGGATGCCAATGACTGCAGCTTCTTTCATATATAATGCCTGTCAGCCTCTCCTCCTTTCCTTCTGCCATAAATGTCATGCCTGAACGCCTGCCTGTCCACTGCCATCTGCGGGCCCCCATGCCTTTTTTGTGAAAAAAGCAAGCACTGACACTTGATTGTATTATTTTGGAACCCTCAACACACCTGTTACCAATGAAAAAACACAAACCGAGAGAAAGGCAGTACATAATGGCACACACTACGTGATCAATTACGCCATCTCCTCACTTCTAAAACCTTTCAAAACTTTTTTATAAATTTTTCAGATGACAACTAGCCTATATTTTATTAACAGAAGATATAATGGGTCTGTGAACTGAAACAGTAAAAGCACTGCTCAGGTTAAACTTGTGAAGTTTTGCCAGATGAAAGCAAACACTACACAGAACGTATTCTACACATAATCTAACAACTATTAAAAACTGGCGTTATGAAGTTTTAGAAGTAGAGAAGGTAGCAATATTCAAGACTTACTTAACTAGAAAGAAGTTGAAAGTTTGAGGTACAAATATGGTATTTGTAATTTTTTTCTGTCATCTGTCTCAGAGTAGGAGAGCACAAATTATGCAAGTAAACATGGTAGTACTGTACAGACGTACCCACGAAATGGCGATGTCACCATTCAAATGAAGGTAATATTGGTATGTATTTTCCAAAAACTGTAAGTAGATCAACTGCTGTCACACCACTAGTTTATTCCACTGAAGGCCAAACCACCATAATTCCATAACTTTCACTATATACCCAGTCACTCAAAATGTTCAGTAATTTTGTCTGTTAAGAAGTAAATTCTTAAGCACGAAGAGATGTGAACTGGTGAAACACTTCCAAGATATGTGGATCCAAATCTTGTGTGAAAAGAAGAGTCTCCAAAGTAGAGCTGTACTTCTGAACCTGTTCATGGTGCTGAAAAACAAAAACAAAAAAAGGAAGATACTGAAATAACATAGAAATATGTACTTACACACATCCTTACACTGGCCAATCTTCAACCCTGCTAAAATAGATTCTTGCTATGAATACACATAAGGGCAGGAACAGTAATGTGCTAGATGGTAGGTCTGTCACCTATCCATTTTCTGGTTCAACAATGAGAGGGATAAAATAGGTTACATTTAAATATGAAGTGATAAAAGCAAGTAATATGCCCAGTTATAGTCTACATACCACTAGGAAAACTTGCTGCAAACGTCCAATCGTCCATTTGTACCAGTGTGTATTGAAGTCTCTTCCATCTGTGTCACTGCGCACCAGATGTTCAGATAAAATCATTATAAATCTCTGAAAATATAAGAAATTATAACTATTATGATTGGCTGTATAGAGCTACAAACATAAATAAATTATTTCACAAATGCTGGAAGTTCCTTTATTTGTAGAATGACGATAACAAATTAAAATTTTGTTAATGAGGAAATTATGAGCACATTAAATTCCAGGTACACTTTTTACCAGTCAGTCCAGAACCTTTCATCTCCTCTTGTGCTATTTAAAGATGTAACAGTAAAGGCACACAAATGTTAAAGGTGTCCCTTTATTGTTCAGGTGATCAAATCGAGAAGAATGAGATGGGTGGGGCATGTTGCACACATGGGGGAGAAGAGAGGTGTATACGTAGTTTTGGTGGGGAAACCTGGCGGAAAGAGACCACTTGCATGACCAAGGCATAAATGGGATCATAATATGAATATTGATCTTCAGGAAGTGGGATGGGGGGGGGGGGGGGGCATGGACTGGACTGATCTGGCTCAGGATAAGGATAGGTGGCAGGCATTTGTAAATGTGGTAATGAACCTTCGAGTTCCATACAATGTGGGTAATTTCTTGACTATCTGAGAACTGGTTAACTTCTCATGGACTGTGCTCAATGGAGTAAGCAAGCAAGTAAGCACAGAGAAAGTCTGCATCCACTGGGATATCTTGTGACAGCTGCCATGCTCAGGGACATCCCGTATCATTTTCCACAATCTGTATGGGTATGAAAGTTGGTCTCTCACATTATGAGAAGAACAAAGACAACAACAATAATAATAATAATAATAATAATAATAATAGTTAATAATAATATATTTAACTGCAAATGGGCTGTCGCCCGGTGGCAGTGGCTATAATGCATGTATATAAATATGAAATAAGGATCTAAGAAATTTAAGTCAGGAGGGCTACGTGAGAAGCATGCAGCAGGACGTTGGAGTCTTAGGAACCATCTCAGCATTTGCTTTTAGACACAGGGAAACCAAGAAAAACCTGTGCTGAGGTGGCTGGTCGCAGGACCTTCCAGATACTGACTTCTAGCCAGCAATCTGGCAACTAAATGTATTTGAGGACAGGATGATGAGGAGGGTGTTTGGACACAGCCTTACCATCTGTATTTTTCACCATTCATTACTGAGATGATAAAATCCGAGGAGAAAAACCTGTGCAGGCTAGGTATGACTCAAGTGAGATCAGAAATTGGTACAACATTTACATTAGAAAACCTACCTCTTTGAAGATCTAAGATTAGCTAGTATGATAATATTAAAATGGATATTAAAGAAAATGGGTGTGATGATGAGGACCAGATTCATACGGCTCAGGATACAAACAGTGGTGGGCATACTCTTGTGAAAAATGGGATGAATCTTCTTGTTCCATGAAAGCTGCGACATTTTCTGACTAGTCAGGAGACTCTTCTGAGGAAGGTCTCTGTTCCAAGGAATTAGTTATTTTCTCCCTCATGCTTTACTTTCTCTAACAACAAATTCCACTACCAGTCAATATTGGTTAACAATAACATGATATTAGATCGATTTACAATTTGTCTGTCAGTAAAATAAGATCTAAAAGTAAAGAAATAAACAATATGTGAACATGTTCAAACAGAATGAGCTTCAATCTTTAGGTAAAACATACCTCTTAAGCTTCAGTCAAATATACATATTCAAAACACATTAATGCACAACACAATTTACAAATTCTCAGGTTACTAATTTTGACTTTTCAATTAAGCCATCATCAGATCTATTCATTAACACAGACCATACTAAAAACTTATAGCCATACACAAAACTTGACTGCTTAACAGAAAAGCCAAAAGCAGTAACCTGAAGATCTGTAAAATGTGTTGTGCATGACAATGTTTTGAATATGCACATTAAACAGAATGTTATTCCATATATTGACAATGATCTTACCTGGAATATGATAAGGAAGAGATTCTTTTGGTCTGCCTGTGCAGCTTCAAGACGTTCCTCCATACGATCTACCATGTCTTCTGATGGTTTCTCATGGTCATCTCCTGCCATACCACGCTGGCCAGAGTTATTATTACCCTCTCCATCACCATCTTCTGATTCATCACTGTCACTTTCTGCATGCCGTAATCGTTCACGAGCCTCAGCTAATTCACGACCTAAACGGCTGACATGCTTGTTCATCTTGCGGATTGTCAGATGCAGGATTTCCCATAGGTATAATCTAAGACCATAAAGACGCAGTTTAAGACATAATAACTGGTTCCAGAAGGCATATAATACTTAGCATTACCAGATTTCTGGACTCTCACCTCTTTGTAACACAACCAACCTCATAAATGCCTTTCCAACTTTTTCATCTACGCACAAAACGAGATTCATTATTTGAAAGGTATTCTGTTTAGAATACTGGCTGGCAGACAAAGGCCAGGAACAAAGTAACAAACAGTGATTATATTATTTGCACACTGATGAAAATATAATTTACTAGAAACATGAAGTTACAAGTGACATTCTTTGCTGTCTGACACCATTTACATTGTCACAAAAAATGCTGAAACTGATGACAGCATGTTGCATACCTAACTCAGCATGACAACATGACTGAAGACACCACCAGCAGTGTGATGGTTGTGAAATTCGCACTCACTTTGCATATACTTGTCTTCAATTCATCCAGAAGGGTATGGATTAATTTTACAAGCCAAGAGATAATCCTATATGTTGTCTAATGGTAACAAATCAGGCAAGCATTAGGGGCACAGTCGTTTCAGAATGGTGCTATCTGCAGGCAGCAAAGACAGCTGGAAAGTATAACTTGTTGCACTATTTTAATAGAACCATGCTTGAACAATCTCCTGCTCAGTGAGGTTCTTTGAAATTAGTGAACTATGTTGGTGTACTACTTAGAGTTTATGGTGTCTGTGAAAAAGCCGGGACCAAATATCTTCTAATAAAACATTGCACACTATGGTCCAATCTTCACAGGGCGTACGACACTTCCACACAACTCATCAGATAAAACCTGGCCTCATCTGAGAAGTAAGTCTGATCCTGTATGTAGAGATCACTGTCCAATTTTCTAGGTAAATATTCACAGTAATGCCTTTGCTTTTCAAACTCTGGTGGTAATAGCTGTTCTGCAACAAGCATTTTGTACAAAAACATCTTGAGGCTGGTCACTGCTTTACAATAATTGTTATAACATATATCCATTTTATTGTGCAAGTTTTTGTATTAAATTGCTGTCTGTCTCCCACTGACCTCTACTGTGTGAGCCTCAGTCCCAACAGCAGACCAAGGTATACGCTTCACAGCATTCATATTCCATTTCCCAGAACAAATTCATCCATTTCCACATTACAGAGTTTGTCTGTGCCTTAGAACATCCAGAATCCAGAAAATCAGAGCATGTGGTTATTAACAGCTCTCCTTTGACGGCAACATCATTCCATCAACAAAGAATGTTACTTCTAGCTATCACATCCTTGGTCCTTTCTTACACAACAAATCTCAATATTGATGGTTACACAGATGAAACAGTAACTGTACACAAACACCCAATTAATTATGTATATAAACACATACAACATTCCCAACCAATTGTAGCAGTCACATTCCTCTATCCATGGTGACACTCATCAAGGACTATAAACATCTCATATTCCACATGCAAGCCTTTCCAGTATAGATACTTTTCCTGAGGACAACATGTGTCTCTTCTTCTCGCACCTGCATCACTTTCTCCATTCATTACATGCTTAAATGTCATGATTTAAAAATATTATTGCACAATCACAATGAAGTCAATATGGAGAGCGAAGACAGCAAGGATGTATTGTTATGACCAGTACAAGTGAGATAGAGACAGACAGACGTTTGGTATGGAGTTGGGAAACTAGGACATCGAAGCAATATGGACACAGATATTTTAAATGTAAATTTCCATGCAACACTTGTAAATACAAATTTTTTTTGCCTTGTATGGTAAACTGGTATACAGAACAAAATTTATTTAAACATGTATTCCATTCCTGATAGTGATACTGTATGTACAATGAAGTACAATTACTGATAATTTATAGCGTTCCATGATTTCTTGGTAGCTTCTCAGTTCAAAAGTTTCAATGAATTTACAGTCCTAATATCAAATCAGTGTGTAGTACACATCAGTAACTAAGTTTCCATTTAATGAATCTTTATGAAAGAAGTCAGTAAATATTCTGAACCATTCGACTTTATTTTACGGGTATTTAATCCATTCCAACAAACCTGAAAACTAAAAATTAACATTGCCACAATTATGATCATTTTTAAAATGCAAATACATTTGCCATACTATAAAAAAATTATCACAGAAACAGGCCAATAGTTTACGATAGTACAACACATGCAGAGAACCATGTTCTATGTACGCACAAAATGAAAACTCTCTCTCCCATTCTGTTTCAGTAACAGTGCACATGCCATTTGCCATTTTCCCCACATTTTGTCTACTGCCAACAATATAGACATTAAGATATACAGAACTATAATGTTGTCTGTTGTTTTGTATGGATGTGAAACTTAGTTTCTCACACTCCAGGAGGAATGTAGGGTGAGGGTGTTCAAGAACAGGGTGCTGAGAAGGTATATGGGCCTATGAAGGACAAGGTAACAGTGGACTGGAAAGACTATAAAACGAAGAGCTTTATAATCTGTACTCCTCGCCAAATATTATTAAGGTCATCAAGTCAAGAAGAATGAGATCAGCAGGGCATGTGACATGCATGGGAGAAAAAAGAGGTACATACAGGGTTTTGGTGGGGAGACCTGATGGAAAGGGACTACTTGGAAGTCATGTGTAAATGGGAGGTATGGACTGGACTGATCTAGCTCAGGATAGGGACAGGTGGTGGGCTCCTGTGATTACGGTAATGAATCTTCTTGTTCCATAATATGAGAGGGGTTTCTTAACTAGCTAAGGACCTGTTAGCTTTGTCAATGGTAGAAGATACTGGATTCATAACTTTACTATATTGTAATATGGAAACAGTAACAAAGGATTAAGTGCTATTAAGAAGGGGCCCCATTGCTCTAACATGGGATGCCTACTACATAAGCAGTGTTTTCTTACTTTGTAAATTCTCCAGACATGTCTTTGGAGAATATCCAGTTAGCAACAGCTGAACACTCGATTATCTGGGTCTTCAACATTTTGTCAATGAGTACACACATCATTTGTTGATGGCCATGCCAAAGTTCAAACATATTCCTCAAGATGCAGATCTGAGCCTCCTCTGAATCTGCCAGTTCCTGAAAAATCAACATTGACATGTCATTTAAATGCTACAACATTGAAGTTCCTCTGTTAACAATACACTGAGGGAGGTGTGAATGAAAAAGCTGATAACCCACATTTCATTAAAAAATTAGATACCTGCATTACTAACCTCCCAACAAGATGTGGTACTGTAAATCCAGAATTTTTCTGCATTCCACATGGTGGCAAAGACAATGTGTAAATTGAGAGATTATATGTACACCTAGCTGAATACACATGGAAAACACTGTTTTGCCTTATTTACAACATCACTGTCATGTCACATGCCACATTATCACATAAGCATGAAAAAAAAAAGTACAAATGGCATGTGATGATGCTGCTACTTGAAGACATGGATAGTAAGACCAGTGTCTAGTGGCAATAATCTTTGCTCAAGCAATTAGCTGAATGTTTCTGACCTTACTGAGGTAAATGTACCACAAGTTTGGGGTTATCAAATTTTTCCACCCAAGTGGTTTAATTTCCTCCAAAAGTTACTACTCAATAACTGTCAGCTGAGAAGGCAAAACATGACAGAATGCTGTTTACAACAAAGGCATCAGGTTTTGAATGGCACTTAATTTAAAAAATGTGGTGTGCCTTCCCAGTTGTTCCATAGTTAAAGAAACGCAACAACGGTAATTTTTTGGTTACTGGGCTATGGTAAAGTTTGTTATAATGCTTCAGGAGAACATCAGAACAACCTCTACTCTATCATGAGAACACCCAAAAAAACTACCATTTGAATAACCACCACCATAAAAATCTTAAAATATGAGTAACAACATACTGCGTATTTGTTCTGCAAATAAAATAGTTACATTTACATTATAGTTACATTAAGATTACAGTCTTTTCAGATCAGATGTCATTTAGTTTGGTAAATGGTTTTCTACTATGAAGATGAAGGCAGCACATTTCTCTGTAAAAATGCTAACAATCTATCAGACTACATGGGATCACATCTTAGATTACTTCAGTCCTAATCTTCACCACTGTGAGACCCCTGAATTTAATATAGTTGCATTACTTTTCTTCAAGTAACATTGCTCCTCAAGTGACAAGGACAAAGATGTGTGAGCAGGAATACAACATTTGTTAAAGTTGGTCCATCCCAATTATCTGTAACATAAAAACTAACCATCATGCTGAAACAAAAAGAAAGAAATATGCTAGAAATGTACACAAGACACAGGAAAAACCTGCACCAGACCATGAATGCCTCGTGATATGTCACGTGTGAAGGTGGGAGAACAAATCAGAAAACACATTTTCTCTGAATTCTGTTCAGTACGTGTTCCAGAGGAATGGGTTAACATTTTTATGAAGGGTTGTAGAAAAATATCGAACATACAGGCACGCAGTAATGATACAGAGAAAAAAATGTACTATCAGGAGAATGACACATAATACAGCACAGACACCAATTTACCCAAAACAAGGAACATAATGTGAACTCCTTGTACCCGTATAACACTGACAAATACATATATTCTGCTTATTACAACTAGACTTACACAAAACTCCAAACACAAAGGTGAGAAGTGTATTACACCTTCAGAGCTTAATTTGGTTGGCACATCTACAAAGATGACTTGCAGTAAGACTACACATACTCGCACTGTTCAAATTTACTGAAACGTAATGTCTAAAATTACTGCAGCACACGTGTGCTCTGCAGTCAGACAAAATAATTTAAATATTTCACCAACAAGTGGCTTATCAACATTTTCTATTTTTCTGAATATATTTAAAACATGGTAACCACCTCCTGTCAGTCATGGAAAATGATATCTACTAACTTTAAAATTCAAATCACAATATATTGAAAATATAAATGTAACAACATGTTTAAAGTACGAACTTCGGATATCACAATACAAATGCTTGTAAAAATAATTCTATATCCGTACTTCATTCAGGATATTTTCTATGTTTTCTAAAAACAGAGTTTACGTATGTCATACACAATCTGAACAACCTTCCTCCCTCAACAAAAAAATGAGAACATAACACATCATTATAAACATACATCACACAACAGCCTTAGAAATGTGAAAGAATTCACAGAACACATACTTTACCCTTCACAAGACACATCACATGCTAAACATCAAATTATTGCAATTACCAACCATACGCCTATAATCAGTGCTATCGTAGTTACACAGAGTCAAACCAGACTCCAATGCTTTACTGCTGGTTTAACATACGTTAAAAATGTCTGCCTTCAGCTTCAACACACACTCTTGCTCTTTTCACAATGTGATGAAGACTGTCTAGGTCATACTACATGTGACTGCATAAACAAAGCAATGAATTAAGTCCTCATCTGTGTCCATGCAACATCAATAAACATGACCTCTAATGTACTCCCACACACAGAAGTAAAAGCACCTGAGATCCAGCAATCCCAATATTAATCCTGTAGATAACTTGGCCAATCTGGTGACCAGGAAAAGTGCAGTGAAAATAAACCCTTTTCTTAATCCAGGGTATCTAAAATCATGCATGTGCATGAAGTATAATTCTCATTAAAATAAATATGTTTATCACTTTTAAATAACCCTGACTTTCCTTTGCACATACCTCTGTGACTCCAAATCTAAATTTCCAGTTTTTAAAATAAATTAATGTTCATTTATCCACATCTTTACTACAAATATATGGATTATAAAGTTCACAGTACCTTAAAAACATAATGGAATTTTGATATGGCAGCAAATGAGTGGGAGAAGCTCTTTGATCCCAGGTTCAATAATGTCTGAACAAATACATCAATTTTCAAAGGATTGAAGCGTGAATCGGCATCATCATCTTGTCGAGGATTAGGCAAGTCTTTTAACACATTCATAACTTCCTCAGGTTTACACTTGGCTCTGATGGACACTACTAATTTATGTGCTGTCGTTGTACCAGGCAATGAACCTGAAAAAATAATCATACGTCAGTATATTTCTACATACTGGACATATTTTAGGTTGCAGTGTGTTCCATGTTGCATCTTGTAAACTTCTACTGGGTACAATCCAGCTGCCAGCACAAAATATCTTTGTTGTGACATGTTTCAATGTCTTTCACATTATCATCTGTCATCATCATGAACAAATACGGTTTGGGTAAAGGAAGCCCTGTTCTTCTAGATTCTGATGATGCTCTTGGTCTTTCCATCTTCCTTGTAGTCTCCCCAGATCATGGCACCCACTCAGATGATACTGGACAGCAAAAAGTGTAAGACCATCTTCTTCCATTCTTGCCACAATATATTACATACACTGACGATGATGTGAAAGATGTCAAAACATGTACAACAAAGATACTAAGTACTGGCAGTTGGACTATATGAAACAAATATATCAGTTGTATATTTATAAAAGAAGATGGAAAAATGGTCATGACCAAATTTCTAGGTGCATTCACACCCCCAAGTAGACCCTGTTAAAACCAATGTTCATCCCTTGTGCATAACTTAGAAACAGCTAAACTGATCTTCTGAGGTACTGTACAAGAAATTGCTGAGCATATATAACAGACACTTTGCATGAAAACACGCAAGCCTTTCTGCATGCATCTACAGCATACAAGGGCCAACGAATCATGACACAAGAGGGAAGGGGAAGAGAGGGTGTAGTCTTGATAACATTTAGATTATTGCAGAGAGTTGTACGCAAGTATTTTTAATGCAGTGCACTATTAAAATATGACACTGAAGCTTGGCTTTTCACTGTTAAACACACACCAAGTTTTCTCTATATTCCACAAACAGCAATACAATTGGCATAACCAACTATAATCTGATACTAAGATGCAGAAAAAACATGGTGTTTGATAATTCAAGTCTTCTGAGATATTATGCCACGTCAGTTGGTACATAGTTTCCAACATTTTGAACAATTAAACTTCAGTGTCAAGCAGTCCAAGAATGAAGATGAAGGCATTAAAAGCCTTCAGAACATCAGTAATTACTTATCAGTCAACAAGGCATAACATCCGTATCCTCTGAAAAACATCCACTCAGTGCTACCCAAAAAAAAACACATGGGTAAGGAAAACGTACTAACCAACGAACTGCATTAAGCAGGTTCTTCTTGATAAGCTAACAGATATTCAATTTTCAAGTGAGGCATCCCCATTGTGTTTTATATGATCAATATATGTGGTATAAAATTATATAGTCACAGTATGACTATAAAATTTTATAATTTTATACCATATATATTGATAACAGATCTTCAGCTCATCTATAAATTCCCCGGATTTTAAGAAATCTCAATGTTCAGTACTGTATCCTCAACAGCCTGTCACTTGTCTCTATCCTGGGCCAGATGAATTCAGTCCACGCTATCCCATTCTACTGCTTAAGGTTTCCAAACCATTTCTCTTCCCTCCCATGCATGTAATGTGTCCTGCCCACCTAATTCTTCTTGATATGATCACCCTAATAATATCTCGTGTGAATTACAAAAAACGGAGTATCTCATTAAGCAATTTTCTCCATCCTCCTGTTACTTGCCATCTCGTAATCACAATCGACACCAGAACAACATGATGAACAATTAGGATTCTAAGGTGTGTCATCCCAGCTGTGTTGAAAGCCTAATGGTGAGTTCATTTCAGTCAGAAAACACAACTGTAATAGTATGCTAGATGATGGTATTTATTAGCAAAGTAAATAACTACATGTTTCGGCCTAAATCGGCCATCTTCAGGTTATCACAATTACAATTTTGCTCAAAGTATCATATACATGTCTATATTGCATAGTGATGTTGAGATCTCATCATCGTATTACATGTTACAAGTAAGTTTATCTAGTGGGATGTCCAGTGGGTCAATGAATGGCAGAGTGTGGATCTCCTTGGTTGGGTATGTATTGGGGGGGGGTTTGTGGGGTTAGTTTGACTTCTTCTCGTTCCTCCTTGGGGTTATTGTTCTCAGCTGGGGTTTTTTTACCTCCAGGGTTCCGTTATGTCTGCGTGTGCGTGGCTTTGGTGTATTTGGTTTTATGCGCCAAAGCCATGTGCACGCAGACATAACGGAACCCTGGAGGCAAAAAACCCCCACTGAGAACAATACCCCCGAGGAGGAACGAGAAGAAGTCAAACAAACTAACCCCACAAACCCACACACACCCCCCAACCCAACGTGAGAACCAGAGACACCACACCTATATCACAACCCCCCACCAACCACACCCCCCCCCCCCCCCACACCCCCCCCCCCACCACCCCCCCCCCACACCCCCCCCCCACCCCCCCC
>Ga0131853_10002748_pt1 | contig 31547 bp, 24 predicted proteins | sample TergutLab28metaG_FD_92764 | JGI IMG/M metagenome (GOLD analysis project Ga0131853, IMG submission 92764) | Labiotermes labralis P1 segment gut microbial communities from Petit-Saut dam, French Guiana - Lab288 P1 (version 2) (version 2) | ecosystem: Host-associated > Arthropoda: Insects >... | reverse complement strand
GTCTCAAAAATTTCATCTGTGCTGCTTCTAGACGTTGTTCCTCTCTTTTCTTCAGTACCCAAGCTTCACTTCCAAATTTCAATGCTGCTTTAGCTGTAATGTTGTGAATTCTTAACTTTGTTTTGGGATTGTAATATAATCATTTATTTATTTATTTACAGTAAAAATTGTGGGCCAAGAAAGTCGGTCGACTGTGCACCACAGAGGAAGCTGGGTTCCTTCACTATCAAATTCTTATGCTGAGATCACTTCTTGGCAACAGACTTCACAACACCTGAAGGGATATGCCTGAACAGACTGGCAGTGGCATGTTGCTTGGACTCAGCTTCACATTCAATCCCACGCTCTTCTCCGCACTTGTCACCTACCTGCCTACGGCTGTGTTTTTGTCGAGGACATCAACAAACTGTTTGACAGCTTCAACACTGTGAAGTGTGCTCCCCCAGGCAAGACATTGCATAGCCCACTTACTGACAACAGTCCTCAAGTAGGTCACTGGACCAAGGCAAGTATGGGGATAAAGAGCTGGGTCTTCCTTTCTGGCATGCCCTACAAATGATGTCAGTTTGGTTGTGATCGATCAATACTGAAGGGAACTCTTACTTGGAGAACAGTTCTTTCTCAGCTGTATATAGGCTTCCATTCGAGGCATTATCCTCAAACTCCATAAATGGCAATCTCTCCGCGTGCCCTCAAACGATGTAATTTTGGTTGTGATCCATCAAAAATGAAGGGCACTTTAGTTCAAAAACTAAGAACCTTATCAGCTTTATCTGTGCTTCCATTCAAGTGTTTTTCCTGAAAATCCACAGCTAGCTCCCTCTGGGCATGCCTTATGAACGTTGTAAGTCTGGTTGTGGTCGATCAATAACGGACTCTTTATACAGAGAATTAATTACCTCGTCAGGTGTATCTCAGCTTTCATTCGAGGGGTTTTCCTGAAATTCCATACCTAGCTCACTTTGTGCACGCCCTACAAAACACTGCAAGTTTGGTTGTGATCGACAAATAATGAAGAGCAGTTTACTTGGAGAACAGAATACCTTCTTGGCTGTATATCAGCTTCTAATTGACGGATTTTCCTGAAATCCAAACATGGCAATTTCTGTGCATACCCTACAAATGATATAAATTTAGTTGTGACCGATGGATAATGAAGTGCTCTTTACTTTGGGCACATAGTCACTTCTTGGCTCCTATTCGAGGGATTTTTCTGAAAATCCACACCAGAGAAACTTGCTTGCCCGACTGCCAGCCTCTTTCTTCCTGCCCATATGCCAGCCTGCCTTCACATAACTGTTGCTTCCAGCCCTCCCACCAGTGTACCCGCCTGCACGCTCAGCAACCCTCTGCCCTCTCGCCTAGCTGTCAGCCTACCAGCTTGCCTATTTGCCTTCTTCCTCCCTCCCAGTCTGCCTGTCTATCTTCTTAATACCTGCTTCCCTGCTTCCTTGCCTGCCTGCCTGCCACCTTCCAGTGTGCCTGTGTGCCTTACCTTGTCTTGCCTGCTTGAAAATTTACCCCCCAACACAGAGTGAAGATATGTAAAATAAATGTAATGTGTTAGTGCTACTGATAAGTACATCGACCTAATTTTGTAAGATACTTCACTTGACTTCGGAATCATTTGATTAATATGATTCTTCACATTATGTGGCAGTCAGTTTCTAAACCAAGAACAAATCCTCTTATTTCATGAACAAACACAATATCAGTAACATAACCCGCTAATGTACTCTTAACAACCTTCATTGGTGCCCTCCTTCATTCTCATAACTTTCTGAAACCTCCTCTTCTCTTTTTTACTTGTCACATAATTCAAATCAAGTTGCAACAGGGTTGCTAATGCAGAAAGTGACATGAACTTCGATCACAGTTACCAACATACACGAAAGCACAAAAAGTAATGCTACAAGGTTTTACTCTGTAACAGACTCACCACAGTTGCCAGTACATTTGAAAGACAAATTATATGTCACTTATGTTAGCAAGCCACTTTCAGTCTGTTTTCCAGTATAACAGATGTGAAAACACATCATGACAAAAACACATACATACTGTACGTAATTACTGTATTTACCTGAACATAAGACAATTTTTTCCTAATTCAGCATCTAAAAAACTGGGAGAAGGGTCACTTAAAATTGGACATGAAGTTAAAAACTGGTTTTGTATACGTGTCAAAGACACTCGGCATCTTGCAGATGTTTGGGTAGGTATGCTATTACAATTATATAAGAAAGTTCGCACACAAATACTGTTTCTGCTACACAGATGCCAGTATGTCAAAGTCCTGGCCATGTTAATTCCATTTTCTACATGCTTGCCATACAGAACTCTGATGGTCTGCCGGGTTCATTCATAACGATGGACAGAAACTATACAACAGTGGCTTGAGTCTAGCTACAGTATTGACAGCAAGTCAGTCAAAACAAGTTGCACTTCTCTGCATCAAATCACTGTGTTTGTTACAAAATATGAGCACATACAAATATCTGCTATATTGCAATTTCCAACATCAGTCCTTCACTACAAAAGTACACAAGTCACACATGCATGCACTTCTGTGTTCAGTTCACTTTTCAGTCTTTTGTTCAAACTAACACAGTTCATATATTTACAACACAAATGTATGCACACATACATACATACACACACACACACACACACACACGCGCGCGCACTTATTGGACGGCTGTCTAGTTTCTGTTCGGAGTCATCAATATGCGATTCAAAAAAGCTCTTTGGTTACAGAAGTTAACACATATGTACACAAAATTCCACTTACTCCCAGGACCTAATTTCATTCATGATATTCCTCAAACCTTTGTAAATGTGTGTAAAAAAATATGTTTAAAACTGCACTATACATGTTAAATTTCACAACACCAAATGTATTAATCACAAATGCTGTGTATGATGCACCAGCAGTTGGTCTGTTATGGTAAATGTGGAGCCACAGCTCCAAGATATATTAGCCTCAGCACCATTTAGAGATGGTCTACTACTACATGTCCTAAGGAAGCAGCTTGGTGGGCCCCACAGTGACTAGGCTTTATATTGTATTTTACTGGAACATACCACAAATAAAGATGCCCAAATTTACTGTATTTATGCTTTATTTCATGACATTTTTTATGCCGTGCTGGCTCGTTTAAAGTCCCGCCTGTGCAGAAAACTTCGTCCCCTGTCCTTGAGTTTGAACCATTTTTCCAGAATTACAGCAGTCTTGGGAATGGAGGCAGTCTGTGGTCCACTGGTGAGCTGGTGTGTGGTGATCTGAATTCTGTCTTGGCCCTTGTGTTTTCCTCTTTGAAATTTGGTTTGGCTGGTAGGCAGCCGGTTGGCTGTAGGCTCTGCCCGAGGGCCACGTTATCAATGGGCAAGTAAGGTCTTTGTGTGATTTGCATTTTGTATCTTGTTACCCAGTAGATTAACTAAGATTGTTTTTGTACTTGTTATTAATGATGAAGTACTACTGTATGGCATTTGATACTGTATATTTCTCTAAAGTCATATTTCTCTTATTGATTCTCAATTTCATTCTCTCTCTTTTCACTTTAAGAAATATCTATTAATGAGTATTTAATTTATAATTTGCACAAAAAAAAAATTTTTTTTAGACACTGATCTAATATAGGAGTGGCAACTTGCTGTCTGTGTCTTACTGCGTACCTGACACAGACACCCATAGATACAACAAAATTTATTCCATTGTAATGCCAGTCGGTATGCACGGCACATGAGCAGTTTTTTAGATGCTATCTGAATACTCATTCTCAGTCTTGTTTCTAATACATTAACTGTAATTACTCAATTTCAGTGTTACTCCATCTTTACATCTTCAGCTACTGTATGTTGTGATTACTGACAAGCTGAAGCAATACTCAGCTCATTGTCAATAAAAATAAGTTATTGCCACCAATGTTGGTACAAAGAAAATGCAATTTTGTACAACCAAAATGAGGAAGATATAAATCTCTTACAGACCATCCCCAGAGTATAGGTGATGCTGATTTATGTTCTCTGATTTATAGGGGAAGTTCATTAATTAGCATGTAAATCTTGCTTCTTGTTACCAAAATCAAGCATTTACTCACAACTTTGTAATACTGTAGGTACTCAATGCAACCTGTAGTGATGTCATGCACTGACCCCTCAAGAAGGAAATTCCTTCTATCCTTTCTTATTAATGCATATTTTCTATCATGAATACCACTACATAACACACAACTAATGATCTCACATCCAGCATGAGTTCAGTGGCAGACATGTTCATTGGCATAGCTATGTTTCTGGCACCCAGGGAGGGAATTGCAATGACCACCCTAAGAGAAATTCTAACAATTTCTTTTTCCTTTCATGTTACCTAAATTTTTTGTGTGTGAAAGATCGAAGTTCCCATTTAAAATATTAATTTACTGTCCGGTTAGACTCCTCCTCCCACCAAGCTACACCCCTGGGCACATTCACAGCTTTTTTTCTCTCTTGTAAGATGATAAGACCAATGTCTCAACACAGATACATAAAACCAGAACTTACAACTTCCTGTTTCTATGTATAAACCTTCAGTCCTGAAAAGCATGAAACTCAATACACTAACAAATATCATCATCAGAACAGCAGGCATGAATAATCATAACTCTATGTCATGGTAAGAGCTACCTCAACAAGACAAGCAATGAATATATTTAACATTTATAATGCAAAGAATGACTGATGACAAAACAACTTCATACACAGCAGCATGAACTGTATGAGCTGTTATCTACACATAAGCCACTCTGTATTAACCTTTTGATGCCTAATGTCAACTATACTGGTCGTACCTCACCGCTAACCTCTAAAGTTTCATTTTATATATTTATTCAACAAATATAGGTACTGAATATTTTAAACATGGTATATATTCTCTGTTTTTCTCTCTTCAAAATGCAGTTTGTTTCATAATTCTAACATATTTGGTTTCTGTGTTATTCACATTTTATATACAGGGTGTGCTAAAATTAAAAAAATAATTCCGGCGCCAAAAGGTTAATATATGCAACTGCCCTTGTGATATAGGCAAAATGTGAGCCACTAAGAACCAGGAAAATAAATATTTCATTCCCTAACAGTTCAAATTATAATTTCAAACATTAACAAAATCTCAACGGCACTTCTTTCAACATTCACAACAAACAAGTCAAACGTCCAGCTCACATTCCGGTGCAATTAGCTTGGACTATGTCCTACAGGCCAGTAGCATAGTGGCATTACAGAGCACACAATCTCTTTCTGCTGGCAAATTTCATTCAGGTCATACAAAGAGATGAAGAAAGCACAATACATTTAAAATCCCACATCAAAAACATTCCACATCAAAAACATTAGAAATCAGAGCCACTGTTATTGCAAACTAGGTACAAACATTTTTTGATGTTTCGTTGGCTGTGCATCTCAGTATAATCTTAGTAACTGACCAACTTAATGCACAAATTCTTGTTTTATAATAAGTTTATTATACTCCTCTATGTGTTTTGAGCACTACTGTGCTCACGTGCTCAAAACACGTGGAGGAATATAATAAACTTATTATAAATCAAGAATTTGTGCATTAAGTTGGTCAGTTACTAAGATTAGGCACAAACATGTTCAGTAGTCCTTATTGCAGCACTCAGAGTATCTCCACAATAAAACATTTCCCTAGCAAGGATTCTGTACCTGCATCCAAAATAAGTTGAAATGCAACAGCCACAATCATTAGATGTTTGACTTTAACAATGGTGGCTGAAGGATGTGAGCCCTCCCATGTAAAGGCTGTGAAACTGGAAAAATATTGCAGTGGTTTTGTTGAGCAACTACCATAATATATTAACCTTCCAAGGTTGCTGGCATTTAAATTCAAACTCCTATCCACAATGATGAAGAGTTTTGAATTTACATTAATGTAACGTGCAATTACACAGTATGGCGCACAGACTGGGAACATGTGACGAATTAAAGGCTGTATACTGCATACAGGCCAGCACTAGAGGGTCATTTCATACACGGTGACAATATTTTGGAATGCATTTTCAGGTCTTTTAGTGAATGGAGGAAGGTATTTTGAGATGAAACTGAATGGTAGCAGATGAATTAAAACGAAGATCATCAAAATCCTCACTGCTGTAATATCTTGAATCATGGGTCTCTTATTCTTCTATTATATGATTTGAGATGTTCTCATGGCAGTAAATGATGAGATTATGGTCTTCTGGGATGTCATACCACATAGTTAATAGAAATGCACCAGCTTTCTGTAGGTAGCAGGATTGCCTGTAATGCTGGTACCGTTCCACTGAACTACACCACACCACAACCCAGGAAGATCATACTCTTTGGATTTCTGTCTTGTACCAACACCACATCATGAAGGATTAAGAAAGAGCACCCAGACACAAATACAAAAATTATATTGCTAGCCAGAGGGCAAACAATGGCTGCGTACCAGCACAAAAACTGTAAACAGCAGACAACAGGAAAATCACTGGAATGTGTACATCTTGAAACGCTTGTAATACTTTTGGTCCGATCAGATCCATGGTAGATTCAGGCTCAACATTAAACTATGACTACAAAATAATGTTAAATTGTTAAATGCCATTTTGTCATGTCTTAAAACTTGGTGTTCATTTCAAATTCTGCTTCTCCCATCCACAATGTACTGCTGCAGTTCACCAATACTTCCGGTAGCATCATCCCATTCCTTCCAAGACAGGATCATCTTGTAGACTGATGTTTCAATTTGAACCTTGCATCTACACAACTAAATAAGCCTTTCTTCTGGCGGTGGTTTCATCACATTGTCCATCTCCACACGATGGTTACCGTACTCCTGCTGACTGGGACTGTACGTACCTCGTGTTGCACGCTTCTTGCGAGCCATTGTAACGAACACAATGAGACCCGCAATTGCGACAAGGAGGATCAAACCGACGATGGGTGCCACAATGATGGCGATGTCCGCCGCGCTATTGCTCGCTTCTTCCACAATTGTCTATGCAAACCAAAAGCACAACTCATAGAACATGACATTTCTGTAGGAATGTCAGCAGTAAAATAAAGACCAGAACTCACCCTACTGTAAATCAACACTGCCACTGAAATGTGGTCACCTACTTATCTCAAATATGTATTAAGGTTCATATTTAGACAGTGTTAGTATTTTACTGAATTTAAATTTTTCACAATGGCAACTACAAAGATCACCACCTTCTGAATAACATCCACTACTCTTTTACCCTGAAGATTGGAGCTTTTCTTGCCCCTGAAATATCAGTAAATTCCTACCACACTATGTGGCATTACATCCTAGATGTAGACCCAGACACAGTGCTCTGTCACTATTAACAGAACGCAGACTTATGTCCAAGGAAGCTGTATAAATGGGATAACACTGCAATGACAGGGACTTGCTGAAATTTAAATGCAGCTAGTAGAAGGAGGGGCCATTCAAACAAGTACTCAAGAGTCAATGTGTCCCATAACTATCGATCCACAGAAATGAGAGAAGATGGGCCAGGATGGAGAAGCCAACATTCAAATCATCAAACTTACATTAACATTCATTGTTCACTATAAGGCTGATGGGGCAGATATTATTATTATTATTAGTAGTGGTAGTATTATTACCTAATTCATACAAAAATAGTTACACAAGTGTGTGTTATTTAATGATATGGTCAACTGCTCAGATTATATTATGTGCATAACAAATTTGAATGAATAAGCAGGAGGCACTGGTGGGACAGTTTTGACAGGGTAATGCAAGAGTACTTCAAGATAAACCCATCTCAGTGCCACCTCATCCACCACAAATCCTAAATGGAGTGGCCTGGGTTTATCTCAGACTTCCACAGTTGAGAGCCAGCAAATAGCTGTCTGAACCACGGCACAGCCAAGAAAGATATGTGCAGTGCCATGAATCATGTGCAAAAAGCAATTCAGGAAGATGACAACTGGTTTGCACACTGTATCAAGAACGGAGGTTATTGGACAGTGAATAAATGAGAGGTGCTACTGTGTCAGTCTTCATGCTGTAAGAGATTTGAAGTTGTCCAAGCAAGGAACATTCAGTGCATGATCTTCATACAGTTTGGTAGACAGGCAGCAATTTGGAGATGCAAGTCTTCTGTGATGTGATGCTGTGTGAACAGCACAGCACAACCACAAATCTCACAAGTAGCAATTAATATTTATTTACTTGTGGTTTATTAACCTTTTAAAGCCTACCGGTTACTTGATGCACCAACCGGTTTAACATTCAACAACTGTACGCTCTGCCCACACTGTATTTACGTGTTTTGTATTTATCTGAGAACAAACAGCGACTTGTGGCACTTACATCATAAACTGATTGGTTTTTATAGACCAAGCTGAAAAGTGTTTACTGCGCGGTACAGACTGGGTATTTAAATAAAGCAGTCTGCGCTTTGTCTTTAAAGGGTTAATGATGTTGTCACTATGCAGAGCCAAATGGTATGGTTATTTGCACAGTAAATTGGACATGTTGTGAAATGATGCAGTTTTGGCCTATCTGAGGTAAAATACTAACATTTTTTATCTTAAGGGACTGAAGAAAACCACAAAACAAGGTAGGACAGCCAATATCCAGGTCAGGATTTAAACAAGGAACCTCACACAACAGAACTGATGTCTTGGCCATGACAACTGGTAAACTACCGTGCAGCATAATGAGTGGTGACCAATAATTTTGGAGGAACATTCTGCTGCCATCTTCAGGTCAGAAGTGACCACCTTCTAGACTACATGTTATCATAATCTCAAATCTCGTTCACTTACCTCATTGCAGTTCTTCCCTCTGATATACTCAGGACACCCACATTCATAGTCTACTGGTAGATCACATTTTTGAACACAGTTGCCATTATTCTCGCAAGGATTGATCTGAAAACAAAATCAAATTCCGAGTTCTCAGATTATAGGACATGCAGCCAGGTAGACATGCAATAGAAGTGAACTGAGTGACAATAAACAAGTGTAACACAATGAAGGAAGCAGTGGTGAGTGGTCACAGGGCCTTCAGCTATCAGACTAACAGACAAAATAATATTAACTGCAAATGTTGGAAAATGAAACGTTCAAGCAAATGTATGGTCCTACAAAAGATACTGTCAATGAGAGACTTCATGATTTCCCACATTACACCCAGCATAGCTGTGGTGGCCAAGTCACCAAGTTTAATGTCATGATTAGTCTCCTCAGGTGTGAAGCTGTGCAGTTTGGTAAGGTGGCAACAAAATTTCAGATGAACATGATGTCTTCATTCACACAAAAGCCAAAGATTAGTGGCAGTAGTTTCCTCTAAAATCTTGGTGCCTGTTTACTAGCTGTCATCACACCCCAGGAAATATAATTTTATTATTCACTGCTGTAAGAACCTCATATCTCAGCCAGGATTTATGATAAGCTGAGAGAATTTTAGCAGGGAATCCCCTAAAAGCCCATGGCTCAGAAGATGTGAGCATATCATCAGCCTGGATTTTAATGAGAAGCAGTTAACTGGATTCAGATAGCTCAGGGTTATCACTATACATTGCTTTGGTGTTGGCATGCTGAAACTTCAGAGCATCAGCAGAGAATCACTCAGCCAGTTAATCTGACAGTTACTAAGGTACGTTTAGGTGGTGCTGTGTGTGTGGTAAGGCTGAGTCCTTTGGTACTACGGCCTACTGTATCAGACACTAACGACAGGTAAACGTGGCACAATGGTGAAACAATAATTAGCAGATGCAAACCAAAAGCTTGAGAAAAAAACCAGTGCCAGTGGCACCCTGTCCACCCAAATCCTGCAGGGACAATGATATAACTTACTTCTGGCAAGTAACTACTTCAGCTATCAAGGCTTATAATCTCAGTGTGAAAGCAGGGTGTATATGTGTTGTAGATGATACAAGAGAATAAACTACTCCTACTGAGCCTTTAAAATCTTGCATGATCTGAGTCAAAACTGGAATGAGCCAGGCCGTTTTCATCTGTTCATCTGTATGAAATTTCTGCACACTGTAACACTTCTGGCACATTCATCTCTTTTTCTCCCTTGACATTATATCTATGAACACTTTCTAGAGAAACATTTGGTAATTTAAAATGAAATGTCTCCGTCATTTTACCAACAGATTTACGATCAATCATGCCCCATGTCTGATACTGAACTGTTTCTTCAACCTGAACTCATACCTTACAGAAAGTAGCCTTTCTCAATTATTTAGACCAAACATAGCAAGCAGTAATAAATGGACACATGCCTTATTCATCTACAGGGTCTGTTTTTTTTCTGTCAGATTTTAGCCAAGATATTAGTAAAAAACCTCAACATAAAATTTCACAAAAACCCATCATCAATGTTCCATGTTCCATTCGATGATGTGAACCATAGTGTTTGACCTAAAAATTAGTCCACTGTTTGATAGGCTGTCACCTACCATGCATGACTACACATACTCACATAGCATGGGTCATCATAAGCACATAGGCGTCCACATTTTCCATCTGGGCAAATACATGTGTAGCTGCCACGGGTGTTAAAGCAGGAACCTTCACCACACAGGAACAGATCTGTTCTACACTCATCAATGTCTGTCGTGCAGTTAGGCCCTTCAAATCCTGTAACAGTTACCTTGGCACATCAGCACAACAGCAAACACACAGTTAATGAAAAGACCAAGAATGAAGAAAACAGAATACAGAAATAAAGATCAGAATGGTATTGTGTAACATGTATCAATAATATCTACAGTCCTAATATTACATTTATACATTTCTACACTCCTTGTATTATAATACTAGCCATAAGAATTCATCTAATCTTCTCGCACGCTTCAAAAATATTAACCCGACATCTGAAGAACTGTCACAGAATACTGCAAGAACAATCTGCACAACCCTATGACCATTAACATTACATACCAGTGCCTGAGCAGTCACATATGTAGCTGTTGATGCCATCAGTACAGTTGCCTCCATTCTGACATGGAGAAACCTTCCTTGGCCCCACTGCACATTCATTAACATCTTCCTCACAGTATTTACCCATGTAGCCTGGATGACAGCGACACACCGGAGTCTGCAATATCACCACAGAGTGTCATTCTGCAGTTGCCTACAAATCCTTGTACCTGTTGGAGAACTTGCTACCCTCATCTCTGACAATGGTACTAAAATTATCAAGAATAATTTTGTTCAGTGATTACAGTCTTCTGGTATATGATGCCATGTAGTTGGTAACTATCTGCCAAACTACTTGCCATGTAATTTTGAAACTGTCCAGTATGAGACCCTCAGTCTAAAAGGACTTGTTATTGATCATTTCAAAACCACGAGCATTTCTCATCTAGAAGGAAATATGCCAAGCCCATATGTAACAAAAAGAGTGGGGAAGTTCCTTTGAAAACAATTCCACAGCATTGGGTTTATCATCAAACTGCAAATATTTGGGGTGAATGGAAAGAACATTGAACACATGACAGAAAAGGATTCTGGAGCACTATACAAAAACAAATAAATAAAAACAGAACATACATCTCTAAAGTGTTGCAAAAATCATATTATATTTAGCGCAGAGACAGTAAATATTAACCTTTAGACGCCTAATGTCAACTATAGTTGACGTACCGCACCGCTAACCTATAAAGTTGCATTTTATATATTTATTCAACAAATACAGGTACTAAATATTTTAAACACAGTATATACTCTCCGTTTTTTTCTCTTCAAAATGCATTTTGTTTCATAATTTTAACGTATTTTGGTTCCTGTGTTATTCACATTTTATATACAGGGTGTGCTAAAATTAAAAAAATAATTCTGGCGCCAAAAGGTTAAAGCACTCATTTTGGCAATTCTCACACATCTACAAGTTTTTAATATTTGTTTTGTATAAAAGAAAGTTGCTGGTATGGCCAGCTGCTGCATGTGCCCAGACAAAAGCCCTAGATCACTCTAACATCCAAAGACCATAGGATAAAATTGGTCTCAAAGAGTAACCAAAGGGAGCTAAAAGCAACATGCCATAACACCATGCAGAAATATGAACAAATGAACATGAACAAAGTGAAGTTAGAGGTTCATTTGCCTCGCAGTCAGTAGTTTCAAAATATTACATAATATATCAGAATCTACTGCTGTAACTGCCTCCAGTATGTGCCACATAAGGAATTAACATTTATTAAACCCAATGACAGATATGAAGTTCTCACACTGATGAATTACAAGACCACACTCTTCTGGGATGTGACGCCATGAAGACTGGTAAATAAGCACTAGTTCTTAGGAGGAACCCTTCCTCCATCTACAGACAGAGGCACGACGTTTGTCTAGCTATCAATGATACTGCACAATGTCATCCAGACGCAACATCTTCTAACCCTGACCAACTGTACTACAACCCCGTTGCTTGCCAAGTGTCCCATTTGACTTACCACTCGTGTCAAGTCACAAGTGCCCTCGTTCTGGCATGGCTGCTCCTGGCAGTACGGCTTGTTGCAGTTTGGCCCTTCGAAACCTTCCATGCACATACAAGTGAAGTTGTCTCCTGTCTTGGGATCTAAACAAAAGACAAACTTGAGTCCAAAACTACGCTGTTGTAATGGTTGCATGTCTGATATTTTAATGTGCCTAACAAGAAACTGTAATTAGACACAACAAGCCCACTGCTGAAGAATGAAGTCTTTTGGATGTGACGATGTGTCACTACATTAGCAGTTCCCAATATTTCAAAAGACCTGGTGCCTCTACCTTCACAACTACTTCCCCAACCCCACAGTGTCATGTCCCAGAAGACTTGAACCTCTAGCAACATTGCTATGAGAGCCTAAAATCTTAAAAAAGACTACTTTTCTTTCCGGTTATACTATAAGACCACACAAGAATTACTTCACATTTGATGTCTGTTGTATAGTCATTCATTCATTGTTATTAAACAAACATACAGCAACAAATAGAAGGACAATTAATGAACAGTAAATTGCACATGATGTGAAACAAAAGTCACGCTCTAATTTGATGTACAGCCATGCATCACTTAACGATGAGGATACATTTGAGAAACGTGTTTTTACGTGATTACTGTTGTTGTGTGAACGTCACATAGCATACTGACACAAACCTAGACAATACAGTATAGCCTACTACATACCTAGGCTATATGGTATAGCCTATTGCTCCTAGGTTACAAACCTGTACAGCATGTTACTGTACTGAATACTGTAGGCAATTGTAACACAGTGGTAAGTATTATAATATTATATTATAATATTATGGGACCACCATCATTATGCGGTCTGTCGTTGACCAAAACGTCACTGTGTGGTGCATGACTGTACAATCTCTGCACTTGGCTGAAGGTCTGCATAAAACCATGGAAAACCTCCTTAGTCACAACAGTTAGTTCATCAGCTGAGATTCAAACTTGGCACCTTGTGAACACAAGCCAGGTTGAACTAACCAGCCCAGTAAGTTCACAGTGAGAATGAAATATGTGTTATCACTGCCATCTGCAGAATGACCATCCCTTTTCACCATGTTACCATATTTACTCAAACATAAGACCAGGTTTTTCCTTAAATTTGGAGCTTAGATGAGTGAGGTCATCTTAAATTCACATGTGAAGCGCCGAACCGGACGGCACCAAACATGACACTGACTGTGAAGATGGAGACAGTGACACTGATTGGTAAAGTAGACAGAATCTGACATGGTTTGTGTATGAAGTGTAAGAAATTAATAGTAAAATTTTTTTTTTTTAGCAGACATTATTTCTGGGGGTCATCTTCAACTTGGATAAGTACATTTTCCTTCGCCAGACGTGTTTTATTTGGGGGGTCTTCTTAGATTAGAGTTGTCCTGCATTGGGGTAAATACGGTAATTTTCAGTTTTTGGTTTCAAAATAGAAACCAGTCTCTTCATCGTTGCTCAAACATCACAAGATACGCCAAGAAGAGAGAAAAGTTTCATGCTTGATAGAGAACATAAACAATAAACATTGAGGCACTAATGCATCCACTTACTCTTCACATCTGTGCATGTGGACCCATTGAGACATGGCGAGTTTTCACACGTTATGAGCCTGAAGATCTCACAGTACACACCAATGTACTCATCTGTACAGTTACACTCAAACTTGCCCAATCCATTGATGCAATTCCCATCATGTTGGCAAGGGTTGGATGTACATTCATCAACATCAACATCACACCTGTTTCAAAGAAAAACCCACATTACATTTATTTATCTATAATTATGACTGTGTTTTAAAGAAGACACTTGTTATGTCATACTCTTTATAGAATTTCATAGTCTGGGATGTGATGCCATGTAGTGTGGTAGATAGCACCAGTACTCCTCAGAAAGCTGTTGTGTCCCATCATCTTTTAAACTACTGTGTAGTCGTGGTAAACTGAGACTTGGAAAGTATTTAGGGAATGCAGGAAGCATGGAGTGGATATTTGCCTGGCTACTACATATAACTCAGCAATTACTGTCTGCGCAAAAACATTCATCAGTGACTGCACCGGCTCCGAATGTTCCAGTGTCCAATGTATATGAGAAAGGTACTTTTCACTGATATGTAGTGTCATAAAACAGGTACCAGTCTCATTCCCTGCACCTCCCATTTACTTGATCCTTTCCCCACTTCTTCACCCCGCAAGTTTCAATTTACCAGAACTGAACAGTACGTGGCAGAAGAGTGTAATCAGTTTGCATATTACTTAGTAAATCACAACATGAAAGTAGTGTTTGTAGTGCCGTGAAAGATTGTCATGGTCTGAAGTAGTTACATTATGACTATCTATTTGCACTTACAGCCATCCCTGCCACCCCTGCTGGCAGTCACAGGTGTAATTAGCGATGCCGTCAATACAAGTGGCGTTATTTTGGCACTCATTCTGCTCACATTCATCAATGTTCATGGTACAGTCATCACCCTCAAATCCTGCACTGCAGTTGCAGATGTATGATTCTGCAGGAGCCGCACAATGTCCGCCATTAAAACATTCATTCTCAAAGCATAACTGACACCCTCCTTCCAGATCATATACCCTATGCCATGGAGCTGATAGCTGGAATGAGTCCTGTGCAGTAGAGTTGTCTGAATACAGTTCACTGGGAGTGAAGTATGGAAGTAGGAGTCTTCCTATGCGAACTTCACCTAGACAACCCTGGAAACCAACATGCAATTTGCCACATTATAAACTCTACTACAATTTGATAAATATTACAGGGCAAGTAAAAGTAGTGCCACACAAAATGAACACAAGAATTGGACAAATAGGAAAATTACTGACCAAAATTATAAATATTTTCCAAGGAAACTAATCAAAATATATGGCATGGTGCAGTCAGAAGTATTATGTTATGTTATACGGAAATGCAATGTGGCCAATGACTGAAAAACTGATGTGAAAAATGACAGTTGAATTAAATTATTTAAGCAGATATCTTCATATTACAAGTGAAAAAAAAAACAGCAACAAGTGAAATAATACGGGAAGAAGTGGATGTTACTTTGTTAGTGATTGGAAACTTAGAACACGATGAGTTGGTGTGACCACACAGAAGGTACGAAGGCCAGAAGATTCATCCCTCCCCACCAAACAGGGTTGCACGGGTCAGTACCATGGGCAGGAAGTTGTGCAAATAAATGGAAGATATTAAGAAACACTGAGGTCAGAAGGTTAAATAGATTACGCTGGTTTGGGCATGTACAGAGAATGGAAGACAACAGAATTCCCCAAAAAAAGTAATATATATGAATCTGGAAACAACAAGGCTGAGAGGTAGACCAAGAAATAGATGGCAAAATGAAGTGAGGGAGGATGGAAGAAGCTCCTGAGAGTGGCAAGGAGTCGTCGAATTCTGCACATGCCAGCGGAATGAATGAATGAGGTGAGAAGATAGAAACATGGAGAATATTCTGCTGTGGGAACTGAGAATGGCAAAGTCACGAAGAGATAAAGGCGAGGAGGAGGAGGAGGAGGAGGAGGGGCAGGTGGCACATAGAGGATAAAAAAAAATAAAGGAAAGTAAACCCACTAAAAAGTTTCCAAATTACAATTCAGACATGCTCAACAATTTAAAGGTCTCAGACACATCCATCACATGACATGCAGTGCACAGTTTACAGTTTACACCATACCTTGAAGAATACACCTTCAAGAGCAAGAGGAAGCACTGATGTTGCAGCAGTGGCTGAACTTGGGTAGTCCACTCTATTCTCATTCATTCCCATGCCCATTATGTCAGAGCCAGACCCACTGAAGGTAACAGAGCTGTGACTATTTGACAGTGACATTCCATCCCCAAAACCTGCAAGCACACATAACTCATTACTGTCAGATGCATGATGCATTGGAAGACTGCAGGGAAGCCTGTATAAGAGAGTGGAAGCAGAGTTCCATGGATTCTTAAGCTCAGCACTACATGGCGGTGTGGTCAGCTTCAAGCCATGGTGACTCTGTCCCTTGGGGAAACAGCCCCTGGTACTCACTGAATAGCAGGCTAGGTGGGCCACAGAGCCCATTTCGATGCACTGGAAAACAGAAAAAATCTCTTGCACCAGCCACAAATAAATGCCGGTTCTTTTGTGACCCAGTCAGAAGCCCAGTCACTATACTTAGCTATTATTGTGACTTTGGTAAGCATACAAGCATAAGTTTTTGATTATAATAAGCAGTATTACAATATGAAACAGACATACAGCACTTGTTTCACGCTCATTTGCTGGAAAGCACCTTGCCAATTTACAACTTCTCAATTTGCACTCTATCATTTTTGGTTTAACACCCTTTGGCTGGCTGCAATCTATAATGCCAATCCTTTACTTCTGATGGGAATATCATTTTTGATTTATGCCTTCTTTATTTATGCCTACTTCTTCAGGAACGTAACTACAGCATAAAACAGTGCTGCGTGTACAGGTCATTGAAAGTTAGAGCCGTAAAATCAGGATTGGCATAAGTTGGTCTGTATGCCCAGTCTGGCCCAAAAATAAACTAAAATACAGGCCCCACAACATATTACAACTGAGTGTTTTCTGTGCACACATATGCTATATAGACCTAAAGTATTCATTTTTCACAAAGGATACAGTTGCTGTCTGTGTCAGTGACATCATACATAGCAGCTGAGGCTTTAAGAAACTAAACCGAGCAGACACACAATTAAAAAAAAAGTGCGAGTGACATCTGAACTGCACCCAAATTGGCAGCACAACACACAACTGCAAATTGCTTTAAAAGCTGTGGCTTATGGAGTGTATTTCAAATATCATAGTATGTTCTGTGCTAATACTGAGGTACAAACAGCTACACATGTTCCATTAATATGCATTAGACCAGTACCTCTCCTCCTGCTACTGACATTATTACATTATATATGCATTAAATCAGTATCTCTCCTCCTGCTACTGACGCTACTACATTATATACGGATTAGATCAGTATCTCTCCTCCTCCTACTTACATTGCTACATTATATATGCATTAGATCAGTATCTCTCCTCCTGCTACCAATGTTGCAACTCATCATCCTACCACCACTACTTTCAACCCTCACGGCAGCCTCAGGCAGGCCAGAGGCCACCATGAAGTTGCAATACAGTCAGGGGTACAGCTGCAGCAGTTCACAACACTATGGCAATTAATAAAAATTAATAAAACCTATGTATTTAAAGTAGATATTTCAGTTTCCTTAAACAGGCTTTATTGAACTGCAACAATGCAACATTACTTTTATGCAACACTTGAAAGAAAATAAGTGAATGAAGTTTATTAAAATTATATACAAAGGATCCTTATTTTATCTGACAACTATCGTTTGTCACTTTCCGCTGCTTTTCCACCTTGCATTTCGGCAGTCGGATGAGTGGGCTATTTTAATATAATATCTGAACTAACAAGAAGCAGCAATATCTCAGAACTGCGCTCATCAGGTTATTACACAGTGAGTAGTGATAAACCACTGCTTGCTGCATAACAACCCAGAGAAGAACAGTTCACATCTACTTTGTGGCAGAAGACTGAAATCAGACAACCAGTATTTGCCCCCCCCCCAAAATAGTTGCCCTGTATAATAAAAATGTACAAACGTACAATTTACTTAATGTGTGACGTTTCTGTCTGAGGCGGCTGTGCCGGCCACAAGAATGCATTTAGACACATGTCATACACAAGTTAACTACACCCTCACTCTCATTTATTTCAACCTCAAACTACATATCAGAGCATTCCAGTACAGTTACATTTACGACTACACAATACATGTGACACCAAAACTCACCAGTGTTGTCTTGTATGTCTGAACGTCCTCCCAACATAATCTTGCCACTTGTAACAAGCTTCTGCCACGATTTGAGAGGGAATGCAGCAGCACTGAAACTCTGTGCAGAATCCTCATTGGCAAAACTGAATTTTCCTGTGATGCCATTACTGTCCATTTTGATGAGAACTGTGGTCCAGTGGCCATCCGGCTCATCCTTGTGGAACCGGTAGACTTGTGCATGGGCTAACACGTCGAACTTCCATCCCACTGTTACCGCATCATGGTACACTGACACCGATAAGTATTCTGAACCAGAAGTGATGTACAACATGGTACCGCCTGCAATAAGTCAATTTTTTTTTTTTAAGATATCAGGTTGACAGAAGAGTGACGTTTCATGCCATAGTCTTCTGGGTTATGATGATGTACCGCAGGGTCACAACTTAGAGCACTACAATATGCAAGTGTGGATCATGTGTTCCGGGATGTGAGTGTCATGCGGTGAGTGGTTCCTGACATTCTGAATGATCATGGTGCCTTCAGCTTCAGGGTCAAATAGTTCAAGAATTCAAAACATCAGCAATTAATGTCCCTGTGCCATATCATCACATCCCAGAAGACCCGAATCCTCAGCAACACTGCTGTGAGAACAGCATATCTGATGACATCGAAGTTAATTTATTTCTTTAATAACACTTCATCAACTGCACTGATTACTGTGTACACCTAAACACAGTATCATTATGAATGAGTTGGGTAAGGATCTTGGCACTTACAAATACGACAGAAGTATGAACAACGTATCGTAAGGTTCCCACATTTCATGACAACGGCACAGGATGGTGGTAAGTTGTCAGTCTTACGTACCAGCCGTCTTTACCCCCAGGAAATACTCCTGGTACTCATTTCTGTTAGAGGCTGAGTTGACCGCAGGGCCATAGTGCGATTGGAAGGATTTTATGTCAATTAAAAATCCACTGACACCAGCTGGGATCGAACCAGCGACCTTCTGAATTGTAGCACAGCACCTTAACCACCGTGCTACCGTGTACAGTAAGTGCCATACTTGATTCTACATTTGAACTGCAAAAGAGATCTGACAAATAATGGCAACAAGAATGGCAAAATGGTGTATCTGATAATGTAAGTATGATATGGGTACAGGAAGTTTTACTTGGCATTCTGTTGTCCAGAATGCTCTGAAATCCGGCTGTGTTCTCAAACAAATACATTTAAAATCAGTGCTAAATAATTCCAAGGCTAGTGCTTTGTTCTCATATTGATACCTTGTAACTAATGTTACATAACCCAACACATCTTGATTTTGAAGGCAGACCAGTTTTTTTTTTACCCCCAATTTCTAAATGCACTTTAATACATTAGGCATGGTGTTTCAAATTATGGACAAGCCCCAAACCCCATGCACTCTGGATAAGGATCACATATTTGTATTGGCCAATACATATTGAATATGGTAATATACACAGTTACTGAGGAAGAAGCAAATTACACATAAAAAAATGTGTCTGTTGAAAGGTCATCATATATGGAAAGAATGCTGGCCATTTGTATAAAATGGCATTATTCAAAACTACAAAGTAATAAGTGCGCTAAGTTAATAGCCGAAGAGTTTAACCATTCTAAACTGAAGCAGGCTCAAATATCAGAAACACCGTACTTCTTTTTTCCAGGAGGTACGCAGTTCAAACCTTGGCCAGACTACTAGCTACTCTTAACATTTTACTCAAGCTTTACAAGGGCAACTGCAGGACAGTATTCTGTAGTATATGAGCTGGGTAGCTCCATAAGTACAGTAATTAGGCTATGGGCATGATGACTGAGGAGGCAGAATTCAAATCCCCAACAGCAGTATGAGCATCCACTTAGCATCATTCATTAAGAGTCAGTCGATCACACCGTAAGCTGTATTGTACCTCTTCGACTGCGATACGTTACGCTGATGGAGTCCAGCTGCTCAACATTGAAGCCGCTCCCTACGTGCAGCGAATAGGTTAGCGACATGTTACGCCCATCAAATGTGGCATTGGCAATGCATTCATAGCCATTGTCTAGGTTCTGGCAGGTGCTGCCCTGTGGGCAGTTCTGCAACTGACAGAATTCCATTTCCTGACACATCTTTCCCTTGTAGCCACGTGGACACTTACACCTAGAACACACCCACACCAACCACATGTAACTTGACCTACACATATATCAATTACAGCTGATAACCAACAAGATGCAATTATTTTGATTTATTTACTTTAATCAGATCTACATGTTTCGGGCGATGTTTCCGCCCATCATCAGGAGCACATCACTGTAACTACAGCTTCTGGTAATGTCCACCGATGTTGGTGCTGGCTGGTGATGCGTATTAAGCAACACCAGCCAGCAGCATCGGTGGACAATACCAGAAGCTGTAGTTACAGTGATATGCTCCTGATGATGGGCGGAAACATCGGCCAAAACATGTAGGGCTGATTAAAGTAAATAAATCAAAATAGTTGCATCTTGTTGGTTATCAATTGTAATTGTACTAGTGATGCACGGAAACAAGAACATTAAAATTACATACATATCATCTGAATCTCAACCACAAACCTGACTCATTTACTCTCTCTTTTTCTTTTTAAATATGCTGTTTAAAAACACTGCAAGGGACAAGACTATACACCACTGCGGACAGACGATTAAATGGGTATGAAGCATCAGTAGAATGATATTGATGGGGAAGAACTGATGTACTTGGAGACGAACCTGTCCTTAGTGCCCCTTTGCCCACCAATAAACTCATACAGACTGGCCTCATATCAAATCTGGACCTCTCTGGTCCAAGGCCGACAGCTGAAAGCATCACCCACGGCATTTTCCTCTGTATAACTAAGTAAATATTACATAGTGCCTTAAAAGGCTCTTGAAAACTACTTTCTATGCTCTGTCAGTTCCAAATCCTCCACCCTGAGATGCAGACAGCATATCCCCCCAGAACAACAGTAAAGGCACATGGTGTAACTGACAGGAAAATCACTGTGAGAACCTGAAGTCTTATAGCACAAATAGTTTCCATAAGCATGGAAATAATGTGAAAGAGAAAGAGTGGAATGATTCAGTTATAAGTACAACAGTGAGGAACGTACAGTACAAAATGGTTAAACGCGTACAAGAAACATGGAAAGAAGACACTACCATGACTTTCAGAGATCAGAATGGACAAACTGTAATTGGAAGCATTAGCCACGATACACAGACCTGATATTTCATTCGAAGCAACTACAAATACAGTGCTGATGAAGCCACACAAATCTTTCAGGCCTTCACAGTGATCCAGCTGATTTCACCATTCTTCCAGAATATGTCACCATGTCACTGGCTGACTGGTGCAACACCCCAGAACAATGGCGAACTCAAGCCTCAGGAGTTACAAAATGCCATATAACAATTTCTTGATTACCGCCAGTCGATCCACATGTAACAACCTGAGAATGGCAAAATGGATTTTCCTGATATTTGTTACTAGGGATCCTCAGTGACATTTGTTGACACATTCCAATTTTGGTTAAAATCAAATGCAAAGCCTTACATGCATTTACGGGCACAGCTGGGGCGTGACACACTAATGTGTATTGCAGCAATCCTTCAAGGGATGGGCTGAAGTGACTAGCTATAGAACTGTTAGCTGGGATTTTAATCATGGCAGAAACATGGGCTTGTATTGTAACAACCCCCCACCCAGATCAGTCCAAGGGCCTAGGGATTTGTGACCCCAACATGAAGTGGTTGCACAGGACAGCTCATAGAACTCTTCCATCTACTGTAGAGCTCTAGAATGCATGGAGTTTTACTTCCATACCTACTATACACCATTACTGCTGGTGACTGTGTACACCCGGAAATATGTTTTGCACTTCTGGTTCTATACTGGATAGTTGGGAGTTCCTGAGGTATATGAAACACATACATTAAATTTGAGATTGACACAAACTTAAGAAGTGTAAAAGGACTAAAAATGACAAATTTTAGTAGGGACTGATCATACAAAATTTCACCTAAGTACACAAAATAGCGTATGATATGAATCGTGCACGCTGCCAGAAAGGAACATGTGAATTCAGAGGTCAGTGCTCTGTTAATGAAATGAATATAAGAAACAAACAAAAATTATTAGGTATGAATAAAATCTTGTTCTTACCATATGCAGTGACATACGTAGCATGTAAAAAAATTTGTTCCCTGTTCCCTACCACAACTATAATATAAAACAGCCAAAGATAAAAAAATCTACTTTGTACTCTTCCCAGTACCACAGCTACTGAATCAATGTGCCAATATTACAGCAGAAGGTTTAGATGTAACTCAAATTCACACACCTAGATGGCATTGACCTTGAGCAGATGGACAAGACAAAGTAGTGCCATTAATTGTACATCCTTCTCATCCAGAAGTGAAAATAATGTCCCACCATAGGCATTTAAATTGAATAACGTTCTGGCAGCAATAGAAACCTTGCATTTAACAGGCCATATGCTCAAGGTTAACCTGACTGCTATTCCATTACAGTTGCAGCTAGTATGACGATATGTTGTGATAGTGACATGAAAAGCAGCTAAGACCAGCACAGGTATTTGCGCCTGTTAATAACAACTTCATACCCGAAATCATTCCACGTCACAAAACACGTGCCACTGTGCTCACATGGACTGTCCCTACATGAGTTGTCGGACACCACACCTTCCAGCACCATTGTCTTATCAAAGCTTATAGTACCAAAATGAGGTGGTATCTCCAGATCTTCTGCCTTAAGAGGAAAGAATTCTACCACCATGATGCGCTTCCCATTGCTAATCTGTAACAAATGACAACACACGTTTTCATGTTTGTTCGACTGCTATGTCTTGAGTGACTTACTGCCCTCAGAAGGCTTCTGACACTGCAACTGTGTCCTTCATGGCCAGTGTCCGCAGCCTTCCATAATGATAACAGCACAAATCAGCCCAGGACATCAAGAATGGACGTGAATTTAGATGCAGATTTTGGTAAAATGACCCATCATGTTTCAAGATTTATCCACTGAACCAACACTTTATAGAGGTCAGTGATTCCAAAATAGTGGGAAATTGGAAATGGCTGTTTGTGAATGGTTGTGAATGCAAGAGCTCAATTTATGCTGCACTGAAATTCTTAAATGTGCTACACAAAAAAATATCAATGTGTTCAGGGATTATGTTGAAAAATAATGATACTTCAGGGGAATAAGTGAGCTACACTGACTGTTGTAATGACTTGTCATTTAATTTTCATCATTCAGCACTACTATCATCACAGTTACATCTATTCAGACAACAGTCAATGTAATTAATTCCTCACGTAAGTTCTTACATGCATTTGCTTTCCTTTTAAGTGTGGCAACTCTGGTATGGCTCAACCCTTATTTTCGACACTTCTGCTTTTACCTGCAATCTAGACAGGAAATACAGAAACTAACAAGATCCTACAATACAATGAACAGCACAATAAATTATAAAATGGATATCCACTGCTAAAAATGATTTTAAAATTCACAGAAATGTGCCAATTGGCACAACACAGTATCCTGTTAATATGAAGAATGGGACACTGTGTCCACGAACCTCCCACACAGAGCAACCCTGTGTGAGGTGTGAGGCTTTTGCACTGTGGAGTGTGTAGAATACAGTGTTATGTGATCTGATGAGATATCATATACTTTGCATGCAGGAACCTGCTAACTCTATTTTCAGAATATCACATAATACGAATATTCACAGTTATCACAGTTTTCTATCTCACACAGGTTATGTAGAAGTGAGAAGTGAGAAGATGGACACAACAACTAAAAAATAAACGAACATGACTTTCACTGTGAAATAAAAAACAAGAAGACAGTATGAAGGATGTAGAATTCATTCTCACAGGAGCGTTACTGCAGACTGGGGGTCTTCTGGGATGTGGTGCAAAAAAGAACGCATAACAATCCTTTCAAACATCAAGAACCATTCACACAGTGACAGAGGGTCACACACCAGAACCACTCACAAAGTGACAGAGGGTCACACACCAGAAGTCTGTAACCTTCAACATGAAACACCTAGGAATAAACATGCCACAGAGTGAATATTCTGTTTACCTGTACATCTTGTATGATGCCTTTGAAATTGACTGGTGGTTTTGCGTTCTCAGACCATTCTGAGATTGTGTCAACTTGGCGAATGGTACGTTCTACTTGAGGCATCCCTCCAAGATACAATACATTCAAATCAAGTGGACCAGTTGCAGAGATGGTTTTGCGAAAATACTCTGTCCCATTTATCTTCACCTGGACGAGTGTCACATTGCGCACAACCTGGTGGAAACGTCACGGGGATATAAATAATTATGAACATTAAAATCATGAACACACATGGCCTTTGTTACACCCTACCCTTCAACATAATAGAAGAACAGATTTCACTTGTCAGGGTAACAAAGGCCACAAGAGAAAGATGAAGCCTTTTGCCAAGTCCTGCAAATTCTATCCTTCCCAACAGCTCTGATGTTTTCTGGAAGGTTTAACCGACTGTGATTGTTTCAAAGAATTTAAAGCCTTTGTCTCACAAGCATTAACCATTTTATCTTATTCAGGCTTCTATCTGAACTGACAACATCTCCTGCAATCTGAGATGAAACAAAGAAAGAATGAAACAAAAAACACAAACAAGTCAAAGCTAACACATAAAAGTCACACAGAAAATAGAAATAAAGTAAAATCACAACTCTGTTTATATAAGGTAGAGGTGAAGTGATCCCGTTACAGGCCCGGTGTGGCCCAGAGGGTGGGTAGAGGTATAGCTCTACTCCTCCATGACCGCGGCACTAGAAGGGGGTGAGTGGTCAGCAGCACGTCCCGGCTGCACTTTACCCCCGGGAAAGACCCAGTACCCATTTTACAGTAGGCTGGGTGGGCCCCAGGCCCAGTCTGGACGGGCTGAAAATCTCGTCCCCACCCGGATTCCATCCCAGACCATCCAGCCTGTAGTCAGTCGCTATATCGACTGAGCTACCCAGCCCACTCTCTGTTTATATAGTTATTTAAAACGTTACACACCACATGTTTTGAACTTTAGGGCCATCATACAAATCACAAAATACTTTGAGGAAGGAATAATTGCAAGCATAATTTTCAATGACCAAATAATATCTTATTCTATACAGTGAAAACAGAATTTATAAAGAAAAAGTTTCATATTTCAGATATAGGTACTGCTGCAGCACATCAGAATGTTATATTGCAAAATTTATGTAGTTAGTACTCCAGTAGATGTACGTATGTATGTACGTATGTATGTATGTATGTATGTATGTATGTATGTATGTATGTATGTACATTAAGTTTAATTAATGTTATTTGTTTTGCAGAGAAAATTTATTTTGATAAATCTGTGGATTCATTATCACAGATTAGGTTATGCGGAACTTGGATGGTGATTAGTTCAAGACATCTCTATAGTAAAACCAACCAGATGCACCAATGTATCAAATTTATTTTATTTTGGAATGACACTCTACATGTTTTGGTGTTTCTGTCCATCATCAGGAGTTTGAGACTGTACATACAGCAACAGGCATCTGTTAAACAGATACTGCTGTCTGCTTGCTAGCGGGTACGAGATGGAACTGGACCATCCGAAACATGTAGAGTGTCATTCCAAAATGAAATTATATACGTATTAAAATGTGGACTCTGAGGGACCGTACAAGTGGACGGAAGGCATGTAACTGCTAACATACAGAACATGTGGAGTACTGAGAATGTTGAATTATTTTTATACAGCAAGAAACATTACGCTTCAGCTACTAAATTCATGTGGGTGCTGTTTCCTGCTCTCAAGTCCTGTATGTAGTCACAATGGAGTACAAGGCCTGCCAGGAGTTTAATGGCAGGTTTCTTAATTTCTTTTCACTTTTGTTCCATGCTCAAACCTCCTTGGTTTGGACTTGGTGGCAAAACTAAAAATACTGTCATTTTCAGAAATAAGACAGTCACCCATCCTCTAGCTGGTCAGTTTACTGACGCGGCTGTTATGCCTTCAATATGTGTTTTCTAATACCATTCCTTTAACACGGTTTAAAAGGGACACCGGAAAAAAATTGTTCAAAATCTGATTAGTGAAAATGGTCACGTATCACAAGCAATCCAAATAATCGTCTCTTGAGTTCATATACTGTGCAGCACAAAGGGTGTACTCCAGTGTTAAGATGAAGACATTTCCTCCATCTTCAGGGCAAATGAATTTGCTTCACGTTTACGCTGCAGATAATTCTGCCAAAACATTCGGAGAAGTCATTATACACAATCGTTTGAGCAACACCTGCCAAGCACACTTCGAAGTGTAGCATCCCATCACAACTAGTGTGAACATACCTGTATGAGATGCCTATTTCCATCATCCAGCTTCTGACCTCCAACTGTGTACTTCTCCAGTGTGCCATTGAACTGTATTTTCACCAGCAGTTCTCCAGCATCCAACTGAGCGAGGATAAATGTCTCTTCCCCAGAATTAATGAATGAAAATGTACTCAGGTAAAATATTGTACCATCCTCCTGACGAGTCCGAATGAACATCGAAATGTCCACGACGTTACGTATCGACCTACGCGCTACATCATTTGCCATCACAGTTACAAGGCTGTCTGTAATATTTTCATGACCAAATGTAGCTGCTGTCAAGTCTGAAACAGTAAACTTTCACTGTATATGTGACCGGTTACACATAACAAATATGTCACAGTCTGTGTCCTCACAACATGCTATGCCTGCAGTTCCAAGCAACAAACAGCACATGTATGCTCATAACAATTAATTAACCAGCTGTGTGCATTGTGGTGCCCATCACACTGAAGATGGTTGTGCATAAGCACTGATAAGAATATATCAGCCTAACAAAGAATGAAGTAACAGAGGTACAGAGAAGACTGCATTATGAACAGCTGCAGACTTATGTTCTTCATTTCCTTGTTTAATGTTGAGGTCACTTTCTTGAAAATAGCAAAACAGAGTGAAAAAATGTAGACTACAGCATGTTTTCCCCATAAGAATTAAAAAAAGTACCCAGATGTCTGGCCGTCAAAGATCCCGCCAGTGAAAACGCTAATCTGTCTCCAGGCAGTACTCAAAAAATCTTCAGTCACTAACATTCGTCAACATTAAAGCAAAACAACACTCTTGTGGGCAACATTAAACAAGGACTGCCCAAATACCAATAATAAGCAGAAGTTTAATGGCAGTGACAGAACACTCACTATACTGACAGGTGTGTCCAAGATATGGACGTTCACACGCGCAGCTGAAGTTGCGCCAGAGGTCCGTGCATTTGCCACCATTATGACATGGGTTTGGTCTGCATTGGTCCTCACGCGGACATCCCACCTCTACGCCCATCAATGTTACAGGCACATATGGCTCCTCTTTCACCTGCTCATTTGGCAAAACCCATTCTCCATTGATCACAACATCCTCAGTGCAACCTATGAATGAGGCTGGACCATGCGTCAAGCCACTGAGGGACGGCACGGTGCCCCCCAGGTATGTTGTCGGGAAGCTCGTATAGGATGTGTTAGTGACCTCGTTAAGGTTGATTGGGTATATCGTCTGTTCCTCATTTGCAGCCAGGACTACATGTGAAGAGTTGATTGCAACAAAAACCTGCAACATGGTTCACAGTATATTCATACAACAGCCTATCATTCATCCTCATACAAACCTGAACCTCTTATTATAACATGGGTTGTAAACTAAGAGTCCTTCAAATTATATCAATTATCCAGCCAATTAGGGGACTGCGGTAACACAGTGGTTAAGGTGCTGTGCTACAAATTGGAAGGTCGCTGGTTTGATCCCAGCTGGTGTCACTGGAATTTTTCATTGACATAAAATCCTTCCGATCGCACTATGGCCTTGGGGTCGACTCAGCCTCTAACAGAAATGAGTACCAGGAGCATTACCTGGGGGTAAAGGCGGCCAGTGCTTGGGGCTGACAACCTTACCACCATCCTGTGTCATTGTCATTTAATCTGGGAACCTTAACTTCCTGGAACCCTCTGGGCCACTCCAGATCTGTAACGGACTGCTTTACCTTTACACTTATCCAGCCAATTCATATGACTACCAAGACACAACAAACTAGCTGATTTCACCTGGTGCTCATAGTGGCTTATTACAGGTATGTATCCTTTTTGTCAGAAATGGAAAACATGTCTTGCAATGGGCATTTAAGTTGTACTCTGGCCATGGCAGAAACATGGGATTGAAACAGTAGTATGCTGAATGCTAATGATATTATGAAAAACATGTTGAAACTCCTACACCAATTCACACAGGTGAGTGCATCTAGAAGCATGTGAGCACTGACAGTGACTTGTGCCATCATGTGAGACACACACCAAGCACAGATCTGCAGATCCGTACCATGACAGCCAAAGCATTACAGCTAGGCAGTACCTACCTTCTGCCAGCTGCTGTCACTGAGTTTTGATCCAATAAATACACCTTCCCACTTGTTGAGCAGGCTCGAGTGCAAATTGAGCTTGCCATTAGCAAGCTCAAGAATATAAAATGTTGACCCCTTTCCAATGGCAAGTAATCCATTGGACAGGGTCGTCTTGAACCGGAACTGAATATCATAACCCTCCTCACGAGTCGTGTTGACCAGAATGAACGAGGAGCCACTCAGTGACATTGTGGTCACCTGCAAAAACAATGTTCATGTCAGTCACAAAACAAGGGGCTATTGCCACAGCTATAAACAATATTATAATGTAAAGTTGCTATTAACTTAGTGCTAGTAATTTATAAATGGTTCATCATCTCATCTGAATAAACCTTCGACTTTCCATGTCTCCACTCCTCAGACTCGGGTCTGATTACTGAAGTCCCAATGGGTTTTCAGGGACTTGATGATTTCAGCACCAACCAAACAGCACTGGATTAAATCATGACTTAGCCACTTGCATGTTTTACATTGTCTGTCTGAATGCAACATTATCCCCTCTCTGCTCACAACTTTAATTTTCAGGACAACACTGAAGGTGAACTTTGTCCACAATTATGAGATGATCTGTCATTTTGAAGATAATAAATTAGGAAAAAGAAAAAAGAAAAAGAAAAGGAGATACAGAAGAAAAAAGAAAGAAAAAGAAAGATAAAAAAGGAAAGGAATTAATTACTGCTCAGAAAACTAGAACTTGACTCCATGAAAAACACATGCCAAACTGTCACTGAACAAAGTGCCACATAAATGGACTTTCACTGAACAAAAAATTAAATATCAAATAGGCAGACATATTTGCTACACATGAACTTCTGGCAACTGAAGCACAAGTTGGAAACCGGAAAAACCATAAACCACTTACGTACCTGAGTACAGTTTTGTCCGTGGTAACCATTCGGGCAAGAACAGTTGTAACTCTGGTTGGTCTCATTTTCCAAATATGGTTTACAGGTACCGTTGTTGTGGCAGGGCTGGCCCATGCAACCAGTGAGCTCCACAGAACAATTCTTACCACCGTATCCCAGTTCACATTCACAGAAGTAATTTGCCCTCCGATCTGAGCATGTGCCATGAATGCACGGTGTATAGCGCTCACACTCATCAATCTCTGTCTCACACCGGTCACCTTCAAAGCCATCCTCACACTCACACTCATAGCCTCCTATCGCATCCTTGCAGGAGCCATGGATGCAAGGATCTGGCTCACACTCATTTACATTGATCTCACAGTTCTCTCCAGTAATTCCTGGTACACACACACACTTGTACCTGAAAGAGATGCAGCCAGATGAGGTGACTAAACACACAGAAAACCCTGTTTTTTTTTTTTTGTTTTTTTTTGGATGATGGTGGATGTGACTATCAACTAAGAAAAATCTTACAGAAAATATATGATATGATATATTTGTTTACTGCAATTGGGTTGACACCTGGCAGCAGTAGTACAGTACACATTTACACACAAACAATACATAGAACAACACAATGGACATAAACAATACAAAGAACAACACAATTAACTAATTGGGAAGAGTGCGGGCTGTGCCCCTTCTCTGCAAGTTATACCCTGGCATCTGCCTTACAAATGAGGAAAAAGCAAGGAAAAACCTCAGTCAGGGTAGCTGAAGAGTGCCAGTTGGCACGATGAAAACAGAACACAGAGAACTCTGCACACATAACAATAAGAATACATAACTTACACAATTAAACAAAAGCACACAAAACATACAACCATACACACAATGATAAAAAAGAACCAAAAGAACATGAAGGAATTTGATAAACAAAAAAGCCATATAATCATCAAACTCCATGTGATCTATGAGGCCTATTCAGAAAGTAAGTACCGTTTCGCTGTAAAAAAAAATCGAGTAAGGTTTCGTATAAAATTTTATTGTTATCAGATTCCACATTCTTCAAACTATTTTTCCACATATTCGCCGCCATTATTGAGGCACTTATCGTAGCGGGCACAAGTTTTTGTATACCCTCCTCACAGAATGTGGCCGGCCGCCTGCGATGTTAGCCACTACTGACAATGTCATAGAGTAGAGTCCTTGAAATCTGAGGAAAGTGCAGGGACAGATCAGAAATTGTGAAACGTCTGTCGTCACGCACTCTTTTGTTGACTTTACGCACCAAATCATCATTCACCAAAGATGGATGCCCAATTCGCGCCTCATCATGCAGGTTCTCTCGTCCTTCATTGAACATCCGAACCCATTTCCTAACCATGCCATCACTCATTGCATTGTCACCATACACTTGACAGATCTGGTGATGAATCTCACTTGGTAGCACATTCCTAGCGTTCAAAAAACGAATTACAGACCGTATTTCACAGTCGGCGGCCCTTTCAATTGTCTTAAAATGTTTAACGCAAGGGAACAAACATAAACATAACATGAATTTAACGAAATGGCGTCTGTGGCTTCTCAATTGATGGAGGAAGTCACTGCACATGCGCAAAGTAACAGTCTCGAGGATGCGCGGGAGATATGCACAGATGGTACTTACTTTCTGAACAACATACGTACATTCTAATTCCATTGGCACTACAGCCCACTGTGGGCTCTGGCCTGTCAAACAATGTCCTTCCATTTTTTCCTATCTGCCACCAACTCTCTCCATCTTCTCACTCCCAGCACTTGAAGATCTCTTTCTACTTCCTCTTTCCATCTTTTCCTGGGTCTTCCCCTTCT
>Ga0131853_10002747_pt1 | contig 31548 bp, 26 predicted proteins | sample TergutLab28metaG_FD_92764 | JGI IMG/M metagenome (GOLD analysis project Ga0131853, IMG submission 92764) | Labiotermes labralis P1 segment gut microbial communities from Petit-Saut dam, French Guiana - Lab288 P1 (version 2) (version 2) | ecosystem: Host-associated > Arthropoda: Insects >... | reverse complement strand
AGGTACGGTAAGGTTCTTTTGATATGTACCGCCAAGAAGGGCGGCCGCCAAAGGCGGCTTTTGCGTAGCAAAAGTACTGAGACGTATAGCGGAAAAAAGACAAGTTTTTGTTACTGTTTTGAGAGGATATGAGTATAAATACCGCCGCCTGCTTTCCGGGCGGCGGTATAAGCTTTTCATCAAGAAGATAGGGCGAATGAACAGTCCTAATTATTAATTGCTTTAATATCCCTGATAAACGCTATAACATTAATTAAATCATCCGATTCATTGTCTACAGGATCCATCCAGATTATGTCTCCGCTAACATTAGGCAATGCGCTTCCCATAAAATCCAAAAGCTGTGGATTGAACGAGTTAAACATATAAATATTGTCATCAACAATCAAAACCCATTCACCGTACTCACCATTTTCATACACGACCGGAATTACACCAACTCTGCCTGAGCTTCTTATCACAGATGAGACGCTGGTTACACCCAAAATAAGTCTATCCGCAGGATGTTCGATATGCTCTACAGATTTAGCGGCAGCGTGACTTCTTACCCATTGGTCAGCAAAAGCACCGTACCAGTCCCAACGAGAAGAATCTCCGTGCCGCACGCTGACAACAGGCGCAAGCACTTCTATATCATCAATACCTATAAATCTCTCAAGCCTGCTCCATTCCACAACATCAGTGCCAATAAAATGATCAATCCTGTTCAATTCCGGTGCATCGTCATGTATTACACCATTATGTACTTGTCTGATACGACTTGTAACAAGTTCATTTCTATCACGCAACTCAACCACATCCAACGTGCGAAAATCGTGATAATCACCTTCCCAAATGCTTATAAATGGAATTAAGCGGCGTGGTTCTCTCTCTTCTATGCGCCTTCCTCGCCAAAAACTGACAAGACGATTGTCATTAAGTTCTGTAATAAGTCTGAATTCCCCATCAAAAAGCCCATACACTCTCTGCCACCACTCAGATTGCGAACGCACGTCAGCGTCAACAGTCATTACAATTGTTTCCTCACCCAAACCATTGTTTATTTTGTACATAAAAAACTGGAATGGCTCAACAATTGCATAACCTGTACCAAAATTATTCATACCTCTTGGAATAGGATCATTAACGCCTCTGTTGCTGCCATACATATTGCTAACGCTTCGCAGTACCGTAGAGTTTAGAAAATGCGCAGGGTAATGAGTCATGATAAAATTTAGCGCAATTAAATCGTATATACTGTCGATATCAGTTGCAACGTAATACTTTAACCCATTTATATATCCGCTTACATCAATATGTGTGCTTGTTAACAGCCATAATTGCTCCCCGCCTAACCGTTCAAACGGCTCAAAAAACATTTCCAAAGCTATTTGAATTCCATAATTTTTGAGATCCACAGTTACGGCAGCTTTGACAGAACTTACACGCCAAACAAAACGGCTGTCGGGCAAAATCTCAATTTTATAAATACTAGCATCTGTGCCCTGCAAGCTATCAAAAAAGAGATTAGTCCTCATATCAAGAGACAACCCTGTCTGCTGTTCTAAAAACCTTCTTGAATCACCTGATTCTAAGGCATCAATAAAGCTTACTACTGCATGTATTAATGAAGCTTCCTCTACAGTTATTCTACTATCTACTTGAATTCCCTCGTAATTTACAAAGCCTAACGTATCATGATATCCAAAATCATTGGTATACGCAATTATATACCAACTATATCCTTCTATATCTAAAACATCTAACCCATCTATGTAAAAGAAAAGGTTTTCTATACTATCGCCAAGATTATTTGCAACATGGGCGTTAATATGCATAACTCCATCCCAAAAATCATCTATTTCTATAGCAAGAAGTTCTGCCCCGTTAAACCGGCTTATAAGCTCATCCGCAAGCCAATTGATATAATGGCGTTCTGCAAAGTTTGCGCCTTCTATGTTAAAAGTGTCTACAAGAGACTGCCTGTCGCCATTTCTTATTGCTTCAAAATGAGTCAATATTAGCTGCTTCGCTTCTTCCGGCATACCATCACTAATAACAACCCCTGATTTGTTTTGATATTTATTTTCATCCATAGCTTCGCTTAAAGAACTCAAATCAGCCAAATAATCATCTATTTCGAGATTATTGTTTTCAAATTGGCGGCTGCAAGATGTTAAAAGCAAAGCGGCATACAACATAATAATGACGACTACCATTATCTTTTTCTTCATAAATAACATAATCCCCTCCTTAATCTAACTTATTAACCCTCAACGGAAATCATTATAGGTCTTTTTCTACATTGAAATCTACCCTACTCCGTCCGAATAGCAGCCATTGCGCTAAGTTTCATAGCCCTTCTCGCCGGGAAATACCCCGATATAACACCTATAACGGTAGAGAATAAAAGCGCAAAGCCGCATAGCCAAAGTGGGATTATTGACATTGGAGAATCTGTTCCTTCCGGGTTCCAGTTTATAAGATCAAGAAAAGCAAGCCCTTCGGAGTTGTTGAGTATATGTGAAATTCCGAAACTAAACCCAAGCCCTAATATCCCGCCGAAAAAACCTATTATGCCAGACTCTACAAGAAACAACCTTCGTATGTCCGATAATGTCGCACCTATAACCTTCATAATGCCTATTTCTTTTGTTCGCTCAGAAATCGCCATCAACATAGTGTTAGCAATGCCTATCGCCGCAACTAAAAGAGAAACTGCGCCTATTGCACCTAAAAGCCCTTGTAAGCTTGCAGCCATGTTTTGCATGTTGCTGATCCATTCACCTTGACTCCATGCATTAAAACCCATATCTCTTATAGTCTCTTGAATTTCAGCAATAATCCTCATGTCATTGCCTCTTACAAGCGCAGATTCATAGCCTCTGTCTCTTCCTCTTCCACCGCCTGAAGAGCCGCCGGAACTACCGCTGTCCATATGCTGCCTTTCCTGACGTTCACGTTCCTCATTAAGCCATCTAACATCTTCAATATCCATAAACACTTCAAAATCATTCCAACCACCGGCAACAGGTAAACCGGTAACTGTAAATGGAACAGGATTGCCTATCGGTCTGCCCCTGCGGTCAAAGGCGCCCAGCAAATGAAACTCAAAATCATCTTCAAACGGGTCAAAAGCAGTAGGCGGCATAGCCCATGGGTTTCGCTGTCTCATATCAACAAAATTGGTAAAAACCATAGATCCCGCAACGACCCCAAATCTGTCGTCCTCATTAGGCACACGACCTTCGCCTATGTTGTAACCCAATATTTCATAAAGGGACATATCAATCCCTCTTATATTCCCCCAGGCCATATAAGTCCCATTTATTATTGAGAAATTACCTCTGAGCACAGGCGTTGAAGCTTCGACACCGTTTATTCGATTAAAGGCGGCAATCGCTCTATCATCAATGATAGGAACTTCTGATCCTGCCATATCGTTCCAGAACGCTTGGCTTTGAACTTCTATAACTAAAATATTACCCATACGTGAAATCATTTCTTCAAAGTTCGCATTCATCCCAACGCCCAAAGAAACCATAACGACGATAGAAGCACAGCCGATTATAACTCCAAGCATAGTAAGAAACGTTATAAGCTTGCGCTTATAAAGATCCCGAAGTGCCATCCTTATAAGGTCAAAACTACTCATCGAATTCAAACTCCTTCTTACGCTTACGGATGATGAATATCACACCTGCTACGCCGACGACGGCAACTGCTGCAATACCTGCGGCTATAAAAATCCAAGTATTTCCGCCCCCGCCGCCTTCCATCTCACGTTCATCAAATCCCCAACCATCGTCGGGGAAGTCTACCATAGGCATATCCATAATTTCCATAGTAAACTCGTGCGGGATTGAATACCTGTCACCTGTCGCAGATTCGTATTCAATTGTTATAATCCCGGTTAACATTCCGGGGCTGTTCGGGAAGAATATAGTTGAAAATCTCTCGAAATCGCCCTGATCAAAATTCCCGAACCATGTAGATGCGTTGCCGTCAATGCGGAAATCACCATCTACGGTAACTCTCAAATTGTTTATACTTACCCTGCCGACATTGTAAAGCTCGAAATCCACAAAAACCGGTTGACCTACAGTGCCCATCGGTGGAATTTCAATCCTGCTTGTTTCTAACCTTGGCGGCTGAGATACATTTATTCCTATAAGTTCAGTGCTTGATAACGGATTGCCTTGGTCATCTTCATATTCAAAATTTACGGCTATCGTATAATTTTGAGGCTGTGCATCAGGTACTGTGAAAAACCTGATAGCCCTTGACACGGTTCCACCAGGTGGAATGCTTGCAACGAACAGCGTATTGCTCGCATTAACAGGAGAAAATATGTTTGCACCCCGCTCTTGGTCACGTTCTTGAGCAGTCAGCGTAATCCTTATGTTGCTTATTGTTCTATTAGAATGAGTGTTAAAGAAAGTCATATTTAAATCAAACATTTCACCCGCCGTTACTATCATCGGGTTACTGCTATAGTCACTTATTATTATCCTTGGCATATTTCTTTGATCGTCATCATCGTCGTCAGGGTTTGAAATGTTAACCCCAAAATAATGTGAGAACGATATTCTTTCAGCATCAGGTTCGTTAACTTCCCCATCAAAATATTCAATTGTTATGCCTATTGGATAATTTCTTGTAGCGGCGTTTGATGTTGCGGCGAATGTGAAAGAAACCGGAACAGATTCATCCGGTGCAAGAGTTCTTATTATTTGTATGTTCTGACTCGTTGGAACTACTGCTGAATCTTCATCTGCTCTTGCGGTGACCCTGATGCTTGATGCATATCCTGTGCCATTATTCAAAAGATCAAACCCAACTGTAAAATTTTGACCAACCTCATATATGCCGGGTGCTGATCTTATGTTTGTAATATTAACGGCAGAATCGCCCAAAGGAAGCCCGCCTGTTGAAACATTAACAAAGAATACATTCTCATTACGATGATCGTTGCCCCACTCGTCCGTATATGTCGTAATAAAAGTAATAGGATAGCTGCCTGCCCTAACGTTTGAAGCGGCAGTAATCGTAAAACTTACCTGTTGGCTGAAGCTTGATCCCGTTTCGTTAATAGACACAGAATCCAGCCCGGCTACTACTGTAACACCTTCATTTGAAAGACCGCTAAGCGCAACCCTTACGTTTCTTGCACGGGAAGCACTCGTATTTGAATAAGTAGCGGAAATAACCGCTGTGGAACCCGGTCTTAAACTGCCCGGATTCATCTCGAAATCACTTAAAGAAACATTGGGGACAACAGCAGCACCGATGATTCTAACATGCATCTGCTGAGAACTTTCGCTAACATTGCCGTTAAAATCAGTATAGACAAAATTTAAAGTCATTGGATATGTTCCGGGCTCTGCCGTTGGATCTACATTTATAACAATAGGAATTTCCCTAGTGCCCCTTACGCCTACTGTATCATTACCCGTAACTGTATGTCTTGCAGCAGCACTAAACGGGCTTCCAGCAGGGGTCGAAACTTGCATAAAAAAATTCATAGCAACGCCTGAACCTGCATTCTGCGCTCTAATCCTTACTTCTGTTGAACCTCCTACGGTTGCTTCAACAGTTTGTGCGCTTAAAAGCCGCATTATCGGCCGTCCTTCAAACTCATATCCAATAGCAATGCTTGGAAAAATTGCAGCCAACACTACGATTGCTGTTAAAAAACATGTTCCTTTTTTCATGTTATTCTCCCCCTGTTACCTCTTCAATTTCTTTTATTTCCGGTACTTTATATGCATCTTCGTTTATGTCTATGCTTTCTACTTTTCCATCCCTTATTTTTATAATCTTTCCGGCAAATTTTATAGTATCAAGATCATGGGAAACAATTATAACGGTTTGATTGTTTTCTTTTGCCATTTTAAGCATAAGCCTCATCATTTCTTCTGATGTTTTTGTATCAAGGTTTCCTGTAGGTTCATCAGCAAAAACAACGGCAGGGTTATTAACAAAAGCACGGGCGATACTTACTCTTTGCTGTTGTCCGCCGGACATTTGAGAAGGCTTGTGCCGCCATCTTTTGGCGAGACCAACCTCTTTAAGTATCTCAAAGGCTTTTTTGTTGCGTACCCTTTTAGGAATTTTGTTAAAAATAAGCGGCAAGGTGACATTTTCAAGAGCCGTTAACGTTGAAAGCAGGTTATATGACTGAAATACGAATCCTACATGCCTCTGTCTAAACTTCGCAAGCTTTTTCTCATTCATTTTTGATATCATAGCACCCTTAATTTTTATGGATCCCTTAGTTGGCTTTTCAAGACCGGCGATAAGGTTTAAAAGCGTTGATTTTCCTGAACCTGAAGGTCCTAAAATACAACAAACTTCGCCCTTTTCAATTTCAAGAGATACATCGTTAAGTGCAATTATTACTTCATCACCCATTTTATAATGTTTCGATACATTCTTTATTTCGATAATTTTTTCCAGAATACCACCCCCGATTACTACCACCATACTATAACGATTGGAAACTGCAAAAAGTTCCATTAAAAATCATTTTTTGTTACTGGACTATTATACCATACTTTAATTAAGCATATTGCAAAATAAATAAAATAATGTTATTGGTCGTTCTTATCAATCAAACATGTGAATCTGATTTGTAACGAATATGCCTAAGCTCTGTAATTCCGGGCTCGACCTGGAATCTTCATGCAAAAAATTTCAACATTATATTTATCACTATTAACGCAAATGACGCTTGAACGTTGTAACAGCAATGAACATGGCTCATAGTCCACAGCATGAAGATTGCGGGTCAAGTCCGCAATGACATGCTTTTGAGCATGTTCGCTCAAATTAGATTGACGTGGTCAATCAAAAATTCACACTTGACAAAACATTCAAAACAATATAAACTAACACGAGTTAAAGTAAATTTGCTTTAAGGAATTAGGGCAAGTAGTTCATTAAGGATGAGCATTATGGATAATCTTCTTCGCATAGCACTTTTATATGATTTTTATTCTGTGCTTTTAACTGAAAAACAGCGGCAAGTTTTTGAGCTTTATTATTTCAATGACTTATCACTCAACGAGATTGCAGAAGAGCTAGATGTAACAGCACAGGCAGTGAGCGATTTATTAAGGCGTACTGCCAAACTTTTGGAAAACTATGAAGAAAAGCTTAGCCTTGTTGAAAGAGGTTTTGAAGTGCAAAAGAGTGTTGAGGCACTTATAACGATAATAAATAATCAAACAGTATTAGATGAAGATATTAAAGAAGAAATTGTTAACACATTGCTAGACATATCAGTAATTTAGATATTTGTAATTTGTGATTTGTAATTTGTGATTTAGGACTGAGGCATATGGCATTTGAGGGATTAACCGCAAAACTTCAAGAAGCGTTCAAACAGCTTCGAGGCAAAGGGAAATTAACAGAAAAAGACGTTAAAGAAGCAATGCGCATTGTAAAGCTTGCACTTCTTGAAGCGGATGTTAACTTCAAAATTGTAAAAGATTTCATAAATACGATAACCGAAAAAGCAATCGGAGAGGATGTTCTTTCGGGGCTTAACCCTGCGCAGCAGGTTATTAAGATTGTAAATGATGAGATGATTGAACTTCTTGGCTCATCTCAAAGCCGTTTGACCTTCTCATCAAAGTCACCTACTGTATACATGCTCGCCGGACTTCAAGGTGCGGGTAAAACTACGACAGCAGGTAAACTTGCCGGTCAGCTTCGTAAACTTGGCAGAAAGCCGCTGCTTGCTGCTTGCGACATTTACAGACCGGCGGCTATTAATCAGCTTCAAGTTGTCGGGTCAACTTATAATTTACCTGTTTTTGAAATGGGTGATAAGGTAAGCCCTGTAACAATTGCGCTTGAAGCAGTCGAACATGCTAAGAAGCAATATTATGATGTTGTTATTATAGATACCGCAGGGCGGCTTCATATTGATGAGCAGCTTATGGACGAGCTGAAGAACATTAAAAAAGCCGTTATGCCCCAGGAAATACTGCTTGTTGTTGATGCAATGACAGGGCAGGATGCCGTTAACGTTGCTGAAAGCTTTAACAGTCAACTGGGAATAGATGGCGTTATCGTTACAAAACTTGATGGCGATACAAGAGGCGGAGCAACACTTTCCGTAAGAGCTGTTACAAAAAAACCTATTAAGTATGTAGGTATGGGCGAAAAAATGGAAGAACTTGAGCCATTTTTCCCTGACAGAATGGCTTCAAGAATACTTGGAATGGGTGATGTTCTATCACTTATTGATAAAGCCCAAGAAGCGTTTGATGAAAAAAGTGCAAAAGAGCTTGAAAAGAAATTTCGCACAAATGATTTTGATCTTGATGACTTTTTACAGCAAATGCAGCAGATTAAAAAAATGGGTCCTCTTAAAAGCATACTTGGCATGATACCGGGGTTATCTAACGTAAACCTTGATGAAGCTGGAGTTAATGAAAAATCATTAAGCCATGTTGAAGCAATAATACAGTCAATGACGACTAAAGAGCGCAAAAAACCGGAACTTTTAAACGGCCCTAGAAAGGTTCGAATCGCAAAAGGAAGCGGCAGAAGCGTTCAAGAAGTAAACAGACTTTTAAAGCAATTTGAAGAAATGAAAAAAATGATGAAACAGTTTGGCAGCAAAGGGAAAAAAGGCAAAATGGGAATGGGATCACCGTTTTTCAAGTGATTCGTAATTTAACACTAATTTAGGCTAAGCCTTATTATGTATACATTTAACAAACTTAGTGGTCGCTTAAATTCCACTAACAACCAAGAAGGAGAGACATTAAAATGGTAAAAATCAGACTTAAAAGAATGGGCGCAAAAAAAGCTCCTTTCTACAGAATAGTCGTTGCGGACTCAAGAACTCAAAGAGACGGCAAATGCATCGACGAACTTGGATATTTTGATCCGGTAAAAACACCTGAAGTTATCAAAATTGATATGGAACGTGCACAAAAATGGATTCAAAACGGCGCACAGCCAACTGAAACTGTTCGTGCTTTACTTAAAAAAGCCGGCTTGAATTAGTTAAGCTCGGTAAAGAACTGAAATGGGAAGTGTAGATTATGAAAGAATTACTTGAAGTAATCGCAAGAAATTTAGTAGATAATCCAGGCAGCGTTTCTGTTAAAGAAACTATTGACGGCGAATCTGTGCTGTTAGAACTTAGCGTTGCGCCTGACGATATGGGTAAAGTTATCGGTAAGCAGGGGCGAATTGCAAAGGCAATCCGCACTGTGGTAAAAGCTTGCGCTATTTATGAAAACAAGCGCGTGACAATTGAGATTGTATAATACAATTCACTTGAATCAGAGGTCAGAAAGGCAATGGCTTGCCCCTGACCTTTTGATTTATTTTTGAAGGAGCAGTTAACATGCCAAAGAAATATCGTAAAATGTTAACAGACTGGCAGGCTTCGTATATTCAATCACTTATGCGCTTAATAGAAACCCAAAGCAAGACAACAATAGTTAACTGGTGTATTGACTACGCTGAAATGCGCTTGACCCCGATATATGCAAAGGCATATCCGGATGATAATCGCCCAACTCTTGCGATAGTCGCTGCCAGAAGATGGCTTGGCGGTGAAATTAAACTGCCCGAGGCAAAGAAGGATATACTGGAATGTCACGCCGCAGCTCGTGAAGCAGAAGGCTACCCTGCGGCGCAAGCTGCCGCCCGAGCAATTGGACAATGTGCATCTGCCATCCATGCGCCAACACATAGTGCAGGATTGATGTTTTACGGTGCTCTATCTATTGCCTATGATGCACTAGGCGCAGATGCTGAATGGGACAAACTGATTAAGGTTGCAGCAGAAGAATGTGACAGCATGGAAAAGGCGTTGCTAGGCGCAGCTATTGAAAACGAACCTAATCCTGCCAGGATTAATTGGAACTGTTGATTATTTTCTAAAAAATACACAGGCTTGCTTTTAGACTCATTATTGAAATTTGAAAACAGGCTGCTGCTGTTTTAATTTTTAAAATTTAAAGGTAAAATGCTATAAGACTCAAAGTTGGTGAAATTTTGGAATATTTTACAATTGGAAAAATCGTTAACACACAGGGCATAAAAGGACATATACGAGTTGTGCCGCAAACAGACGACATTAAACGTTTTGAGCTGCTAAAAAGTATCGAAGTTTTTTTCGAAGGGAAGCCTGAGTCCAAAACTTATGACATAGAAGAAGTTTCTTATCACAAAAGCTTCGTAATTTTGAAACTCAAAGGCATCAGTGATATGACTGCCGCAGAGAAGTTAAAAGGGTACATAATTAAAATAACTAGGGAAGCAGCACTGCCCCTTAAGGAGGACGAATACTATATAAGTGATCTATATGGAATGTCTGTCATAACTGATGATGGCGAGAAAATAGGAGAAATTGATGACATAATTTTTACCGGGGCAAATGATGTTTACGTTGTTAAAGCCGAAGGGCAAAAAGATGTCTTGATTCCCGCAGTTAAGAAGTATATTCTCAGCGTTAATGTTTCAGAAAATGTTATGGTAATTCATAATTCACAGTTCATAATTGATAATTATCGCCCTTAAAGGCGAATGTTTTAACGATAGATACGAAACTATAATTTGAAAAGGTGGTTTTAACATGTTAAATATTTTGAAAAAATGTCTGCTATTATGTGGCATACTTGCTTTTAGCACACTAATGTTATTTGGGTGCGGCGGCGGAAATGGCGATAATGTTGAAAATATTGTTCCTCCCGGGGGATGGACTTTTGATGAAGGTACTGTTACTCCTGAAAATATATCAGAGTTTGTTTTACTTGGCGAGTATAGAGGTATCGAATTCGATGCTGTTTCTGTAGAAGTAACAGATGAAATGATTTTTGAATGGGTAGATGCTCAAATGGCTCTTCTAGCGGAAATAGTTGAAGTAACGGATAGACCCGTTATGTTGGGCGATATTGTTATTTTGGACTTCCAAGGGCTTCTTGATGGCGTTCCATTTGAAGGCGGCACTGCGGAAAACACTCATTTAACAATAGGTTCAGGCATGTTCATCCCCGGCTTTGAAGAGCAAATTGTCGGGCATTATGCAGGCGAACAGTTTGATATAGACATCACTTTTCCGATACCATACCATGCTCCGGAGCTTGAAGGACAAGATGTAATCTTTAGAATCAATCTAATCAGCATCCATGCTGAAGTTGTGCCTGAGCTTACCGACGAATTTGTAAGGGAATCGCTTGATGGTCTTAACACGGTTGATGAGTTTTTGGCTAGCTTAAGAGCAGAAATGGAAATAGAACAGCAGCTCATGGCTGATAGTATAGCTATGGGGCAAGTTTGGAACGTTATAGTTGAAAATGCAACTATTCTCCAATACCCTGAAGACGAAATTGAATACATGATGGCAAGAGATATAGAGCAGTTTGAACGCCATGCATCAGATAGAGGCGTAACACTTTCCGACCTCATCTTTGAAATAAGCGGTTTGCATCTTGATGATTTCATTGAATACGAAGTAAGACCGGCAGCGATTGAAGATGTTGGTCAAGATTTGATTTTAAGAGCTGTTGCGGCCGCAGAAGGCATTACCATTACCGAAGAAGAGTTTCTTGAAGGTGTTTCGAGGTTTGTTGAGACTTTTAATTACGAAAGTATGGAGGAATTTTTAGAAGTCAACGGCGAACGTGCAGTACGAATTACTTTGTTAGCTGAAAGAGTTATAGAAGTAATTATGGAACATGCCGTTGGAATATAGAAGGTGGTATCTTGGAATTTCACGTACTGACTCTTTTTAAAGATATGATAACAGATGGCGTTAATCACAGCATCTTAAAACGTGCTATAGAAAACAATATCATAACAATAAACAGCATTGACATACGAGATTTTTCACGCTCGAAGCATGGAACAGTGGATGATTCGCCATATGGCGGCGGAGCAGGAATGGTTATGATGGCACAACCTATATATGATGCATATCAATCCATCGCCGAAGCTGTCGGAAGCAAAAAGATTCCTGTAATCTTTATGTCACCTGCGGGGAAAACGTTTAATCAAGAAATGGCGAAAGAATTAGCATCACAGCCAAAACTTATCATCCTTTGCGGTCATTACGAAGGTGTAGATCAACGGGTTATTGATGAAATAGTCACTCACGAAATATCAATAGGCGATTACGTGCTTACAGGCGGGGAATTACCCGCTCTCGTTCTGATAGACGCCGTTTCAAGGCTTATACCCGGAGTTTTAGGGAAAGAAGAATCGTTTTTGGATGAAAGTTTCTCAAACGGCAAGCTTGAATACCCCCAATACACAAGACCTGCTGAAGTTTTAGGCAGAAAAGTACCGGACGTACTGCTTTCAGGGCATCATGGTGAGGTTGAAAAATGGCGTCGCTTACAGTCAGATGAAAGAACCAGAGTACGGCGACCGGATTTATGATTTTTCTAATAGGGACAGATAATAAAATTTGCAGGGTGTGACCATTGATTGGTTGCACCCTGTAAACTGGTATAATAATGGATGGACATAAAAATGCATCTAAAAAGAATAGATATCCAAGGCTTTAAGTCTTTCGCCGAAAAGACTAAGCTTGAATTTAATAATGGAATAGCTGCAATTGTTGGACCTAATGGAAGCGGTAAAAGCAATATATCAGACGCTGTCCGTTGGGTTCTTGGAGAACAAAGCGTTAAAAGCCTAAGAGGGGGCAAAATGGAAGATGTCGTGTTTTCGGGAACGGAAACACGCCGACCTCTAAGCTTTGCGGAAGTTTCTATCATAATTGACAATTCAGATGGTGAACTGCCCATTGAGTTTTCAGAAGTAACAGTAACTCGTGCCGTTTACAGGTCCGGCGACAGCGAGTACCGTATAAACGGCAGCATATGTAAGCTTAAAGATATTTACGCACTTTTTGCAGATACAGGGATTGGCAAAGAGGGCTACTCAATTATTGGGCAGGGTAGAATTGACGCAATTTTAAGCGGTCGGTCGGAAGACAGGCGTTTTTTGTTCGAGGAAGCAGCAGGAATTGTGAAATATAGAAACAGGCGCAATGAAGCTGTTTCTAAACTTGAAAAAGAGAAGGATAATTTAATTCGTGTTAATGACATTATAACAGAGCTTGATGGATATATTAACAAACTTCATGATAAATCTGAAAAGGCAAAGAAATTTTTGCTTCTTAAAGAGCGGCAAAAACTTTTACATATTAACATTTTTCTTATTGATGCGGAAAAACTTGACAAAGCAATTTCAGATATTAAAAAATCTATAGAAATTACAACTGCACAAGTTGAAGATGAAAGAACCTTAGCCGCTCAAAATACAGATGAAACAGCAAAATTAAAGACTAAGCGTGATGAAACCGAAGAAAAAATTAAAGAGGTGACCCTTGAAATAAACAACCTAAAGCTTTCAGCTGAACGACGAGAAGGCGAGCTTAACCTTAAAAATGAGCAGATTAAAAACGCAGAAAGTAATATCTCAAGGCTTACAGCTAATATCAAAGCTAAAGAACAGGATATTACTTGTCTTTCTGAGCAAAAGGAAGATGAAGAAAAACATAGAGATTCGTTGGAAGTTGAATTTGACAATAAAAACTCTGCTTTAGAAGCTGAAATTGCCGCTTTTGAGAGCATAAACACCCAAATGAGCGAAAATGAACAGATTATTGATAAATATAATGCAAAAATAATTGAAGGTCTAAACGTAGTTTCCGAAATTAAAGGCGTTATAATCAAAGCAACAGCAGAATATGAACAAACAGAGCTAAAAAAAGAGCAGTTTATAGATGATATTTATGAAACTGAGGTAAGCTATAAAAAAGAATGCGAAAAACTTGAAGAAACAGAGGAAATTCTTACCGGAATTGACAAACAAATAGAACGAATAAACGCAGAGCAAAAGCATCTGACTGCAAAGCACACAACTACTAAGAATGACTTCTCTGATAAAACAATCAAAATTCAGAGTGATGCAAAAATATTAAATGACTGCACTGCAAAATATACCATTCTTTCAGAGCTTGAAAAAGATTACAGCGGCTATTCTAAAAGTGTTCGTTCGGTAATGGTACATAAGGATAAAAGCGGCGGCACAAGTGACCTAAACGGCGTTATTGGTGCTGTTGGAAGCTTAATTGAAGTTAAAGAAAAGCACGAGGCAGCAATTGAAACTGCTCTTGGCGCAAGCATTCAAAGTATAGTTACGAATACAGAAGAAGATGCTAAAGCCGCTATAAATTTCTTAAAGAAAACGGGAAACGGCAGAGCCACTTTCCTACCCATTAGTGCTGTTAGATCAAATGAGCTTGGTAACAGCAAAGAAAAGCTTATGCAAGAACCGGGGATCATTGGTGTTGCAAAAGATTTTGTTAAATACGATAAAAAGTTCGAAAATATTTTTTCAAATCTTCTTGGAAAGACTATAGTCGCAGATACAATAGATAATGCAATTGCATTCATGAAAAAAAATAATTACGGGTTTAGAACCGTTACATTAAGCGGAGAACTGCTTTCACCCGGCGGGGCAATGTCAGGCGGAAGCCGTGCGGATGCAAGCGGTGGAATAGTCAGCCGAATCCGTGAAATCAAAGAGCTTAAAAGCACTATCAATAAACTGACATATGATAGTAAAATCCTTAGTGAAGCGGCTGAAAAGCTTAAAATTGAAATGAATTCGATTGAATTGCAAATTGCTGATAATAATAAAGTTCTTCATGAAGCAGCTGTTTTAAAATCTAGCCATGAGCAGAGCTTTAAGCAAATCAAAAGTCAAGTATTGGCTTTACATGAGCGGCGTAATATGATTATGAAAGAGGATAAAGATGTTACGGAAAAAATAATGACAATGAGGCTTGCGATTAAAGATCATGAAGCAGATCTTGCAATAGCTGAAACTAACGTTATGGAAACGAAAGCTAATCTCGAGCAGTTTACAAAAGACCTCTCAGCCGCAAAAGAGGAAAAAGAAAATCAAAACAAGCGGCTTTTTGAGCTGCGCATATCAGTTACAGAACTTGCACAAAAGCTTAGCGTAATTTCTGAAAAAATAGAACGCATCAACGGTGAAATTTTGAATTTTAATGGTGAAATATCGAAATCAAAATCAGAAATTATGGCTGACGAAGGAATAATCAAAGGACTTAGGAAAGAAATTGAAGATATACTGCAAAACGCTAAGGATGTCAAAAATCTTGAAGAGAAGAGGCTAAAATCAGCTGCAGAACTTGAAGAAATACGCATCAATTATATCAGCATGATTGAAGAACATGAGGAGAAAGAAAAGGAAATAGCTAAACAACTTGCTAGACTTGAAAACGAGATGACAAGACTTGTTATACGGAAAGAGCAAGCAGAAACCGATAAATATAATCTTTATGATGAAATTTGGAATGAGTATGAACTTACCTATCAAGGTGCGCTTAAATATGAGCAGCTTGATATCGGCATTTCGAACCTTAAATCCGAAGAACGGGCATTAAAGAGCAGTTTATCCGACCTTGGAGAAGTTGATGTCGGGGCTATTGAAGAGTACAAAACAGTAAGGGAACGTTATGACTTTTTAAACACTCAACGTGCTGATATACTTGATGCGGAAGAAAAGCTAAAAGCAATAATCAGCGAACTTACAGGTCTTATGATAGAGCAGTTTAAAGATCGTTTTAGCGAAATATCTGAAAACTTTACGCATGTTTTTAATGAAGTATTTGGCGGAGGAAAGGCTCAGCTAAAGCTTACGGATGAAGATAATGTGTTGGAATCGGGAATTGAAATAATTGCGCAGCCTCCTGGCAAACGGCTTGTAAGCATGTCACTTCTTTCAGGCGGAGAGCGTGCGCTTACTGCAATTGCGCTTCTGTTTGGTATTTTGCGCATGAAACCTTCGCCATTTTGTATACTTGATGAAGTCGATACTGCTCTTGATGATATGAATGTTATGAAGTTTGCACAGTACCTTAAACGCTTTGAACATAAAACACAGTTTATACTAATCACTCATCGTAAAGGCAGTATGGAAGTTTGTGACACTCTTTACGGCGTTACCATGCAAGAACGAGGGGTTTCTAATGTTATTTCTGTAATGCTTGAAAAATGATCTATAGCTGTTTCGGCTGAAAACCGCCTCTACAGCTATAAAAAAGCAAATAAAGGTGATGCATTTATGAAAAAGAAGAAAATACTTCTAATTCAACCAACACCATATGATTCAAATGGTGATTTGATAAAAAAGAAAAAGCTATACTTTGTTGGGCTAGCATTACCATTGCTCGCAGCATTAACACCTAAAGATTACGAAGTTGAGCTGTGTTATGAAACTATTGAAGATGTGCCTTTTGACACTGATGCAGATTTAATAGGAATAAGCAGCATGGGGCACGCAGTAATCAGAACAATAGACATAGCGAAAAAGTTTAAAGAATTAGGCAAAACAGTTATTCTAGGCGGCTATATGGTAAGTTTAATGCCGGAAGAAGCACAGAAATATTGTGATTCAGTAATAATTGGCGATGCGGAAGAAGTTTGGGGAGAGATGCTTGATGATTTTTCAAAAGGAAAAACAAAGAAAATATACAAAAAGAAATTAACGCATTTAAAGCCCCCTTTACCACGATACGAATTATTACTCAATAAAAGCATTGGAAACTTTCTACCTGTTCAAGCCGGTAGAGGCTGTCCAAAGGCTTGTAGTTTCTGTTCGGTATATTGTTTATATAGAGGTCAATATTTAAAAAGAGAGATTAAAGATGTTTTGCGAGATATAAACAAAATAAAAGAATTAGGATTTAAAAGATTTCTCTTGCTTGATGATAACATATTTTCAGACAGAGATTATTCAATAAAACTATGTACTGAGATTAAAAAACTAAAAATGAAGTGGATGACACAATGTTCTATTGATATAGCAAAAGATACAGAATTATTGAAGATTCTTGCTGAAAGTGGTTGCTTGATATTAAGTTTTGGATTAGAAAGTATCTCCAAGGAAAGTTTAATAAGTATGAATAAAGCTTGGGCTAATCCCAGCAAATATTCTGAACAAATAAAAATAATTCGTAGATTTGGAATAGATATATCAACGGAAATGGTAGTTGGCGCAGATGGAGATACGTTAGAATCTATAAAGGAAACAGCAAAATTTATTTCAAATAATAATATAGCAGTTCCAAGATTTTATATTTTAACTCCAATACCGGGCACAAAGTATTTTGACGAAATGAAAGAACAAAATAGAATATATAATGAAAATATATATTGTTATAATGGCAGCGCAGCAGTACATATTCCTAAAAATATGACATCGGAAGAATTAACGGAAGCATATTGGGATTTATACAATGAAGTATTCAAAATAAAAAGCATTGTTAAAAGAACAATATTAACTAAGCAGATATTCACTAAACCTATTGATTGCTTGTTTTACTTTTTTGTAAATATTTATTATAGAGTACAAATTAAAAAAGGAATTGTTCCAAATATTATTTAAAATCCATCTGACATAACTAAAACACTAAATAATCCAACACACCCAAAATAAAATGCGGAATAAGCTCTCCTTGGAAATCAAGAGGCTCAAGGTGTGCTCCAAGCCTTTCACCGGACATCATATATATGGAATCCTCCATAACACTTGCAAGCACATCCATGTCAATGACACCATGCTCTTGAGGAACGTTACCGAGCATCCATTCTATTCCATAAAAAGCTCCGGCATATGTCCACAACATACTTGCAGGCACAGACCAGGTTGCTAGTCTGCCTGATGCGCCTCTTCTGGCTATTTCGCTTCGTATCTCTTCAACTACTTCCTGGAGTGTACGCATGCGCAAAATTGGGTCGCCCCATTCATCGCAGTATTCACCTGAAGGAACGTGAGAGGTTATCCCCAAAGCAGTCGGAAATCCATGATAAGGAGATGGGCAGCAAGGCGATGGATAAATAGCACCTGTGGCAACTACTTGCTCAATCATTGGAATTTGCATTCCACAGTTAGTACCAAAGAATGCAGTGTTTATACCAAGAATTTCTACTTGCTTAGGCAAGTCTTCCGTTATATGTCTTTGAGTACCAGGCATACCAGCATCACCCATTGGGTCGGGAGCAACAAGCTCTACAAACGTAATGCCATTTGCCTCAGCAGTTTCCCTCATAACATCACGGCGCATTGCCAAGAGTGGTACTGACATATGTCTTGGGAAAGAATAATGCGCTATAGTTTCAGCACCCATAGCGATAGCTTGATGAACGAATTTATAGCCAATCAGTGGGTCGTTAGTATTGAAGATCAAGTTTGCTCTTGTAGCAACATCTAACGGATCTTCTGCAGGCTGAGCATACACAATAAATATACTGTCCCCTCTTATTTCACGAACTCTATCAACAGCGGCATTAGTGTTAATAACTGCTTGGTTGATAACCAAAACTTTGACATCCGGGTCAGATGCTATTTCTTCAAGAATTGTGATCATCATTTCGCCTTCTTGCGCAAACATAACCGGCCATGTGCGATGGATTGCATACTCTTCACCAATCATATTTATTACAAATTCAGCGGCTCTAAATTCTTCTTCATTCGCATCAACGGTATTTGTAACAAAAGCTATTTTACCCGGAAACCTACCATCAAACTCCGGAGGCAACTCCGGTTCAGGTTCGGGCTGAACAACAGGCAACTCAACTATAGGTGCTAGTGTTGGCTCAACAGGCGGTTCATTACTTCTACCACAAGCGGCAATCAAAAATAGCAAAGTACCTGATATCAGCAAGCTGAATATTTTTTTGTACATTTTTAGCAGCCTCCCCTTTAAAGACATCCGCCTTTCATTAAACACTTTTTGTATAATTGGTAATATTTGTTAATATAATAACATCTGCCAATAATAATTGCAATGGGTTTTGGGGCATTTTTAATTATTTTTTATAAAAAAGATCCTGCTAAACATAGATGGCAAGGGTCAAATAGTGCTTCGTGCGAGTGTGGTCTTATTTGCTCTTACTAACATACGCCATATTTTGACTGTTTCTTGCTTTCTATAATGTTACTGTTTGTGATATAATAAAAGGCAAAAAAGGAAGAACATTCCTGCTGTAAATCCGAGAGATAAATCTTAAAATATTTTTCAAAAAAATTAAACCTAACGGCCTTCTTTTGTATCTGCTTTAATAGGTGTGTTAATTCAGGTTAGTCCGAAGTTGTGAACAAAATAAAATTTAGGAGGTAGTTGTTATGAAGTATTGTACAGATTGTGGTGTTCAACATGAAGCCGAAGCCAAGTTTTGCAAAGAGTGTGGGTTTAATTTTACCGTGGGCACACCGCAGGTAACGGTAAAACCAAAAAAATTAAAGAAAAACACCTTGTTAACGGTGTTTTCGTTGGTGCAAATCTTCATGTTCTTCTTTTTACCGTACTACAGTGTCAGAGTCATTCAAAGCGGCAATGTCCGTTGGTTCAGTGGCTTTGGCACTATACATGCGCCCGATGCAAGTTCCGGTCCTGCAACGCTTGCGTTTATCGTTCCATTCGTTATATTAGCAGCGATTTTTGCAAAACGTATAATCCCTGCTCTTGCGGATAAAACCCCATTCGTTTTAGCCGGTTTCAGTGCTGTAGGGATGATAGCAAATGTTGTGATGATGAATACGGTAAACCGGATAGAGTTTCCAAGAGGGCGTGAAGTCAATGCCGGACCCGTTTTCTTTATAACGATGTTGCTGTATATCATCATCATCGTTATTTCAGTGCGTGAAGTAATGCCCTATCTAAAAAAAATATGGGAAAATAGCCGAGACGGAGGGAAAAAAGCCTAATGAAAACAACAAAAAGGCTCTTATTGACGGCAATTGTTTTAATGCTTATACTTGTCATGTCTGCGGGGTGTGGTGGTGGCAATGATAATGCGCCTACATACGACAACACTCCGCAAACCACTAACCCACAAGCGAATAATCAGGCGGCGGCAAACTCATCTGAGGGTACTCAACCGGGAAACGCTCCAATGAGAAACAACGAGCCGGGAGCGGATGCGCCCATGACTCCCGAGACAACGCCTATGTCGAGCGTACCTTTGCAAGCCCTAATTAATGCAAGCAGTTTTTTAAATGGAGTAGCCTGGGTTCAAGGTGATGACCGCCTTTGGAGTGCCATCGACAGACAAGGTCATGTATTGTTTACACTTACTGAAGGCTTTGAGCCCATATCGCACTTTTATAACGGTGCGGCATTGGTAAACAGCGGCGGTACTCGTGAGTTAATCAATACTGCCGGGGATGTCGTATCTTCCCCGGCATCGGGTGATTATAATGAGATCATGCGCATAGTACCGTCCAACGGAATGATTATTGTATATCGCCACGTAAATACCTTTGAGCTGACAGAGCACCAATATGGGATTATAAACAGCGACGGCAGTTGGCATATGGAAATGCGTTTTTGCTCATTTTTAGAACGATTCCGTTTGGGGGCCGGAAGCCCGACACATGCGACGGCTAGACCCGGCGGCGTATGGCGTTCTGTTGATTTAACACGATGGGATGTACTTGCACCGTATATTGGCGGCGGTTTCTTGATGTTGGATCAACCTGCCCAGAGCCGAGGTGACGACCGTGTCCACAGGCTTATTTATAATCTATACACAGGCGAAGTTTTTGATCCTGACGATAGGATGAGGTATGATCCGGAGCATTTGTTGTGGGGATCACCCGGTACAGATTTCATTTTGCTTCCATACACTTCAGGCGGGGATACTGCTTTGTTTACAGCACGCACACGTTCTTTTGGTTGGGAATTCGGACTTTACACTCTAAGCAGCGGCGAGGTTTTGACGGAAATTATGCCTGTTGCATCAGCCCCCGGAATACATGCTTCAAATGTAACCATTCGCAATTTGAGCGACGGTCTGTTTTATTTTAGCGACATGAGACAGGACCGTTATGTTGGAGGAGCACCTCGCCAAAGTAACGAAAGACAACAAGGCTTTTTCGACATATATGGCAATAAGGTAATAGATCTAACCGAGTTTGGCACTCGAATTACAGTAAGAGATGACTTTTTGGATGGATATGCCTTTATTTCTGTTGCAAACGAACAAGGCAGCACATTTTTTACATTTATAGACAGAAATGGCAACTTTACATTTAACCCTATCCCAGATAACCCCAGTATTCGTAACATTGGCGAAGGACGGTTCACAATGGAGACGAACGTAGATACGGTTGTTATGGACATGTCTATGAACGAACTGTTTAACCTTGGCAGGTCAGGCGTTATATCCAGCTTTATTGAGGGTGCGGCTTGGATTAGATACCAAGATGATATATTTTTTGTTGATGCAAACATGAATCGGCTGTTTAACTAACTATACTCAATGAAGGAAAACAATGAAAAAAAATTTGCCGGGCTTATCTGGGCATAATGGTTATAAGGAGTGATGCAAAAATATGGACACGGAAAGACTTGCTGCGATAATCCAAAGAGCCAAGCAAGGCGATAAATACGCCTTTGAAGAGCTATATCTTGATGTACACAAAAGCATCTACCGCTTTGCCCTTCGGATGTTGAAAAACCCCGAGGATGCGGAAGATATATCACAGGAAGTGTATATCACAATACAGCAAAAAATTACAGAACTTCGAGAACCTGCTGCGTTCTATGCATGGGCGAACCAAATCACGGCGAACAAGTGCAACCGTCTGTTAAGCAAATACAAGAGCGTGTCAAAGTTTGTCGACGACGACGAATTTTTAGCAATAATGGACGACGACCCCACCAATATGCCCGATAAGGCACTTGATGATGAAGCCACCCGGAAAATTATCAATGAAGTTATCGACAATCTCCCAGACAAGCAAAGGGTATGTATTCTGATGTTCTACTATGCACAATTAACCGTTGTACAGATTGCGGAGACATTGGAAATAAGCGAGAATACAGTCAAAAGCCGCCTTGCCCTTGGAAGGTCTAAAATCCGGGCGGCGTTGGAACAAAAGGCAAAGAAAGACGGTATCAAGCTTTGGGGTATTCCTCTTGCACTTACACCAATACTGCGTGAATTTATCGAACAGATGGCTGTGCCGGATGGGTTGGATGTGCGTATGTGGGAGAACATACAGCAAGCTACCGCCGAAGGAATTCAAACCAACAGCCTCTCACAAGCCGATACTACATCCGCACATATTGACAGCCCCAATGTAACCTCGGGCAAAGTTGACCCAAATTTGACAACAGAAGCGGTAAGTGCCGCTGCGGAAGCGATAGGCACAGCCGCAGGTGTAGGAATGACATCGGTGACAAAAATCATTATCAGCTGTGTTGTTGTAGCGATGCTTGCGACAGGAGCGTTTATTGTTCCCGGATTGTTTGGTACACAAGGGTCTACGCAAGCGCAATCTGATATGTCGGTTTCGGAAAATGAAGCTTTGCAAGAAAGGCTTGCACAGGCACAAGATCTAGAAGCCAACCTCGCTTCTACAGCCGTCAACAGTCCTTATATTTCGCTAACAACAGGCGACATCATCCAATTCGGAGGGCATGACTGGCGAGTACTGGAGGTGCAAGAAGGCAAAGCACTGATATTGAGCGAACGCACATTGTTAAGCAGGGAAGATTTTGGCGAGTCCGGATTAACATGGGAGAATAACAATATGCGAAGATACCTTAACACGACGTTTTATGACACTTTTAGCGAAACGGAAAAAGCGTTGATTGCCGAGACAAGGATAGTAACAAATGATAATTTGTGGCATGGCACGACAGGCGGCAACGACACCACGGATAAGATATTTTTGCTGAGTATCGAAGAAGTGCTAAAATATTTTGGCGATAGCGGACAGATATATTTAGGACCGGAAATAAGCAGCGACCCTGTGCCGGCATTATCTGACCAATACAATAGCAGCCGAATCGCCAGAAATGCAGCCGGCACAGCTACCTTTTGGTGGCTGCGGTCAACGGGTTTTAACAGCAGAGTGAATATTTTTATCAGAACGGACGGTACGGTTGTTGTGGGAGGCGCAGCCGGTATTAATTTCCAAGGTATGAGGCTGTATGACGTGCGTCCCGCTTTGTGGCTTTACACAGGCATCCCGACGAATGAGCTTGACCCCGCCGATACGCCTTCAGATTCCGTTGCTATCACTCCCGGCAATTACATCAACAGTGATACTGAAGACATATCAGCCGAAATTGCGGATGAAGCCGAGTTTGAAGCGGTATACAGAGCGTTATATGATATACTAAGGGCTGCTGTGAATTCGTTTGGAATAGGCCCATATCCTGACCCCAATTTAAGCGATACCGAATCCATTTTCGAGGAATGGAACGAAAGAATGAACAGCGGCTTATACGCAGGGCAAGGTGTGTTTTACGCAGAGCTGATATACTTCGGGGACAGCGTATTACCGCAATTGCTATTTATAGTCGATAGCGGCTATGGTCCCGGTCGGCATGTAAGCTTGGCTTACGTATATGGTCACACCCCTGCAGGCGTAGATCAATATAGAATCCACAGCGAACTTGACACTGCTTTCTTAATAGGCGGAGCCGGCATAAGAGAAGAATTATACATAGTTACGGACAGCAGCGGCATAAATTATCTTCTCTGGGTATCGTATGACTTTGAAAGGGGGGATAGTTATGAAACGTATTTTACAGTCAGAAATGGTCAATGGGGAGAAGTACCCGGAGTCGGAATAGATATAGTCAACATACGAAACCTCGGTTATTCTCCCGATTCAGTCCGCACAGTCCTCGCTGAACTTCAATCATAATGAAGCAAGCGAAATATATCTTTCTCATCAACCTGAAAAAAGCATCATTATTACCAAAATACCCTGTCGGTACCTTTTTACAGAAGCTGTAAAACATTCGCAACTTGCCTTTCTCTTGGCTTGTGGGGTTCACATATTCACCCCCTCTCGAAACCGCGAGGGCGAGTAGTGGTTTTCCTTTTCGTCAATAGAACAAATGGATTTTGAAAACTGCCAAACTTTTTAGAGGGGTTAAGAAAAAAATTAAAGGCACCATCAAACGCCTTGCTGAAAAAACCCAACAGGGCGTTTGATGGTGTGGTGCTTATGTTTTTATGTTGGTTGAAGTTGCCTAACGAGCATATATTAAATTTATACTGCCAGCCCCCTTTTGCGGTAACAAACACCAAAAATCACCGCAAACACAGCGATATTTGCACCGAGAATAGCAACCCTAGTCCAATTCAATCCATCGCCTAAAAGTTCAAGAACGGCTAAATTCATTTGTTCTGTAAAGGCATAGTAAATAATATTGTCAACTAAGAAAGTGCCCGAAAAGAACATAGGTACAAGCAACAATGCCATAATAAACGGCGTAACCATAGTGGAAGCCGCCGCTTGATTTTTAGCCAAAATGCCAAGCGTTGCGCCAAGTGTAATTGCGGCTATCGTCCCTATGCTTGTTACAATTAAGAAATCACCTATTGCCAAACCATCAACGCCAACAACAAAGAAAACCAATACATTAACAGCTATTGTGATTGTGGCAGTAGTCAATACATGGGCGGCTAGAAAATCAATGCCGGACACAGTAGATGTAATCAGCACTCCCAAAGTGTTTTTTTCTTTTTCTTCCGCAATGAGTACGCACATTGTTGTAATCCCCGTCAGCATAACATTCATGCCTATTACCATGTTTAGCACAGCAAGCAAGTCATAATTATCGGCATCATAAGGCAAGGTCATAGTCCATAAAAAACTTAGACCAAAAACCAAAACAGGTGCAACTATGATAAAGGGATTTTTAGCAATGCCTTTCATGTTTTTGCTGTATATCGCACTTATTTTTCTTAATGAAATCATGACAAACCCCTCCCTGTAAGCCTTAAAAATATATCTTCAAGCGTTGGTTCTTGTGAGTGCATTGTTGCTACATTGCCTTGCTCTATAACGTCCGCAATTTTTTGGCTGTTTTCTGGGTTCAGCGCAAATATAACTTCTTTACCGGAAGTTAAAAGGATTTTAACGCTTTTTTCCTTATTATATTTTTGGCTTAGTTCATCCATAGAACCTATGTCGACAATTACACCCTCGTTAAATAAAGCAATACGATCACACAGCTTTGACGCTTCTGCCATGTTGTGGGTAGTGAGAAAAAAGGTCGTGCCGTCATTTTTCATTTCCAACATCAATTTATGTATTTCTATTGATGTGGCAGGGTCAAGACCGCTTGTAGGTTCGTCAAGGAAAAGGATTTTGGGACGGTTAAGCATGGCACGAGCTAACACAAGCCGTTGTTTCATGCCTTTGGAAAATCTTTTGGCTTGCTTGTATTTGTCGTTGCCAAGTCCAACCCGTTCGAGTAAAGGTTTAATTTCTTTCTTATTTGTGTTGAGTATTTTTGAAAACATAAGAAGATTGTCATATGCACTCATGTTTTCATACAAACCGGAATTATCGGTAACAATACCAACTTGACTGTATATTTCATGGTTCAGCGAATTATTATCCCGCCCAAGAATGGTAGCCCTGCCGCCGGTTTGCTTTAGCTGTCCTGTCATTATCCTTATTGCAGTAGTCTTGCCAGCCCCGGACGGCCCAAGAAAGCCAAACAATTCTCCCTTTTTTATGTCAATAGACACATCTTTGATTGCGATTTTCGCCCCAAAGGTTTTATGGATATTTTTCATGGTAATTGCGTAGTCCATAAAAAAGCCCTCCTCTATTGAACCCTTGCAAGCACAGTATCAATGACTGCCCGGATGCCATCAGATACTTCGCAAATAAGTACCATCGGACTAAAATCCAAACCATGGTTATGCCCCGGGAAGATATTAAAAGCTACATTATCCCTTCCCATTTCTTGTAATAACTCCTTAAGCTCAAGCACGTAGTCAACATGTACATTCATATCCATAGTGCCATGGAAAATATAGATAGGTAAATCCAGCTCAGGTATAATTTCCATATTGCTTCTAATGGCGAAATGATCTGCAAGCCATTCCGGTGTAAGTACAAGTGGGAAATATCTCTCTTTTAGCCACTCTCTGTTGCCTTGTTCTACTGCTTCAAATACGAGATATGGGTCAAACATATGCGAAATACCCTGCAACTCCCAAACAAGATAGAGGTCATCCGCAGAAAAAAATCCATCTCCGTTTAAGTCCAAAGCATAAAATGATGCGCCCATTACGGCTTCCCATGGACCTGAATAAAAGGCTTCTTTGGTAATACGGCCATACTCGTCAATGTCGAAAAACTGCCCTAGCGTAAGCATCGCCGGCCCAGCAGAAGATTGCCAGCGTATTGTATGCTCCATATTCATAATTTGAGAGCCAAGCATAAGTAATACATCAGCCATATCAGGATAAGCTTCCGCAAACAAGGCATTGATACTTGCACCTTCGCTGTGGCCAAGTAAAAAGATTTGCGCATCTGCCAAGCGCAGGTTCTCCTGTATGGCTCGTATCATGTGATATACATCTTTAACAACATTGGATGGAGTGTAAGTTCTATACGCAATATCGTCTATTTCTACAAACATCGGCGGCTCTTTACCATCCGATACACCCCGTGTGCTGCTGGACATAAATGCAACACCATGATTTGCAAACTCCATTGCGTAAAAGTCAAAATAGAACCAAAACTCAATTCCCGGTGTGTATCTTCTGCTAAGGTAAGTATGCGGGCCGGAAGTACCTGTGTCTATCACAATTGCTGGCACAGGCTCATCGCCAACAGGCATTGTAAGTCTGCTTTGGATTACATAGCCATCAAAGGATGTGATTTCCAGCATTTCAGAATGCTCCACTACAAAAGAGCGCGCGACATCTATTGCGTTTATAATAGTAACATTTGCATCTTCTTCTGTTGGCGTGTCGTTCTCTGCGGTAGTGGTTTCAAATAGACTAAGAGCGTATTCAAAAGGAATCCAAGACCTGCCATACTCAATAAAGCCACCAACGTCTTCTACTGAAACCCTTATTACATTGCCGTTTTCATCAGTAATAATAACTATGCGATTTTCGCCATCCCACTCAACAGATGCATTATAGGCATAAGCTATTAGGCGCAATGGCACAAAAACTGTGCTATTTTCGATTCTTTGTTCTACTTCATTTATTGGTTGTGCCATAACCACTACAGATATAACCATCATAAGAGATAAGGTTAGCGCAACTATTGCTTTTATTCTCATAAGTTAATACCTCCTAATTATCATCGTTTTGTATTTTTTTCTTCGCAAGCCAAATGACAAATTCAGCTACACCACACGCTCCAAGTATTATCCAATGCACAGTAGAAAAGTTAATCTCCCTGTAGGTTGCGAAGTTCCATATTAGCAATGCCGCAATAACTGCTAACACGCCCCAAGGCAGCCAATTAAGCCATCTGTAGTCTTTTTCCTTTTTCATGCTAATCCTCCGAGATTGATATATTTTGTTTCACTTTACAAAATAAATTTTAGAAACGCTATACTGCGTACCCCCCAGCATCATATGTAAGTTAGTTTCTTTGCTTAACTATTATTACTTTAATTGCTTATAGGACAGCAAAGAAATTCCAGTTAAGCAAGATAAAAATAAATAGTGTCATAACTGAAGTTGTTGCGCCAAAAAGCAATTTTTGCCTTGTCCCTATTTGTTCCTTAAGCAAAAATACTAAGGAGCCAATAGCCAACGCAGCAGATAAAATAAGCAATCCATAATTCAACCCAATATGCGGCATCATCTCGGCGGATGTTCGGAAAGGATTAGCAAGAAAGCGCCCCACCAAAATTAAATTGTTGAGAACAAGCAATGTCCCGGAAAGGACTAGTCCATTGTTCCATACAGAAAACTTTGTATATTTAACACCCTTTTTTCTGCTCCACAAAAACATAATCAACATCACAACAGGCGCAATTAGAAAAAATATGGCATTACTTACTACAATTATCATGCTTGCCATTAAAAACGGAATTGTGCGACTAGATGGTAGTGGTGATAAATCAGAACCATTGCCAACATGAATTTGTATCGGCGTTCCATCCTCCATCTCAAATCTGAGTGAACCGAACCCCATATTCATGTATAAGCTGTCGGATGAAACGATTCTAAATAAATATGGCTCTACTTGCCGATAAGTTGCCCTTCCAAAATTACCGGCGTCTAAAGTTATTGTGTTTTCGTCCATGGCAGTAATCCTAAACATTGACATATAGGCGGCAAATTCAAGAAAATTACTCTCTACACGCCGCATTGGTATATAACGACCTTCTACAGCTGCTGCATTGGGTAAATTGTCGGTTGCCGGCTGAATCTGGCTCATGTTATCGCCTAAGAGCAAATCCATTATGCCAAACACACTGTCCATTGCGCTAAATGGGGCGACATTCGTAATGACCGCAAAACCAAACCGTTCCTCCGGCACAATGGCAAAGTATGAGGTGAACATGGCCGTACCGCCGCTATGTCCAAAGGCCGGGCGTGTTCCGTCATATCGCAAAAAGCCGTGATACGTTCCCGGATAGATGATTGGGTCTAATGAACCCGGTGTGAACAATCCTGCCAGTGTGGCAGCATTATCAAAAAACAAACCGGATTCGCCCTGCGGCGGGGTAAGTGCTTTAATGAAGCGCGCCAAATCTTCCACTGTTCCATTTACCGCTCCGGCTGGGTATAAAGAAAAATAAGACTGCATTCCACTTCGAAAACCGCCGCTAGCGTCCTGCATATAACCTACCGCTTTTGATTGTAAGAAGTCGACGTTATTTGTCCAGTCCGGCTGATTTAGTGTGTTATTCATGCCGGCAGGGATAAATATATTATCTCTTTCAAATGAAGCATAACTCTGTCCGCTCACATAACCGACAATATACGCAGCTAATGCCGTACCAAAATTGGAGTATGCGCTAGCTGTACCCGGCTTGTATATCTGTGCCGGTCTTGTTAATAAAAGAGCATTTTCAAAAGTGTTGTGATTCTCCATTGTTCGAGCATCAAACATAAAATCAAGTACAACATCTTCAAATCCGGCGGCATGGTTCATTAGGTTGCGCATAGTAAAAGGCTTTTCAAAAGCCAGTTCCCGGCTAAAATCTTCCGGAAGATAATTATTTATATCTGCATCCAAATCCAACAAACCGCGCTCTGCTAATTGCATAACAGATACCCACACAAATGTTTTGCTGATTGAGCCAAACTCAAACACAGTTACAGCGGGGTCTATGGGAATTTGTCTTTCAATATCTGCATAGCCATAGCCTCTTGAAAAAATAACCTTACCGTCTTTCACTATTACCACAGCTGCCCCTGGTATAGACTGTCCGAGATGCGCTGTTATTAAATCGTCAATTTTTCCATCCATTTCCACAAGCGGGATGTTAGATGGGGTTTGTGCCGCATGAGCGGTAAGTGACGACAAGTACAAACACGTGAGAAGCAACAAAATTACATACCTGAACTTTTCAAATCGCATCTTTTTACCTCCACAAAGAAAATAATAATTGAGTGCCGGAACTAATAACCATCAACAGACCGATTCCTCCGACAATCCATGGAGATTTTCTTCTATCAGGGTTGCGTTTTAAGATAAAGGCGATTGCGGCAAGGGCAACTCCCAATACAATTGTCGTTATCCATGCCGCCCTGAAAAACAGCATAAAACTATTCACCCATTCTAAAATTGTTGTTAATAATCCATCTTGCACAATTTAAGTCTTCCTCCAAATATTTACTCTTGCTATACTCAATAGGATTTTGATTTTGTGCCATAATTACGGCAGGATAAGCGGCACACCTGCAAGCCATTTACTCAAAAACACTCAGCACCAAGCTATCAACCATAAAATCATAGATTGAAAAATAATCATGAGTTATCGAAAGAGTTTCCTTTGCCCCAATTATTGATATTGCTGCACTTAAAACACCAAGGGCAATATTTTCATCTACTTGCAGCCTAAGCCCTGTTATGTTAATGGCCGCTCTGAAAAACTCCATACTGTCAAACTTGATTTTTTCCATTGCCTCACTTGATAGCTTTGTTATGAATGAACGATAGTCTGGGTTTTTCACATCGTAAAGAAATGGCTTTTCGTCATACTCCCTAAAAAGTTCTTTCATGGCTGATGCAAAACCCTCTTTGCTCGGATTACTTTTGCAAATGTCAAGAAATTTTCCTTTGAGCCGTTCTTGAATATCCATAACAGTTTCGGAAAACAAATCTTCTTTTGTTGGAAAGAGTGCATAGAATGTGCTTATGCCAATTTCAACTTTGGCACACAATTCCTTAATATTTGTTTTCTTATAGCCGCATTCTGTCCAGTGATGCTCGCAAAGATTTTTCAGTTTTACTCTAATTTCGTCTTTGTTTTTATCCGACAACACAGACCCTAAAGGCATTTTGACCTCCTTTCATTTGATGGCAAATTTTTATTAGGAATTATTTATTGGAATATTCCTTTAAAATATTCCAATAATGATATTATCATGCCCATAATAAAAATGCAAGCATTTTTCAGAATAATTTTGCATAATTTTGCACAGGCAATAGAAGGCGTAGTTGATTAACAAAATAAAGGCAAGGCATTTTACACGCCATAGAATTTAGTATTTCTTGTGAATGTGGTCAGTGTGAAGTGATGCAGCCTCATGGAGATTATAGTAGCAATAATGGTATATTGCATTTTACTGAGTTTTCTATTGGTGCTGATGGAGATGCTATGTTTGTTTTTAGTAGTCCTGTAGGTATGGGCATACCAGGCATAGGGAGCGGCACAGGTAACGCTTATGGCAATGGCACCTTATTTACAATAGAACTTGCAAACCATGACAAGCCACCAATGCAACGTACTTGTAAATATTCATCAAGTGATACATAGCGTGTCTAATGGGCAGGTTGTTGTGTTGGAGGGGTTGTTGTTGGTTTTGGGGGTTGTGTCGGTGTGATAGGGTAATTTCGGTGTTGGCATATTAAAGACTGACACCAAGGACTCACTATTTGCACTGGCAACCCGCTATTTTACTTGATGGTGCTTACTACCGAACTACAAAACCCAAAACATCATGGCACCAGCGGCGTTGAGAACTAATAGTTCTCAACGCCGCCTTTGTCCTTTGAGCAGAAAAAGCAGCAGTTATTTCTTCACGCTCCTTTTGATGCGCACTCTGCCTTGCAAGGTATTCGTTTGTTTGAAGCATATTTGTAACAAGTGTTTTAGGTAGGGCATTACTCGAAAGGTCAAAGCCAAACATCAAGTTATTTTGTACAGTGTTACAGCCTCCATCTTTGCTTGCCATTTCATCACCATCTCAATATTTAGCCGTGCTTCATACTTAATATACACTCAAATTTATGGCAGTTGCCATAGCCTAGAGGTTAGGGTTAGAATAAAAATATGATTTTTTTATCTCAATACTCCAAGAAATATGCTACAACACCCCGCCATTTTTAGCAGGGTGATGTAGGTTGCAGCCGTTCAGTTTTTGTATAGCATCCCATATCGTCATTTCGGCTAATAGCAATAGCATTATAGCTTAAACTGGTTTAATCATCTGAATCTATGCGGAAGTCAACTTATTCTAAAACCAACAAGCAGAACATTCCTGCTTTAAAGATGCAATACATTCCCAGACAATTTCGTCGCATTGT
>Ga0131853_10002746_pt1 | contig 31556 bp, 33 predicted proteins | sample TergutLab28metaG_FD_92764 | JGI IMG/M metagenome (GOLD analysis project Ga0131853, IMG submission 92764) | Labiotermes labralis P1 segment gut microbial communities from Petit-Saut dam, French Guiana - Lab288 P1 (version 2) (version 2) | ecosystem: Host-associated > Arthropoda: Insects >... | reverse complement strand
GAGTTAAAGGAAGTTGCCGAGGAATTTTCAAAAGGGCAAGCCAAGGAGAAAAAGGCATTTGAACAAATGTTCGGGGCTTTGGTTAGCCAAGGGGTGTTGGTGGCACTTACGCCACAAATCCACCTGCATAAGGACTTTTGCGACCAAGCTTTGGAGCTTTTCAAAACCATGGCGACGGAAACCCCTGAGGTGCTGACTAAAGACTATCGTGACAGGCTGGGGACTAGCCGAAAATATGCCATGGCAGTGCTTGAGTATTTTGACAAAAAGGGCATCACAAAAATGGTGGGCGAGGGGAGAATTTTGTTATAGTGATTACAACCAGAATAACTGCTGGAGCATTTTTGATTTGTGGTGATAAGGTTTTGCTTATGAAGCGAGGATTACACAAGGAGATTGGTGCGGGAATGTGGGCAGGTGTTGGTGGTCATTTGGATATGAGCGATATTACCAACCCCAGAGCCATCGACACGCTGGAAACTTGTTACAGAGAGGTGCATGAAGAAACTGGGATTTTAAGAACCGATATTCATGACCTAAAACTGCGATATATCGCTGTTAGGAAGGTTGATGGTGAGGTTCATCTGGTTTACCATTATTTTGGTAGATTAGAACAAGAAATTTTGCCACCCGAGTGTAGCGAAGGGGAGTTTTTCTGGATTGACAAGATAGATTTGACGAATTTACCAATGTCGAGGCTTGTTGGGGAGGCTGTACATCACTGGGTTCGCAATCCTGATTGTGATAAGATTAATTTGATTGTGGTGGATAACACTGGTACTTCTGCCGTTATCTCGGGTATCTAACTATATTGGTAGGGGCGACAATTGGTCGCTTTTTGTATGTTGACAGCTTTCTTTAGGGTTGGGCGGTGTCGTCTGCATAAATGGGGCGGGCAATGCCCGCCTCTACCAAGTTATTGTTTTAAGTTTTGAAAAAGTGCTTGCAAAGTAGACCGAGGATGATGTATAATCATCTCTAGGTCTTTGTATTAAGACTGGGTAGGCACATAATGGTGGTGTGAGTGGCTAATTCAGTGACCACCATTATGTGTTTTCAAATTTACCCAGTTGGATAGATTATACACACTACCTAGGTTTGATAGCAATATCATTATACATTATTTGACGGGTTGCGTCAAGGATTTTTTATCATATTTTTAGATAATCCGCCCTTTTAGGCGGTTTTTTAGTGTTTTCGCAAAACCTATGGGGTATCCTTCTACACAAAATAGGTTGTAACTGTCTTTTGCACCCACTTGAAAAGTCTCGCCACCAAGGAATTTAGCGATATTAGGGTGGTGGTTGGGTAGGTTTATGGTATTTGTAAAGTTGTCGGGCTTTAATGCCATGGCTAGGGCATAAGACGGCTCAAATCGTTGTTTTTTAAGTATTCCCACCAAAATGGTGGATTAGGGAGAATTTTGTTTTAATTATAAATGGTTGCACAAAAAACAAACCATCACTAAGATATTCAGTGATGGTTTGTTTTTTGTTTTCACTATCTTCTTGTATAGGTAAATTGTAGGTCTGATGTAACACTTTGTAATACCATTTGGTTTCCAGTGATGTTGTATGTCCAGCGTGAAGGCGCACGGCAAATATCACCACAGAAATCTGGTGTTGTGCATATATACAGCACGCTGTTATTTGTGTTCCAACTAATGGCGGAATTAGACATTAGTCCACTGCCATCTGCATTAAAGACATAGTATTCAATGTTCATCCACATCCAAGTTCCAACCAAAGCTTGGCTGATTCCTGCTGTGGAAGTGGGGGTTGTTGACGATGTTTGGGTTGAAGCAGTGTCTGGTGTGCCAGCCACATTAGGGGTGGTCAAAAGCACTGTGTTTGTTGTGTTGTTAAAATCCACGTCAAGACCAACAATATCAGCGATGGCACGTACAGGCAAAAATGTTCTGCCATCAATTGTAAATGGACGCATATCATCTTCAAAATTTTGAACTTCGCCATTAAAGCTTACGCCCACACCAAAAACCAGCTCTCGCATGACAGGATTTGCCATTACCACAGTTGCGGATAGTGTCAACATTGCGACGGCACCAATGACAAACCCCTTGACTAAGCTGTTTCTTTTTGCTCTCTTTTCTTGCATTTTTGTTTCCTCCCTGTAAAAGTTTTTGAATTTATAGTTATACCATAACCAACAAAGTAATGCAAACTTTTTATATAATCCGCCCTTTTAGGCGGTTTTTTAGTATTTTTGCAAAACCTATGGGGTAGCCCTCTACACAAAATAGGTTGTAACCGTCTTTTGCATTATCCACCACAAAGGTTTCGCCGCCAAGTAATTTGGTAATGTTTGGGTGGTGGTTGGGAAGGTTTATAGTGTTTGCGAAGTTGTCGGGCTTTAATGCCATGGCTAGGGCGTAAGATGGCTCAAAGCGTTGTTTTTTAAGTATTCCCAGTAGTAAGCCAGCACGAATAACCCGCAAGCCCGATAAGTCGGGGTAGATTGTGGGTGGGATGAAAAGCTTATCGTTATGGGATTTTATGTCGCCTTCGGGTAAAGTTATTTGGTATGTGTCTAAGAAATTTTGGAAATCTTTGTCCAGTTTCTGGGGGCGGGTTTGGACTTGCACATCAGTGTTGTCGGTTTTGGGTGTGGTCTTGCGGAAAAGTGCCACAAAATGCCCTTCACCCTTGTGGGCGTGTGGGAAAATGCGGGTTTGGCTGACCTGCTCAAAATTCTTGTTTTGTTCCAAAAAATATGTTGCCACATCTTCGTTTTCCGTGGTGTTAAATGTACAGGTTGAATATGCCAAATATCCTCCATCTGCCACCATTTGGGCGGCGTGGTGAAGGATATTTTTTTGGATAACCGCCAAGCGGGCGGGTTTGGTGGCGTCCCAAGCGGTGCGGGCAGATGGGTCTTTGCGGAACATTCCCTCGCCAGAACAGGGTGCGTCAACCAGAATTTTGTCAAAATATGCAGGAAAGTGCGGTGCAAGCCTTTCGGGGGTTTCGCAGAGGATAATGGAATTGGTGATGCCTGCCATTTCAATATTGCGGACAAGTTGGGGGATGCGACTGAAATTTGCGTCATTGGATACCAGCAAGCCCTCGCCAGCTAATGAGGATGCTATTTGAGTAGATTTGCCCCCAGGGGACGCACACAAGTCCAGAACTTTTTCGCCTTTTTGTACGTCTAAAATTGCAGCGGCAGACATGGCACTGGGTTCTTGTATGTAGTAAAGACCAGCGTTATACAAGGGGTTTTTGCCTAAAGGGGCTTCGGATTGGTTGGTGTAGTATCGCCCTTCGGCACACCAAGCTACGGCTTCGAGGTTGGGAAAATGTCCCTCAAAATCTTCAGTGGTGATTTTTAGGGTGTTTATGCGAAGTCCACGCTGGCGAGGTTTATCCAAAGAAGCCATAAAAGCGTTGTATTCGGCGGGGGAGGGTAGTAAACCACGCATATTTTCAGCAAATTGGGAGGGTATACTCAAATTTCGCCACCTCCCATACGTAATAGGGCGATTTCGGCAGGGGTTAAATGTCGCCATGCCCCTGATTTTAAGTCACCAAGGGTGATTTTGCCCATGGACACACGTTTTAAGGATACCACTTCATTTTCTAAGGAGGTAAACATTTTGCGGATTTGGCGGTTACGCCCCTCGAATAGCGTGATTTTGGCTTGTTTGCCCCATTTGTCCAATATTTCTATTCCAGCGGGTCGGGTTTTGTAGCCGTCAATTGTCATACCTTGACGAAAAACCGCAATATCTTCGGGTTTTATTGGTTGCTTAACACGGGCTATGTAGGACTTTTCCATGCCATGGCGGGGATGGGTGATTTTTTGTGCCAAATCCCCGTCATTGGTAAGCAAAACCAAACCTGTGGAGTGATAATCCAAGCGACCGACAGGGTATAGGCGGATGCCAATATTGCCAACAATATCTAGCACCGTTTGGCGGTTAAACTGGTCTTTTGCAGAGGAAATTACCCCAGCGGGCTTGTTAAGTATGATGTAGACTAGCTTTTCTGTGGCTTCCACGGGTTTGCCGTCCACCAAAACCACATCACCATCAGCATACTTTTCGCCAATTGTGGCAATACGCCCATTTATTGTCACTTGCCCTGAATTTATAAGTTCCTCAGCCTTACGGCGACTGGCAACCCCAGCGTCAGCCAGATATTTTTGCAATCTCATTGAAATTTCTCCTTAGCTATGTTACAATAATATTTTGGAGGTTAAAAATGTTTGAATTTAGCTATAATTCGCCCACGGGGCAGATTTTGATTACATATGATGACACTCATATTTTAGGGTTGGTTTTTGACAAGCCCCAAACACAGCAATCCGCACAAAACGAGTTAATTGGGCGGTGTGTTACACAACTTGACGATTATTTCCGAGGAAATATTATGAATTTCGACTTGCCGATAAATCCTATTGGGACAGATTTTCGTCGGACAACATGGGACGCTTTGCAGACCATACCATTTGGCGAAACCCGCACATATGGGCAAATAGCCGAGATGATAGGCAATCCAAAAGCCAGCCGTGCCGTTGGTTGTGCAAACGGCAAAAACCCAATTTACATAATAGTCCCCTGCCATCGTGTTATTGGGGCAAGTGGGAAATTGGTTGGTTACGCTGGTGGTATGGAGCGTAAAATTTGGCTTCTTAACCACGAAAAGTCTATTATAACCCAAAACAAAAAATAAAGCAAGAATGTCATAATCTTGAAATGGACTTTTTGCTGTTTTTGTGGTACAATTAAGAGATAAAATATTTGGGGGTTTACATATGAAGAAAATTCGTAAAGGAATGTATATATTAGGTTTGGCGGGTGCGGTGGCACTGGGGGCATTTTTGGGTGGAAACACTGGGCTTGTGGGGTCTGTGAACCCTGGAAGTGCCGATGACCCGTTGGTTACACGCAGTTATGTACACCAAGCCGTCCAGCGTGCTTTGCAAGATTTGCCCGCAGGTGGCGGTGGGTCTGGGTCGGTGGCGTTTGCTCCTGTCCATGTGTCTGCCGACCATGTAATTTTAGGGGGCGAAGGTTCGGTTATCATTCTGCGTTCGGGTGTTGCCACTGCCCATGTGCCTGGTGCTGATGGTATTGTAAACACCTCGCTGGGTGTAGATATGTTTAATGGCGACCATATTATCGCTAATCACTATCTTATAATTCCTCGCAATGACGGGCGGGGGGTTCATGCTGTAACAGATGCTTGGTTTTTGGTGCAAGGTGATTTTCAAATTGTAGCACTACCATAAATGGAGGAAATTATGAAAAAACTTATAAAGAGTTGCATTGTGGGTGTTTTGGCACTTGGCTTTGCACTTACTCCTGTACATATAGAATTATCAGCGGCATTGCCCGCTATACCATGGTCGCACTTTGAAACCAGAGAGCGGACAAGGTTGTCCAGAGATACATATTTACACCAAGTTACAAGGATAACAGCAGCGGGTCTAGTGGATATTAATGTGCTGGAAATCCCCCTGAACGACCCTTATTTGGACATTGGGGTGTTTAATTCCCAAGTGGAACTTGGTTTGCGTCAATCAACCACTGCGTTACTTAATGCCCAAAACGCATTGGCTGGGGTTAATGGTGACTTTTTCGGTATGTCAAGCCGTCATTCTGTGCCATTGGGGCTGGAGATGGTTGGCGGTGAAATGTCTGTTCAAGGCGGTGCAAATAGTGGTGCTAACGACTCTGCCAGCCTACTTTTGGGGGATGGGGCTGCTTTTATGGACTATGTACGCCCGCAGGTGTTGCTGTTGCTGAATGGTCAGCGTACTTTTTATGTGGGTTTAGTTAATATGGTTGCAAATATGACATATCCTTCGATTTTGACGCATGGTTATATAACCTCTACTGACAGTATTGACGCCCGTGTGGGTCGTTCTTATAAAGTTGTTGTGGAGGACGGCATTATAACGGTTATCACATTTTTTACTGTTGATGTGCCAGAAAATGGCTTTGTTATAATTATGAGTCCGCAAACTTTTGAAGCGAATTCCCATTATTTTTACTTGGGTCAGAGGGCAGAGATGTCAATAACTGCCAATGTAAACTTGGATGCTGTACATACTGCAATTTCTGGAAACCATCGCATTTTACATAATGGGGCAGTGCCAGATACGGCGGCTATGCGTTCCAATGCCCGACACCCACGCACATTAATGGGACTTAATTGGGCAGGGGACAGGCTGATTTTGATGACCATTGACGGGCGTAACCATTCCATTGGTGCGACTTTGGCAGAGGCGGCGGTTTATATGTTGCAATTCGGGGCGGCCCATGCTGTGAATTTGGATGGTGGAGGTTCTACCACCATGGCGACACGTTTGCCTGGAGAGGATTTGACGGTGGTTAACCGTCCTTCTGAGGGTAGCCAGCGGGCAGTTATTAATGCGCTTGGGGTTATCAACAATGCACCTATTGGGGCTTTGTCCCATGTGGAAGTGGTTGGTGATGGGGGCAATATCGCTGTGGGTATCCCTAGGGTACTTACGTTTAATGGTTTTGACGAATATATGAACCAAATCGTTTTGACCACCCCACCCGATGAAATCGTGGTAATAAACGGAAGTGTGACGGATGCTGGAATTGTGGCAGATTCGGCTGGTTCTGTGGTGGTACAGGCTAGATTTGGTAATGTGGTTGCATGGGGCAACTTTACCGCAATTGACGTGCGTGAGATTGTATCAAATGTGCAAACTTTACATGATGACACACAACTGAATTTTCATGGAATAGACAATTATGGACGTAGGGCGTGGATAAGTGCTGGAAGTTTGGATTTTCAGGTATATCCCGCTGGGCTTGGTCGGGTAGAATCTGGACGTTTTGTGTCTACAGGTGGAGGTAATGGCTGGTTACGTGTTGCGACTGCCACTGCTTACCGATATATTCCAATTGGCTTGAACCGCCAACAAGTGCAAATTGACCCAATTGAACCCGAATTTACAGGCTATGTGAGTTTTTCTAGTTACCCAGCATCAGTGGGTGGCTTTGTGGCGTTTTCTCCACACGCTAGTTATGGTTCACATTCGCTGGTTATGAGCTACAACTTTGCCCAAGCGACACATTCGCAGGCGGCACATATGAACTTTGCGGATTCTGGCTATGCTAATGCCATTGCATATACAATAGCAGTTTATGGCAATAATAGCAATCATTGGTTGCGTGGGAATATTGTGGATAGAGATGGTAATACTTTTGTTATAGATTTTGCTGATAGAATTGACTTTTACGGCTGGCGTGATGTGACTGCACAAGTTCCTGCTGAGGCGGTGTTTCCTGTGCGGTTGACCCGCATACACGCCGTGGCATTAAGCCAAGAGACGGCTGGCAACCACGCCCTGCATTTTGACAATTTGCGTATTTATCAGCAGAATGAAGGGGCAATGCCGAATGTTCCAATTAGTAGCGTGGCAAGGGATAGCCTGCGTCGTGATTTCGTGACAGCTCCCTCATACGGGGAATTTGACGTGGTTTTCGGCGAGGGGGTAAATGATTTTACGGCATATGCCACTTTTTGTCGCCCTGATGGTTTTGGGGTTACTGAAATGAATGATTTGTTAGTCCTAGAGCTTAATGCTGGAGATGGCGGAATTATGCGGTCTGGTGCGTATCAATGGACGCATCTTTCACGATATTTAGACCAGATAACCGCAAACACCATTGTTATACATACCAATTTGCCCCATCAACGATTTACCAACCATGCGGAATTGCGACTTTTCCGACAGTTGGTGGAGGAGCGAGCTAGTTTAGGGCGGAATGTTTTTGTGGTTTCGGTTTACGGGGAGAGCCTTTCTGTGGATGTGGTTGAAGGAGTTCGATATGTTAACCTACCTCGCCTTTACAATCCAGAAAGCGAGCTGTTAAATGCCCAATTCGCATTATTGCGTCTGCGTTTTGGGTCGCATGGTGTTCATTATAGTGTAGAGAGGGTTTTTGAGTAATGTCAACTGACAAAGCCCAGAATAATGGCGTTAAAACAATATCGGTGGTAATGATTTTGGTTTTGGTTGCAAAGCTTAGTGGTTTGGCAAGGGATATGGTAATGTTCTCCTTGCTTGGGACGGAAAGTGCTGAAGCGGCGGCGTTTAACTTTGCGTCTTTGTTGCCAAGGCAGTTTTTGGATGCGGCTTTTGCGGCGGCGATTTCTGCGGGGTTTATTCCTATTTTTAATAGTTATTTGGAGAATAAGGGTAAGGAAGCTGCTTTTCGATTGGCAAGCAATTTTGTGATTTTTGTGATGCTTGTGTCAGTGGCAGTGGCAGGATTGGGGGCTATTGTCGCTCCTCTTATCTCCAGTGTTTATTTTGGGGGCGACCCTGCTGTAACCATAAATTTAGGGGCAGAATTACTTAGGATTACCATTTTCACTATGTTTTTTACATCAACCGCCTTTGCATTGACGGGACTACTTCAATCGCTTGGAGGATTTTACATTCCCAGCATTATGTCACTGGTGTCTAATGCTGTAATTTTGGCTTATCTGTTATTGTTTTTCAATAATGGCGGAGTGGTGGGATTGGCAGTGGTTTTCCTAATAGGTAGCGTGTTGCAAGTGGCAATTTTCTGGCATCCACTGCGAAAACATGGCTTTAAGCTAAAGCCTAGGCTGAATTTTAAGGACGAGGGCTTACGGCAAATTTTGCGTTTGTCGCCCATGGTAATGGTTAGTTCATGGTTGTTTCCTATTAACATTGTGGTGAATACTGGGATTGCTGCCAACCTTAACCCAGCTTATTCGGTGGAATTAAACGCTGCAAATGTGATTTTTATGGTGTCTACTGGTATGTTCATCTTATCTGTCACAAATGTTATGTTTCCAAAATTATCCAGAGAAGCGGCGAGGGATGGCGATAAAGCCGAATTTCGAGAGACCTTATCGGGGTCAGTGTCGGCTATATTATTTTTCCTAATGCCCATGACTGTGGGTCTATGGGTTTTGCGAACGCCTATCATACGTCTTGCTTACGAACGACAGGAATTTAGTCATTACGCCACCCAGCGGGCATCGTATGCTTTGGGCATCCTTGCACTGGGTATAATTGGATATGGACTAATCAGCATACTAAACCGTGCGTTTTATGCCGACAAAGACGGTAAAACCCCGATGATAGTCACGGTTATCGCTCTTGTGATTAACGCCGTGACTGCACTTGCTTTCGTAAATACCATGGGCATTGGTGGACCAGCTCTTGCGTCAACGATTTCTATTAGCTTTGCTGGTTTTGCAATGTATATGGTTGCCGTCCGTAAATTTGGCATTTTGAACAAGTCGGTCGCCATAAACTTTGGGAAAATGTTGTTGGCAACCATTACGATGCTGGTTGGACTGATGCTGGCAGAGCGTGCATTGGGGCAATTGCACGACATTCTTGTAATATCAGTTATGTTTGTTTTAGGTATACTTATATACATGATTGTGGCAACGGTTTTACGTATCAAAGAAGCAACCATGGCGAAAACCGCCATTTTAAGCCGTTTGGGTAGAGGGGGTCCGAGAAATGAATAGTTTTGAGGGAACAAAGGTTTTGATGGCTTTGATGGGGATGGACATTGGCGGGGCGGAAACATATGTGTTGGAGCTATGTAAAGTCTTGAAAAATCGAGGTTTGGATGTGTATGTGGTTTCCAATGGTGGCATTTATGAAAATGAACTTACAGCTCACGGCATAAAGCATTTTCATGCACCCCTGCATAATAAAAAACCAGCAAATCTAATCACATCTTATAAAACCATTGAGAAGGTTATTAGAGAAAATGACATTAATTTGGTTCACGCCCATGCCCGTATACCTGCATTTTTGTGCGGTTTGTTGCAAAAGAAAATTGGATTTGTGTTTGTTACAACCGCTCACGCCCACTTTAGCAATGCTCTTGCGTATCGCCTTTTAACAAATTTTGGTGATGCTTCCCTAGCGGTTGCAGAGGATATAAAAGAAAATCTTATACAAAATTATCGAATGAACTCCGAGGATGTTTTTTTAACAATAAATGGTATTAACATGGACACTTTTGATGCAAATTCTGATTATTCTAGCATTATAAGTGAGCTTGGTTTGGAAAGTCATAACAAGACCATTGTCAATGTTAGCCGTATGGATAAGGATATGTCCCATGCTGCCCATCGTTTGATTGAGATTGCACCTTCCATCCATGAGAAAGACCCCAATTGTCGCATTATTATTGTTGGTGGTGGTAACGATTTAGATGCGGTCACCGCCAAAGCAGAGGTGGTCAATTCTGCCTTAAATGTAAAAAAAGTTATTGTGACAGGGACGAGGACGGATGTGTCGAAGTTTTTGGGGTTGGCTGATATTTTTGTGGGTGTTAGCCGTTCTGCATTGGAGGCGATGGCATTTGCCAAGCCCGTAATTTTGGCGGGAGGACAGGGATATTTGGGGCTTTTTCAACCTTCCATGAAAGATGTTGCGGTTAAAACAAATTTTACCTGTCGTGGACACGCTGAAGTCACCCAAGAAGCCTTGCGACAGGATATTTTGGCGTTGCTAGATACTTCAGAGGATAAGACTATAGAACTTGGGAAATTTGCCCAAGAAATGGTACGTTCGGAATATTCGGTGGACAAAATGGCTGATGATACCATTAGTCTGTACCATGCCGTCCGCAAACCACGCAAAGCGATTGATGCTTTAATTTCGGGATATTACGGCTCTAACAACCATGGTGACGATGCCCTTTTGCGTGCCATCATCGAGGATTTACGTAATATCAACCCCAACATTAAAATTTCTGTTATTTCCAAGCGACCAAAGGAAACTGAGGGGATTTACAATGTAAATACTCTTTACCGTTTTAATTTGCCTGCCATAATTGGGGCTTTGAAGAAAACCAATCTGCTGATAATGGGCGGTGGAAGCCTTATTCAAGATTTGACATCAACTCGAAGCTTGATTTATTATGTTTTTGTGATGAACCAAGCGGCAAAAAACCGTGCAAAAATCATGCTTTACGCCAACGGCATTGGACCACTTACACAGGATAAAAACAAACACAGGGCGGTGGACGCACTTGAAAAAACCGAAGAAATTACCCTTCGTGACGCTGGCTCGCTGAAAACTTTGGAGGATTTGCGACTTAAAAACAGCAATGTGCAGGTGACTGCCGATGCGGCTTTTCGCTTTCGCCAAGCGGATGATGCGGGTGCGAAGGTATTGCTTGACAAAATCCATTTGGTGGGCAACAGGTATTTTTGTGTGTCCTTGCGGGGCTGGCGTAGTCTGAAAGACGACTTTATTACCGAAATGGTGGTGTTTTGTGACCATATGATGGAAAAACATGGCATTGCTCCGCTTTTCATACCTATGCAACCCTCCAATGACGCAGAAATTTCTACAAAAATACTTGAAAAAATCAGCTACAAAGGTTATTATTTAGAGGACGACTTTACCATCGAGGAAGTGCTGGCAATTATTGGCGGTGCAGAATTTATGATTGGTATGCGTCTTCATTCTATAATTTATGCTGCAAACGCCGCAACGCCAGTGGTTGGGTTGGTTTATGACCCGAAGGTGTCGGCTATGATGGAAGATTTAGGGCAGACCACTTACACAAATTTAGAAGATATTTCTGCCATGCGTCTAATCACTTTGTCGGAAAAAGTAATGGGCAATCGTGCTGAGATTGTGGAGCAACTGGCGGAAAAGACCGCTGTTCTGGCTGAAAAGTCGGAGAAAAATGTGGAAATTGCTTACAATATTATCAGCAGAGATTTATTTTAGGAGGAAGTCATTTCCATGAGAAGTAAAATTTTAGGAGTGGGTTTTGACAACCTAACCATGGAGGAGGCAAAACAGCAGTTTTTAGGGCTTTTGCATACTGACGAGCCTAGTTTGGTGGTGACACCCAACCCAGAAATGGTAATGCTTGCCCGCAAAAACGCAGAATTTAGGGATTTGCTTAATTCTGCTGATTTGGTTGTGCCAGATGGTGTCGGGGTTGTCCATGCCTCTCGCCTAACCAAAAACTCATTGAAACAGCGTGTTGCGGGCTTTGACTTACTGATGGAAGTTTTTGCTATTGATGAAGCCAAGAGAGTGAAATGGTATTTTTTAGGTGGTAAGTCTGGGATTGCAGAGAAGGCTAAAATCCAAATGGAGCAGCGCTTTGGCTTACAGGTGGTGGGTTGTGGTGATGGATATTTTAAGGATGATGAAGCTGTAATTGCTGAAATTTCCTCATCTGGTGCTGATATTGTGTTGGTTGGTTTGGGGTTTCCTCGCCAAGAGCTTTGGGCGAATACTTACAAGCACAGGCTTGGTGCAAAAATAGTTATGGGTGTGGGTGGCAGTTTTGACGTTATGAGTGGGGAATTGAAACGTGCGCCTAAAATCTTCCAAAAAATTGGCATGGAATGGTTGTATAGGCTACTACGGCAACCGAAGCGTATATGGCGACAACGTGTACTACTAAAATTTGCAATTATTGTAATCATTAGAAAAATACGAGGTGTACTGTGAACAATTCAAAAACGAAAAAACTTTTGTTAGAATATGCCATGACGGCAGCGGGCGTAACCATAATGACCCTAGCGATTTATTTCTTTTTTATCCCTAATTCGCTGGTGGTTGGGGGCGTTTCTGGTCTTGCGACGATTTTTTATCATCAATTTAGCTTTCCTGTTTGGGCGACCACGGCATTAATCAACACCCCGCTTTTGTTGATTGCATTAAAAGTGGTTGGTTTTCGGTATATTACTAAGACAATTTTTGCTGCTGCCTTGATGTCTGTGCTTTTGTTTTTGCTAGAGGGGTTTGTGCCAGCAGACATACTAGAACCCGACCTATTTCTGGCTTCCATTTTTGGCGGTGTTGTGTGCGGTGTTGGTGTTGCCATAACATTGCGGGCGGATGCCACCACGGGCGGTTCTACACTGGCTGCCGACCTAATTTCCCGCATTTTTAAGCGACTTTCCACGCCAAGGGTGCTTTTGGTGCTGGACTGGGGTGTGATTTTGGCTGGTCTTTGGGTTTTTGGTGCAATGCAAACCATGTATGCCCTAATCTCGCTGTTTGTGGCGATTGTGGCAATCGAATATTTTATGAAATGGCCAAGATTTACAAAAGGTGTGTTTATCATCTCCAAAGAGTCGGAGGGGATTGGTCAAGCCCTGTTGGAAAAAATGGATAGAGGTGTGACTGCGTTGCATGGGCGGGGATTTTATACCAAAGAGGACAAATCCGTGCTTTTGTGTGTGGTATATAACCGTCAGATTGCTAGGTTAAAAGAAGTTGTGTCAGAGATTGACAAGGACGCTTTTGTGATTGTAACTGATGCACGTGAGGTTATGGGCGAGGGCTTTTCAAAAATTATTAGAGATTAAATTAAATTTATAGGGGGTTTTACTATGGAGTATTTTAAGTTGCATAATGGTGTGAATATGCCAATGCTGGGTATGGGGATTTCTCAAATACCATCTGACACGGATGGGGTTGCCGTGGTTGTAAATGCCATAAATGCAGGCTTTCGCCATTTTGACACGGCGGAGTTTTATGGCAACGAGGATATGTTGGGGGAGGGGATGCGTCAAAGTGGCGTGCCACGTGAGGAGATTTTTGTAACGACCAAAGTGCATAATGAAGCACAAAAACGACCAAATGGTCCTGCGGAAGCCTTTGAGGGTAGTTTGGAGCGTATGGGACTGGATTATGTTGATTTATATCTTGTCCATTGGCCTTTACCTAACCATTGGATAGACACATACAAAGAATTGGAGGAAATTTATAAGTCTGGCAAAGCCCGTGCTATTGGGGTTTGCAACCTAAAAATACACCATTTACAGGAACTAGAAAAACATTGGGAGATTATGCCAATGGTGAACCAATACGAACATCATCCGTATTTGACCCAGACTGACATTCGGGAATATTGTCAGCAAAAAGGGATTTTGGTAACGGCGTATTGTCCTCTTGGGCGTGGGCGTTTAGGTTTGATGGACAATCCTGTAATTGGTGAGGTTGCCAAAAAGTATGGCAAAACCCCAGCACAGGTAATTTTGCGTTGGAATATAGATGTGGGCGTGTCTGCCATAACCAAAACTGTAACACCTAGCCGTATGGCAGAGAATTTTGATATTTTCGATTTCAAGCTTGATAAAGCCGACATTGAAACTTTGAATGCCTTAAATGACGGCACAAGGGTCATCCGTGACCCTGATGACCCAGCTTCTTACAACTAAATTTTAGCGAGTGATAAAATGAAAACAAGAGATGTGATTTTAGCAGGGCTTTTTATCGCCCTGGTTTTCCTTGCCACCATGTTTTTGCGTATCCCATCCCCAGATATTACAGGGGCGGGGCAGGTTCATCTTGGCACGATGGTGGTTTTTGTAGTGTCTGTGGTTTTTGGACCAAAGATGGGGGCTGTGTCAAGCCTTGGCATGGTGTTGTTTAATTTGTTGGGCGGGCTTGCCCTGTGGGCTCCAATAAATTTAATTGCCCGCCCTGCGTTGGCGGTTATTTTTGGCTCGGTTGCCCATATGAAAGGTGCTGGCGGACGTAGCATCCCCTTAAATATTTTGGCAGCGGTGTTGGGTGGAATTTGGCTTATCCCTGCTATGTATGTGGGGCAGGTGATTATGTTTCAAGTGCCATGGGCTGTACCTGCAATGTTTATTGCAAACAATTCCATGCAGATAGTTTTTGCGATTGTTATTGGCTTGCCATTGATTGCTATTATACGACCTCAATGGGAGAAAATTAAGAATAGATGATGCAAAATAGAGGTGATTATATATAATCACCAAAATAAAATAGTGACATTTGTAACTGGTGGGCGTGTGTGTTTGGTGTTAAAATAAGCTATCAAACCATTAAAGGAGAAGGAAGATATGCTTACAGCACACCCTGTAACAAAGAAATCCAAGCACTTTCAGCAGTTTGTATCACTTTATAAGTCGGCGTTTCCTGTGGCTGAGCAGGCACCCATATGGCTTATTCTTAGGCGAGCCAAAAAGGATTATATTAAGTTTGATGCCTACTATGACAAAGAAATATTTGCGGGTTTTACCTATACAGTTACCCACAAAAACGTGACATTTGTGTTGTATATTGCGGTGGAAGCCACCCATCGCTCTAAAGGATATGGCTCGCAAATTATTAACCGCATCAAGGAAGCTTATCCCAACAACCGTATTATACTTTATATAGAAGCCGAAGACGAAAGTGCAGAAAACAACCAACAACGAAAAAAGCGTAAGCAATTTTATATCAAAAGCGGTTTTTCTTCGGCTGGGATTAATTTGAAAATGATGGGTGTTGTCTATGAAATGATGACATGGAACGGGCAATGCACGGCAGAGGAGTTTTCTGCCGTAAATAAAAAATTCTTTGGCTCTGTATTATATGCTTTCTTAAAGCCAAAACTGTTGTAGTTACTTTAGCTAATGAGGATGTTAAGTTTTAGGTTAAAGGTGAAAAAATGGGAGTTTTGGATAAACTAACAATTTTATCAGATGCGGCAAAGTATGATGTTGCCTGCACGTCCAGCGGGGTGGAGCGTAAAGGCGAGGCTGGTTCTTTGGGCAATACGCTAAAGGGGGGCATTTGCCACAGTTTTTCTGCGGATGGCAGGTGCATCGCTCTGCTAAAGGTGTTGCTTAGCAACGCCTGCGTTTATGATTGCAATTACTGCGTCAATAGGCGGTCAAATGATGTTAAGCGTGCTACTTTTATCCCCACGGAGCTTGCCGAGCTTATGATTGGGTTTTATCGCCGAAATTACATTGAGGGGCTGTTTCTCAGCTCTGCTGTGGTTAAAAATCCTGATTATACTTGCGAGCAGATGATTGAAACCTTGTCCCTGATACGCAATCATTACCGTTTCCGTGGATATATCCATGTTAAAGCCATACCAGGGGCAGATGACAGATTATTGACCGCCCTTGGGCTTTTGGCTGACCGTATGAGCATCAACTTGGAGCTTCCATCCCACGACAGCTTAAAATTACTTGCCCCCGACAAAAGCCGTGAAAGTATTTTGCAACCCATGGGTAAAATTAAGCTGGGTATAAACGAAAACAAAACGGATATTGTCAGGTACAGAAACGCCCCGAAGTTTGTGCCTGCGGGGCAAAGCACCCAGATGATTATTGGGGCAACACCTGAAACAGATTATCAGATTATCAATTTGTCGGCGGCGTTGTATAAAAAATACGACTTAAAGCGAGTGTTTTATTCGGCTTATATGCCTGTTGTGGAAAGTAGAAACTTGCCTGCCCTTGATACCAAGCCCCAGCTTCTGAGGGAACACAGGTTGTATCAGGCGGACTGGCTTCTGCGTTTTTATCATTTTGATGCAGCGGAGTTGCTGGACGAGAAAAACCCTAATTTTAACCCTTTAATCGACCCGAAATGCAACTGGGCGTTAAATAATTATGACGAATTTCCTATTGAGGTAAACACAGCACCTTACGAAACCCTGCTTCGTGTGCCAGGGCTTGGTGTAAAAAGTGCAGAAAAGATAATGCGGGCAAGACGGCTTACAACGCTGGATTTTGACGACCTTAAAAAGATGGGGGTCGTTTTGAAGCGGGCGCAATATTTCCTTACCTGCAAGGGCAGGGCAATGCTTGGTTTGCCTAATAACCCAGAGTCTATTTTGTGGGGGCTTTTATCCCAGAGAAGTGCGGAAATGGCAAGAAGTGCAGAGCAGTTATCAATATTCCACATGGACAGCAACGGGGAGGAATTGGTAAAATGTCTTACAGGACAGATATAGCCTATTTGTACGACGGAACATTTCATGGGCTTTTGTGTTGCGTCCACGAAAGTTACTACAAAAAAGAACTTCCCTTCGCCATTTATAACTACGAGGAGGAGCAAGAGACGCTTTTTACCCCCAAAGAAATTCTTACAGACCCAGATGTGGCAGGGAGGGTGGAAACGTCCATAGTTAACAAAATTTCAAAAGATGCGTTACAATTGGTGTATTTGTGTTTCTTATCTTCGATGAAAGGTCGGGAGTTAGCGATTTTGCATTTTTTGCGTCTAGGCTACAAGGTTGGCTCGCCTGTTATTGATATGCTAACCCATGACGCAGTTGCCAAGGTTACAAATGCTGTACGAAATGTCCAAGGTGAAGCCCATGTATACAAAGGGTTTTTGCGTTTTTCTGAATTTGATGGGGCTTTGGCGGCTGTTTTTGAGCCAAAAAACTTTATATTACCAATAGTTGCCCCACACTTTTGTGACAGGATGCCCGATGAGCATTTTTTGATTTATGACAAAACCCACAAGCACGCTTTTATACAGCAAAATGGCGAAAAAAGCCTAATCCCTATTGACAACCTAGAACTGCCCGAAGCTTGCACGGAAGAAAAAATGTACCGAGAATTATGGAAGCGGTTTTATGACACGATTGCCATTGAGGGAAGAAAAAATCCCAAACTTCGCATGGGCAACCTCCCAAAACGCTTTTGGTCGCATTTGACGGAATTTACTGAAACAAAAACCACCATGTGACATTAATGTGTCATGGTGGTTTTTAGTATTATTGTATCATCGCATTAGCTAGTGCTGAATTATGGTTATTTATCTCAATCCTTAGAATTAAAACTCCACGAAGGTCAACAGATATGTTTTGTGGTTGTTGGTTATTGGTCGTGGTAACCACAAGAAGCTCCCTGCCATCACCTGTGAAAGTGATTGTTCCAGCTCCAGCGGTTGCACGGTCTAAGCGAAGTACATCTCCTGTCAATTCGGTCCACTGTCCATTAAGGTTATATTCACGCCAAACCGCACTAACCCCTGCACTTCTCTGTAAGGCATTAGCATGAGTGTTACCTAAAGATGTGGCATTTCCAACAGTAGAGCTACCGCCACTTCTAAAGTGTTGCATAGTGCTAAAAAACGGCGACCCCACAGGTTGTGTGCCTAAATGCACGGTACTTGTCGTTCCATCCCATGTGACAGGGATGCCAAGGGCTTCCGAAATACCACGCACAGGAAGAAAAGTTCTTCCATCTGTGATAAAAGGTGTCATGTCAGATGGTGGGTTCCAAGCATGTCCATTTATAGAAATTCTGACACCATAAAATACTTCACGGAAAACCCCGCTAGTGTTTGCCCACACAATGGTGGCAGAAAGCATTGTTGCCACCAAAAAACCACTCACAAAACCCTTTGCTTGAAACCTTTTCAGAAACTTCTTCATAAAAAATCCTCCCTCTGCCCTTTTTAAGGGCTTGACAAATAAGCCTGAGTGAGGTATTATTTCACTAGGCTGTTAAAGGCTGGTAGGGACACGCAGGTCGCAAAGTTTTGCTGACGAGACGACTTGCGTGTCCTTTTTGCCTTTATAAATACTATAACATTAAGCGATTGGTTTTGTCAACATAAAAATCATTTGTTGCACGCAATAGTTTACTGTGGTAAACTTAAATAGCCTCCGCTTCACATTGGGCGGAGGCTAGGATACTAAAGCTAATTATTTAGGTTTGGACAGGGTTAGGGATTTGTTGCAAAGGTTGTCAAGCACATTTTGGCTGTGGGTTATGACGATGAAGATGCAACCATTCTCCTGTTGTACCGCTTTTAGGTTTTGGATTATTTTGGTTTCTGTGGCGGCATCCAGTTCGGTGGTGGGTTCATCTAGGATTAGAACGTCATATTGGCATGCCAAAGCACGGGCAAGACCAAGCCGTTGACGCTCACCGCCAGACAGTTTGGTTGCTGAGTCCTCTAAATCCAAATGGTCTAAGGCACAAATTTTAGCCAGACGCTGGATTTCTGCATCAGGGATGTCCTTGCCGAATTTGATATTGGCGGTTATACTGTCGTCAAACACAAAAATGTCTTGGGCAAGCACGGCGATGCGGTTGATATAACTTTTCTCGTCTACAAGATGGTGGTTTTTGTTGTTTATCAGAATTTGACCCCAAGAAGGGTGTAGCTGGCGTTTTAGCATACGCAAAAACGTGGTTTTTCCAGCACCAGAAGGTCCCACAACCGCCAAGGCATCACCAGGCTTTACGGTGAAATTAACATCCCACAAAACCTCTGTGCCGTCGTCGTATTTATAGCAGATATTAGAAAACTCCAAACTTTGGATTTTGTCAATTTGTTCTAGCTTGCTGTTTGTTTGGGTTTCGTCCGCCAAAAGCTCCTCTAAGCGACCCTCCACCGCACGGGCATTTTGATAGTCTATACTAAATTCCGTTAGGGATTTAATAGGGTCAACGAGAGCTGGCAAAAGCAAGTAATAAGTAACAATTGTGCCAATACCAGCAATTACAATATCAGCCCGATAAAGATACAACCCCACAAACACAGCAACAAGAGGCAAAAGCCCCACAAGTTTATTGTTGGCAGCAAGGGCAAACCCCTTCCATTTACGTAAGTTAATTAGAAAATGCTCATACTTATCCACTGTTTTTTCAAAGCGGTGGGCAAAAAACTCCTCTTCGCCATAAAGCTGGATGGTGTTGACCCCTGCCAAGGTTTCGTGGGTGGTTGTAAGCACTTCCGAATAACCCTCACGCTCCCTTAATGTCGCCTTGCGGATATGCTTGTTTATAAGCTTGTATAACAAAAAGAAAATGGCGGAAAATGCTATAGTGGCAAATGTCATCGGCACATCTCGTGAGAAAAGCAGGGCTAAAATAACCAATATATGGATTATATTCAGAAACAACATAGGCATCATGGATATTTTTGCATGGGCGTAAATCCCAGCATCATGGACAACCTTGCCTTCTAAATCCCCAACGCTGTGGTCTTTGTGATATAGAAAGCTTTTACGGATAACATTGGCAAAAAGATAGGAACGGATTATGCCTGTTCCGATATATTCCATTCTGTACCAAAGGTAGTCCTGCGCCCAGTCCAGTAAAAAGTAAACCGCCAAAACGGCCGCAATCATGCCGATGTAGAAAAAAGCACGGTCGCCGTCATATTGGTTAAGGTTGTTTAGTAAATTACCTGTTAAAACTGGCGGTAATAGAGAAACTAGGATTTTGATGCCTTTTAGGACGATGACAGGCACTCTCTGTTTGTAGATTGGGGCAAGTACCTGTTCTATTCGTTTGGACAGTGGCATTTTATGCACCTCCTTAATATTAAATCTAAATTATAACACAAACTTCATTAAAATGGAAGGGGTAAATTTTTTGGGCAATACTTTTGGGAAAGTTTTTACAGTGACTACATTCGGGGAAAGTCATGGGATTGCCATTGGGGCTGTTGTGGACGGTTGTCCTGCGGGACTTGTCCTGTCAGAAGCTGACTTTTGCACAGATATGGAGCGTCGCAGACCAGGTAAGACGCTAACCAGCGGTCGTAAGGAAGACGACTATGTGTCTGTGCTTTCTGGGGTTTTTGAGGGTGTCACCCTTGGTACGCCGATTGCTTTGCTTATTCATAACACTGACCAACGACCACAAGATTACGCTGACCTACGACACACTTTCCGCCCTGGGCATGGTGATTTTACATATGCTACCAAATACGGTCACAGGGATTATCGTGGCGGTGGACGAGCAAGTGGTCGGGAAACTGCCGCAAGGGTGGCGGCAGGGGTTATCGCCAAGAAAATTTTGGCAGAGCTTGGTGTTACAATAAAAGCTAAGGTTTACAGTATTGGTGACATTCCACTTGGCGATAGGGTTTCTCAACGAGATGCTGTAGAATTGCTTAAAAATGCCAAAAACACAGGAACATCAGTCTCTAGCAGTGTGGTTTGTAAAATTTCTGGTTTGAAGGCAGGGGTTGGGCAACCTGTTTTTGACAAGTTAAATGCAGAGCTTGCAAAAGCCGTTATGTCCATTGGGGGTGCAAGGTCCGTAAAATTTACAAGTGGTCATAATGACGGGATTTTGGCAGGTATTTCTAGCGGTCAAGAAATTTATATGAAAGTAAACTTTAAGCCACCTGCATCCGTCGGAGAAGTTGCAAAAAAAGGTCGCCATGACCCCGCAATCGCACCCCGTGGGGTGGTTGTTGTGGAAGCAATGGCTGCAATTGTACTGGTAGACCAAATTTTTCGTGGATTTTCTAGTAGGCTTGACAATGTGAAAAAAATATGGTAAAATAGCTTAAAATAGACCTTCACAGAAATTATATTTTGTATTTATTTTTTTGCCACGGTTTCAGCAAAGGTCTAATCAATATTCACTAAGGAGGATAATAAAATGTCATTAATCGGCACGAAGATTGGAGAATTTAAGGTACAAGCGTACCACAATGCGGATTTTAAGGAGGTTACGCACAAGGATTTGGAGGGCAAATGGTCTGCCGTGTTTTTCTATCCAGCGGACTTTACTTTCGTCTGACCTACAGAACTTGGGGATTTAGTTGAATCCTATAGCGAGTTTCAAAAGATTGGGTGCGAAGTTTACTCCGTGTCCACCGACACGCATTTTAGTCACAAAGCTTGGCACGACGCATCACGGACGGTGCAAAAGGTACGCTTTCCCATGTTGGCAGACCCAAACCACCATCTTTGTAATATGTTTAATGTTTTGAATGAAGAAGAGGGTATTGCATATCGTGCATCTTTTGTTGTTGCACCTGATGGGACGATTTTGGCTTACGAAATTCACCATCCTAGCATCGGAAGAAATTCCCGTGAGCTTTTGCGTAAGGTGCAAGCTGCCAAATTTACCATGGAAAACGAAGGGCAAGCCTGCCCAGCCCAATGGACACCAGGGCAACCCACCTTGCGTCCAGGTGTTGGGTTAGTCGGCAAATTGTAATTCGGGTTGCACGCCAATTTTAACAATACGATGCAAAGGGCGGTAGGTGCTTGTGTTCACCTTCGTCCTTTTTTGTTCGCCGTTTTCTGTTATAATTTTGTATAATTCGTATTTTGCACCGTCCATGCCGAATGATGCAATTTGGGTGTAGTCGGGCGGTAAGTTGGTACATTCTACAAATTTATCTTCGTGTGGTGTGGTTTCTACTAAAATGCTTTCAAAAGTTATTTGGCGACCGAGAGGGCGGTTTTCGTTGCCATAGATGTTTACGGTGTGACTACGGCGGTTTAGGGTGGATTGTACTAGCATGGGGTAATTGGTGTGGTTGCGGATTTTAAGGTCAATTAGCCCTTCGGCTAGGGTTGCGTCGGTGGCTGGACCAGAATATGCCACCATAAGGCTGTGGTTGCGACGCTCTAAAATGTCCATTTCTGCGTGAAGTGCCGCCATATATAGGGTGCTGGATATTTGGCAAATTCCGCCACCGACACCTTGTGCGGGCAAGCCCCCTATTATTTGTCCTGCTTCTACATAGCCATTTTCTAGGATGCGTGGGCGCAGAACTTCACAAACCGATAAGGTTTCGTCTGGTAGAATTATTTGGTTGTGTAGGTAGTTGCTGGCGGTGGCTAGGTTTTGCGACCGTTGTGGGCGACCGTTGTCAACTGGGGTAGTGAAGCTTCCTAAAAGATTGGTAGATTTTGCAAAATCTTCGGAGGTTAGGCTTGGTTGGATTTGGATGGTGGGTATGTCTACCGAGCCACCTGTTTGGCTCGATAAAACCTTGATAATACGAGCTTCTAAAGTTGGTATGTCGATTTTTTGCCCTATTTTCTCGTCGGTTATGACGAATTGACCGTTTTCTAAGGTGTAAGTGGCGTTTATGGGGGCAATCTGACCTTGGTCGGCTATTTGTGTAGCGGTCTCTGCTACTTTGATTGTGTCATAACTGTATTTGGCGGTGATGTTCATTGGGTTTGACTTTAAGTTTCGTTTTTTCTTTAGCTTGGCGAAAAAGCCTCCGTCTTGGCTAAATTCCACAGCTTCGTTTATTGCTGACTGGAAGTCGTAGCCCGTAGAGAAGTCTGCGAAGGTGTAGGCGTGTTCGCCTATTGTGATTTTTTCCTCGCTTATGGGGCAGGTGGCTTCTAGTAGTTCTAAGGCTTCGTGGGCTTCCAAGCCACCAACCTCCACGTTGTTGATATAAATATTTGGTAAAATTGCTACTGCAAGGCACAGTGCCAGTAAATTCTTCATAAAATCACCTCGGGCATATTTTACCCAGATTTACAACTGATAAAGTGTCAAAAAAAGGCATGAGAAATAAAAAAGCGACCGATGGTCGCCCCTGTATTTAATGCCCGCAATTCTGACATTTATTTTCTGCTTCATTGCTACGTTCGATTATAACCTTGTCACCTTCGACTGATATTGTAACTGGTGTGCCTTTGTCCATGCCCACAATACTTCTAACTATCTTGGGGATGCGGACTGACCCTGTGCTGTCAATAATTCTTACGGCATATGTTAATTTTTTGGTTGTCATTTTGACACCTACCCTTCTTATGTCTTTTTTGCTTGTCAGGCTTTTTTGGAAGATTTGCTTGACAATAAGACCTAAGTGGGTTATAATACCACTAGGTCCTTTGGGGTCGTAGGTCGTGCTTGCCTGATGTTTCTTTGCTGGGAATTACAGGCAAGCACTTTTTACGTTCCCCGATTTAGAGAATGATTTGTAACACTTCTAGTATATGGTATAATTTTGTGGTTGTCAAGGGGTTTTTGTAAAAAAGTTTCGTTTTTTGGTTTCGTCTGTCGGACTGGGACGGGCAATGCCCGCCCCTACCATAATTGTCGTTTGCCCTTTACTTGGGTGATAACCACATATTGGTAGGGGCGGGCATTGCCCGTCCTTGTCCGACAGACGACACCGTAAAAATATAAAAAACACCTTTCATTTAATGAAGGGTGTTTTTTATAAACCATTTACTATTTCATAAAACCTCGCTTACGCTCCTCACGGCGGAAAATTATGCCGTCAATTGCGTAAATCGCTCTATAGATAAAAATACACAGAATTAGGTTGTAGGCTACACTGGGCAATATTACCATGCCAAGGTATCTGAAAATGTTGGTGCGTCCAAGTAGTAGGAAGTTTAATATATAGTAGGCAAGCTCGTAAGCTAGGGTTGCTGCGGCAACCATTATAATGGGGGCTATATAGTTGTCTTTGAAAAAATCCCGAAAAGGTTTGCCTACAAAGAAGCCTGTCAGCATCATAAGCATGGCAGACATACCTATGATGCGTCCGAAAAAGATGTCGTAAAGAAGACCCGCACAAAAACCCATGATAGTCCCTTCCACATCATCCCGCAAAAGGGCGTATGAAACCAGAATTATCAAGGTGGTGTTGGGCATTATGCCACCTACGGCAATATGTTGCAACCATGTGGATGACACAAAAAAGTCAAATAAAATTATCAACGAATAAATGAGTATACGCATTACTCTATTCACCTAAAAACTCAAATTCAAATTCATCTGTTATTATTAAAACGGCAGACAGGCGGGAAAAATCTACGCTGGGGCTTACCACTGCGTATCGCATACCGCCAGCCGTTTGACCCAGCTCTGTGATTTCGCCAATGCGGATACCAGGCGGGAAAATTGCTGAGGTGTTGCTGGTTATGATTTCGTCGCCAATTGCCAAATCTGCGTCCATGTCTATATAATTCATCCGCAGAAGTCCGTGGCTGCTTAGGTTTATGTCGCCTTGGACTACGCCCCAACCGCCTGTACGCAGGCTTTGGCTTGCCACGGCAGAGGTGTCCTCTAAGAGAGGGGTGACGACAGCGTAATTGAAGCCAACGGCAGAGATTCGCCCAGCTAAGCCACCCGGGGCAAGGACAGCCATGTTTATGGCGATACCATCGTTTCTGCCACGGTCTATGGTGAAGGTGTCGTGCCAGTTGGTGGTGTCACGGGCGATGATGTTTGCTCCGATTGTGGCATAATCTGCGTAGTGGCGGTACAAGTGCATCATTTCTGCTAACATTCGGTTTTCTTCGTCTAGGTGTAACATTCTGTCTAGTTCGATTTGGATGCGGTCGTTTTCGAATTGTAGGCGTATATTTTCTGCGTGTAGGTTGTTCATATTTCGTAGGAAGTCGAAGCGGTCGGCGAACCAGTTGCCGATGTTTGCGAACATGGTTTGTCCGCCTGACAGCACAAAGCCGACGGATGAGCGGATGACGCCCTGTTCATAGTTGTTTCGTCCTGTAAATGCCATCATTGTAAGGGATAGCACTATCAAGCCCAGTATGAAAAACTTTTTGTATTTGTGTAAAAATTCCATTGCTTATTCACGCAACTTTCAAAGGTTATTGTTGATGGTGCTGGTTTTTATAAGGTACGTGGATGATAGTATCTTCCCAGTTACCGTCAACGAATACGAATTCGTAACTGTATTTACTAAACTTGGTTATAGTGATTATGACATCCACCCAACCCCAAATACTAAGACCACCAAAGGTAATTAATTTCAAAACACCCAACCCGATTTGACCACGCATAAATCTATCAACGCCAAGGTTTCCGAAAAAAATTTGTAGGACTAAAAATGAGGTCTTTTCGTGTTTTGTGACCATTTTTCCATCGCACCTCTCTTATATTTCTATCCAATATCTTAGGGTGATTACCCCATTTTCGCCAACACCCTCGCCTTCAAAAACACCGCCATTGTTAAGGATGGTCTTTTTTGAGCCGATGTTGTCTTTGTCGCATATGACAAGGGCTTTTTCGATGCCTAATTGACGACATTTTTCTAGGGCAAGTCTAAGGGCTGACCTGGCATATCCCTTACGACGATGGCTGGGGTGGATGCTGTAACCTATGTGTCCACCAACTTTTAACAGGTGGTCGTTTAGGCGGTGGCGAATATCTACAATGCCTACAATTTCGTCATCAACAACTGCAAAATAGGTGGATGAGGGTACCAAAAATTCGTGTTTGCCAGCTTCTGTTTCGTTTATGTGTGTTAGCCAATCTTCATAAATTTCGGCGTTTTTAAGACCGTTGCCACCAGCTATGTGTTGTTCGCCAGCATCGAAATGGGCTTGGCGGAAGGCTAGGGCTTTTTGTTTTAGCTCAATCGTGGGTCTTATTAGTTGCATATTACCACCTTACATTCTTAGTTTTTTGGAGCTTATTAGTACGTTGTTTTTTAGGTCGCTGATGTGGTCTAGAACCATACCCGTGCCTTGAGCAACGCAGTTTAGTGGCTCGTCAGCAATGTTTACGGGCATACCTGTTTCTACGGATATTAGTTTGTCGATGCCTCCAATTAATGCACCGCCCCCTGTTAGCATAATACCAGATTCCATGATGTCGCTGGCAAGTTCTGGCGGGGTGCGTTCTAGGGTTACCTTAATTGCGTCTAGGATGGCGTTTACAGGTTCGTAAACAGCGTGACCCACTTCGTCACTGGAAATGTTGACTGTTTTGGGTAGACCTGTTATCAAATCTCGTCCACGGATATCCATTTTAACGGCAGGGTCTGGGTTGAACACGCAACCGATTTTGATTTTGATGTCCTCTGCCGTCCGCTCGCCTATGGCTAGGGAGTATTCACGTTTTACGTAGGAAATTATGTGTTCATCAAGCTCGTCCCCTGCGATTCTTAGGGATTTGCTGGTAACTATACCACCTAGGGAGATGACGGCGATTTCTGATGTTCCGCCACCAATGTCTACGACCATGCTTCCTGTTGGTTCTTCTACTGGAAGCCCTGCACCGATTGCTGCTGCCATTGGCTCTTCAATCAAAAATGCCCCTGTGGGTTTTGCCCCTGCTGTGATTGTGGCTTCCATTACCGCACGTTTTTCAACTTCTGTTACGCCTGCGGGGATGCAAACCACAACACGGGGTTTGGAGCTGAAGGCTGATTTTGCTGTTGCCTTGCGGATGAAGTATTTTAGCATGGCTTGGGTGGTTTCGTAGTCTGCAATTACCCCGTCTTTCATGGGGCGGATTGCTACGATGTTGCCTGGTGTGCGTCCTATCATCATTTTGGCTTCGTTGCCAACTGCTAGAACCTCTTGGTTTTCGGTGTTTACGGCTACCACGGATGGCTCGTTCATAACGATGCCTTTGCCTTTGATGAAAACCAACGTGTTGGCTGTTCCCAAATCTATTCCTAAATCTTTACTAAACATAATTAAATTATCTCCTCTCGAGTATACAAACAAACTTCTACCAACATATATCATACACTTTCTTGGAGAATTTTTCAAGCTAAATTTTGCCTTGCGGGTGAATAAATTTTGCGGTATAATCATGGGTGTAGGTTTTGGGCATCGTGTGAACTTGGTATTTCATAAATGATGACAAGTCTTTTAACCAAGAAACTGCGTAAGTTGAAAATTAATAAAAGGGAGTTGTTGTTATGAATGCACTCGATATTAACACCCAAAGGTTATCGCTTAGAACCATAAAGCAAGAGGATTTGGATGCGGTTGCGGCTATTTGGGGTGACATTGAGGGTGGCAAATATATGCCCGACCCAGACTACAAAAGTGGTGCTGAAATAGCAGAAATCCTTGAAGATGACCCAGAGTGTCCTGTTTATTACTTCGTGGCTTTACGTAAAGGATTGGATGAAATTATCGGTACCTGCAGTTTGGGTTTTGAAAACACCAATGCGGATGAATATTCCATTGGATATAATGTAAAAAAAGATTATTGGGGCAATGGATATGCCATTGAAATGGTTTACGCATTAATTGATTTCGCCCGTAAGCTTGGTATTAAAGCCATTACTGCATCTGTTGCAAAGGAAAACAAAGCATCAATTAGGGTTGTGGAAAAATGTGGGTTTATCATTGAAGGAGAAAGTTCATTCAAGAAAAGCGGTACAGATATTGTGCATCCTGCACACATCTATAAATTAAATTTATAGATGTGTTGAGTTATATATTAAAATAGTGATTAGTATATAGGAGGGATATAATGAAAATTATTGATTTGCGTTCGGATACGGTTACGAAGCCCACGGAGGAAATGAGATATGCTATGGCAAACGCTGTGGTGGGTGATGATGTTTATGGTGATGACGAAACTGTAATGGAGCTTGAGCGGTTGGCGGCGGACATTTGTGGTAAGGAAGCGGCGTTGTTTACTCCTAGCGGTACGATGGCAAACCAAATTGCTATTATGACCCTGTGCAAGCGGGGGGATGAAATTATTTTGGGTCGTAAGTCTCATATTGCTTATTATGAGGTTGGGGCGGCGGCTGTTTTGGCTGGGGTTAGTTATTCTGCTGTTGATAATGCTGACGAGATTATCACGCCGAAGGATATTGCAGAGCGGGTGCGGGGTAGGAATGTGCATTTCCCTGACACTGGGCTTTTGTGTCTTGAAAATGCTTTGTCGTCTGGCAGGGTAATTGGGCTTGATGATATGAAACTGGCTTATGATGAGGCGAAAAGGTGTGGTGTGCCTGTTTACTTAGATGGGGCGAGGTTGTTTAACGCCGCTGTGCATTTGGGTGTGGAAGCCCGTGAAATTACCCAGTATTGTGATGCGTTGATGTTTTGTGTGTCTAAGGGGCTGTGCGCGCCTGTGGGTTCGCTTTTGGTTGGTTCGGCTGATTTTGTTGCAAAAGCTCGTCGAAACCGCAAGATGCTTGGTGGTGGTATGCGTCAGGCTGGGGTTTTGGCGGCGGCTGGGCTTATTGCGGTTGGCGAAATGACCAAGCGGTTACATATTGACCACGAAAACGCTAAGTATCTAGCGGATGAGATGGATAAGTTTGATGGTGTGTCGGTGGATTATAGTAAGCTTGCGATAAATCTGGTTTTCTTTACCATTGATAGGGCTGGATTTGACCATGCTGGGCTTGCAGATAAGTTGCTGGCACAGGGTGTCAAAATTAATGCTGGCACAAATGGGTTGTATCGCTTTGTGACACATAATGATGCCTGCCGTGCTGATATTGATAAGGTTTTGGAGATTTTGCGTCCAATGTTTTAGAAGGAGAGTAGAAGGTTTAATATGAATGCGTTTTATGCTGATATTTATAAGGTGGTGGGGGACATCCCTGCTGGTTTTGTTATGTCTTATGGGCAGATTGCCAAAATTCTTGGTCGCCCCCATTCCGCACGTGAGGTTGGGCGTGCCATGGCTGGGTGTCCGATTGAATTGCCTTGGCATCGGGTTATAATGGCGGATGGTACGATAACGGGTACGGGTGGTATGCGTGAAGTTACCAGTCGGGAAAGGTTGGAGGCTGAGGGCGTGGCGTTTTTGCTAGACGGACGTGTGAATATGTCCATAAGCCAATATGAAATTAAGGTGAACTAATGACTTCTAAGCAAGCTAGAATAAATTTTACAGTTGCGATAATTTTTTCTGTGCTGGCTTCCGCCGCTTCGGTGGTGTCGGCGTTTTTGTTTCAGATGATGGGAAATGCTGGCGAAAACGGGGATTTGCAGGCTTTGGTTTTTGCTATAATTCTGCAAGCGTCTTTTGTGCCAGTTGATTTTATTGTTTCTTTGGTCGCCATCCGTTTTCGCATGGCGTTTACGTTGGAGTTGCGTTATCTGGCGAGGAAAAACCGTATGGAGTTTTTGTTTGGTAAGCGAATGAAAACCCCTGCCGACGACAATGTAAAGGGGCTTAGCTTTTTTACAATTGATGCCAATGTGTTGCGTGAGAAGTATTTCCGTGCTGTGTCTACCATGGTTTTGCGTATTTCTAGCATTTTGTTTTCTGTGGTTGCAATGCTTTGGATAAATCCATGGCTGGCTTTGGGAACTTTTGCCATGATTGGGCTTTTAGCGTTGGTTACTGCACCTTTTGGCAAGGGGATGAATAGGCGTACGGATGAGTATTCTGCCGCATCGGAGGATTATGTGGAGGTCGCCAGAGAGCTTTTGCAAGGTCAGCGGGAGATTTTGGCGTATGACAAGCAAGAAGTGTTTTTGGAGCGTCATGTGGAGGTGAACAGGAAGGCTCAGAGGGCAAAGCTTGCGGCGGATTTTTATGAGATGCTGGCTAATTTTGTGTCGGGATATTCTAACTTTTTCATTATGTTTGTGGTGCTTGGTTATGGTTCTTATTTGGTTATAACCACGGACTTTACTTTTGGTGACATGATGGCGATGTTTATTTTGGTGCAGAATGTGGGATGGCCTACCACCCAATTTGTGGAAGATTTGAACCAGATGCGTGCCACTAAGGGTCTGTATGCTAAGGCTAAGGAGAAGCCAGAGCAACCGATGGAAACCCAGCCTTTGTCCACCTTTGAAAAGGGCATTGACATTAAGGGTTTGGGATTGCGTTATGAAGAAGATACATATGTGGTGCAGGGCTTGGATTTAGAGTTTAAGAAAGGTGGCAAGTACGCCATTTTCGCCCCTTCGGGCTATGGTAAGACAAGTGTGGCAAGGGCTTTGGCTATGGAGTTTTTGGAGTATGACGGCACAATTACCGTGGATGGGCAGGAATTGCGGGACATTTGCCCTGCGGATTATAATAGGATTGTGCGTTATGTTCGCCAAGACCCTTATTTGTTTGTGGGTACGGCACTTGATAATTTGACTTTCTTTGGGGAGAAGCCTAGAAAAGAGGATTTGGACAGGGCGTTAGCGATTACACGTGTTTGCGAGTTTTTGCCCACGGAGGAGGATTTGCAGCGTCTGATTTCAAATTCTTCGGGGCTGTCGGGTGGGCAGAAGCAGAGGATTGTGCTGGCACGTGCTTTGTTGCATAAGCCTAAAGTACTTATCTTAGATGAGATTACCAGCGGGGTGGACTTGGATACAGCTTGTGCGATACTTACCGACATTTTTAAGGACGAAGAACTAACCGTAATCGCTATCACACATGAGAACGACCCACGCTTCCAATCCCTATTTGACAAAATTGTAAGGCTGGACGAAATTTTGTAACGGTAGGGGCGGGCATTGCCCGTCCTAGTTCGATTGACGATAACGTACAATCCAGATTATTAGTGCCAGCAGGCATGGGACGGGCAATGCCCGCCCCTACCAAAAAATGCTTGACGAAATATAATTTATGTTGTATAATGTTGTCACGACCATAGATGGCGTATAATTGTTCACTGGGTAAATTTGAAAACACACAACGGTGGGTCGGAAAAGCCAGCAAAGCAAACCCCCACCATTGTGTGCCTACCCAGTCTCAATAAAAAGACCTAGAGATGATTATACATCATCATAGGTCTGGTTTGCAAGTGCTTTTTCAAATTTTATAACAAACATATAATAAAAAATCGGGCGATTTATGGTCGCCCGATTTTTGTTTGGTTTAGGGTGCTAGATATTCGTCGGGGTTGTAAGTTACTGTTTTGGGTAGCATTGTGGCTAGGGTTTTGATAGGGTCTGGCAATTGGTGTCTGGATTGTGTAGTGTTTTGTGAGGATGAGATGCTGATGCGACCGCTGTAATATAGTTCTTCTGCGGAGGTCATACCGCATAGAAGGGGTGCGGTGTCTCTAATGTCGATGGTTATGAAGTCGTCTTCTGTGTTGGTTTTGTGTTGAACTTGTCCTTCGGGTGATACTGAGAAAAAGCCGTTGTTTTGTGGTATCAATTCGTCTTTGACTTGGATTGTTACGGGTGTTTTGGGTGGTTGGACGATTAGTTTTTCTAATAGGTTGCTGAAGTTTATTATCCTTGCCATCCTAGTGTTGTTGCGTATTGATTTTATGGCTTCTTCTGGTCTGCTCATTTCTTTAACGAGAAATTCCAGTGGAAAGTCTGGTGGCAGGCTTGAAAAATTGCAATACTTTAGGTTAGGGAGTTTAGTGATGTGGTGGCG
>Ga0131853_10002745_pt1 | contig 31564 bp, 26 predicted proteins | sample TergutLab28metaG_FD_92764 | JGI IMG/M metagenome (GOLD analysis project Ga0131853, IMG submission 92764) | Labiotermes labralis P1 segment gut microbial communities from Petit-Saut dam, French Guiana - Lab288 P1 (version 2) (version 2) | ecosystem: Host-associated > Arthropoda: Insects >... | reverse complement strand
GGTGTTGGCGTTGGGGTTGGCTCGGGTTCGGGTGTTGGCGTTGGGGTTGGCTCGGGTGTCGGTGTTGGGGTTGGCTCGGGTTCGGGTGTCGGTGTTGGCTCGGGTGTTTGTTCTGCAATCGGTGGGCGTGACGATGGCAACCAGGCGTTGTTGAACAGCTGGTCGCGTAGACTACCGTCTAGTGATTGGATGAGCATACGGCGTTCGCCACGTGTTGATTGATAAATCACTAAACGTTCAATTTCCTGCAACGGCAAAACGACAGGCTCTTGCCATTCGTCAACGCCGTTGTAGCTGAAGGCAATAAACACATTGCGGTGCGTGACATTTTGGAAGCCGGCACCTGTATTTTCGACGCGGTGGATGACTTCACTCCATATGAGGTAATATCCGCCGTTAGCCGCAAAGTGCGCCATGGGGCGCAATAGGGCGTGAGCCGGCGTTTCCATCATACGGGTCGCTTCGCCGCCGCTGCTATTGATCACTTCCATTTGGCCGGTGAAACGATTGATATAAACCAAGCGCATACGTCCACCGACCATAGTGAGCAGCGGGTATTGTGCGTCAACACCTTGCGGAGTGATCGCGCCGCCGCGGCGTTCAAACGGGCCGGCTGGTGTGCGCGCATGGAGGAGGCTGATACCCGGCGTGTCGCCGTCTAAGCCATTGGTAGCAATCCAGTAATCGCGGCCGTCGCGGAAAGTTGACAGCCAAGTAAATCGCCGCATGTTGATTTCACCGCGAAAAGCTAAAAAGCGCGGCTGCCAGCGGACATTGTCATTGGAACTGTAATATTCAATGCCCCATTCGCTGACATAGGTTAAGAAATACCGCCGCAGTTGCGGATTAGTCCAAATGGTCGGCAGGAGCATATCGCGATTGACCTCGTCCAGCCCGATGAGTGTGATATTGGGGCCTTGTATATTAGTGTTACGTTCAGCACGAGGCGGGTTGGCGGCAAACGCGCCGTTTTCACCGCTTTCGCCGGGACGTAGACGGCGGGCATGGACGACAAAACGTGCGTCCTCAAAGTCGTATTCGCAAGTTGAGAGCGTAATGAATGTATCATGAACACTGACGTCGAAATTGACTTGGATTTGCGAGCGGCGTTGGATTTCGTCAAGCATCCACTGCAAGCGTTCATAATCATCGCCGAAGTTTTGCTGAATGTAGCCCCATTCCGCCTCGCCGCGGTAGACGGCAAAAATGACCCAGGCATCATGGCCCGATAGAGCATCAGTCATCATGAATGGGAAGTTGTTAAAATGCTCTATATTGTAGTCGTAACGCAACAGACGACCGAACATTTGCCCGTCGCGCATGTTGTGTCCGTAAAGGACATTGTTCTTGTTCCAGCCGAAGTAGTCATAACCGCGATAGTCGGCAAAAATAGCACCGAAGTGCGTGACTCGGCGGTGGAAGTCGCGGTTGAGATAGAAATCATTGTCCTGCCCCATGACAAAAGGCCAGTGCATGTCAGGCTGTCCCGGAAAGTATAAGAAGCCTTGGAAGTCAGGATTGATGGCCAACATATCAGCAAAACGCAGGCGGTTTTGTGCCACGATTTGTTCACGCGTTAATCCCGGTGGTGGTGGCTCGGCTTCCGGCACACGGCCGGGCTCCCACTCCGTCATATTTGGCGGTGGGGAGTGGAGCTGAATAAGGTCGTACCGTTCTTCAGCTGCCATGTTAGCGCGGATGTGTTGGCGTATCATACCAAAGGTCGAAAAAACGACAAGCCCGATGCAGAAAGCAGTGGCGAGCAGGCGTATTTGGAAACGTGGTTTGACGGTTAGCATGATATGCCCCCTTGTAAGTAGTGAGTTGTTTTCTTAATTGCAGTCAGTATACCACAAAAAGGTGATTATCGCAATAGAATATTGATGGAAATTTGCAAAAAAACAGGCATCCGTCCGATGCCTGTTTTTAAGGATTAATTTTAGTCGGCCACGTAGGGCAGCAGCGCGATTTGGCGAGCCCTTTTGATGGCCGTTGTCAATTGGCGCTGGTGCGCGGCGCAGGTGCCGGTCATGCGGCAGGGCAGGATTTTGGCGCGCTCACTCATAAAGGTGCGCAATTTAGCGGCATCTTTGTAATCAATGTGCTGTACCTTGCCGGCACAGAACTGGCATACCTTGCGGCGGCGGCGTGGGCGAAATCCGCCGCGTTCGGGGCGCTCACCTCTTTCGGGACGGGGCGAGCGCTCAGGACGGCTATCTGTCACAGGACGAGTTTCGCCTGCGGGGCGTTCAGCTTTTTCGGGAGTTGTATTATCCATGAGTGTGATTCTCCTTTGGTTTAATTATAATCAAGGGACGCTTGGTGCGCGTCGTCTAAGGGTGTGGTGATTGCTTAGTTTCTTTTAGAATGGTAATTGCCCGTCGTCTTCCATCAACTCGGTGAAGCCGGTGGAATCGGTAGCCGGGACAACCGGCGCCTGCGACGCGGGGGCAGGCTGGTTATCATAGTAATCATTGTTTGGGCGCGGGGTAGGCTGCGACGGTGTGGCATAAGGGTTGCCGTAATCATCGCGCGGTTGTTGCTGCTTACGCTCGGCAAAATGCGCTTCGCTGGCGACGACTTCGTAGCTAGTGCGCTTATTGCCCTCTTTGTCATCCCATTGGCGTTGTTGCAAGCGCCCGACAATAGACACTAGCTGCCCTTTGACGAAATAGTTAGCGGTAAATTCGGCCAGTTTTTCCCAGCAGACGATGTCGATGAAATCAGCTGATTTTTGCTCGCTGCTTTTGCCGAAGCGGTCGACGGCCAGTGTGAATGATGTCACTGGTGTGTTTGATTGTGTGTGCCGCAGCACCGGATCGCGGGTCAGCCGACCCATGAGTATGCATTTGTTTAACATACGCTATGCTCCTATTCCACCGCGATGACCAAATAGCGCATGACGCCATCGGTAATCTTATAAATGCGGTTGAGTTCGGCCGGGAAGTCGGGCTTAGATGTGAACGTCATCAGTGTGTAATAGCCTTCGGGGTGGTCGTTGATGGGATACGCCATGCGGCGTTTGCCCCACTCGTCTACATTGACCAATGTAGCGTTTGCTTCGGCAAGCGACTTGAACTTGTTGACCAGCTCTTGTGTCGTCTCTTCGCCTAGTGTGGGGTCGAGGATGAAAATGCTCTCGTATTTTGCTTCGATTTGTGCCATATTGACACCTCCTTATGGACGTATGTCTGTCATAGATGACAGCAAGGATAGCACTCACAATAAAATAAGCGCGACTGACAGTATATTACAAGATGGAGTGGTTGTCAAGGGGTTTGTGAAAATTGGTGGCTTGTAAACTGCTGAAAATGTTTATTCGGTGCAGCTACAGAAATATCAAAACACATACACTACTTCAGTTTTAACCATTGCTTGGCGGGCATATCCTTTGTCTTGGTGGATTTTGTCAATCATAAGGTGCTGTATGAAGTAAAATTGCTGCATTCGAAGGGGTGTCAATGCTTGTCGAAAATGTCTTGTTTGACATATTGCCGTGCGGCAAGTATAATATGACAATATGACTTGGAGGTGCTATATAAATGAACCGTATCGGGATTTTGACCAGCGGCGGCGACGCGCCGGGGATGAATGCGGCCATTCGTGCCATTGTGCGTGAGGCGCGGCATCGCAATATTGACTGTTTGGGCATTCGCCGGGGCTATAATGGGCTGCTGAACGGCGATGTAATTGAACTGAAAAGCAACGACGTCAACGGGTTGCTGACGCGGGGCGGTACGGCGCTGTTTACGGCACGCTGCCAGGAGTTTATTACGCCCGAGGGCGTGGAAAAAGGCTATAATGCCTGCAAATATTTAGGGTTGGACGGCGTGGTTGCTATTGGCGGTGACGGCACATTCCGCGGTGCGCTGGATTTGTCGCGTATGGGTGTCAACATGATGTGCTTGCCGGCGACCATTGACAACGATATCGGTTGTACCAACTACTCCATCGGGTTCGACACAGCTTGTAACACGGCGATTGACGCCATTGACAAGCTACGCGACACCATGCAGAGCCATGAACGGTGCAGTGTTGTTGAAGTCATGGGGCGTGATGCGGGGCATTTGGCAGTCTACGTTGGCATTGCGACGGGCGCGGTGGCGACGCTGGTGCCGGAATACAGCGATGTGTGTGAAGAGACATTGATTGAGAAAATTCGCGCCGAGCGGACGCGCGGGCGGACGCACTTTTTGATTATCGTCGCTGAGGGGTTTGGCAAGGCCGAAACGGTGGCGCAAAATGTCAGTGCGGCGACCGGCATTGATTCGCGTGTGACGATACTGGGACATATCCAACGCGGCGGCAGCCCGACGGCTCGCGACCGCGTGACGGCAAGCCGTATGGGGCGTCATGCGGTGCTGAATATGTTGGAAGGTAAGTGCAATCGCGTTGTCGGTGTTATTGACGGTAATATGCAGGATTTTGCCATTGAAGAGGCTTTGAAAATGAAGCGTGCTTTGCAGCGGAGTATGTACGATACGGCGATTGAATTAGCTTCGATGTAGGGTAGAGGATTTATGTTTGAAAAGACATACTGTTGTTGTGTTTCGTGTGATATGATTTGCTCGTGCTAATAAAGCAAAAAATATTAACATGTCTGGAGCGTTGATGAAATGAATTTTAATAAATTGGCAGTTACAATAAATGTTTGGAAAGATTATGATGCTTGTTTTGATTTTTATACTGAAAAAATGGGACTGATTCCATCATGGGGCGATAGAAATAGTGAATGGGCTTCATTCTCTGCCCAAGAAGGTACACCGCCTTGTATTGCAATATTCGACGCAAATTTGATGACAAAGCATGACGATAAATATGAACCGCCAAAAGCGTTTACTCAACCGGATACAATTACATTAACGATTCCGACAGATGATATCGAAAGGGACTACAAGCGACTAAAGGAAGCAGGTGTGGAGTTTATAGGTGTCCCTGAATCAAAAGAAATGGGTTCAAAATCTGTGAAGTTTAGAGATACAGAAGGTAATCTTCTGGAATTGGGAGAGTTTGAAAACTATTTTACCGGAACAGATGAATAGCGTAAATTAAGCATTTTGTAAACATTGCTTGCGGCTGTAGCCCGCATGGTTGCAGTGCCTTCCATGCCCAAGGGGTTCGCAACATTGATATATAAGGCTTTGCGTGATTTCGTATGGTTATGACACGCTTTTGGTTGGTAGAGTCAATTGCAATTGTTGGCGTGTTTCCCAAATCGCTGCTTCGGTGACAAAGATGAACAAAGTCTTTGTTCTTGTTATAAAATCAACCTTGGCCGTTAAAACGTCCATTCGCCATTGATGAGCTGTTGTGTCATTGTGCTCCAAGTGCTGGAGCTATTCTCATGAAGGATATTTTCTACAGAATCAAGAAATGTGTGAACAGCCGTTGCAGGATAAAATACGCGGCCTTGCGCCCATCCGTCACTGACAACTGCCACAATACGAGTCTGCGGTGCAGGCGTTGGTTGCGGGGTTGACACAGGCACGGGAGTAGGTGTCGGCTGTGGGGTTGGTGTAGGCGTCGGTTGTGCGATTGGGCGTTGCGTGGGGGCAGGTGTTGGGTTGTTTGTGATATTATTGTTATTGGCAGGATTTGTTGGCGATGGGGTATTTGGGGGCGGCGATGGGGTGTTCGGGCGTGGTGCGGGAGTGATGGCAGGGCTGCTTGGTGTGTTTATAGCGCTTGGATTATTATTTATATCGGCGTCCGGGGCGGCAAGGTCAGCAGGCATGACCTCATATCCGTGGGCCTCAGGAGCATATGTTTCAGTCAATCCATACTCAGATGTTTCTGCAGCGTACTCCACATGCTGGTCGCATAGAGCATATGGCATGGGATCGGTGTAAGCGTTACCGCCATCGTTTTCGCTGCCCGCGGTTATATGGCTGCCATATTGCGTTAATGTTAAAAGCATAACAAGCAAAAGAATGGCAAGGATAATTGTAAAAATGGTTTTTGCTCTGCTTTTTATGAAATACAACATAGAGCTTCCCTCCAAATTTCGAATAGTTTCAATCATGCTGCTGCAATACGATCTTCTACGCGGATGTCAACGATCCGTGGCCCATGCACCTCTTGTCATTTCGCGCCGCCGCCGTTTATTATACAGAATGGTGACAATGATATAGAAAATCAGCAGTGCAAACAGCGCAATTATGCCTACAATCAACCATGTGCCATACGCTTCCCAAAATTCGGACAGCCTCATGGAGAAATATGCGCCGGCGGCACGTTCAACGCTGGCATTGGCAATGAGCAGAATCGTGCCCAGCAACTCTTCACCGTCCCATATTTCGACGTGACCAAACACATCATTGCGCTCAACCGGCGCAATCAGCACACCGGCACGATTTCGCTGTCCGACATCTTGGTCAATAACAGGACGGAATATTAGATCATCTGGGTCAAAGTCGTTTGGCATAACATCTTCAAAATTATCTTGCGTCACCAGAACGATGTCGCCAGCATTGTGTCCGGCCGCGATTTCTTGGGAAATAATTGGCCGGCCGCGATTGACCAGTTCGCGCCGTTCGAAATTGCTAAAGCCCCATTCGAGCAGCCGTCGAGACTCAAAGAAATGTCGCCCGACATTTTCGTCCGTCAGCCCGGCATCCATAACGACCAGCAATTGCTCCAAGCCGCCCAATGTTGCTAACGATACCAAGCAATGTCCGGCCGGCGTGGTGAAACCTGTTTTGACACCGCGGGCCGGCGCGTAAAATGCTTCGGGACGGTGGTTATGCTGCCGCCGGATTAGTGCGTTGGTGTTGACCCAGACGCGAGATTGGTCGTGCATGTTGGTAGGGGGGAGCTCATGGATTTCCGTGTATGCCATTTGCAAAAACATAGGCAAACGCCGTGCTTCCATGGTGATTAAGTACATATCTCGTGCCGTTGTGACTTGTGCGATATCGTGTAAACCATGTGCATTAGTGAAGTTGGTGTTATTTGCGCCGATTTCGCGTGCACGGGCGTTCATCATGTCAACAAATGCCTCCACACTGCCTGCCACAGCTTCCGCTAAAACGTTGCACGCCTCATTTGCTGATACGAGCATAGCTGAGTAAAGTAAATTGCGCACAGTCAGCTGCTCATACTCTATCAAGCGCGGGCGGGCGTGACTGCCATAAGGACTTAAATTTTGCAATGCCGTATTGCTGACGGTCAGCACTTGATCTAAATCAAGGTTCTCCAATGCCAACATAACGGTCATAATTTTGGTTAAGCTGGCGGGATAGGCAGGTTCGTCGGCGTTGTGTTCAAAAAGAATACGCCCGCTTGTCGTCTCAACTAAGATGACATAACCGGCTGTCGTTTCGGGCAATGTAACGGCAGATGCCGCAGATGTGAGCATTATCGTCAAGGCGCATAGCGCGGAAATAAACCGCTTCATAGCGTCACCTCATTGTATGTATCATTGTTTACATAATATTATAACATAAGACGAAGCTAAGTGCAAGAGGAAAGTTGGCAATAAATAAGACCGCTCTTGCGGTCTTTATGGGAGATGAAGTTGCTGTACTTTATCGCGTGTGTCCTTTACGTATAACAAAGTCCACGATAAACAGCACGATAGCAATTGTAATCGTAGTTACGGCATTCAAAGCAGTTCATATGTCAAATTGCGGTCGTGACAGTATATCTGCGATGAATTGACCCATCGAAGTTGATGAGAAGCCTACACCCGCCGCACGTCTTGGCATCCCTCGACCCGCCGCAATTGGCTCAACACCGATTGCAGACTTTCAATGCTGGACACTTGCAGCACAATGTCAATGATCATCTCATCGTTGACCGTTGCTGCGGCTTTGAGAGCAGTGAAATTGACTTTGAGAGTATTGACCGCCGACGCGACATCGGCGACCAAACCGTCGCGGTTGCGGCCGTTGACTTGCACGGGGACGAGGTAATTGTTGCTGGGCTGCGCGGCCCAATGCACGGAAAGCCAGCGCCCACTGTTGTCAGGTTTAACGTTTTCGCAGTCGCGGCGATGGATGCTGACGCCGTGTCCTTTGGTGGTAAAGCCGATAATATCATCGCCCGGAATAGGGTTGCAGCATCGCGCGAATTTAACTTGACAGTTGCCGATGTCTTCGACAATCACACCCATATTGGACTTTTGTGAGCGTGAAGCATGAGGCGAAGAGGGCGGGGTGGGGAGTGAAGGCTCGGGCGCACCCAATTTTTTTAGGCGGATCAATTCATCGCGGATACGGTTGAGCACGCGCCCTGCCGATGTGCCGCCATACCCTACCGCAGCATATAAGTCGTCGAGCGTGCGATACTTTAGCTTTTCCAAGATAACGGGAATAACATCGTTTTGCATGACGGTTGCCAGCGGAATATTGGCGCGCTTTAATTCATCCTCCAAACGCTCGCGTCCGGTGGCGATGTTTTCATCGCGCCGCATGTGCTTGAACCATTGCTTAATCTTGCTCCGTGCTTCGTTGGTTGTGACGATATTGAGCCAATCACGCGACGGGCCTTCACGTGCCTTGTTGGTGACAATCTCGACAATATCACCCGTCTGCAAACGATAGCTTTCAAAGTTGACTTGCTTGCCGTTGACGCGGGCGTTGACCATACGATTGCCCACCTCACTGTGAATGGCATACGCAAAGTCAATGACGGTTGCCGTGGCAGGCAGATTGATAACGTCGCCTTTGGGGGTGAATACAAAGACATCGTCGGCGAACATATCGACCTTAACCGAAGAGATAAAATCCTCAGCATCAACATCGCTTTGGTGTTCGATGAGTCGCCGCACCCACTCGAGTTTTTGGTCAACGCTTTCGGCGCTCGTTTCGCCGCTCTTATATTTCCAGTGTGCCGCAATGCCGTATTCGGCAGTCTGATGCATATCCCATGTTCGAATTTGTGCTTCAAACGGAATGCCTTCGCGTCCGAGTACCGTCGTGTGCAGCGATTGGTACATATTGGGTTTGGGCATGGAGATATAATCCTTAAAATGCCCGGGTATGCCGTGGTAGAGTTCATGGATAATGCCCAGCACATGGTAACAATCGGCGACAGTTTCAACGATGACACGGATGGCGTACAGATCGTTGATTTCTTGTAATTGTTTATTTTGCCCATACATTTTGCGATAAATTGAATAAATGTGCTTGACGCGCCCCTCGATTTTCGCCTCAATATCCATATCATCAAGCCGTTCGCGCAACTTCCGCTCAACATCGACCAAAAGTTCATCAAAATTCCGCCCATATGCCTGCAATCCCTCAGAAATTTCACGATAGCCCTCGGGATCCAAGTACATCAACGCCAAGTCTTCCAGTTCAAGTTTGAATTTTTGCATGCCAAGCCGATGCGCTAACGGCGCGTAAATCTCCATGGTTTCACGCGAGGTCGCCCGCCGCTTCTCGTCGGCAAGGTGCCCCAATGTGCGCATGTTGTGCAGGCGGTCGGCAATTTTAATAATAATGACGCGGATGTCCTTGCTCATCGCAAGGAACATTTTGCGCAAATCCTCCATTTGCTGTTCTTGCTCAGTCGAATATTTGATGCGTGATAGTTTAGTCAGTCCCTCGCACAAGCCGGCGACCGAGTGGCCGAAGCTGCGCTTGATATCGTTGTAACTGTAATCGCAATCTTCAATCACATCGTGTAGCAACGCCGCTGCAATGCTTTCGGCATCAAGTTGCATATCAAGTACAATGAGCGCTACTTCCAGTGGATGTGAAACAAACGGCGTAACGCCGTCCTTGCGCACTTGCCCATCATGGGCGCGGCAAGCCAAGGCATACGCCTTTTCCACCATAGCAATATCTGCTTCAGCAGCGTGGTAAGCGCGCATGCTGTCAATGAGTTGTTGGAAGCGGGTGTTTACGATATCCATGTTAGTGATTCTCCTGTAACAATTGCCAATACGCTGAGTTTTCTAACCTCGCCGACACGCTCTTATCCATCGTCGCAACAACTTCGCCGTTGCGTTCGTGCCATGTAATTAATTTCACCTGCTGCAAAATCTCCAATCCAACGCAGATGCGTTCGCGTGATGTGACGCCTGTCAGTTGATGCCACACCGCCCAGTTCATTGGCACACCGTCAAATGTAAGCAGCGCCCGCCAGATGAGTGCGATAAATTCGCGGTTGACTGCCAAACTTAGCCTTGCATCACAGTCGAGCGATTGTCCACCATGCAATGACCGTAACCCGCGCGTACAGCCGTCAGGGCGCATATCGCTGACGAGCAGTTGCAATGAGTTCTTACCGCGAAATGAGTTGATTTCCAATGCAAACGCAATATCAACGCCATCGCCTGCGACATACGGCAACGCGGCTGTTCCCGCACCGAACCAAACGGCGGTGAAATTCATGCCGGGCACCGCGTGATGAGACAGCGTAAAGCGTGTATGCTTGCCGCCGCCCAACGCCTGTATCGCCGACACGCGCAGGTCACGCACACAGAACAGCGGGCTGGCATTACCTTTGCCGTAAGGCTCGCCTTGCCGTAAACCCAACGCGTTCGGCATAGTGAGTTCACGCGGCGCCAGTTCCAAGTCAATGAGCAGGTCCTCCTGTTGCGGCAATTGCGGCAGTTGATTTGCAAAGTCACATAATCCTCGATGAAACGCCTCAATGTGCCGCTCTTCAATGACAAACCCGGCCGCCAACTCATGTCCGCCATAGTTGGCAAGTAAGTGTGCGTTTGCCGTTAGTGCTTCAACCAAGTGAAAATCTTTTTTCGCCCGCGAGCTGCCTTTGCCAATGCCCTCTTCAAGGCTGATCATGAAAACCGGCTTACCTGTCTTATCCATCAGTCGCGACGCCACGATGCCAATTACGCCCGGATGCCAGTCATGCCCGACCAATAGTAAAACCGGGCTGTTTTTTTGCGCGTCAACCTCGGCCAGCGTACGGTCAAAAAGTTGGCGCTCAACTTGCTGGCGCTCGTGATTCAGCGCACACAATTCTTTGGCCAAATTATCTGTCGTGGAGAACGAAAGCGGGTTGAGCAGCAATTCAACAGCGATACCCACATTGCCCATACGGCCGGCGGCATTGATGCGCGGCGCCAGCGTAAACCCCATTGTTGCAGCACTGACGCGCCCGCTGATACCGCTGTGCGATAGCAGGGCATTCAGTCCCGAATAGTTGCCTGCATCCAAGGCTCTCAGCCCCAAATGTATCAACGCGCGGTTATGGTGGCTCATGGGCATGATGTCGGCAACTGTGCCCAATGCGGCAAGAGCACCGTAGCGTGTCATGATGGCGTTGTCGTCGTTTTCTAAATAGCGGAGCAGTTGAAACACAACACCTACGCCTGCCAATTGCGCACAGCCTTGATACTCTTCGCGTTGCGGATTGACGATGGCAACTGCGCGTGGCAATCGTTCACGCACTTCGTGATGGTCGGTAATGATGACGTCAATGCCTAAGGCAATGGCGCGGTCAACCGCCTCAAAGTTGGTGATGCCGGTGTCAACGGTGACAATCATTTGTGTGCCTTTGCGGTGTAGCTCTTCGACTGCGGCAACATGTAAGCCGTAACCCTCGGCACGGCGCTCGGGAATATACCAGTCGCAATCTGCCTGTCTGCTGCGCAACCAGTCGAGCAGCATAACGACAGAGGTGATGCCATCGACGTCAAAGTCGCCGTAAACAGTGATTTTTTTGCCTTGCTCCATGGCAACAGTCAACCGTGCCGCAGCGCGTACCAAGTCGGGGAGCAGTTCCGGTGATTCAAGCTGTGACGGTGAGGGGTTGGCGTACTCGTCGAAATCGCCGTCCGGCTGCCGTAAATCGAACAGTTGCCGCAGCAAGGGCTGCCCGTCAGATTGCGCTAAAATATTCCAATGCTTCATGAGTATATCCTCGCAGAAGCCGCGCATCGGGCGGCTCGTTGTATATCGTGTTGGTTATGGAACGTAATGAAAATAGTTATTAGTTTACCCTGCCAGCAACCCATCTCGCACTTCAAACACTAACTTGGCATTTTGCGCCAATTCCTTGCTGTGCGTAACAATGACAACGGTTTTGGCGGCTTTGTGTATTTTGAATATATAGTCCAACACTTCTTGCTATGATTGTGAGTCCGGGTTGCCGGTAGGCTCGTCCATCAACAAAAGCGGAGGGTTTTTCATGAGCGTTCTCCAAATGTTGCTTGTTTTTGCATATATAGACGAAATATATCTGCCACAACCGAACGCATCACTGCGCGCCAATGTCTCTCAACCGCTGCGTAACGTAATCACCACTACTTCTGCAGTGGTCAAAAAGCGCGGCGGGAACCAAGAGGCCAGCCCGCGGCTGGTTACCATCACAGTGTCATCCATATGAGAAATGCCTTCGGCGTGTTGCGGGAAAAAGGTGCGTGTCGTGCCAAAAATCGGACCAATCCATGGTAATCGAACACTGCCGCCGTGCGAATGTCCCGCCAACACAAGGTCGAAACCATTTTCGGCATATTGTCGCAATCGAGTATAGCGGTGCGTCAAAAGCAAGGTGAACGGCTCGTTGTCGGCCATGTCGTCAATGCGTGCGCGCAAATACTCAATCATGTCACGGCGGTGCCATTCCAGCGGATCATCAATGCCGGCGAGATAGATGGCTTGCGTCTGCCCGTCAGCCGTTTGGCGTGCAATAGGCAGATAGTCGTTTCGCAGTAACACAACGCCGGCTTGCCGCAAAACCGGTGTCACGCGCGGCATAAATTGACGTATGGCAATGTCGTGGTTGCCGGTGACAAAATATGTCGGCGCGATGGCTGTCAAACGGTCAAAAAACACGCCGATGGCATCTGTGCGTCGGTCATTGAGTTGCAGCGGGCGGCTCCACAAATCGCCGGTAAAAACAATGATGTCAGGCCCGGCCTGTTCAATGTGCCGTATCAAGCGGTCGCAAGACAAGCGTTGCATATGCAAATCAGACAAATGCACAATCACCATGCCGTCAAATGCCTCAGGCAGGCGCGGTAGAGTAACCGTATAGTTAACTCGACGTAAAATTAAGTTTGAACCCAAAAAAATGGCCAAAATTAGCAAAAAAACAGCCAAAACAATCAACACTTTCAGGTGTTTGCGGGTCAATCTACTTCGTGCGAACATAGATGAGCTGCCCGTTATTGGCAATTAGGTTTGGCCGGAATTCCATCTCAATGTCATCAATGGCTTGAATTAATTGGGTCAGCTTGCTAAACCCGTAATTCCGCGAGTCAAACGATGGTTGTTTTTTGAGCAGTAACGTCCCAACTTCACCTAAATACGCCCAACCGTCTTCGTCAGCGACGTCTTCAATGGTGTCAATCAATGCGTCAATGATGTCGCGCGTGAGGTGTAGCTGCTCGGCCTGTGCTGCCTGTGCCGCAGGCTTATCCTGTCGTGTGTCATGCCGGGGTTTGGGCTTGTTGCCCTTAGGCGCATGGGCGGCGCGAATGATTTCAATATAGATAAACTTATCACATGCTGCGATAAAAGGGGAGGGGGTTTTGCGTTCGCCGATGCCAATAACTTTCATGCCCGCCTCGCGCAGTCGCGTGGCAAGTCTTGTAAAATCACTGTCACTGCTGACAATGCAGAAGCCATCGACACGTTCGGAGTAGAGAATATCCATCGCGTCAATAATCATGGCGCTGTCGGTAGAATTTTTGCCTTTGGTATAGCCGTACTGCTGAATGGGCGTAATAGCATTGTGCAGCAATGAATCCTTCCAACTGTCCATGGTATTGCTCGTCCAGTCGCCGTAAATACGCTTGACTGTGGGCGTGCCGTGAACGGCAATCTCCTCCATAATGGACTTCAGTTGTGTGCGGGGTGCGTTGTCGGCATCGATGAGTACGGCAAGCCGCATATCGTTTTTGTTTGGCATAGGGAACACTTCCTCATTACATAATGCCTCATTATACTCTACATGACGCGATTTGGCAAGTATGTGGTCGACCGTCGGGGTAATGCTCTTGCAAACATCGATTTTTCGTGCTACAATAAAATGAATGTAATGCACGGGGGAACGTATCTTTGAAATCCAAGAAGACGAAAGCAATGCCCCAAGTTGAGGGTATGCAAGCCGAAATTATTGACCAGCCGATTACCCAGACGCTGGAAAAAAACTTTATGCCCTATGCCATGAGCGTGATTGTCAGTCGTGCCATTCCCGAACTGGATGGTTTTAAGCCGAGCCATCGTAAGCTGTTGTATACTATGTACAAGCAAGGTTTGTTGTCTGGCGCGCGTACGAAGTCGGCCAATATTGTCGGCGAAACGATGAAGCTCAACCCGCATGGTGACGGGGCGATTTACGAAACGATGGTGCGCTTGTCACGCGGGTATGGTGCGTTGCTGCACCCACTGGTGGACTCCAAAGGCAACTTCGGCAAGGTTTATTCGCGCGATATGGCATACGCTGCATCGCGCTATACCGAGGCAAAACTCGATGGAATTTGCAGTGAGATTTTCGGTGATATTGATAAGGGGACTGTTGATTTTGTTGACTCCTACGACCACAAAACAAAAGAGCCGACGCTGTTACCGACAACATTTCCGAATATTTTAGTTAGTGCAAATCAAGGCATTGCAGTTGGTATGGCATCGATGATGTGTGGCTTTAATTTGCGTGAAGTGTGCGAAACCACGGTGGCATACCTGAAAAATCCTTCGCATGATTTGTTGTCGACGTTACCGGCGCCTGATTTTCCGACCGGCGGCGAGATTATCTATGACCCGGTTGCTATGCGTGAGATTTACGAAACAGGGCGCGGCAGCTTTAAGGTGCGTGCACGCTGGCATTACGACAAGAAAAACAACACGGTTGAAATCACGGAACTGCCTTATACGACAACGATTGAGGCGGTGATTGATAAGATTGCCGACCTGATTAAGCAGGGTAAGTTGCGCGAGGTCAGCGACACGCGCGATGAAACTGATCTGTCGGGCTTGAAGATTGCCATTGAATTGAAACGTGGCGTTGATTCTGATAAACTTATGGCGAAATTGTTTAAATTAACGACCTTGCGAGACTCATTTGCCTGCAACTTCAACGTACTGGTCAATGGCATGCCGCAGGTGCTGGGTGTGGGCGGATTGCTGCGCGAATGGTCGGCGTGGCGTATGGAATGTGTACGCAAGCGCGTGACACATGAGTTGGGCGTCAAGCAACGAAAACTGCACTTACTCAAAGGGTTAGCGGCGATTTTGCTCGATATTGATAAGGCGATTAACATTATTCGGAACACGCGGGAAGAGGATGAGGTTGTGCCAAACTTGATGATTGGCTTTGGTATTGACGTTGAGCAGGCTGAATTTGTAGCTGAAATCAAACTACGTAACATCAACCGTGCTTATATCGTGCGACGCGCGGAAGAAATCGAAGTTTTACAAATTGCAGTGGCTGATCTACAGGCAATTTTGGCGGATGAAAAGCGTATTCGCAAGATTATTATTGAGGAATTGATGGCGGTTGCCAAGAAATACGGACGAGATCGCCTGACCGGCATGACGGAAGAAACAGAGCTTGCTGAAGAAGAAGTCATCATAGAAGTCGAGGATTATCCAGTGCATGTTTTCGTGTCGAAAGAGGGGTATTTTAAGAAAATTACACCGCTTTCATTACGTATGAGTGGTGAACAAAAGTATAAAGAGGGCGATGGCTTGGCTATGACGGCCACAGCATCTAACCGTGAGGAGATCTTGGTGTTTACCGATAAAGCACAGGTGTATAAGTCGCGGCTGAGTGATTTTTCAGACGCAAAAGCTAGTGTTTTGGGAGATTATTTGCCAACAAAGTTGCAAATGGAGGATGGCGAGAGTGTGCTTGCCGTTGTGTTGCCGCGCGATTACAGCAAGTGGCTGTTGATTTTGTTTGATAATGGAAAATGCGCGAGGATTGCTATGAATGCCTATGATACCAAGCAGAATCGAAAGAAATTGACGGGCGCGTATCATGAAAAGAGCCTTCCCGTAGCGTTTTTGCCACTGGATGAGGAGTGCGAGCTGGTCGCCATGTCAACCGAGGGGCGTGCCATTGCCTTTCAGTCGGCCAGTCTTGCGCCCAAGGCGACGCGCAGCACCCAAGGCGTAGGTGTGTTGACTGTCAAGACAAAATACAAGGCGGCATCTGTTGTGCGGGCAGAGGATGCCGGCATCACCAACATTGCGCGGCATCGTGTGCGCAGCTTGCCGGCGGCCGGGCTTCTTGTGCGGGCGGAGGATAGGGGCGAAGTGCAGGTGACGATGGAGGGTTAATTGTGATGGAAATAATGGGCAGTGTGTGCCTGCATATGCCTCACGATACCTGAGAAAAGCGGAATTTTCCTCATAAATACCCTCAAAGATGACAGGGGTTGCCCTAAACAGCCCTCAAAATGGGGGGTGAGGCCCACAACATTACGAATGTGCAAAGTACACTTTTATAATGATAGGAAACGATGCGGCGGTTTTGGCGCATCGTTTTTGCTATGTAAGAATTGACTTGTTGTGACTTTTTATGATAATTGCCTATCCATTTTCGTAATCAAAGCACTATAAGGGTGAAATCGATTTCACGCAAAGGATAAAAGTTTATGAATGATAACAGGATATTGCAATACATTGAGTCGGTGTATCGTTTCTGCCTCAAACGGCTATCTTCCCATGCTGACGCTGAGGATTTGGCACAGGATATTTTATTATGTGTGCTGCAAGGTTTACGGCGCAGTGATGTTACTAATTTGGACGGTTATGTTTGGCGCATTGCGCACAACCGATATGCACGATTGATAAGCGAGCGGAAACATGATGTCGTTGTGCTGTGTGGGGGCGAAATGTTGGATGCAATTCCCGTAGAAACGACCGAGCCGCTGAATGAAGCACAGCAGGTTGTTTTTCAAGCTTTGCACAGCTTGCGGGCGATGTACCGTGATATTATGGTCGCCTATTATGTTCATAAACTCGACATCCGAACGATTGCGACGCGATATGAATTATCGCCAGAGGTAGTCAAGTGGCGACTTCATGTCGGGCGCGAAAGAATACGAGAAAGGATGAGCGTTATGGAAAAAAACTATGAAAAAATCAAAATGCACGTTATGTGCAATGGCGCATTTAATCCCAACAAATATCTTGACACACAGTTATACAAAGCTATTGCAAAAGCGTGCTACGACACGCCGTTGACCATTGAGCAAATCAGCTTAACGACTGGCATGCCGACATTGTACTTAGAGGAGGCGCTGGAATATATGGTTTACGGTGACGCAATTGAGCAAATCAAAGGCAAATATGTTACAAATTTCATCATCACGACGGCTGCGCAACGACAAGTAGCGATGCAGGGTCTTAGTGACGATGTCATCAACGAGGCGACAGACGCATTACTAAATTACATCAACGACACTGAAGTGCAACTTCGTCAAATTGGTTTCTATGGCAATGATTTTCCTATGAGCCATTTGCTCCATATCCTCATACCCAAGCTGATCTATAGTGCGTCAGACATTGGCAATGATATCGAAAGTATAAAGTATGAGGAAAAATTTATGCGTAAAGACGGTGGCTGGGGTGTGTTTATCGTCAACGAAGGAATTGAATGCATTGACAGCAGTTTTGCGGGGCAGAATGAATATCTTTACAACAACGAATGCGGAGAAAGCGGAAAAATACATTATTATTGGAGCGGTGACGCTTTTAATGATAGGTTGAATCAATATTTGCGAAATCCGAAATTTTGTCTTGACGCACTCAACGCAGATAACACATTGCTATTTGGAAATGATAGTGATGTAGCAGATGCAATAGAAAATGGAATGTGTGAAGAACGAGGCGGACGAATTGTGCCGAGCATTCCGATTTTCAGCTGCGAACAATACAATAAATTCGGCGACTGGTCACAAGGATGTAAGGTGTTAGATGTTATCTGGAATAAATGGGTGAGTATGTTGCGTGAAGTGTATGAGGCTGACACACCCAGGCGATTGCGCAACCAGATTGACAGTAATGTACTCAGTACGGCACACAATTTTGGCATATATATTCTGCAAGCATTGCGCAAGCGCGGCTTGGCGGACGAGTCGAAAGTTGATGAGGTGTTTACTAAAGGGATTCTTTGTGTACGCGAATAATGCGGCGTTTCGTGAGTGAAAGGGGCGATTTTATCGCCCCTTTTGGTTTATATATCCAATTGCCATGTGGCGATTCTCTCAATGAAAGAGCTGTCGTGTTCGACAAATAGGAGTGTCGGTGCGTAGTCGAGTATCAGTGTCTCGATTTGGAAACGCGAGAATACGTCGACGTAGTTGAGCGGCTCGTCCCACACGAGGATATGCGCTTGCTCCGACAAGCTCTTGGCCAGCAAGACTTTTTTCTTTTGTCCTGCGCTATATGTTTCGATGGCATGATCGAATGATTCGCGTTCGAAATCAAGTTTGCGGAGATTTGTTTTGAGTAGCGTTTCGTCGAGGCCGTGCCCTATGGCAAAGTCGCGCAGATTTCCGCGAAGAAAGGAGGTATCTTGCGGCACGTAGGATATGCGTAACCGGCCGACCAGTTGCATTTCGCCGGTGTAATCAAGCTGTTCGCCGCAGATGAGTTTCAAAATGCTGGATTTTCCTGCGCCGTTTGCGCCGCGTAGCAATAGGCGTTCGCCTTGTTGAAGCGAAAAAGAGACGGGGCGCGTGGCGGCTCGGCCGCCGTAGGACACGACGACATTGCGGAGTTCAATGAGCGTTTTAGCGTGATGAAATGCAAATGTGAGTTTCAAAGTGTCGGCACGCTCGATGTTGTGCAATAGTTCCGATTTTTGCTCAACGGATTTGCTGAGTCTGTTTTCGATGTTTTTTGCTTTGCTCATCATTTTGGCGGCTTTGTGACCCACAAACCCTTTATCTGCAGCCCCCTTTTTTGATTTTTCCGTTTTATCAGACCAGTCGCCGGCTCGATCAGCCGCTTCGTTTAGACGCTTGATATCTTTTTTTAGTTTTTCATTTTCGCTCAATTCAAAGTTATCTTGCCGTTCTTTGTTTATCAGCCAGGATGAGAAATTGCCGCGTTGCAATTCGATGTTGGTTTTGTTGATGGAGAGTATGTGATTAATACAGCCGTCGAGAAAAGCGCGGTCGTGGCTGACGATGATGTAGCCTTTCTTTTTTTGCAAGTATTGACTCAAAGTCTGACGACCTTGCAAATCGAGGTGGTTGGTTGGCTCGTCGATGAGCAGGAAATGATGTTCTTTGCAAAAAAGCGCGGCGAGCAGTAGTTTTGTACGTTCGCCGTTGGAGAGTGTGGCGAAGTTGCGGTCAAGTATGGATTCATTGAGTGAAAGCAGGGACAGCTCGCGTACAATTTCCCACTCCTGCACTTCGGGGCAGATGGATGATAAGAGAGTTCGTGCGATGGTATCAATGGTGTCAACTGCAAACGGGAAATAATCAAATCGGCATGTTGCTGTAATGTTGCCTTGGTATTCCAGTTCGCCGTGCAGCAGCTTGAGCAGCGTTGTTTTGCCGCGGCCGTTTCGGCCGATAAGTCCCAGCTTCCAATTGGTATCAAGGCTGAGGTTGACGTTTTGAAAAATCGGTACAAAGGTGCCGTCGTAGGAAAAGGTAAGGTTAGTGATGTTGATCTGTGACATAAAGTTTCCTCCTAAAAATAAATAGGCGTTGCAAGAAAACACATTCTTACAACGCCTGAAAGGCAGGAAAATTCCGCAGAGGCGGAATTTAAGTTGAAAGAGGCTCTTTTCTTGCTAAAACGCACCAAAACGAGCGGATGACTCCGCTGTTTGGCTGACGAAATATACTAGCAAGAAAAGTTGTACATCCTTTCAACTCCAATCTGTTACAGATGCTGACAGTATATCATAGTGTACAGCGGGACGTCAAGTATTGTTTGCGTCTTGACAACGGCGGCATTTTGACTGTATAATCAAGCAATGAAAAATTACAGTCAACGGAGGATACAACCATGCAAAAACAAGTTGCCGCCATTCATGATCTGTCCGGCTACGGGCTATGTTCGCTCGGTGTGGCATTGCCGGTGCTGACCGCCATGCAGGCCTATGTCTGCGCGCTGCCGACGGCGTATTTGTCGTCGCACACCGGGTATCCGAACTTTACATTTGAGGACATGACGCAGGCGATGAATCCCGCGCTTGACCATTGGCGTGACTTGGGGTTGAAGTTTGATGCTGTATACTCGGGATTTCTTGGCTCGGCGGAGCAGATTGCCATTGTGGCGCGGGCGGTGGAAATGTTTAAGCCCGAGGTTGCTATTATTGATCCCGTGATGGGAGATGATGGAAAAGTGTATAAGACATATACGCCGGAAATGTGTGATAATATGCGCAAATTGATTGAAAGTGCGACGGTTATTACGCCGAATGTGACTGAGGCAGCGATTTTGTTGGGCAAAGAACCGTCGGCGCAACCGACACGTGAGGAATTGCGCGATTGGTTGGTGCGGTTGTCAGGCGGTAAGCGGGATGTGGTGCTGACCGGCATTCGCAATGCGCAGCGCGTGGAGGTGTGGTGTTATGAGTATCGCACGGGGCAGGTGACTGTTATTGAACGCGGATATGTCGGGCGTGCCTATCACGGCACAGGTGACTTGTATTCATCCGTGTTGTTGGGGTGGTTGTTGCGCGGACAAAGCCTTTGTCAAGCGGCTGAGAACGCCGCTGATTTTGTTATGCACGCGGCGGCATATACGCACCAGAACTATCCCGACAGCGGCGACATCGCCTTTTCGCCGGAGTTGCGGCGGATTATATAGACAGAAGTGTTTATGATGTGCACGACTACTTGCGATGGGCTGGATGTGTGACAAAGAATATTAGGGGAGAAAAACATCATGAGAATCGTAGAAACAAAACAAGCACCGGCGGCCATTGGGCCGTATTCGCAGGCTGTGATTGTGGGAAATTTAGTCTATACCTCGGGGCAGATTCCGTTGTGTCCAAATAGCATGGAAATGGTCGGAAGCAATGTTGCCGAGCAGACAGAACAGGTCATTGCCAACTTAAAAGCTGTGCTTGCCGCGGCGGGGAGCAACATTATTAAGGTCTTTAAAACGACCTGCTTTTTGACTGGTATGGGCGATTTTTCTGCTTTTAATGAGGTGTATGCGCGACATTTTGCGCAAAAGCCGGCACGTTCGTGCGTTGCGGCGGCGGCGTTGCCTAAGGGCGCGTTGGTTGAGATTGAAGTCATCGCAGAAATCTAAAAACATAAGGAGCTGCTATCCATGAAAATATATGAGACAATGACAGATTTAATCGGAAAAACGCCTCTTTTGGCGTTGAAAAGTTATGAACATGATGTTTCTGCCAAGCTTGTTGCCAAGTTGGAATACTACAATCCTGCCGGCAGTGTAAAAGACCGTATCGCGCTAGCCATGATTACGGCGGCTGAGCAGGCGGGCAAACTCAAACCGGGCTGGGTTATCATTGAGCCGACCAGCGGCAACACGGGCATTGGGCTGGCGGCAATTGCGGCGGCGCGCGGCTATCGTATTATATTAACCATGCCGGAAACGATGAGTGTTGAGCGCCGCAACCTGCTGAAAGCATACGGTGCCGAGTTGGTGCTGACCGAAGGCGCGAAAGGCATGAAAGGCGCGATTGCCAAGGCAGAAGAGCTGGCGGCAAGTACGCCGAACAGCTTTATGCCCGGTCAATTTGAAAACCAAGCGAACCCCGCCATTCACTATGCTACAACGGGTCCCGAAATCTGGAAGGACAGCGACGGCACAGTTGATATTTTGGTCGCCGGCATCGGCACGGGCGGCACGATTTCGGGTGCGGGCACATATTTGAAGGAGAAGAATCCGAATATCAAAGTCATCGCTGTAGAGCCAACAGACTCGCCCATGCTTTCAAAAGGAACGGCAGGGCCACATAAAATTCAAGGCATCGGTGCCGGCTTTGTGCCGAATACACTGAATACCGAGATTTATGACGAGATTATCACAGCCAGCAATGAGGACGCATTTGCCACAGGGCGCGACTTTGCCAAACGCGAGGGCATATTGGTGGGCATATCGTCCGGCGCGGCATTATGGGCAGCGCTGCAGATTGCCAAGAAGTCGGAGAATATGGGGAAGACGATTGTTGTTGTGCTGCCGGATACGGGCGAGCGGTATTTATCCACGGCGATGTTTGGAGAGGGATAAGGATTGTAATGTAGAGCGTTTATATTTGGACGAAAGAGGAATGTTTATGAATATAGCGAACAACATATTGAAACACAGTCTGCAAAACGTGTATTTTCTAACAGGAACAGCGTTGGCCGGGAAAACGACAATGTCAAAAGCAATGGTAGAAAAACATGGTTTCGTATGGTTCGATGAGAATTATAACGGTGAACCATTTAAGGCATGGAAGTCTATATGCGATGAAAAATATCAACCGTTACAAAACGAACGCGACAAACGTTATAATATACAAGAGCAGTATGATTGGGATACACATTTTGAACGGTCGGCGGCGGACATCGTGGCGGAGAGTGCGGGACGCAATGAAAATGACGAGTTTTTGGAATTTGTGATGATTGAGCTTATAAAATTATCACAAAACAACAAAGTCATTACGGATATTTGTGCACCGTTGGAGCTGCTTGTCGAAATTACTGATTACAACAGAATTGCGTGCTTGTTAACCACTCCCGATTTAGTTACCACTATAAATTATGGCTCTCGTGATGATCATAGGAGTTATTTGGAATGGATTATGTCGCTGAATGATCCCGATAAAAAGATCGCCAAGCAAGATGAAGTATTTCGACTCGGCACTGAAAAAATGTTCGAAGAAGTCAAAAAATATAACCTCTTCAATGTTGTGCGAACTGAAAAGAGTACCATCGAGGGAACATTGGAATTGTTGGAAGAGCATTTCAATTTATAATTCGTCTATTAAGCATTTGCTATGTTTTACATAAAGTGCTGAATGAGCAAGAACAATGCGACATTAACGGCGAATAATATGATTAGCGCAGAGGCGAGGTCTTTGCGTTCTTTGTCGTTCATATCAGATGCGTTTCTTAATCTGACTGATGGCGTTTTTTTCCAGGCGGCTGACTTGGGCTTGAGAAATACCAATTTCGTTTGCCACTTCCATTTGCGTTTTGCCATCGTAGAAGCGCATGGCTAAGATGCTGCGCTCGCGTTCGTTGAGGTGCTCGATGGCCTCGTTGAGGGCGATGCTTTCCAACCAGTTTTCATCAGTGTTGCCGGGATCTTTGACCTGATCCATGACGCAGATGGCGTCGCCGGTGCCGTCGGAATAGACCGGCTCGTAGAGGCTGACGGGATCCATAATCGCCTCCATGGAAAATACAATGTCTTCGCGGTTGACTTCCAGGATTTTGGCGAGCTCGTCGATGGTGGGTTCGCGAGAATGCTCGGCGATGAATTTCTCTTTATTGAGCAGCACTTTGTATGCCATATCACGAAGCGAGCGGCTGACGCGGATGGACGAATTGTCGCGTAGATAGCGACGGATTTCGCCAATAATCATGGGCACCGCATAGGTTGAAAAGCGCACGTTGTGACTTAGATCGAAGTTGTCAATGGATTTTATCAGACCGATACAGCCGACTTGGAAGAGATCGTCGGCGTTTTCGCCGCGTCCGCTGAACCGCTGAATGACACTCAGTACAAGACGCAAATTGCCGTTGATAAGCTGTTCGCGGGCATCATTGTCGCCGTCCTTTGTTTTTTGCAGCAATTGCATGATTTCGGCATTGGGGAGCACTTTGAGTTTTGAGGTATTGACTCCGCAGATTTCGACTTTGGTTTGCATGTTTTACCCCCACATTTCTGTCTAACACAGTATTGCCGTGAGTGGGAGAAAACATACGCAGGGTTGGGTTATGTTTTTTTATTTGTTCTGTGAATGGGCATTGTTTTTGTGTTCATAAAACAATGAAAGAGCAAAAGGATTACGCCCTTTAGGAAACCGCTGCTGCAATTTGTGGAGTGCAGGAGACTCTTTGTCCCAGTCGTTGCGCAGTGTTGGCAGACTGGCAGCCTTCATGCGGAGCTGTTGTAGTTCCCTACATAATTTTCGATTTATCTTGACCTTGGCGGAGGTTTGTGGTATAATTTGGCTATGGAAAAAGAGATGATTTTAGGCTTGCAATACGCCTCGCTGACAATGGCGCAGGCGGTTGAGGAAATTGCGGCGTTAACGGCGAGGCCGGGCGGCAAGAGTGTTGTTACGGCGGGGACCGAGCATGTTATGATGGCGCGCAAGAAGCCTGCTTTGTATGATGTGTTCAATGACGCTGATATGATTTTGGTAGATGGTATCGGTGTTGTTAAGGCGTCACGCATTGTCGGCAAGCCGTTGCCGGAACGTGTAGGCGGCACTGACACGACAGAAAAATTGCTGCCGGTTTGGGCGGCACAGCAGCGCAAGCTATTTTTGCTGGGCGCCGCGCCGGGCGTGGCCGAGAAAGCGGCGGAGGTTTTGCGTGACAGATATAGTCTTGATGTTTGCGGTGCGCATGATGGGTATTTTGCCGATGATGCTGAGGTGCTGGGGCTGATTAACGAGGCAAAGCCAGACGTACTATTTGTTTGCTTGGGTGCGCCGAAGCAAGAGAAGTGGATGCAGACTAATAAACACAACGTCGGTGATTGCTTGATGTTAGGGTTGGGTGGTAGTTTGGATGTTTGGGCAGGCAATGTCAAGCGTGCGCCAAAGTGGATGATAAAACTCAATTTAGAATGGTTGGGGCGGTTGTTGCGGCAGCCGAGCCGCTTGGGTCGCATGATGAAATTGCCGGGCATTTATCGGCTGGCATGGAAGGAGAAGCGGAACAGTGGGCGGTAATTTAATTTGCATTGAGGGCATTGACGGTACAGGCAAGTCGACGCAATTTGAATTGTTAAAGAAGAAGTTAAAGGGAACAAACGTGAAAGTTGTTTCGTTTCCACAATATGACCTTATTGCATCAAGTCTTTTGAAAAAATATCTCAAGGGTGCATATGGACGAGCAGATGCTGTCAATCCTTATGCGGCCTCAACATTTTTTGCTGTTGACAGGATTGATTCGTACTTAAAAAACAACGGCTGGCGTACACATTACCAAAGCGGCGGCCATGTCCTCACGGATAGGTATACCACTGCGAATGCTGTTCATCAGGCAGCGAAACTACCTGATGACGAAATTTTGCCGTTTTGTGATTGGCTTTTCGATTTCGAATATAACAAGCTAGGTTTGCCTGCGCCGAGGAAGGTAATTTACCTCAACATGGAGCCGGAAGTTAGCCAGCACTTGATTGTACAGCGCGCAACAGGCGGTGATATTCATGAAATTGATGCCGATTATCGTCGTCGTGCCCACAGAGCGGGATTGTTGGTGGCGCAATATTATGGTTGGCATATCATCGACTGCGCACCCGATGGAAAACTGCGTACCATTGAGGATATTCACAGTGAAATCTGCGGGATTGTTGGAGAATTTTACAACATATGAACAGCGAGATAAAGCCCATTACGCCTGAGGACAGGCCGTTGTTTGAACAATATATGAGGCAAAATCCTGAACCGACAGTGGAGTACTCTTTTCCTTGGCTCTATATTTGGTCGGAGCGATGGTGGCAGGGGTATACGATTTGGCGCGACTGGCTGTTGCTCAATGCGCACGGGCAAGATGGTGAGGAGTATTGGGCGATGCCTTACGGGCCACTTGACTGCCGTGAGGCGGTGTTGGCGTGTAAAGAAATGCACGCGCGACGCTATCCCGAACAGCCTTTTGCGATGGTGTATATCACAGAACGCTCCAAGGCCTTGCTGCAGGCGTGGTTTAGCAATGCAATGAGCTTTGAAATAGAGGACGGGTTGTCTGATTATCTTTATAATGTTGAGGATTTGGCGCACTTGCGCGGGAAAAAATACCATAGCAAGCGTAATCACGTCAACCGCTTTATGGCTGCCTATGACAGGCGGTACAGTCATGAGCCCATTACGGTGGAGAATTTGGATGAAATTTATCAGTTTGAAAAGTGTTGGGTACGGCGCAATAAGACGAGTGAAACTGAAGATAGTCTGCGTGCCGAAAGCGCTGCTACGCGGGCATTACTGGCTAATCTTGACACGTTGGATGCAAAGAGCCGGTTGCTGCGCGTAGATGGAAAAGTGATTGCTTTTACCATAGGCGCGCCGTGCGGCGACAACGCCATGGATATTATGTGCGAAAAGGCTGACTATGACTACGCCGGCGCGTATCAGACGATAAATAAGCTCTTTGCTTTGCATGACTGTGTCGGCAAGCAATACATCAATCGCGAGGAAGATTTAGGCATTGAGGGGTTGCGCAAGGCTAAGCTGTCTTACAATCCCGTGCGATTGATTGATAAGTATGAGGCAATATGGCATGATTAGCATTGTGACAAGCAAGCCGAGTGTGGCGGATATGAAAGAATTATGGTCGCTTTGCTTTCCGGGCGAGGAGCGGTATAAAGATTTCTTCTTTGCCAAACTGCGCGACAAAAACGCGTCGATGCTGGCGAAAATCAGTGGAAAATCGGTCGGCATGTTGCATATGCTGCCACAGACGTTTGTGTCGCCTGAGGGAAAGCATTTAGCGGCACGGTACTTGTATGCTATTTGCACACACCCCAATTATCGAGGCCGGGGTATTGCCAAGACGCTTGTTGAGCGGGCGTTGGAAATGATGTGGCGGCGAGGTGAGGCCGTGGCGACGCTTGTGCCGGGCAATCGCAGGCTGTTTGACTACTATGCGCAATTGGGCTTTCAGCCCTGCTTTGCGCAATCTGTTGCTGAAAGAGGTGAACGGCCTTTGGCGAGAGAAGTTGCTATATACCGCGACGTTCCGCGTTTGCGGCAAATGTATGACAGAGCCATGGCAGGATATGTGCATGTCTTGCGTGATGAGGTATGGTGGAGATTGCTGCTTGACGAGTGCAAGGTCACGGGCGGAAAAGTGTTGTTTAGTGACCACGACTATGCCGTATTGGACAGCAAGGGCAATGTGCGTGAATGTTTATCCCATTGCGGTGCAGAGCACTCCTATGGCGCGGCACGAATCGTGGATGTCGGTAAGGTGCGGCGTTGGGCGGGCATTTCGGCGACGATGGGCGATGAGACACTTGTTTCGCGCATATTTGGCGGGGCATATATGAATTTGATGCACGACTAATTTGGCTATTGACAAAGTCATTACAGCCTCTAACTATCAAAGAGTTGCGGAGATGCAGTAAGCTATGGTATACTATACTGATGACAAGAAAATGATAAGACAACATATTCTGGCCGAGCGCGGTGTACAGACCGTTGAGAAGGCGGCGTGTATGGCGAAAAAAATCCTTGGCGGCGAACAATTCCGCAAGGCGAACAGCATATTTTGCTATTGTGCTGTAGCTGGGGAAGCCGATACACATGCTATCATAGAGGCAGCGTGGAAAGACGGCAAGAAAGTTTGTGTGCCGCATTGTTGCGGAAATATGATGAGGGCTGTGTTGATTGAGTCGTGGGATGATTTGAAATACAGTGGTTCGTTTGGTATCCCGGAGCCGTCAAATGACGGTGCTGTCGTGCCGGCAACGGAGATAGATTTAATCATTGTTCCTGGGCTGGCGTTTGACGGTGACGGTTATCGATTGGGCTATGGCGGTGGGCATTATGATAGATTTTTAGCCAGCAGCGCCGCAGTGACAATTGGGCTGTGCCGTGCGGAATATTTCTTTGAACGCTTGCCGCGCGAGGCGCATGATATGCCTGTTGACTGCGTTATTACTGATGGATAAGAATAACCGGCTCGGCGGTTGCCGAACCGGTTATGGGATGCCACGGTCTCTTTGGTAAGGTCGTTACGCATGACATTGTGTCACGCCTCGCAATCGGTTGCATAAGTCACACCGTAACAAAAGAAAATTTCGTCTAAGGGTGCCTTATGTTCCCCAGCTCGGCGTTTCGATGTTAATTGCAGCAGCAAACGATGAACAGGACGATTAAGATAATCCACAGGCAGCTATCGCCGCCGCCAAACAGGTCTTTGAAGCACATGCGTTTTCACCTCACTTATCAAAAAAATATGCCGTGGCTCGGCAGGGGTGGGCGGAATTCCTGGCCCGTATCCCATCATGTGCATGAAACACGTTGGAGGTTCCTATGTCAAACAAAAAAGACAACAATTTTTTTACAGATTTTGACGCGCCTTTTGTGCTCCCGCCGCATGAGGAGTACGATTTGAGTGCGCTGATTGATGATTATCATGCCAAGAGTGGTCAAACGACGTCGAATTTGCCCGATTTGTCGGCTGAGTTTGTCGTGCCGGACTTGTCGGCGTTTATTGACGAAGTGCAAACAGGACAGCCGCTGCATGCGGAAAAACCGATTGTGCCACAGCTGGGTCACCTGGAGGATGATTCGCTTTTGACATTGAGTCAGCCGTATCAAGAGACGATGAAGAGCCATTCGCTCCATGAGAGCTTGGGGGCAGAAGACCGTGTCGAGCCTGTCAGTGAACGAGATATGAAACGTGTCAATGCCCGTACAGTTCATCGGCAGGAGGTCGAAGAAATGCCGCAGGAAACAGGCCGAAAAGGCCGCCGCAAGAAGACATCTGGCATTATGACGGGCATCCTTTACTTCGCAATTATCGTGGGTGTCAGTGCTGTCTTGGCGGCGGTGACGTGGTTGGCGGCCAATGATGTGCTGGCATTGATGGCAGAACCAGACAATGAAATCATCATTGTTGTCGGTGAGGATGTCGACCTCAACGACATTACGCAGCAATTACAGGATGCCGGGCGGGTTCAATTCCCTTGGTTATTCCGCACATTTGCGAATTTTACCAATGCTACCGAGCGCATTGTGCCAGGCGAACATGCCATTCAATCGCATTATGATTATCGTGCCATTTTATCGGCGTTGCGTGGACGGCGCGGATTACAGACTGTGCGCGTGACCATCCCAGAAGGCTGGCACCTTGAACAGATTTTTCGTGAGTTAGACACTGCCGGTGTGGCTTTGTTTGAGGATTTGATGTACGAGGCCGAGCACGGTGAATTCCCGTTTGAGTGGCTTGATGAGCTGGACGGGCGCGAGGGTGTTCGCCACCGCTTGGAGGGCTTCTTGTTTCCCGAAACGTATGACTTCTTTGTCGGTGAAGATCCAAATCGCGCCATTACGCGTATGTTGCGGCAGTTTGATCAACAGTTCCCTGCTGAGTGGCGTGAAGAGGCGCTGCGCCGCGGATTGAGTTTTAACAATGTTGTGACCATTGCGTCATTAATTGAGCGGGAGACGGGCATTGCGGCTGAGCGCGACAAAGTGTCGTCTGTTATTCATAACCGATTGAACAACTGGGCAAATCCGTTATTACAAATTGACGCAGCGGTGGTATATGCGTGGTTGCCGTATATAGACGATATCGATGATATACTCAACGCTTGGGGAGCAGTAGGTGACCTTAGAGTTGATTCGCCGTATAATTTATACACCCATCCCGGCTTGCCGCCCGGTCCGATTGGTTCGCCGCGTCGTGACTCTATCCGTGCCGCCATTGACCCGGCTGAAACAAACTACTTCTTCTATGTGCTGCTCAACGATGGCACAGGTGAACACGTGTTTACGCGTACGGCAGCGGAGCATGAGGCAATGATTCAACGTGAATGGGGTTGATAGAACGCCCTGCAAATAAGAAATGGGACGTTGAGGACATCGTTCCTTACAAGGAGAATACCAATGACATCACAACAACTGCGTCGCCTGTATATTGACTTCTTTGTCGAGCGCGGGCACGCCGAGATTTCCAGCGCGTCGCTAATTCCTGAAAATGATCCGAGTGTATTGTTTACCACGGCAGGTATGCATCCGCTTGTGCCATACTTGCTCGGTGAAAAGCATCCGCAAGGCGTGCGGCTGGTTGATGCGCAAAAATGTCTGCGGACAGGTGATATTGATGAGGTGGGCAACGCCACGCATTTGACATTCTTTGAGATGATGGGCAACTGGTCGCTGGGCGACTATTTCAAAAAAGAGTCCATTACCATGAGTCATGAATTTTTAACCGAGAAGTTGGGCATTCCACAAGAGAAAATTTCGGTCAGTGTATTTGGTGGAGATAAGGATGCGCCGCGAGATGAAGAGAGTGCGGGCGTTTGGAAATCATTAGGCTACCCCGATGAACGTATTTATTATTACGGCAAGAAGGAAAATTGGTGGGGGCCTGCTGGTTTGACAGGGCCTTGCGGGCCGGATACCGAGATTTTTTATGATACCGGAAAGGATAGATGCAATGCCAACTGTCAGCCGTCTTGCAATTGCGGCAAGTTTGTTGAAATTTGGAACAACGTCTTTATGGAGTACAACAAAGAGGCTGACGGGACGTTTAACAAAATGCCCAAACAGAATGTTGATACAGGGCTGGGTTTAGAGCGCGTACTGGCGATTATGAACAGGCTGCCGACTATCTATGATACAGAGTTGTTTGTGCCGATTATCAAGAAAGTTGAAGAGTTGACGGGCACAAAATACGAAGAAAGTACCGCCCGTGAATATCGCATTATTGCCGATCATATGCGCGCGGCGACCTTTATTTTGGGAGATGATAAGGCTGTCGCGCCATCAAATGTCGAGCAGGGCTATATCTTGCGGCGGCTGATTCGGCGTGTTTATCGCTACTTATCACAGATGAATGCGCCGGCTAAGTCGATGAGTCAAATTGCCGGCGTGATTATCAATAATTACGATGATGTATACACTGAGCTGCAACGCAATCGTGCGTTTATCATTGCGCAGCTCGACCGTGAGGAAGAGACGTTTAGCCGCACATTGGCAGCGGGCCTAAAGATTGCCAAGAAGTACCTTGAACAAATCGGTGCGGACAAGCAGTTGAAGGCCGAAGACGCGTTTAGGTTATATGATACGTTTGGTTTTCCGTTGGAATTTACAAAAGAGTTGTGCCAGGAGAATAGCGTAACGGTTGATGTTGACGGGTTTGAAAAATTGTTTGCTAAGCATCAAGAAACGTCACGTGCCGGCGCGGCGCAGAAGTTTAAGGGCGGACTTGCCGATGACAGCGTGGAAACGACTAAGCTGCATACGGCGACGCATTTGCTGCTTGCGGCATTGCGCAAGGTGCTGGGGGACAGCGTTAACCAGCGTGGCAGTAACATCAATGCAGAACGATTGCGCTTCGACTTCTCATTTGAACGTAAGATGACGCCGGAGGAAATCGCCGAGGTGCAAGCCGTTGTCAATGCGGCGATTGAGGCGGCTGTTGATATCACTTGCGAGGAAATGACGGTTGAGCAAGCACAGGCGCAGGGCGCAGTCGGCATCTTTACCGACAAGTATGATGAAATTGTGAAAGTGTATACCGCTGACGGCTTTTCCAAGGAAATATGCGGCGGCCCGCACGTGGGGAATACGGGTGAGCTTGGTAGTTTTAAGATTAAGAAAGAAGAGAGTTCCTCAGCGGGGGTACGGCGGATTAAGGCGGTGATTTCTTAGGGAACAGGTTGATTGTGATGTTGTAGGAAATTTATATTTTGTGTATAAGCCCCTCAAACCTAGTGTTTGCAAGGGGCTTGTCACTAGCCCGCTCCTAGTTCAATCTGCGTTTAACTGCTAGGCAGCGAGTAACTCAATGGCGGTTTTGAGT
>Ga0131853_10002742_pt1 | contig 31592 bp, 15 predicted proteins | sample TergutLab28metaG_FD_92764 | JGI IMG/M metagenome (GOLD analysis project Ga0131853, IMG submission 92764) | Labiotermes labralis P1 segment gut microbial communities from Petit-Saut dam, French Guiana - Lab288 P1 (version 2) (version 2) | ecosystem: Host-associated > Arthropoda: Insects >... | reverse complement strand
ATCTTCAGGAGCTAGCGAGTACTTGTTGTGTTGTGTAGGCTGACTTGAGGCGTGCTGGTGTTATGTAGCGGGATTGTCTGTTGGTGATGTGGTATCCGAGTGTAGGCTGAACCACTACTGACTATTAACGTCTGAAACATGTTGAGCAATATATAATAAAGCAAGTGTCATCTAGTTGGTCAACCTTTATTCAAACTCTGATAAAAGTTCAATTTCCATAGAAAAACAAATTTCTTATCAATTTACTGAATATCTCTCACAATACTTGCACAAGAAAATGTAGGCACAATAGAAGGAGATATTTCCGAACTCTTACAAAAAAAAAGTCGGGAAATATTCACAATAGATATTATTTAATTAAATTGTTTGCTTGTAAATTGTTTCAAAATTTGGTGTGAGAATGAAATCGCTATTTTGCAAATAGACCAGGGCCTTAAGTTATTTAGAAAGCGTGTCTCACATTCTATTGGTGTAGATGGAAATTGCAAAGAAAATTTTATTTGGGGGCAAAAAATAAAAGCAGATTTTTCGTTGGGAGAGGTCAGTACGGATGAAAAAACTTCATTACTCGGATTTTAGAAAAAGTGTGTGTGTTTGCTCAACCGATTCAAGATGACGGGCTTTTGTGTACTCCGTACAGCAGCTCTCGGTGCATAAAAGTTGGAAAATTGTAAATTAGTTGAATAAGTATAATTTCTTAAAGGAAGTGCCTCCATAGTTTAAGAATGTTAGAAATCTGGCGTTATTCTAAAGTCCAAATGCGTGTAGGTGTACCACACTACCTCCTAAGTAAATCCATAAAAAATGCTTTATTTTATAACACATTTATTTAAATAATTCCTTTCGAAATCTTAAGATTTCAAGAGAAAGAAAAATGAAGACAGCTGTATCAATCGGACATCATGCTCTAAATAATTCAAGATAATTTTAACTCGGACAGAGCAGGAATGCATAGGAACTGAAGCTAGAACACGTGCGTATTGTTCAATGGAATGTCTAATGGAACGTATCACTTGCAATATTATGGTATAATTGAACAATTCTTCATATAAATTACGAGAATCCAGTTTTCTGAAGATATTTGTGTTTGTGTTTAAAATCAGCAGAATGCTTATATGTTATATTACAATGGTGCGTTTTGTAACTTCAGAAATTAAAGGTTTCTATTAATTACATATTATGTAGAATTTTTTATTTTTAACTCCTTGTTTTGCACAATCATAGTACTGTCTTAACTTTATTATAAAGCAAAGCAACCTATGTACAGGCTCTGAGGTTTCCAGGAGGTTGGGAATCCAAGATTTCAAGACAATTGGCGCATAAAGGTGTGCAGGTTGTAAGCCCTAAGCTCCGACTGACTTTACCCCCCAGGAAACATTCCTGGTAATCATTTCTGTCAGAGGCTGAATCGTCCCCAGGGCTATAGTGCGGCCGAAAGGATGTCAAAGCAAATTCCAGTGACACCATCGGAAATCGAAACCGGTGTCTTCTGGCTTGTAGCACAGTGTCTCAACAGAATGAGACAGCGCGCACTGTCTTTTTCTTTATACAACAGCCTAACAAGCGTCCAGTTCCGCAGTAACTGTACAGAAAATAACTGCTGTACAAATTATATTTTGTTATGTGCGACGCGTTTTGTCGATGCATTTAATCAAAATAAAATTACGTGTTTCCAAGCACATTTTATTTGTCTTTTAATTATACAGAAAGTTAATTTTAAGAAAGCGTCGGTGTATATGTTATGGCATTTAGATCAAATCCAATTACGGCATCGTTAGACGTCGCAAACTTTATTGGGACGTTGGTAGTCCTTCTACCGTCAGACTGTCCCGAGATTCACGGGTGGTATGACAGACGTAAGGCAGTGTCTAAAATCTGACACTGTCATAAAACTGTTTGCACTCTTTTACTATAAGAACATAGAATAATTCATATTTTCATAGACAAGAGCTTCGTAATAACTTTTGAAATAAAGGAGTCGAGATAGCTAAGTTAGCGCAGTGACGTTTGAAGTTTTGGGCCACAGAATTTCGGTTCCTGGAAGGGCTAAATTTTTTCTTCATAGCAATCCCCAAACTGCTTCTTAGGAATTCATTCCCCCATTCATTGGACAGATAAGTCTCCTCTTTCCCTGCGCTGTCAGCGCGAAAATAAATCCCGGTTTCTTCTAATATCAAGATGAAGGAATTACATGTGGCCTTTTCTCAGCTCAGCCGTCATGGCATGCTTCTTGGCCACAGAGAACAATTTAATTTCCACTTTTAATTAAACAGGCCATATTTATTGAATATGTATTTATGAGCAAGGAAATTAATTATTATGGTCTTTAGCCTGTTTAAACACTTTCATTCAATTATTTATTTTATTAGTACCGTCAACGAGGTAACGAGTGAATGGAGGAGATTGCATAACGAGGAGCTAAATGATTTGTATTCCTCACCTAATACTGTGCAGGTGATAAAATCGAGAAGAATGAGATGAGCTAGGCATGTGGCGCGTATGGGTGAGGAGAGGGGGGCATATAAGGTCTTGGTGGGGAAACTGGAAGGAAAGAGACCACTGGGGATACCTAGGCGTAGATGTGTGAATAATATTAGGATGGATCTCCAGGAGGTGGGATGTGGTTATATGGACTGCATTGGGCTGGCCCAGGATAGAAACAGTTAGCGGACGCTTGTCTGTGCGGTAATGAACCTTCGGGTTCCGTGAAATGCGGGGAATTTCTTGACTAGCTGCAAACCAGTTAGCTTCTCAAGAAGGACTCTGCACCATGCAGTAAGTAAGTATTAGTACCGTCAATACACAACCTATGCAAAGACCAGATTTACAACATCGAACAAACGTCATCCACATAAGTGTATAAGCACAAGTAAACATAAAGTACAAGAGTGCTTGTACCCACATATTGTGATACGACACACGTTCCCTCTCCCCTCCTACAGCGAGCCCCGTGTTACCTGCATACAACGTTTGGAATTTTAGATTTTATTACACTGTTAATATTTTAATCATAATTAAGAGCTTTATAATGTTTCCAGTTTTAATGTAAACAATGGAATCCCATTGGACAACAATTTGACTGTACGTTAATAATAGTATTCCTTGTTGGCCTGAGGTTGGCCGGTTAACGGCCGAAACATGTCGCCAGATATAACTCAGTTGTACATCTGGTCTTTACATTTGTTGTGTTTTGACGGTACTAATACAATAAATAATTGACGGTACACAAAGGGATGGCTCCCTTAAAAAGAAATCTTTCTTCCAGGTGTCCTATTCAGTAAGCGGTACAGTTTTCCTTCTCACCCTACATGCCACATACCCAGTCCATATTATTGTCCTTAATTTGATCACCCGAATTTTATTCGGTGAGGTGTAGAGATAGTGGATGTTTTCATTACGTTATTTTTCCATCTTCCTTTCATTTTCTCCTAATTTGTCCCTAACAACTTCCTCAGCACCACATTCTCCAATATTCTCAGTCTATACTCTTCCATTTCTAAATGACGCCAATTCACTAACATACTATGCAACCGGCAGCGTTAGAGTTTCGTACATCTTAACCGTTTCGTCCTTACGAATAAGTACAGTGCCAACTGGGAAGGAACGAGAGGAAATGTTTGCCGAAAGTTAACAGGTTCTTAAGTGAATCTTATGTTTATTGGACCGTGCATCATCTTGATAGTTGAATAAAGGGAGACCAACTTGATGTCAATTGCTGTATTATTTCATTATTTAATGCTCAACATGTTTCGGATGTTAATACATCCATCCTCAGGAGCTTGCGACTTATTTGTTGAGTTATTTCATGGTTTGTATTGCTCTGGTTCGATGTGTGTTGGTGTTACGGTGTGGTTTGGCTGGGGTGGTGTGGTATCCGGATGCAGGCTGAAGCACTGTATTAACATCCGAAACATGTTGAGCATTAAATAATGAAATAATAAAGCAAGTGACATCAAGTTGATCTCTCTTTATTCAAGGTTCTTAAGTGTTTCGTAGAAATAATTTAGATTTGTTAGTGTCTTTCGCAAGTGTCTGAACTTGACACATTTTCAAATAATTTATTACCTATATCTGGTTGCTATTTGTCCTACCTTCTCCTGACCAGACATGGAAGCATACTTGCCTTGCAAGGCGTTTCTTATATGCTGTTCTTTTTACATTCAAGGGTCCGTGCATCGTGAAATATATGCCAATAATTTTCCAACAAGATGCAACTATATACAGTTTATTTATATCTGTAAACCGCTCTGTATGTTTTGGACAGTACCTCCACCCACCATCAGGAGCTCATGTCACTGTATCCACAACATCTGGCATTAGTAAAACCGTAAATGCATCACGTTTCCGTCCAGTCACGTTCACGACGTTTCAGTTACTGTTTTACAAACGCCAGATGCTGTATGATACAGTAACATGAGCTCCTGATGGTGGGTGGAGATACTGTCCAAAACATACAGAGCGGTTTACAGATATAAACAAACTGTATATAGTTGCATCTTGTTAGGCAGTTATTGGCAACTGTTATTTTTACTAGCGAAAAAATTTTCGGTGTTTCTCTCTATAATCTATATGTTTTCGCCCAAATACAAACTTCATTAAGGCAGACCAGGAACTGACATTTCTAAATTTAATTCTTCCTTATATTTCTGGATCTTACTAATAGCACATTCTAAAGAAAAACTGAAAAGAAGACGACGAATTTTCTCCTGTTTCAGACAACTGATACTAGAAATCTTATCTGGGAGTTTTAACATTACGGAATTCACGCTGCTATGACACTTTACCCAAACATGCCTTAATCAAACTAAGTATTTCCACGGCAGTACGAGACTGTAGGAAAAGTATTGCACAAAATCCCCTCTTAATATAATTGCAGAAAGTCTTGATGTCTGTAAGGAGTCTGAAAATAAAATTCTTTCCAGATTTGTTGAATTTTTACAATCCATGCATATATGCCAAAGAATATTTGACTTATTCTGTAAATAGACGAGTATATTACGACATTTGCAGAACACTTGTTGTCTGTTTGTTACTGAAAGTGTATTTTGGATTGCCAATCTCACCCCTTACATCGGCGGATAGGGGGAATATGAGGTTTTGAACAATATCTGAAATACGGTTATGTTTTGATCGAAATAATTATGTTCATACGATCTGAATACAGACTGAGTGTTATGTACAATGCTTCATGTTTCGAAATATCTACGTAAGGGGAGGCCAGTTACAGATGTTGCATCTTTTCCAGGAAGCAAAGAGGTTTGTCTGCGTACGGAACCGACAGATTTCCTCAAATTTGCCTGGGCCCCTGAAGACGGTTTTGGGTCTTATCTTGTCCTGGTACATCATATAAGGCGATCCTGTACATATTTTGGAATAAAGATAATCGTAATAGATTTGAAGTCTTTAGATTTACTTTTTATGTTCCGAGAGAATCATAACTAAATATTTTTCGTAGATGAGAGAGATTTAGGTTTACTGCAATTAAAAATTTCACCAGTGGTCAGCGCCCAACAGAACGCCCAACTATCTATGGTTTGTGTGCAAATACCACGAAAGAAGATTAAAATATATCAACATCTGCAAGAGTGTCGTTGTTTGAGAAGTAACTAGGAAATAAATCACGTTACTTTAAATCACGCCAAGTAATTTAAGTTGTTTATTCTTTTATATTCCTTCAGCAAAATTTAAGAATTATAATGTTCATAACGTTTCTTGTATTTTCGCTACTTATTATTGTTGTGGTGCATGTTAGAGCAATGCCAGTGTCGCAGACCGTGTAGCGTCGAAAGTTTAATAAATGGTGAAATGGAGAGAAGGTGGAAAGATGTAATTGTGTTACTATACTGGTAGGCGTGTAGAAGTAGAGACAAAATGTTGGAAAATGGTCAGCCAGCATAGTCGATGTCAGCTGGGATTCACAACGGCAGTCTTCAGAATATAAGTCCGGAGCTATACCGCTACACCAGTTTCTTTGGTAATAACACCTGTTTATTACTTTAAACAATTAAGGCTCAAATGACACCCAAGACATAAAATTTTAAGTTGCTTTCTTTCATTGAACTCGTCTACTTTAAATTGGTTAAGAAGTAGCTCATGATTGCTTACTGTTCTAACCGACTAGTACAGATAAGGCAAAAATTTATTTAAAAGAAGGGATTTTATAAAAATGGGACAGTTTTCGTGCAGTGAAGTAGTGCAGTAGTGCATTAGTGCAGTAGTTACAGTAGTTACAGTGGTTAAAGTACATGTTCTTGAAAACATACAAATTATTTTTTGCGTATTTAGCTGACGAAGCTTGAACGCAGCAACGAAATGCAAATAAAAGTAATGTGGAATATTTCCACATATAAATTCCAAAAATAAATACATTTTCTGAAGTCACATAGCCGACAATAAAAGAATATTCCTGTAAATTTACATTACATTCTTTTTTGTCATAAACTTGGAAATAAAATTAATTTTCTCGAATAACAGTGAAACTTTGACACACAAAGAAAGATGTTTTTGGAGAAGCTGATAGTCGCCATCTGAGTCAAGAAATATTCCATTTTATTATAGAAAACCTTTTTAATACTATGTTCAAAAAAGCTCACTATTATCACCTAAATCCGATATGCACATTCTTAAAGTTTAAATTTTTTTGATTTATTTTAATGACATCCTTCCACAAAAAATATTTATATACGTTTCTTATTGAATTACATATTTATTCACTGTAAGAAGTTTTATTACCTAAACGAAATTCGAAGAATATTTCATTGATTTCAGATAGATCTATTAAAAGTCTCATATTTGTTGGAACGTGCATCATTTTGATAACTGAAGATTAATTATCAATTAGATGCCACTTATTATTTTATTGTACTTCTTATAGGCTCAACATGTTTCGGGCACTAATATGCCCATCATCAGGAGCTCGCGACTATGATGTTGATTGCCAGCCCGGACACTACTCCAGCCTAACCGCAACTAACCTCCAACCTACAGCAAACCAAGAACGAAACGACCGATGTGGTAATCAACATTATAGTCGCGAGCTCCTGATGATGGGTATAGTAGTGCCCGAAACATGTCGAGCCTATAAGAAGTAGAACAAAATAATAAGTGGCATCTAGTTGGTTTTTATTCTTCAGATCTATAAGTTGTTTGAATGAACAGAACGGGGGATTTGGTGGCTTAATCGGCGTAGTGGAGAGATACAGGCTTGATGATCTGCGGTTCAAATCCTGGAAAAGGTAAGACTCTCTTTTCTATTTCAAAATATCTATATCAACTCTGGAACTCCTCAGTCCTCTCATTCAATGGACAGTCCCTTACTTTCAAAGGAGTAGAACGACAGGGACGTGAAGCTGATCACAAAATTCCACATATTGTCCAGGTTAAGAATGAGTGGATTTACGCGCTTACTGCCTCTATATACCTATGTGTCTTGGACTGTAGCATATTTATATTTAGAAGTCCTTTCCTATGACGAGTAGGTAAGGAATATATGTGTACCATTAGAAAGGTTTTATCATGAAAAGACAAAATTTTTGATACAGTAATAGATGCTTCGAATGAGCTTCAAATCAAAACTAAAAATATGTTTTCAGCCCCTAGAATCGACTTAATATTAAGAGACTTAAAAACATATTGTAGGTTAAAATAGTAGGCATTTACCACCAAAACATCTTGCACCTTGGAACTTGAAACGGCTTACGGATTGTGGTGGTCAAAATTTACCAGTAAAACTGGATTTGACATGGCCGTTGTAAAGAGTCGGGTCCCTAGGTCTGATAGTTCTCACGGATAGTGACCACCTTCGCTGTCCGTTGTATCAAATTCCCTAGGGCAGTGGTCACTTACTGATACAGAAAATAATCCTGTCTTTCTGGCGTTACAACTTCCATCAGGTCAAATGCCAACTACACAGACCGCTACTGGGACACGTTCGAGAGTCAGCAGTGTGATCAGGTTTTGTAAGAACGCTAAATTTAGGGTGTCCTAATTTTTTTTTTGGAGAAGGGATGGGGGTGGAAATAGTACGATGAACTATCCTTACTGTGTGAAGTTTGGAGCTCTCACGGAGTTTGATATGAGGATTAGCTTAGAGTTCCCTCCGATGATAGGTATTTATCAGCTGCAAATTTTCAGTGGAATGATTTTAACCTCGAACACATAATGCTGTTTTACATCTCAGAATATAGTATTTGAAACACTGTTTCAATATTGTCTTACTTACTTCCTCCATGGTGCAAAGTCCTTCTTGAGAAGCTAACAGGTTTGCAGCTAGTCAAGAAATTCCTTGCATTTCACGGAACCCGAAGGTTCATTACCGCACCACAAGCATCCGCCACCTGTCCCTATCCTGGGCCAACCCAATCCAGTCCATATAACCACATCCCACCTCCTGGAGATCCATCCTAATATTATCAATCCATCTAAGCCTAGGTCATCCCAGTAATCTCCTTCCCTCCGGTTTCCCCACCAAGACCCTATACATCTTCCTCTGCTCACACATACGCACCACATGCCCAGTCCATCTCATTCTTCTCGATTTTATCACCCGCACAATATTGGGTGAGAAGTACAGATCACTTAGCTCCTCGTTATGCACTCTCCTCCATTCCCCCGTTACCTCGTCCCTCCTAGGTCCAAATATTCTCCCCAACACCATGTTCATTGTAAATTTAGAGTAGGAGGAATCCGAATGAGGATATATTTTTGAAAAGACAAAGTTTTCCTAAAATAGAGCTCAACGGTGTTAAAAACTTATTGAAATACAGGTGTCGTATTATGCATAGTAGGCCTAGTTAATTTAAAGTTCAAAATTTTCACTGAAGAGCTAAATATTTTTCGGGCCGTCAAAGTGTATTGACTTCTGTGTAACCGAAAGATTTATCAGTTTTTGTACCCACACCGAAGAGATTTTACTGCATAGTAGATAGTCCAGGCCGCCTCCATTATGTATTCCTTCCAAAAAATTAACACGTCTTTTCTCTTTGTGTTATGCAAGCTGAAGCCCTTTTCTATAACATCCTTTTACACTTAATTAAAATAAAGTTATTATGTCAACACAACGGAAATGAAATTTCCTATTATCTGTTTTTCATAATTCTTTTTTCTTCTTAGGTTATGTGAATGGAAGCATCACGATATGCTTGTAACGTAATGTAATATTACATAGTGTACGTCAGCACAACCACTTTGTAATATAAGGTAATTATAAGGATACATGTTTCGACTATAGATTTGGCATCCTCAGGTCTATTTAGTGTGAACTGGGTCACAAGATGCTAAGCACACTTTGGGATCCCATCGTGTTTACATCCATGGAATACATCAAATTAGATGGTTTGTCTCAAAGGGCGTGACGTGCACGTCACGTGCACGTCACGCCCTTTGAGACAAACCATCTAATTTGATGTATTCCATGGATGTAAACACGATGTGATCCCAAAGTGTGCATAGCATCTTGTGACTCAACTGACAAAAATAGGCCTGAAGATGACTAATCTATAGTCGAAATATGTATCCTTATAATTACCTTGAGTAATAAAGTGATTGTGCTGACGTACGCTATTTAATATATTCTTAGGTTATATTCATTCTTTTCTTTATTCCTTTCTGACTGTCCAGTAACGCAACGTGCCCTGTACAGATCCAATTTACAAACTCGTCAGAACTTGATCCTTGGGAAATTCTACCATTTAATTGTCTGAAATTTTAGAGGTCGCAGAATGGACACAAAATTGTACCTGGTGTATAAATGAATCGCTTCAATGGGGCTGGAGAACTGGCCTGACAGCCGGGGTCAGTCCGAAATCTCGGTGGTCACTTTGTATAACAGACAGACAATCGTGCCGAAATATGGCTTGGGAATTTGTAGATCGTTACAGCTGTGTGATGGTTTCGCGTCTTAGGATTCGCTTTCTTTGTATTAAGTACCACTGCCTCTTAACTGAATATATCCTGTTTGATTATGGAACTGGACACAATCCTGTTACTCCAAACCGGTGTCTGTTAACCCGTTGGTCGTGAGGTGAGTCACAAAGATATTCAGTGCTTGGACACAGCTAACAGTACTTCATAAAACATGTTAGTAATATATCTTATGTTTTGGGTGCTTATCTTGTTCACACCATGCTTCTTCCATTCTGCTTACTTATTCAACTTTTTAACCGTAATAATTTCCCCTTAACTGATATCATACTGAAAGCTTCCTTGATGTTCTTAATCCTCGCATGGGTGGCTGTCTGGTCTGCTGCAGCAGACCAGACAGCCACCCATACAGATCGAAAAATACCAGTGTCGCACAGACACAGTAGGTTCTCCTGATGATGGGCACATAGTTGCCCGAAACATGTAGAGAAGTTGAAATAAATATACTAAGAAGTAGTGTGCACCTAGTTGGCTTCATTTGAAAGAGATGTCTATATTTTATCACATCTTTTTATTTCTACAGTCACAATGTCTTGCGTAATATTATGATATTATCATCTTAAAAGTAGGAAGGCAGGTTGAGGTTTGGGTTCCTCTGGCTCAGCACAGCGACGGTGCTGGCCTTTTGTAAACCCTGTATTAAACCGTCAGATTTCATTAAAAAATGAAGTATTTCTTGACTAGCTGAGTAAATCTTAGCTTCTTAGATGGTTCCAGTAGCATAGAGGCAAATATGGATGTCATGTGAAATTAGTCCCATCACATTCACAAATCATACTGTATTTCTGTAACATCTGTAATCGATAACTGCATGTTTATTAAATATTTTAGGAATTAATAGTCTGTTGCATTATTAAAGGTTAACATACGCGTGTTGTGTGTTCTACCCGACCAGCCAACACAAGCCTACAGAAATGCACAACTAACGTACTGCTAACGAAGCAAGTCTTTTGTTACAATGAAGACGCGTCGTGTAAGAAACATGAATGAAATCGCATAAACATGGCGGATATGTTAGTTGCAGTCGGAAGAATACGTTTTCATGTCTAAACTGTTAGACACATACAACGCACCGTGCGCAAATCACGGCCAAGGCTCTTTATTTATTCCGTTGATCAAACGTTGCCTCCTGCGTCCTAGCTTTCTTCTTTCCTTCATTTCCTTCCTTCGTCTACTCTGTTTCTCTTTCTTTTTTCCTTCTTTCTTCCTCTCTTTCTTTTCCTTTTCTCTTTATGCTCCGTTTAACTTCGTTAGTATGTTTAATATGGTAATTATAAGGAGCCAATACGTTTTTTAACGTCACTGTAAACCATTACCTGACATGGGCCTATTTATTTCTAAATGTCCTTGATAGCATTAGGCATATATATATATATATATATTAAACCAAGATTACTGGGGTCTGGTTATTTGGATGATCAGATTTCCCTGAAATTATGTTTTATTTGAAATACTGAAAATTGGATAAGGTCCAGGAAATGTGAAATCCTAAACCTTCGTCACTTGCTACCCTGAGTACATTTAAATATATTTTTACCAAATACGCTTTGCTGTTTCATGTCGCTTTCATTACATTTCGCTTATATTTATGTCATTTTCATTTCTGTTGCAGATAAGTTCAGAAGGTGGCTACGGATTTACTGGCCTTGTGTGTTTCATGAAGGAAAAAAGTGCTGTGCTGAATCTAGTTGCGTTATGTTCTGAATTCTCGTTTGAGACGACGCAAAATGTGGGACTTGGAACTCGAATTCCGCTCAGAAAACCGACACCTCTGTGCCTTGTTCATTGTTGTCCTCTGATTGATAAGATTAAAATAATATGACACTGTATGCAAATAGTTCCTACCTTTATTTAGACCACTGATTCTTCAGTAGAAGTACCACTTGGCTCAGAACGAAACTTCAAGGGCGACTCGATTTCCTGAAATTATAAATGATTATGTATTACACAACCAAACAAATAAAAAACTTCTCCTTTTCCATCAAGATTTTTCAGTCTAAATCCATTTATAGAAAAGTGTTTGAAAGTAAATTCATCCATTTGTTTTCTAGAAACTTTCGAGATAATATCTCTGTTGTATAAAAGAGATGCCACACTTCTCTGTGGCTTCAGTTTTGCACGGTTTGTTGAGGTACCGAGGGGCAGAGCGCCTGATATACAGTATAAATATTCAATGACAATTCAGTGAGAAGTAGCAAGTAATAATCAGTGTCGCAAAGCGGGCTATATGCAAAGCTGTTGAGAATGTGACTGAAGAATGCAACAGAAATGGTACTTTGACGTTCATGTGACCGCGCATCGTGAAAAATTCTTATAATAAAACCAACTAGATGCACTAATTTCCAAAATTTATTTTCGGAATAAAACTCTACATGTTTCGGACAGTTCCTCTGTCCATCATCAATAGTTTTTTACTGTACATACAGCAATGGTATATGTCATACAGGTTTGCTGACAGCTTGCGATCAGGATCAGGACGTCAGTCCTGATCCTGCTCGCAAGCTGTCAGCAAACCTGTATGATAAATACCATTGCTGTGTGCACAGTGAAAAACCCCTGAAGATGGACAGAGGATCTGTCCGAAACATGTAGATTTTCATGCCAAAATAAGTTTGAGAAATCAGTGCATATGATTGGTTTTATTATAAAGAAATTGTAATGTTTTCAGTTCAAAAGAGTCTTGTGGTTATTGCATACAACATAGAGAAAATAACCTAAGATTCTCTAAAAAAATGTGGCTAAATTTGGCGAGAATTTTAAATGTTTTCCTTTCCAAACAGATTATAATCTACGTTTTGTGCTGACTTTGAAGCACACATAGGTGCAGGACAGGTTTTATGTCTACTTTCCGTTTATTTTAGCTCACTGAAGCCAATCACAGTGTCAGAATCTGTGCACAATATGAGGTTGAGGTACTATGATAAAGCAAGTAGATACCAGTTACTCAAGGAAGCTTATTATTGCAGACAAATTAAGTACATAGAGCTGCATTTGCTATTGTAATGTGTTATTTAGCGTTATGACTTACAAAGCAACAGACCTGCTTTATTCTTCCTAACAGGTAAGCTGGTAAGGAAACAGTTCGTTCTAGCTAATAACACATTCTGTGTGGCAGTAAGTCGGAAAAGTAAAAATATCAGCCAGGTGACAAAATATTGTGATGCATTCCATACTGCTGCAAATACATATCTATAAGCCTTTTTCGTAATGAGGCTAATAATAGTGTGTTTTGATCGACATGTGTGAAATTTGGTCTCTAAAAATTAGGCTGGGGACTTGCGAAAAAATGGTACTGAGGTAGCTATCTTAACCCAAGTAGAACGAGGTAAAAATGGGAATGGAGAAGATTGCAAATTTAACAGTTTTATGATTTGTACTCCTCAAGAAACGTTAATCGGGTGACCAAATCGGAAGAATGAGAGAGAGGAACATGTGAGATAAATGTTGGAGAGGAGAGGTGCATAAATTCATTTGGTCAGAAAACTTTATAGAAACAGATCATGTGGAAAACCTAGGCTTAGATGTGAGGACAATGTTGAAATGGATCTTCAACAAATGGGATGGGGTAAATAAACTGGACTGATCTGGCTCAAGATACAGACAGATGACGGGCTGTAGTGACTGTAGTAATGAACCTCCGAGTTTCGTAAAATACAGGGAATTTGTTGTGTAACTGAGAACTAAACTGCTATGGCAAGAAGTATTCTGGAGTCAGTTTTTCATAATTAGACTACGCAAGCGTCCACAACCTTTGAAACAGTCAACCTAATTTACTCATTATAGTCTGAGCTTCCGATGTCTTGAAAGACGATGTGATAAATAACTAAATATATATATCGTATATTCTCGAATCTAATCCGCACCCGATTCTAATCCGCATTAGTTTTTGCCGATTTCTTAAACGAAAAAATGTTGGTTCGCGGTTCTAACCCGCACCTTTCCTTCAAACGCCTCTTGCCTACAAGGCAGACTGATTGAATAATATTGGATGTTACCATTGCTTTAAGCGTTATCCGTTGCATAAGCAATGATTTGGACGGATCCGAAGATGACATTCTATGGGCGGTCGATGGTGAATATAAATATGATAGTAACCGGCTGACGGATAACGATTCAGTTATGATTGATGACGGTGAGTGATGAATAATAAATTATAAATATTATATAATATATTATATAATATTATAAATAATAAATAAAATAATAAATTATTGTATTGTTCTTACGGCAAGTACAGCAGCTCTATCATTTTCCAAAATCCAGCTCACGACCGCGAATATAATCCGCACGCGATTCTGGGTGCGGATTAGATTCGAGAACATACTGTAAATTCATACCTTCCTGCTGTCTATAATTTCAATATATTTTTCTTGTTCTACTTTCATATATTTACTACAACAAATTATGTTATTTTTTCCTATAAAATGTCACATTTCCTAGATTGTAATTTTTTTGGCGTACTTCATAGCCTTCATCATGTGCTTATAAACCGCTGGAAATACATGACTTATTGGATTTTTATAATAAATACCGGAATTGTACATATGGTTGTTCTGAAATTATGGTAACAGGTCCAAAAAAAATAAATAATTCAGTTCAGTGTCTTATTTCTTATTTAACCACAATTTTTAAACTCTATACAGTGTACATTTTCTAATTTCAAGGTAGTTATGACGTAGAGCATTAATAGATAAAATTATTTCCGAAAACGAAAGCAGTTCCTCTCCCACAAACCACTCACAGAAGCACGTTTGACTCTAGGGTTTTCGAAATTTATATTATTACTTGTTTCTACAATCTGAAAGACACCAATTGGTAGACACGTAGGTATGAAACGGACCAGAGGGGTAGAGATTATGAGTGTTAGAACGGGTTAAACCAGCCCCTGACAGAATATATTAGCGGACTTTACGACCAAGCTGATAAACCTTGGGGTTACCGATAGAAAATAAAGCAAAGAATTCCTCAGCCATAACTGCTCGATAAGGCTGTATGAAGCTAGCACAGTACCTTGAAAAGAAACGTTTCTGTTTTATAGGATTCAGTTCGTACCTCGCAGTAAACACTCTCCACTTCGGTTATACAAAACCATTCTGTTAATGGCGTATAAAACAAAAGTCGCTGTTTTTCTGAGATCCATACAAAACACTTCAAAGCAATGTGAACACCATGTAGAATTAATGCATGCTGAACCTGGTGGTACGTAAAGAAACCGCTAGGCTTTAAAAGGTAATTAATCAAAGACAGGGAAATAGACGGCCGAGGCTGACATTTGAAATGTACGTTAGACACCCAGAGGTAAATGCAGGATTGTTTCTAGCGAGAGGACGTCACGGCCCGCCGGTACTTCTCTGGCCGTGGCGTCGCGCTGTAGCAGAGTGTGTGTGGACATCGTCAGACGAACAGTGCGGGGGACCGACGCTGGAGATGGCGCCTCGGGTAAGTCCAACACAGTCGTATCACAGGGAGGGAGACAGGAAATAGGTGGAGACCAGAGGAAAGATAAGAAAACTTACGGCCAATCTGAGACATCCTATTGCCACAGGGGTGGGGTGTGGGGGCACAAGAGCAGCCCGGATTTTCCATTTCCACGATCTCCCTCTGTTGTACCTTCTACACTTTTAACCACGTTTACGGTTGTTTTACAAAGATATAGCTTTTATCTGGATCCCGACAGGCCTTCGCTGCAAGACGGCCTGAATTCCGACATTTACTTCGGGAGGGCTGCGTGGGAAACACGTCAAGCTTTACCTCACGACGAAGAAAATCTGTGAAATCGAAGTCCCAGCGCGATCCTCCGGACGCTCAGGGCTATCGGTACTAAATTCTAGTCGTAAGTCTGGGATGCAAAATTGCATTATCATGTATAAAATTATCCCTAGTTTTTCCAACAGTATATTATGAATTGACAATAACTAGATTCCCAAATTTACGATCCAATTTATGAGAAAACAACACGATTTTTTCGAAGTTAAAACTTGGTGCGAGATTGAATAAGACGATTCGCAATTTAATGTAAGCCTACGGACTGCTTGTAAAAAAAAAGAAGAAAAGAAGAAAGACAGGAGGGTTGTATTTAACGGCACTCTCTTTGGCTAAGATCATAAAGGTCCTTGATATATTAGAAATATTATTATGGTCCTGCCGGAATAGTATTGAGAGGAGAAAATCGTAACGCTCGGAAGAAAACCTCTCCAAGCGTTGCTTTGACCATCAGAAGTTTCATACGAGCCAATCCGTAGCCGAACTAGAGTCTCCTGTGTAAAAGACCAGAAATTAACCATCTTAACATTAGCACAGTCAATCAGAAGAACAGTTTATATTTGGATAAGTGATTATTTGAATTTCTTTTGTATAAAGCTAAATTTATGTGGAATATATTTATGTTCAAACTTTCTGTTCCTGACGAAATATTCTAAAACAAAATTACAAAAAAATTGCCATACTTACTTACTTACTTACTTACTCACTCACTTCATGGTGCAGAGTCCTTCTTGAGCAGCTAACTGGTTTGCAGCTAGTCAAGAAATTCCCCGCATTTCACGGAACCCGAAGGTTCATTACCGTACTCACAAGCGTCCGCCACCTGTCCCTACCCTGGGCCAGCCCAATACAGTCCATATACCCACATCCCACCTCCTGGAGATCCATCCTAATATTATCCATCAATCTACGCCTAGATCTCCCCAGTGGTCTCCTTCCTTCCGGTTTCCCCAGTAAGACCCTATACACCCCCCTCTCCTCACCCATACGTGCCACATGCCCAGCCCATCTCATTCTTCTCGACTTTATCACCCGCACAAAATTGCCATAAACGACTCCTTTTTTCAGGTCATTTTATTAGGGAAATAATAAAAAAGTACACCATTATGAACCATTTGTAACTTTGATGTAAACATTTACATTCACCTAACTCGAGTCATGGTAATAGAAAATGCAGCGACAATATTCCGCGAAGGTAACCGTCGGGGCTACACTTTTTCTTTGGATTTGGGAATGGCTCCCGAATTGTATTCCAGTTAGATTCGGTATGGTAACTGCGATACGGGACGGATGTCCGAAGTTTCGTGGTTGTATTCCCGATAGAAGCAAGAATTTTTCTCTTCACCAAAGCTCCCAGAATGGCCCTGTATTCCACACAGCCTGTTATTCAATGGCTACCTGGAACAATTTCCCAAAGGGTGAATCGGCCAGGCGTGAAGATGACCACTCAGCGATGTAAGCAACCAACAAGATGCAACAATTTTCGTTTATTGATCTATTTGAATCTGCTCTATATGTTTCGGGCGACAAACTCGTCCATCTTCAGGAGCACTTTTGACTGTATACACATCTTTGGTACAATGCACTGTAATGATAAATTAAAATGAAAATTATTTTAAAAATTAAAATGAAAAACATTTTAACACTAAATCGTTTTTCATTTTAATTTATCATTACACTCGTTGTACCAAAGCTGTATATAAGTCAAAAGTGCTCCTGAAGATGGGCGAGTTTGTCGCCCGAAATATGTAGAGCAGATTCAAATAGATCAATAAAAAGATCAATAAACGAAAATTGTTGCATCTTGTTGGTTGCTTGCATACAAAGATACACGGTCTTACAAACGCCAAATAATCCCTCAAATCCGTCTAATGCCAAAGCTGCCATTTAACTTCACCATACTTGTATGTATTTATGGCTCGTAGATGCACAAACTTTACTTCTTCTGTACGTATATCTTAAGTACACAAACTGACATCTGTATCGAAGTGCCATCAGTGCCAGCTAAGCGCAAACAGTGGCCAAAGAATAAGGAAAAAAGTTATAAAACACGGCCTTGTGGTTCTAAAAAAATAAAACAACTGCACTTATAGGGACAGCCTTTAGGTATCGTGAATCTGAGCCGGACTTCTGTCTAGATTGAGTTCGCGCCCGCGAAGTCCTGCGACCGTCCGAATCGGTCAAGTTCTTCGCGGTTGTAGTAGGTCCTAGAGAAAGTGCATAGTTGGTGCACAAAATCCAGGTTGCAATGCATGTTTATCACGCAGCCCTTCTCAAAATTAACCTAAAAATTTCGCCAAAACGCAGCACTCTCATTTAAATCAAAATTTGGTCATGATAATGACCTCCAAAATAAAACTCAGCCCTAATTCTCACCGTGGTTCTTCAAATGCGTACTCCTACCTTTCTACTTCCACCACAATACCTTTCACTCCCCAGCGCTTATCCCTTGTGTGAAGCCTACATTTACCAGAAGGACGAGCGGGAACTACCTGGAAACTTCACTTCTGTCCTCCAACCCCGTAATAACATAAATGTAGAGCATCTCACTCCATCCCCTCCTCCCTTTTCCAACCTTTCTTCTTCTTACTTTGTATTCAGTATAGAAAGAGAGCGTCTGATTTTGATTTCGTATTATTTATAAGTTATGATTCATGTTGTTGGTGTGCCTAATGGAGGTTGGAATTTGAGGGGAGAACTGACCTTTCCTGAACTGGACACTTGGCTGCAACAGAGACGACTGTGGGAGTTTCTCAGAGTCGATGGATGTTCGCCCTAAACTCTGAAGAACTTGCCAACAACCAGATCAAGAAGTTATTCAGTACTGACCTTACCTAAACACGACACCTGACCGACAAGTTCAGCTGTATAGATGAGATCAGGTCGGTTAGTCCAGCCTAAACTTGCTGATTCAGTTCCCCTTTTTAATCCTAGTATGGGACCGGCTAAAATGCTTAACGTTGTCTTTCGTGTTTTCTCTCAGACATACAACGCAGGTAAGTAACGTAAAATACCCGGTTGTGTGCTACAGTGTTGTACCGTTTTATCAAATATAATTTTGCAAAACATACCTAATTTCCTGGAAAACGTAGGGTCTTAAAGTGACGGTATGTATGTTTACAGTTCCTTAAAATACACCAAAAGGAGAACTTTTAGAGGTAAATAAGAATTCCTTAGAAGAACTAACAAGACAATTTCTTTGAAATAAGATTAACTTAGACTACATAAGAATTTCATTTAGTTCTGGCACTGTGAACGATCACAACGCACAAGGAGGATTGAAGGTAAGATACTAGTCATTTTAACTTCAGCTGTAAGTGGCTAACTTCACACTCAGGCCGCTTTAATCCCTCTCGAGATCTGGGATTCCTCTGACTTTTAACTTGTAGGGTACTCGTTATAAGACTACACTATTCCACTTACAGGATCAGGACGGAACTCCGTCCTGATCCTGCTCGCAAGCTGTCAGCAAAAATCTATGAAATATACCATTGCTGTGTGTACAGTGAAAAACTCCTGATGATGGACAGAGGAACTGTCCGAAACATGTAGAGTTTTATTCCAAAAATAAATTTTGAGAAATTAGTGCATTTAGTTGGTTTTATTGTAAGAATTAGTCAATTATTTTATGAAGAAGGCGTAATTAATATCAAATAACAAAATTTTTCTTGAAAGAAGATTATAAAATTGTCTACAATTTATTCCCTTTCGATACGCTGTAATAGACTTTTGCTATTTTTGCATAAAAAATGATCTTTTAACTTCCTTGGCCCCCTAATTTACTTTTCACCCAAAGTTGTAATTATCGTGTATCGATTTAAAACTGACTTTTTCCTCCTTTCTTTCTGTTTCTCAATTCTTTCTACCCAATCCTTGTAGTTGCAGAGGGTTATTGTTACAATTGGTCACACCCAGTGACACACACACAAACACATACACACACACACACACACACACACACATACACACTCGATAGGACTCCTCTGGGCGAAAGACCGGCCCGTCGCAGAGACCTCTACCTGACAACACAAAATATTCGCATGAGACAGATATCCATGTCTCCAGAGGGATTTGAACCCGCTATCCCATTAAGGAACGGTCGCAAACCCACACCTTACACAGCGCGGTTGTCAATTTATCACTTACCCTAATAGTATAAATCGTTTTATCCGTACCTGACCGACTAGTTCTCCTGTTTGTGTTTGTGGCAGTTCCTGTGGTAGTACTGAAGGTGACTGCATGTTTAGTTATACCAGCTGCAGGTCTTCGTTACGTCAAATCTCACGTAAAGTAACTTGCTGACCTCCGTTTCTTGTTGCTCTTTAATTAACATTTTTTTAGAGAAGTGTAGGATCTTCTTTCCTGTGTAGCAAAGGTCGACTACGTTCCCTTAAGACATTTTACGTTATTTTGTCATTAATTTCTCTATATGAATGATGGTTATCCAGTTTTTGTTGTGAAACATGATTTGTCCATGTATTGCCTTATTTATCTTGGAGGCTTCTAAACTTTAAAACTTTACCACCGTTTTATTTATGTGTTATGTAGTGATAACACCCTCATGAGCGGCGAATTTCTCTGTACTGGTTGAAGAATAAAAGACAAATTTGATGTCACTTGCTATTTTATTTCACTTCTTATGTGTTCAACATGTTTCGGACATTAATATATCCATCATCAGGAGCTTGCCACTATTCTGTTGAATTACCACATTGGTCGTATCGTTCTGTAAAGACGGAGGATTTAGCATTAGCGTAAATTATGGTGTGTGTTTGGTGTGATGTGCTTTGTCGTTGTGTTGTAGTTGATAAGCGCATTTCTGTTGACACTGACTGTTATGGTGTTTTCTGTTTGTGATTATTGTGTTCTCATGTGTGTAGTGTGTTTTATTGGTTGATTGGTAATGCATTACCAATCAACCAATAAAACACATTACACACAGCTTTATTGGTCGATTGGTAATGTATTATCAATCAACCACTAAAACACACTACACACAGTTTTATTGGTTCATTGGTAATGCATTACCAATCAACCAATAATAAAACACACTACACACAGTTTTATTGGTTGATTGGTAATGCATTACCAATCAACAAATAATAAAACACACTACACACAGTTTTATTGGTTCATTGGTAATGCATTACCAATCAACAAATAATAAAACACACTACACACGGTTTTATTGGTTCATTGGTAATGCATTACCAATCAACCAATAATAAAACACACTACACACAGTTTTATTGGTTGATTGGTAATGCATTACCAATCAACCAATAAAACACACTACACACATGAGAACACAATAATCACAAACAGAAAACACCATAACAGTCAGTATCAACAGAAATGCACTTATCAACTACAGTAGAGCGACAAAGCATGTCACACCAAACACACACAACTAACGCCATAATTTACGCTAATGCTAAATCCTTCGCCTTTACAGAACGATACGACCAATGTGGTAATTGAACAGAATAGTGGCAAGCTCCTGATGATGGATATATTAATGTCCGAAATATGTTGACCACATAAGAATTTAAATAAAATAGCAAGTGACATCAAGTTGGTCTTTTATTCTTCAACTATCACAATGATGCACGGTCCAATAGACATGAGATTCTCTGTACTGGTTCAAAAAATGCATTACGCTGAAATATACTTTGAAATAAGAAATCAGGCGGAACTTGGCGCGATCTTGCAAGTTTAGTTCTGAAGCAGAAAATACAGCGGCAGGATCTCGGTACCAGCACGCATTTGGCGCTGCTGCACTGACGGCAAAATGAACACGTTGTACTGGCACGGGAATTCTAGTATCACCGAGTTCTGAGGAGGACATTTGAACTTCATCAGCAACCTTTTCACTCATATTAGAAAGAATCACGAAATAAGAGAAATTGCACACAATAATGTGTCAACATTTACATCGCTACTGTGACCAGTTGATGAAGCTGCTTCGTCTTCTACGGCGCTACAACTCTGACAGATTCTTGGCCTTCTCGACAAAATCCTTCCATTTAAGGCGGTCTTGTACTTGAACTGTAGAAGCCCGAAGTGAAATATATGAAGTTTTATGTGCCGAGTTTAGTTACGGACTAAGAATTCATCGCTGGTATTGGCTAATAAGCATGGAAAAGGAACGTTTCGCGAAATTACAAACATTAACCTTTTGGCGCCGGAATTATTTTTTTTTTAATTTTAGCACATCCTGTATATAAAATGTGAATAATATAGGAAACAAATATATTAGAATTATGAAACAAATTGCATTTTGAAGAGAAAGAAACGGAGATTATATACCGTGTTTAAAATATTCAGTACCTATATTTGTTGAACAAATATATAAAATGCAACTTTAGAGGTTAGCGGTGCGGTACGACCACTATAGTTAACATTAGACGTCAAAAGGTTAAATACGAGTACATTAAAATACTGTAATAACAAATTTGATGTGTATTGAACTTGATGAATGAAGAATAAAATCCAACTAGATGCCACTTATTACTTTATTATGCTTAGGTTAGGCTCAAAATGTTTCGGGCATCATTATGCCCATCATCAGGAGCTCACGACGATAGCGTTGGTTACCACAGGGGCCGTATGGTTCTCGAGTTGCTGCTGGATGTAAGTTAAGTGCGGGCAGGACACCCAACCATGCTGCCTACACTTAACCTCCAGCCAGCAGCAACTAGAGAACCAGACGGCCTACGTGGTAACCAACGCTATCGTCGTGAGTTCCTGATGATGGGCATAATGATGCCCGAAACATGTTGAGCCTAACGTAAGCATAATACAGTAATAAGTGGCATCTAGTTTGATTTTATTCTTCATTCACGCTAATAACAGTAGGCATAGTGACACGCAAGAGCTAAAGCCAATTTAATTTATTTACTTGAAATATTCTTTGCTCGTTTGTAACCTTCCGCCGCGAATTGGATGAGAACTGCGCTGTTCTGTGTGTTATCATCACGCAGCGAGTAGTGGTAATTCCTTAGCGACGTTTCGGGGTATTACCACTACCTAATACATATCAACCCGGAAGAGCGCAGTTCTCTTCTCGGAATAGACTTGAAAGTACACAATATGTTATCACGAAGAATAAAGCTGTCTAGTATTTGGTAAATGCAAATATATTTGTGGTTTGAGGTTGGTCAGGATATTTATAGCAGTCTACACGGCGTCATGTGACAGAAGACTTGTAGTTTATATGCTTTGTGAAACAGACGATTCGGTGATATTTTGAGGTTTGAAGATGTTAAGGGGAAAAATGTAAAGAGGATTATGTTCCGAAGTTTGTCTCTATTTAGTCGGCGAATTTGGAAATAATCATCAATCTTTCGGAAGAATCTGCTGCTCTTATCGTCGGGATATCCTAACACTTGTATGCTAACTAATAAAATAAAAGTGTATGGCTTGCCAGAAATGTTGTTGTCGTTAAGGACGTTACATAATCTTCTTTTGGTTCATGAAGCAAATTTCCGAACTAAGCCTTTTATTTTGCTTTACTTCTCCGAATCTGTCTTCAATTACAGCCAGAAAAATTCTCAATTAATTAAAGATTAAATGACATGAATTCGATTGAAGTACGTTAGTTATACGCGATTGCCAACAAATTTACACACGTAATAAAGTCTCTGCAGTGATATATAAAAAAAAACTTGTTGAGAAATTTTATTCACACCAAGGGTCCACAAATCCCTGATTCCTGATCACTCTGAAGAATAAATTTTGACAGTAGCTCCTAAAATTTTCCTCACAATTATAGCATCTCATTTGCACCGAAAAGAAAAAGCCATATGTCAGTTCCCTTCACGTGTCTCTCCAGAACGTCGGTCGTCAGTACAGAACTTGGTTCATGCCATCAATCTCGCGCCTAAAATTTAGAGATGGCACCTAAATTTCGGGAACATTTTGGACCACGTGTCTGCCTCACATACGTCATTAGTCTAATGGACACACGGCCGTAATTTAATATTCTCAGATCAGTGATATTTAATGACAATAGTTTAGCCAGTCACTCATATGTGAGGTTCCGCTTCCAGCCTAGGAGATTCTGTGTTGAACTTGGGCTATGATGGAAATACTGGCAATGGGTTATATATTTTTCCGAGTACTTATGTTTTATCACGTCTTCTATTTTTCCAACTGAATGCAAACTAGTTTGTTCTAATAACATTTTAAAACCCATATCAAAATTTACATTAAAATGCTCCTACATGTTTCGGTTTAACAACCATAATCAGGGAGCTTATTGTTGTGCTTCGATTTAGTTATAATTATTAAAATAGTTAGTTAAGTGACTGCAGCCACACGACCGAACTGATTCATAACGACGTTTTTAACTGACTATTTTAATTCTTGATTTTAAGCTTTCGCCGTGTTCTGTATGTAATATGTTTTCTTTTGGGTAATTCCCCGGCGTCACAATGCTATTAGCATTGTGACGCCGGGGAATTACCCAAAAGAAAACATATTACAAACTATTTTAATAATTATAACTTTATCGAAGCACAAATAATAAGCTCCCTGATGATGGTTGTTAAACCGAAACATGTAGGAGCATTTTAATGTAAATTTTGATGTGAGTTTTAAAATGTTATTAGAACAAACTAGTTTGCATTCAGTTGGACAAATAGAAGACGTGGTAATATCAGATGCACGGTAAAACTGTGAAAATTACTTAGGTTTTCTCTGCCGGGATTTCAAAACCTTGCTCCTTATTCCAGTTCCATTCATCTGAAACAACCTTAGTATTTAATCTCGGCAAATTACAGCAACCATAATTAAGATATTTCGCATTTCACACGATACTGCATATGCGGCTGCGTTGCCAGGGCTCTTTTCTTTAAACCTGATAACGGCACTTCAATACCACGAAAATTATTTATGACACCTCAACGTTGCATGTGTTTGTGAACACGAGTGTACATCGTCACGATTAGGTTTTATTTCCATAGACTGCCTCTTTACGCTCGACATATTCTCCTGTTCAGATATTACGGACATGGAATTATGTAAGTAAATAGGACGTGTGATATCGAATCCCCACGGTAAATTCTTACCTGTTACGAAACATGTCTCAAGGCCCTGGCCTTGAACTGGTTTTTGGTACGACGCAGGCAGTGGAAATGGCACACGAGAGTTTGTAAGTTGAAGGAGAGGAGTCCTATAGACAGTGTCAAATAGACAGTGGCCAGGGAATTAGGGACATATAGATAAGATTTAGTGGGCCGGGTAGCTCAGTCGCTATACCGACTGAGCTACAGGCTGGACGCTCCGGGATCGAATCCCAGTGGGGACGAGATTTTCCGCCCTTCCAGAACGGCTTTGGGGCCCACCCAGCTTCCTGTACAATGGGTACCGGGTCTTTACCGGAGGTAGAGGCGACCGGGGCCTGGGGCTGACCCCTCAACCCCATCTGGTGTCGAGGTCCTAGAAAGAGTAGAGCTATACATTACTCACCCTAAAGGCCTGTGTGACCTATAAAAAAATGGGTGAAACCTACCTACCTAGATAAGATTTAGCGGGTGTGCAGGAGGTTAGGTGGAAGGAAACAAGCCTTGTGAAAGCAGAGGATTATATTTTCTACGGAAAGGAAGTGAAAATTTTCAATTAGGGACAGAATTTCTTGTACATAAGAGAAAATTGGTAGTCATTAAAGAATGTCATATCTAGCGCTGAGAGTTCGCTGGTGTGACATTAGTTTTATGAATGCGCATGCGTATACTGAGGATATAAGCAATGACTTGAAGAACAGTTTTTGTGAGAAAATAGAGCAGATGTTAATTGTTTTCGTAAGTACAACATAAAATTGTGTAAGGAGACTTTACTGCAAACTTGGTGAGAGAAGACATTTTCAAACCCACAGCTAGGAATCGGAGTTTACTTGGGGATAATAATGGTAGTGGTAATAACGTATTCCACACCAAAAAATCTGGTTTTTAGATTTTGATATTTCCTCAGCGAAACATTCGTATATTTACATATGGAACTTTGCTGATGGGAAGAACCGCAATCACATTGATCACGTATTGATAAATAGGAGGTGTTTTTCAAGAGTACTCAATGTACGATATTTCAGGGAGCTGACTGTTATACGAATTATTATCAAGTGACTGAGAAAGACTGTCTTTATGTAAACAAAAACCCAGAATTTCTATATGATGAGATTTAATCTCAGGAAGGTAAGTGAGCTGCAGATTAGGAAAGAATATCAGATAAGATCTCCAACAGATTTGTAGCTTTGGAGAATTTAAATGATAGCAAAGATATTAATAGGTCTTGAGAAAATCTTAAAGAGGGTATAACAACCTCAGCTAAAAGTGTATAGGTCTGCATGAATTAAAGCAAAATTAAACATGTTTTGATGAAGCACGTTTACAATTTTTAGATCAAAGGAAGTAGACTAAAATGCATTTGTTACAAATTCAAAACCAAAACAATACAGATAATTTGGGCAATGTAAAACGCAAACTTATTAGGCATTTCACGAACAAAGAAAGGCAATATCTGTAGGCTAAAATTAATGAGTAGCAAACAATAAGAAAAAGAATATTAGAGGCTTGCAGAGGGACTTCAATGACTTCAAGATGTGTCACCAGCCTAGACCGAATAATATAAGGGAAAAGAAGGGTAATTTTTTTCAAACTCCGCAATATTTTGGATAGGTGGAAGAATTGCTTCCCTCAGATATTGAATTACATGGGGTTAATGATGTTAGGTACACTGGAATATATACAGCGGGAATATTATTCCCTAATCCCAGTGCCTTCGAAGTAGACATGGCCCTTGAGAAAAGATAAAGACACAAAACTCCAGGTGTTGATCAGTTTCCAGCAGAATTAATTAAAGAAGGACACATGATAATTCTTTCTTGGATTTATAAGCTTGTCAGTTCTCTTTGGAATGGTCAGGAACTCCTTGAGCAGCGGAAGGAGTCAACTTTTGTACAGTTTGAAAGAGGGGCTAAAAACAGGTTTTATTACCTAACGAGGCTTACTTCTTTTATCAGCTACATGCAAAATTGAATCCAGCATCCTTCTGTCAGGTTTAGCTCCATATGCAGAGGAAATTATCTGGGACAATCACTGTGGATTTTGACGTAACACAATGTATGTCAAACACTAATCTTATATTCTGAATTCGTCAAATACTTGAAAATAAAAGGAATAAAATCACGCAGTGCCTCACCTATTTATAGACTTAAAGGAAGCTTATGATTGAATTAGGAGGGAGGTCTTATTCAATATTCTTGAAGAGTTTGGTATCCGTATGAAAGAAGCAATTCTAATAAAATGTGTCTAAATGAGACCTGTAGCAGGGTCCGAGTAGGCAAACAATTTGTCCGACACATTTCCTATCAGGAAAAGTTTCAAAAAAAGATGCTTTTTCGTCATTGCTTTTTAACTTTGCTTAAGACAATTCCGTTAGGAATGTTTAGACAAACTAGCTTGGCTAGAAATTAAATTGTACACATGGAGTTTCTAGTTATGCTGATTATGTCCATATAGTGGATAGAAATATGCATGCATGCATGAAAAGTCAACAGAAGTTTCACTAGTCTATAGTAAGGAGATTGGTCTAGAAGTAAATACTGAGAAAAATACATATATGTTCATGACTCGAGGGCAGCTTGCAGGAAAATCACATTATAGAACAGAGTAATACTCGTAAATCTTTTTAAAGTGTGGAACAGATAAAATATTGGGGACAATACTTAACAAATTGAAATTTTATATATTTTATTTTATATATATGTATATATTTTTTAAGTTTTGTTGACCGTTCATCCCTGTATAATCTTTTTCAAATGAAGCCAACTAGGTGCACACTATTTCTTACTATATTAATTTCAACTTCTCTACATGTTTCGGGAAAATATGTGCCCATCATCAGAAGAACTTACTGTATCTATGCGACACTGGTATTTTTGTGAAAAATACCAGTGTCGCATAGATACAATAAGTTCTCCTGATGATGGGCACATAGTTGCCCGAAACATGTAGAGAAGTTGAAATAAATATACTAAGAAGTAGTGTGCACCTAGTTGGCTTCATTTGAAAAAGAATAAAATTGTGTAGGTAAAGAAATTAAGAGCAGACTGAAGTCAGGTATTGATTGCAATCAATCGGTGCAGAATCTTTTGTCTTCCAATTTGTTATCCAAAAATACAAAGATTAAGAAATACAGAACTATAACTTTGCCTTTTTTTGTATGGGTGCGAAACCTGCTCTCTAACACTGAGGAGAAACATAGGCAATTTTTCAAGAAATGAGTGCTAAGAAATATACTTGAGGTTTAAAGGGACACGATATCAGAGGACTAAAGAAAACCACCTAATGAGGAGCTTAAAAATATGCGTACGGAATTATTGTATGTTGATAAATTTACATTTAAACAAGTGCATTTGATCGTTTCGTTGTAATATCTAACTGCTCCGTGCTAGGACATGGATCAATTAAAAAAGTGTAATTTATTGTTTAGCCAAGGACTTTTTATTTTATAAAAAAGGACTCCTCTCCGTGGAGTTACTTAGTTAGTTACTTAGTTACATGCTTAAGTTACCTCATATGTCAGCTAATTTTATTTTTTCCATATAACCGGCTTTAAAGTAGTCACTTGCTTTTTGATTGTAAGTAAAATAATGACCGGTCATCTATTAAATTTTTATTTAGAGACATTGTTAGAAGCTAAGGACATAATGTGTACAAAATCGAATACAACGGCGAGGAAATGGAAAGAATTCGGAGGGTAGTAAAGTTGGTTAATTTCAATAAATTTAGTGGCCTTTGTTGGAAGGTTGTAAGTAGTGACACCAATATCTTCATTTTACTGAAGATCGTGACTTGGTCTGTATTCAAACCGGATACCTTCCTAACACAAGTCAGAAAAATTTATGATTGGCTGAAACTAATCAAAACAAGGTATTGTTCATAAGAAAAATGCAGGCCGTACTATTCTTTGACTTGGCAGGCACTGTAAATAGGTGTTAATTGTAAGCAATCTGGACTAGGGCAGTTGGTACATTCACATCGTGGTCCCTGTGTAATTTATTTCCATGCGTTCAAGAGGAGCAGTTTCGAAACACACCGGACTATCCTCCCTCTAGGATGGGAACATTTTTTGTTGCACAATCTTGGAAGGCACTAAGGGCCAGATTCATGTAAACATTCTCCACACAGAAGGAAGCAGATTCTTGCGTGTCATTAACATGTAAGCTCGGAATGTTGGGCCCATATTTGGGGGCAAGCACAGAGACTATAATAAGCAGAGCTGACTGTGTCATATGATTATGCGGACTACAAGCGCACAGTTCGTTGTGTTGGTAGCAAGAGTGGCTTAAGTGTCTCACATATGGACGGAAGGCCTAGAATGAGGGTTGGAAAATAAATTATAAACACCCTGATAGGTAATTAGGCCATAGACATTCTGCTGACCAGTGTAGTACCTAGCTTTCTAGGTGCCTGGGTCGAGCAATCATAATGACCTCCCCTAACAGACATTACGAGCTCCAATAACTATTTATCTATTGAATTATATTTTATTTGGCTAAATAATTCAAAATATTTTGAGAGAATAAAATGTAACTATTATTTAAATATTTATTTTGTTGCACGCTTGGCAGCCTCGTGGGTTGTGACCCTTTTTTGGGCCACTGCTGATGACAAAATAATTAACTAATCATTTAAATATGGCGATCCCAATAGTTACGCGTTCTGAGGTGGGAGAATGCGGCAGCTCGCTTCCTGATATTGTAGTTTCGAACCCCGTCGGGGGCATGGATGTTTGTCTCTTGTGAGTATTGCATGTTGAAACGTAGAGGTCCTTGTGACGGACTGATGCCTGGTCCAGAGGAGCCCTACCGAGTGTGTTGCGTCTGAGTATGATATCGAAACTACCACAGTGAGGACACCCAGACACATTAGGCTGCCGAGCCACGAAAAAATATCATATGAATAAATAATTACGTAACTGAATCACTAAGTTATTTTTCCTCTGAATATTCAGAGCCATTTAGGAGTGCCAGACGGCAGGAAGGACATGAACGGAGAAGTAGAAAGTATACTGTAAGTAATGGCCGTTGCAGTTGCCAAGCATCCGCAACTCAACATCGAACGTAAACTAGCAGTAAGTATGAAGTCAATAACACAACTATTGTTTAATTAGATGTTATATTCTAGGTCAAAAGACTACATGTTTCGGCCGGCAGTGGCCATCATCAGGTCTTTGTCATTCAATACGCTTAAGATTATTTTTATATAATTGTGTGGCGGCGTGTTTGATGAGGAGATCGCTGCAGATTTACCTCCATACAAAATGGAAGACATTTTTGGTTATCCGGGTTGAGAAATCCAATATCTGTCCTCAGCTTTTATAATCGAAGTGGGGAGTAATATACTGGCTCAAAATTTTCTTCATTGCTACTTCCTGTCTAATCGGACACTGCGTAGCTTTACAGTGTGGAGGGAATCATTATATAACCGAGGAAATGATAAAATATATCGGAGATAAAGTGCGTCCTTAAATAATTTATTCTCTTCGTTTTTCCCTTGTCTCTGTTCCTCGCAGTCATGAGATAATGTTACACGTACAAAATTTCTTAAGCAGACAGCATTATGTCCGTAAGGGGGGAGGGGTGGATATTACGACGGTAAATAAGCAGAATAAAAGTTGGTCCGCAAATACACAATAAAATTCTCTCGGCAGACAGAATTTTAACTCACACCATTAGACTTAGTTTGTCGCCAAGCGATATGCGGTTTCGGTTAATTTATGAATTTCTGTTTGTAGATGACGAGTTCACTTCAAATACCGAGAAAATTAGAGCTTTTGTCAAAGTTTACTTATTCACCAACTGATGCATTAGTGAGTTGTCTTACAAAACAATATTCAAATTTACATTAAAACAGCTCCGACATGTTTCGGTGTTACAATTACACCATCATCAGGGAGCGCATTAATTCGTACTTACTAAAGTTATAGTTATTAAAATAGTCCATAAAAATACATGGGTGTGTGTTTAATACGGTGGAGGTGTGGCTGCATATATTAGGAACTTATTGGTGTGTGTGTGTGTGTGTGTGTGTGTGTATAGCACTGTTCGACAGTAGACTGTAGTGGTAGTAATATCAAGACGTACAGTACGAATGTGACAAATAAGAGTATTTGTATTTAAATCAACCGCTACCTTTAGAGCACTGCATTCCCGCGACCCCAAATATGCGTACGATATCCAAACTTAACAGACGCAGAAGGGTTGCGCGTTGTAACTTGAAGCGCTTGATAAGAAATGTGCTGGAAAAATTCTACCTGCTACAATGACAGTCAAAACTATTAATGTAAGAACGGAATGACTCTCCAGATTGGAATAAAAAAGTGCGATTTTCGGGGCCTGAAGAGTAAATGAGGAAGGTGAACTGGATGTGGACAATTTTAGTCGAAACACTGTTGGGAGCAGGCTTGTAGAAGAACTTACGCATTAGAGGTAGGATAATATTAAAATTGATGTTAGAGTAACAGCATGTAATTATGAGGACTCTGTATATGTAGCCCGTGGAGTGTCTATTTAAAAAAAATAAAATCCTAGTTCGCGCTTAAATATTTGGGTGTGGGGGAGTGGGGTTTATTTAGCTGAATATCTACCAAGCGGACGGCAATAGTTATTTGTGTAGCTGGTCAAGTGTCTCTGCATATGTGTGTGTGATGTGTGTGTGTGTGTGTTGTGTGTGTGTTGTGTGTGTGGTGTGTGTGTGTGTGTTGTGTGTGTGTGTGTGTTGTGTGTGGTGTGTGTGTGTGTGTGTGTTGCATGTTGTGTGTGTATGTGTTTGTGTGTGTGTGTGTGTGTTGTGTGTGTGTGTGTTGTGTGTGGTGTGTGTGTGTGTGTTGCATGTTGTGTGTGT